>Ga0265338_10001898_pt1 | contig 32682 bp, 36 predicted proteins | sample 42126metaG_FD_193579 | JGI IMG/M metagenome (GOLD analysis project Ga0265338, IMG submission 193579) | Rhizosphere microbial communities from Carex aquatilis grown in University of Washington, Seatle, WA, United States - 4-21-26 metaG | ecosystem: Host-associated > Plants > Roots > Rhizosphere...
ACATGTCCCGGATAGACCTCGACGCCGTCGCCGAGCTCGGTCAGCCGGCGCAGGCTGTGGAAGAGCCCCTCGGCGCCCGTGACCGCCTCGACGGCGAGATCGGGCCGCGCCGCGTCGCCGACGAACAGCGAGTCGCCGGTGAGCACGAGCCACGGCTCCGGGCCGCGCGAGCGGTCGATCACGGCGAACGCGCAGTGCTCCGGCCGGTGACCGGGCGTGTGGATCGTGCGGATGACGACGTCGCCGAGCTCGACCTCCGTTCCGTCCACGAGCGGCTCGTGCGGGTACGCGGCCGCGGCCGCTTCGTGAATCCGCACCGGCAGACCGTGCTCGAGCGCCAGTCGTCCGTGCCCGGAGACGTGATCGGCGTGCGTGTGCGTCTCGAGCACGCCGACGAGGCGAACGTCGCGCCGTTCGGCCTCCTCCAGGTACGGCTCGATCCGGTACGACGGGTCGACGAGAACCGCAATGCCGGCGTGCTCGTCACCCACGAGGTACGAGGAGCAGCCGAGGTCGTCGTCGACGAACTGGCGGAAGAGCACGCCGCGACGGTACCAGCGAATGCCGGCCTGTTGAATAGGAACCGTGCCCCGTCGCGCCTCCCTTGCGGCCGCCGTGCTCGCGGCGCTCGCGCTGCCCGCCTCGGCGTGGCCCCATGCGGGCGTCGTGCGCACGTCGCCCGCGAACGGTGCGGTGCTCGAGCGCGCGCCGGCGTCCGTGCGAATCGCCTTCGACGAAGCCGTCCGGGCCGCTTCCGGAGTGGCGGCCGTGCGGAACGGCGGCGGCTCGGTCCTCGGCGGCGAGGCTTCCGTCCGCGGCGGCGACACGCTGGTCGTGCCGCTGCGGGCGGGACTCGGCGACGGCGACTACTCCGTCCGCTGGGCGATCGTCTCCGACGACGGGCATCTCCAGTCCGGCGTGATCGCCTTCGCCGTCGGCGCAGGACGAGCGCCCCCGCGGGCGGCACTGGCGCCGCTGGCCACCGGTCCGACTGCAAGCAGCGTCGCCACCCGCTGGCTCTTCTTCGCCGGAGTGCTCGGCGCGGTCGGTCTCGCGCTCTTCTCCCTGGTCGTCTGGCGGCCCGCGCCGAAGCCGGACGAGGCGGCCGAGCGGCTGGCGCTGCTCGTGTCGGTCTTCGCGGTGCTCGCCGCCGTCGGCGCCGCCGACGAGGCGCACCACGCCGGGCTTTCCACCCGTGCGGGAACGGCGCTGGGAGCGGGCTTCGTCGTCGCGCTCGTCGTCGCCACGCTCGCCGCCGCGGCGACGATGGAACGCCGAGCGCTCGTCCCGGCGCTCGTCGCTGCGCTCTGCCTCGCGCCCGTGCCGGCGGTCGCAGGCCATGCGCTCGACCCGGGGCTTCCGCGGCTGAACGTCGTCGTCGACGTGTTGCACGTGACCGCCGCGTCCGCATGGGTCGGCGCGCTCGTCGGGCTCCTCGCGGTGCGGCCACCCGAGGAGGCGATGCGACGCGTCGTCGCGCTCGCCGCGGGCAGCGTCGTCGTGCTCGGCGTCACCGGGGTCGTCCGCGCGTCGTTCGAGCTCGTGTCGCTCTCCCAGGTGTGGAGCACGTCGTACGGGCGGATGCTGATCGTGAAGACGGCGCTCCTGCTCACCATCCTCGTCGCAGGGTGGCTCGCCCGCCGCCGTGTCACGCGCCGCGCTGCGATCGAGCTCGCCCTCGTTGCGGTGCTCGTCGTCGCCGTATCCGTGCTCGTGGAGCTGCGGCCGGGGAGAAACGTCACCGCGCCGCGAGCTGCCCTCGCTCGTCCTCTTCCTCGAGCAGCCGCCACACGAACCAGCCGATCGCCAGCAGGAACACGAGCGTCTGCTCCGCGTTCATCAGGATTCCACCGAGATTCTGGTCGCGCGCGGGGCTGAGCCCCCACAGGCGCGGCGTGTGCTCGTAGAACGAGTAGAGCGGCCGCGTCGAGAAGATCAGCGCCAGCCCGAGGAACGACGAGACGATGAACGCGACGCCGAGGTACGCGAGCGCCGCCGCGGTCGACAGGCGGCCCGAGACGATCGGCCACCAGAACAGAAGCCCGGCGCCGATCAGAATCGCGTGCTCGATGTTCAACGCCCAGCCGGTGCGCAGCGCCCAGTCGTAGAAGCCGGCCGCGTGTGTCCCGTACCACGCGACGAGCCAGACGGGCAGCGCGTACCGCGCGCGGATGTGGCGCGCGCCGCGCGCGTTCAGCCCCTCCTTCATTCCCGGCGTCAGGCCGAGCAGGATCAGCAGCGGCGCGATGTCCGCGATCAGCGCGTTCTGCAGCAGGTGGATGAGTAGGAGGTAGTGCTCGGCGATCGTCTCGAGCGGCGAGTTGAGCGGCACCGCGACGAGGACGAGCCCCAGCGCGAACGCCGTCGCGCGCCAGCCCGAGGGTCGGTCGGCGCGCGCCGCCCCGACGTAGAGGATCGCCGCCGCACCGACGAGCACGAGAAAGACCGGCTCGAACGAGAAGCTCGTCGCGCTCACGCGCGCGACGGCTCGAGGCGCGCGGCGCCGGCGCGCCGGAAGCGCGGGCGCAGCAGCAGCGTCACGCAGATCCCGAGCATGAGCAGCTGCTCGACCATCATCACCACGCCCGACAGCTGCTGGTCGGTGAGCGCGGACAGCCCGTACGCGCCCTGGTACGCCGGATAGAGCGGATGGAACGAGAAGACGAGCACGTCCGTCAGAACCTGTCCCGTCGCGAACAACGCAGCGGCCAGCGCGACGCGACCGCCGACCGTCAGCCGCCGATGGCGGCCCGGGTCGATCAGCAGCACCCAGACGAGCGTGCCCGCGAGGAGCCAGCAGAAGTGCTCGAAGTCGTGCAGCACCGGATGGCGGAGCGCCGCGTCGTACAACGCGGGGACGTGCCACACGGCGAGGTTCAGCGCCCACAACCCGAATGCGACCCACGGGATCAGCAGCGTGCCCAGCACCTTCCGTACGCCGCGGTTCCGCGCGAGCGGCGCGAGCACCGCCGCCGGCAACAGGAAGACGAGCAGCGGCCCGCGCACGGCGAACACGAGCAGCGCGGGCGCCATGTCGCCGATCAGGACGTGCTGCAGCATGTGGGCCGACAGCAGGCTGTCCTCCGCGAGCCGGTCGAGCGGCGACACGAGCGCCACGAGCGCGACAGCGAGCCCGAGCGCGAAGATGACGACGCGGTCCCAGCCCGCGACGTCGGCCCGTCCACGGCGGCGGAGCCGCACCCAGCCCTGCGCGAACAGCGCGGCGGCGACGACGGCTGCTGCGACGGGGAGCACAGCCGAGATTGTGCCCGGTTTGCCCCTACAAGCCGAGGAGCCGGGCGATCACCATGCGCTGGACCTCGTTCGTGCCCTCGCCGATCTCGAGGATCTTCTGGTCGCGGTAGAGCCGCGAGATGGCGTACTCGTCCATGAACCCGTAGCCGCCGTGGATCTGCAGCGCGGCGTTCGCCGCGCGGTTCGAGAGCAGACCCGTGTAGAGCTTCGCCTGTGCCGCGGCGAGCCCGAACGGCTTGCCGGCGTCCTTCAGCCAGGCGGCGCGGTAGACGAGCTGGCGGCCCGCCTCGATCTCGGTCGCCATGTCGGCGAGCGCGAATTGCACCGCCTGGAACTTCGCGATCGGCCGCCCGAACTGCTGCCGCTCCCGCGCGTATGCAAACGCGAGGTCGTACGCGCCCTGCGCGAGTCCGACACCCATCGCCGCGACCGAGATGCGGCCGCCGTCGAGGATCTCCATGAACTGGTGGAACCCGCGCCCGCGCTCGCCGAGCAGGTTCCCCTCCGGCACGGCGCAGTCCTCGAACGTCAGCTGCCGCGTGTCCGACGCGCGCCAGCCGAGCTTCTTCAGCGGCGGCGACAGCTCGTAGCCGGGAGTCCCGTTCGGCACGATGATCGTCGACACCTCGTCCTCGCCGGTGAGCGCCGTGATGGTCACGCACGCAGTGATGTCGGTGCCCGAGTTGGTGATGAAGCTCTTCGAGCCGTTGACGATCCAGCTGCCGTCGCGGAGCTCGGCGCGGGTCAGCGTCGCGCCGGCGTCGGAGCCGGCGCCGGGCTCGGTCAGCCCGAATGCGGCGAGACCCTGCCCCGAGGTGAGCCGCGGCAGCCATTCCCGCTTCTGCTCCTCGGTGCCGTACAGGTAGATCGGCATCGTCCCGAGCGACGTGTGCGCGGCGACGGTGATGGCGACGGACGAGTCGACGCGCGTCAGCTCCTCGATCGCGATCGCGTAGGAGACGGTGTCCGCGCCGGCGCCGCCGTACTCCTCCGGAAACGGCATCCCCATCAGCCCCAGCCCGGCCAGCTCCGCCACCAGCTCGTACGGGAAGCGGCTGTCGCGGTCGAGCTCCTCCGCGACGGGCGCGACGCGCGTCTCCGCGAACTCGCGGACCGTGCGGCGGACGAGTTCCTGTTCCTCGCCGAGCTCGTAGTTCACGACAGACCCGTCGCGAGCTCGGCGATCAGCCTGACGCCGTAGCCCGTGCCGCCCGGCACACGGAAGTAGTCGCCGCGCGAGCGTTCGAGGAAGCCCGGGCCCGCCATGTCGACGTGCGCCCACGGCCCGTCGCCGGCGAACTCGTGCAGGAACTCGGCCGCGAGCGCGGGCGAGCCCTGGCGCAGCAGCGAGCCGTTCTTCATGTCGGCGTAGGCGGAGTCCACGTAGCGACGGTAGCGCGGGTGGAGCGGGAACGGCCAGGCGAGGTCGCCGCTGCGCCGTCCGGCGGCGACGACGCGGTCGCGCCAGTCGTCGTCGTTCGCGAACACGCCGGCGTAGAGGTCGCCGAGCGCGAGCTCCATCGCGCCGGTGAGCGTCGCCAGGTCGAGCACGTGCGTCGCGCCTTCGCGCCGCGCGTACCAGAGCGCGTCCGCGAGGACGAGCCGGCCCTCCGCATCCGTGTTGACGATTTCGATCGACTTGCCGTTCGCCGCGCGGAGGATGTCGCCGGGGCGGAACGCGTCGCCGCCGGGGAGGTTCTCGGCGGAGGCGAGGACGGCGATCGCGCGCACCGGCAGCCCGAGGGCCGCGACCGCGCCGATCCCGTGCAGCGTGCCCGCTCCGCCTGCCATGTCACCCTTCATGTCCTCCATGCGCGCCGCCTGCTTGATCGAGATCCCGCCCGAGTCGAAGGTGATCGCCTTGCCGACGAGACCGAGCAGGAGGTCGGGTCGCGCGGGCTGCGGCGGCTCGTAGCGGAGGACGATCAGGCGCGGCTCGCTGTGGCTGCCGCGACCGACGGCCGCGAGCGCGCCCATGCCGAGCTCGTCGATCTCCTCGGGGCCGAGCGAGTGGGCGGTCAGGTGCTCGTGCTCCCCGGCGAGCTGCTGCGCATGCTCGGCGAGGCGCTCAGGATCGAGCTCGTTCGGCGGCATGTTCGCGAGGTCGCGTGCACGGTTCGTCCGCTCTGCGATCAGCGCCGCCCGCTCGGCGGCTGCCAGGATCTCGGGATCGTCGAAGTGGCCGAGCACGATGCGCTCGAGCGGGCGCCGGCCGCGGTCGCCGGTCTTCCACCGGCCGGGGGAGTACGCGCCGAGGATCGTGCCCTCGACGAGCGCGGCCGCCTGCTCGGGCAGCGGCACGGGCAGAGTCTCGTCGAGCAGCCAGAGGATCGTCCCGCCGCTGCGGTCGACGCTCTGCGCCGCGGCGGCGCCGGCCGTGCGGAGCGCGTCGGCGTCGACGGTGTCGCGCGGACCGATCCCGGCGGCGACGAGCCGGGGCGACGACAGCTCGCCGTTCAGGTGCAGGAGTACCGTCTCGCCGCGCTCGCCGCGCAGCTCTCCGCTTTCCACGAGCCGTGCGAGCCGTCCTCCGAGCTTCTCGTCGACGATGCGGGCGCCCTCGCCGCCGAGCGGCTGAGCCACCGGCAGCGCAAGCGTGTCCGCCTGCTCCTGCCCGGGCAGGGCCATCGCTATCGTCAACCCCATCGGCGGGCGATGGTACCGCCCCGCGTCGGCTCCCGGCCGGGGTGTACGCTCGCCCCGATCCCACGAAGGAGCATTCGAGATGGCCGACACAGTGAAGGAGTTCTTCGCGAACCTCGAGGCGCACGCCGATCCGGCGAAGACAGCCGGGATGAGCAACTCGTACCTCTTCGACATCGAGGGGGCGGGGCAGTGGAAGGTCGACGTCGACGACGGCTCGATCAGCGTGAGCGAGGGCGACGGCGACGCCGACGCCACGATCAGCACCTCCCAGGAGACGTTCGAGAAGATCGTCGCCGGTGATTTGAACCCCACGAGCGCCTACATGACGGGCAAGCTCAAGATCAAGGGGGACATGGGCGCCGCGATGAAGCTCCAGAAGCTCTTCTAGGCGCTCGTCCCAGGGGTTCAGGTCCGGCCGCCGCGGGCCGATACGAACGGGGTGAGCGACCTTCTTCGTGCGATCGGCCTGCGGCGCCGGGCGACTCACCGGTCGGTGCCGGTGCGGACGCTCCGCCGCTGGAAGATCATCTCGCGGCCGTAACGGCTACTCCTCCAGTTCGACGAGGATCGCGCCTCCGCTGACGCGGTCGCCTTCGGCGACGTGGACGGCGCGCACCGTCGCGTCGTAGGGCGAGACGAGCGGCGTCTCCATCTTCATCGCCTCCAGCACGACCAGCGTGTCGCGGGCGGCGACGCGGTCGCCCGCGGCGACGAGCACCTTGATCACCGTGCCGGGCATCGGGGAGGTGACGGCGGACTTCTCCGCCGCCGGACCGGAATCGTGTGCGGTCGCGTCGATATCCGGGGCCGGCCGGGGCGGCGGGCCGGGGAGGTTCAGCCGCCAGGCGCCGCGCCAGGCAGGCCCCGGCGCGCGCGGCGGCGGCTCCGACAGCGGCGGGTTCTCCGTCAGGAACGCGGTCGTCGTCGCGCCCGCGCGGAGCAGAGGGTGGGAGACGAGCCAGCGCAGGAACGGCAGGTTCGTCGTCACGCCGTCCACCTCCGTCTCGCGCAGCGCCGTCGCGAGCCGGTCGAGCGCCTCGTCCCGCGTCTGTCCGTGCGCGACGAGCTTCGCGATCATCGGGTCGTACGAGGTGCCGACCTCGTCGCCCTCGGTCACGCCGGCGTCGACGCGGATGCCGGCAGGAAGCAGGAGCCGGTCGATCCGTCCCGCCTGCGGCAGGAAGCTCCGCGGGTCCTCGGCGTAGAGGCGCACCTCCACCGCATGGCCCGAGAGCACGGGGTGGAGGTCGAGCCGCTCGCCCTGCGCGATCAGCAGCTGCTCCCGGACGAGATCGACGCCGGTCACGAGCTCCGTCACCGGGTGTTCCACCTGGATGCGCGCGTTCAGCTCGAGAAACCAGAAGTCGCGGCCGGCCAGCATGAACTCGGCTGTGCCCGCGCTCTCGTAGCCGATCGCGTGCGCGAACGCGACCGCGGCGTCGCTCATCGCCGCACGGAGCGCCGGATCGAGCGCCGTCGACGGCGACTCCTCGAGCACCTTCTGGTGGCGGCGCTGCACCGAGCACTCGCGCTCGCCGAGGGCGACGACCGTGCCGTGCCTGTCGGCGAGCAGCTGGATCTCCACGTGCCGAGGCCGCTCGAGATAGCGCTCGCAGAAGACGGTGTCGTCGCCGAATGCGGCCCGCGCCTCGCGGCGCGCTGCCGCGAGCGCCTCGTCGAGCTCGTCCGGCGCGCGGACGATGCGCATTCCGCGGCCGCCTCCGCCTGCGGCCGCCTTGACGAGCAGCGGGAAGCCGACCTCCTCCGGCGTCCCGCTCGGCAGCACCGGGACGCCGGCGGCGCGGGCCGTCTCCTTCGCCGCGAGCTTGTCGCCGCCGGCGCGTAGCGCCGCGGGAGGCGGCCCGACCCAGGTCAGCCCGGCGCCGAGCACCGCCTCCGCGAATTCGGCGCTCTCCGCGAGGAAGCCGTACCCGGGATGCACCGAGTCGGCGTCCGCCTCGAGTGCCGCGCGCACGATCTCCGCCGCGTCGAGATACGACGCGATCGCGACGGTCGTGTCCGCCGAGCGAGCGTGCAGCGCTCCGGCGTCGTCGGGCGCCGCGACGGCGACGGTCTCGATGCCGAGCAAGCCGCACGCGCGAAAGACGCGCAACGCGATCTCGCCACGGTTGGCGACCAGCAGGCGGCGCATGGCGCCGGGGACTCTACGCACGCGGACGTAGGATCGTGGCCATGGAACCGGTCCGCTGGGGAGTTCTCTCTACCGCCGACATCAACCGGCTCGTCATCCCGCCGCTGCAGGAGTCGCCGGGGAGCGAGGTCGTCGCCGTCGCGAGCCGCACGCAGGCGCGCGCCGACGCGTACGCGGCCGAGTGGGGGATCCCGCGCGCCTACGGCACCTACGAGGCGCTGCTCGCCGATCCTGACGTCGAGGCGGTCTACATCTCGACGCCGAACGGGCTCCACGTCGACGGGTCGATCCAGTCGCTCGAGGCGGGGAAGCACGTGCTCGTGGAGAAGCCGTTCTCGCGGTCCGTCGCGGGAGTCGAGCGGGCCTTCGCCGCCGCCGAGCGCGCCGACCGGCTGCTGATGGAGGCGTTCATGTACCGACACCATCCGCAGACGCGGAAGCTGGCGGAGCTCGTCCGCGGAGGCGCGATCGGCGAGCTGCGGTTCGTCCGCGCGTCGTTCTCGTTCACGATCGGAGAGGGAAACGTCCGTCTCTACCCGGAGCTCGAGGGCGGTGCGCTGATGGACGTCGGCTGCTACTGCATCAGCGGGTCGCGGCTCCTCGCCGGTGAGCCGCTGCTCGCGGCCGCGCAGCAGCTCGTCGGGCCGACCGGCATCGACTTGCGGCTCGCCGGGACGCTGGTATTCAGCGGCGACGTGCTCGGGCAGATCGACTGCGCGTTCGACCTGCCGCTGCGCCAGGGACTGGAGGCTGTCGGTTCCGAGGGAACGCTGACCGTCGCGAGCCCGTGGGGCTGCGACCCGCCCGGGATCTTGCTTCAACGGGGCGAAGGGGCCGAGCGGATCGAGGTCGAGGTCGTCGACCGCTACCGGCTCCAGGGCGACAACTTCAGCCGCGCGATCCGCGGGCTCGAGCCGCCGCTGCTCGGCCGCGACGACGCTCTCGGGCAGGCGCGGACGATCGACGCGCTGTACCGCTCCGCCGAGAGCGGCGGCGAGCCGGTCGAGGTCGCGTCCGCGGCGTAGGACCGGAACGTCTGGCAGGATGGGCCGCGTGAGCCGCCGAGCCCTCGCTGTCGGAGCCGCGGCCGTCTGCGCAGCGACGGCGCTCGTCTGCGCCGGTTTCGCCGCCGCCGATTCGCCGCCGGTGACGACGACGGACACGACGACGACCGACACGACGACGACGCCCGCGACGACGGGCACGACAACGACGACGGCGCCGACAGCGACCACGCCGACCGATACGACGACGACCGCGACCACGACCACCGCGCCGGCGACGACGTCGACCAGCGCGCCACCGTCCACCACGACGAAGAAGAAGCAGCCCAGTCCGCGCGGCTCAGCGTGCGTCGGCGCCGGGCCGCTCCTGCTCCTGCTCCCCGGGCATGCGCCGAGATCGGTCGGATCCGTCGCCGCACGCGTGCCCGCTGGTGTCGGCGCGACAGCGCTCGAGTACCCGAAGAACGGAAACGTGCTCCGTGTCGCCGCCGAGCGCGCGGACGTCTCCGGCTGTCCTCGCGGAACGCAGCACGCAACCGCGACCAGCTCGCTGCGGCAGCTGAGCCTGTTCGGCGGCGCGATTCGCGCCGGCCGTGTCGTCGCGACGCTCGTGCCGGCGAAGTCGCCGGGTCGCAAGTGGCGGTTGCGCATCAAGGTGAGGGATCTCGTCATCGACGGACAGCCCGTCACGCTCGAGACCGGTGAGTCGCTCCCGGTCGGGAACTGGGGCCGGGTGAAGCTGGACGGCGGCCGCCACTCGCAGCACGGAGCGCGGGCTCTGTCGTCCGTCGGCCTCGCCTGGTGGCAGGGCGGGCTCTCGCTCCGCCTGACGAAGCCGCATGCCGGTCTGCCGGCCGGGACACAGCTCCTCGTCGCGTATGTCGGGGCCGACCAGCCGTTCGCCACGCTTCCGCACGCGCCGGTGGGAGGCGTGCCGCTGACGCTCACGCCACCGCTGAAGGCGGGGCCCTACACGTTCCCCGTGACCGGCAACGCCTTTTTCGGTGACACGTACGGTGCGATGCGCAGTGACGTGCCGGGCGGCTGGCATCACGGCGACGACATCTTCGCGCCGCTCGGCCAGCCGGTGGTCGCGGTCGCGGATGGACGGGTCTACTCCGTCGGCTGGAACAAGGTCGGCGGCTGGAGGCTCTGGGTGCGCGACGCGCAGGGCAACCGCTTCTACTACGCCCACCTCTCCGGTTACACGAAGTTCGGGCGCAACGGCACGCATGTGAAAGCGGGACAGCAGATCGGCTTCATCGGCAATACGGGTGACGCGATCACGACCGCGCACCATCTCCACTTCGAGATCCATCCGGCGGGACTGCTGTACCTCCAATACGCCGGCGCGGTCGATCCCACGACGTACCTGAACCAGTGGCGGCGGATCCTGCGTGTCACGCCCTTGCGGCCGATTCCTCTCCCTGCCGGCGCGGCGGCCCACGGTCACGGCGCCGTCAGCGACTACCGGCAGCTGCTCGCCGTCCGCGGCATCCGCCGGCCTCCGACCGCGACGACCGCCGCTCCCATCGAGAATCGGCCGTTGCCGATCGCCGCCGGGGCGGTCGGGACACCGCAACGGGGCGGCACGAGCTCCGCCGTTCCCATTGTCGCAACGGCGCTCGTCGCGCTTTCCGCGGTCGGGCTCCTGATCCGCCGGAAACGCCGACCGGCGGAGGCCGACATTCCGCCGCCCGACTGAGCCGTCTCCCCGGTCTGGCACCATCACCGGGATGAGGCAACGCGCCGCGTGGTGGCTCGCGGTCCCGATCCTGGTGGCCGGCGAGATGGCAGGGCACTCGCTCGCCTATCGCATCGTCGCGCCCAACGCGGCCGCGCGTGCGCTGTTGCTCGAGCGCACGGGACACGCGTACCTCGCGGATCTGCATCCGCTCGTCGGCGTCTGCCTCGTGCTCGCCGTCGCCGCCGCGGTCCAGCGCACGGTCGCGAGCTTCCGCGGCCGTCCTGTCCGTCGCGTTCCGTCGTGGCGGTTCGCACTGCTGCCGTCTCTCGTCTTCGTCCTCCAGGAGTACACGGAGCGGTTCGCGTACAACGGTCACATCGTCTGGGGGACGATCGCCGAGCCGGCCGTCGCCGTCGGCGTCTTCCTGCAGATCCCGTGCGGGTTGGTCGCTCTCGTCGTGGTGCGGATCCTCCTTCGGGCGGCGCACGACGCCGGACGCGCTCTCGCGGCGCGCGCGACGGCGCGTCCTGCCTGCCCGTCGATGCTGCTTCTCCGGCCCTCGCACCGTGCCGAGCGCCCGTCGCTCGTCGCTCTCGCCCGCGGCGTGGCCGAGCGCGGCCCGCCTCTTCCCGCGTAGTCGGCTTCGGCTCGATCGATCCCGGTCAACGAGGGAAGGGGAACGTGTGTCCAGACATGGACTCGTCGCGGCGCTGCTCGCCGTGGCGGCGGCGGCAGCGCTCTGCGTGGGCCTCGCGCGCGCCGACGGCGATCCGGCGAGCGACACGCTCGTCTTCACGAACGCCTACCTTCCGGCGCACGCGCCGTCGAAGGCGAACGCCGACGCGCTGCTTGCGCAGATCGCAGCGGCGTATTCCGCGGGCTACCGGGTCAAGGTCGCGGTCGTGGCGTCACGGTATGACCTCGGCGCCATTCCCTCGCTCTTCGGCAAGCCGTCGACCTACGCGCGTTTTCTCGGCGAAGAGCTGGTGGGAATTTACGTCGGGCCGCTGCTGATCGTGATGCCGAACGGCTACGGGATCTACGACGGCGGGCGCAGCACCGCCGCCGAGAGCGCGGTGCTCGCCACGCTGGCGAAGCCCGCGTCGATGAAGCCGGACGATCTCACCACGGCGGCGACGGCAGCCGTCGGCGAGCTGCTGAGGCGCGGCGCCCTGCGCTCACGGGACATCCTGCCGCCCTACGTCGAGACTATGCGGGCGGCTGCCGTTGGGAAGCAGCTGAACGTGCTCTACTACCTCTCCGACGACAGCGGCAAGGCCTCCGCCAAGCTCGAGATCCTGCGTGGCGGCAAGCAGCTGTTCACGGCGCAGGAGCCGACACACACGACCGGCATCAGCCGCCCGGAGAGCAGGACCGTCAGCGTCCCGTCCTCCGTCTCGCTCGCGCACACGCGGCTCTGCGTCGTCGCAGCCGACCCATCCGGGAACGTCGGCCGCGCCTGCCGTCCGATCGCGGTGAAGCGATGATCGAGTCGCCCGATCCGCTCTTCTGGGGCGAGGAGCGCCGGCGCCTGCCGCGCCCGTCTCTCCTCGTCGGCGCGATGGTGCTCGCGGTCGGGCTTCTCGTCGCGGTGACCGTCGTCGGGCTCGTGGCGCTCTGGCCGCACGGCGCGGCTCGTGTCGGCGAAGGGCTGGGGACGACGCACACGGACGGCGCGGTCGTCGACTCGGTCCGGTCGGTGGCCTGCAGCGAGCCCGGTGCACACGGATGCCGCCGCGTCGGGATCACGCTGACCAGCGGGCCGCGCGACGGAGCGCACTCCGCGTTCACCCTCGTCGGCCAGGTGAGCGTGCTCGCGCTGAAGCCCGGCGACCGCATCCGCGTGTACCGGAACCAGCTGCCGCCCGCCGCGAGGGCGTTGCCTGGGCCGAAGGTCGATCCTTACTCCTTCTCCGACTTCGACCGGCGCAGGCCGATGCTCGTGCTCGGAGTCGCGTTCGTCGCTCTGCTGCTCGTGACCGCCCGGTTGCGCGGGCTGCGGGCGCTGCTCGGGCTCGTCGCGAGCCTTGTCGTCGTCATCGAGTTCGTCATCCCGGCGATCCTGCACGGGAGCCACCCGGTCGCCGTGGCGCTGGTCGGCGCCTTCGCGGCGATGCTGCTGACGATGCCGCTCGCGTACGGGCTCGGCGCGAAGATGATCGCCGCGCTGCTCGGAACGGCGTTGAGCCTGCTCGTCGCGGCGGGCCTCGCCGACGTGGTCGCGGGGCTCGCACACCTGAGCGGCGGCGCGTCCGACGAGATGCTGTACCTCGCCTCGACGCAGTCGTCGCTGTCGCTGCGCGGGCTGCTCGTCGCCGGGATGGTGATCGGCGCGCTCGGCGTTCTCGTCGACCTGACGGTCAGCCAGTCGTCCACGGTGATCGCGCTGCGGCGCGCGAATCCCGCGCTCGGCTTCCGCGGGCTCTTCCACGGTGCGATCGACGTCGGCCACGACCACATCTCCGCGACGGTGAACACACTCGTGTTCGCGTACGCGGGCGCCGCGCTTCCGGTGCTGTTGATCTTCACGATCGGGCACACGTCGTTCACCGACGCGATCAACGGCGAGGCGGTCGCCGAGGAGCTGATCGCGGCGCTCGTAGGCTCGATCGGCCTGATCCTGTCGATGCCGCTGACGACGGCGCTCGCCGCGGTGCTCGCAGTTCGGATGAGCCCCGACGCGCTCTCAGCTGCCGGCGAGCACGCTCACGCGCACTGACCGGCTGCGGTCGTGCCGTACCGCGTAGACGATGCGTGCGCAGAGATAGAACGCGAACGAGATCGAGCTGATGAAGAAGCTCGTCGGCCACGGCTGCTGCAGCGACAGCAGGATCCCGCCCTCGGTGGCGACGAGCGCGATCGCGATGCTGAGCAGGATCGCGAGCCCGGGGCGGACCGTGAGCCGCTGCGCGGCGGCTGCGGGCGTGATCACGAGCGTGAGCACGAGCAGGACGCCGACGACCTGGATCGCCTCAGCGGTGGTCAGCGCCAGCAGCAGGAAGATCGCCACGGAGATCACGTGCAGCGGCACGCCGCGGGCGGCGGCGACGTCCGGGTCGACGCTCGAGAACAGCAGCGGCCGGTAGAGGACGACGAGACCGACGGCGACGATGAACGCGACGATGGCGAGGTTCCGCAGCTGCGCGTCGCTGACGCCGACGATGCTCCCGAACAGGAGGTTCGTCGCCTCGGTCGCATACCCCTGGTAGAGGAACAGGAACAGCACGCCGACGCCGAGCCCGAACGAGAGCACCGCGCCGATGGCACTGTCGCGCTCGCGGCCGCGCACCGACAGCAGCCCGAGCACGAGTCCGACGGCGAGCGAACCGACGATCATCCCGGCCACGACGTCGAACCCGAGCACGAGCGCGCCGGCGGCGCCGGTGAAGCCGAGCTCCGAGATCGCGTGCACGGCGAAGCTCGCGCCGCGGGTGACGACGAAGGTGCCGATCGCGCCGGAGATGATCGCGACGACGGCGCCGGCGAGCAGCGCCGTGTGCACGAAGTGCTGTCCGAGGAGCTGGATGAACATCAGGCGTGGACCTCGTCGATGTGGTGGACGTGCTGGTCGTCCGGCGTGCCGACGACGACGATCCGCCCGCGCACGCGCAGGACGTCGATCTCCGTGTCGTAGAGCCGCGTGAGCGTCTCGGAGGTGAGCACCTCTTCCGGCGTCCCGATCGCCCAGCTGCCGGGCGCGAGGTAGAGGACGCGGTCGACGATCGAGAGCACCGGGTTGATGTCGTGCGTGACGAAGACGACGGGCGTCCCGGCGCTCCGCCGGCGCGCGTCGAACAGGCTCGTGATGATGCGCTGGTACGAGAGGTCGAGCGAGAGCAGGGGCTCGTCGGCGAGCAGCAGCGCCGGGTCGGAGACGAGCGCCTGCGCCACGCGGAGGCGTTGCTGCTCACCGCCCGAGAGACGGCCGACCGGCGCATCCGCGTACGCCGCCGCGCCGACCTCCGTCAGTGCACGGTCGATCCGCGCGCGCTCTTCGTGGTTGACGCGGCCGACTCCCCAGCGGTGCCCGTCGAGACCGAGGCGGACGAGATCGCGTCCGCGGAGCGGCAGGTCGCGGTCGAACACGCGCTGCTGCGGGACGTAGCCGACCTTCGTGCGGCTCTCGCGCGGCGGCCGCCCGCAGACCTCCACGCTGCCGGCCGACGGCTCGAGCAGCCCGAGCAGGATGCGCAGCAGCGACGTCTTCCCGGTTCCGTTCGGGCCGAGAATCGCGAGCAGCTCTCCTTCCTGGAGCTCGAAGTCGAGATCGTTCCAGAGTGAGCGGTCGCCGAAGTTGAGGGCGAGGCGCCGCACCGAGACGACGGGCGCGGTCACGTCTTCAGCGCCGCGAAGAGCTCGCGCGCCTGCGCGAGCTGCCACTGCTGGAAGATGAGGTCCGGCGGCAGCGTCTCGGTCACGCCGATGACGGGGATCCCGGCCTTGGCGGCCGCGCTCCGGATCTGCGTCGTGATCGGCGAGACGGCCTGGCTGTTGTAGAGCAGCACCTTGATCCGGCGCCCGGTCATGAGCGCGTTCATGGCCGACACGGCTTGCGGCGTCGGCTCGGTTCCGTTCTCGATCGACCGCGTGAAGCTGTCCGGTGCGAGGTTGTCGAGGCCGGCCGCGGCAAGGAGGTAGCCGGGAACGGGCTCCGTGTATGCGACCGGCCTCCCGCCGAACGACGCCTTGATCCGCGCCACCTCACGCTTCAGCGGGCCGAGGCTCGTCTGGAAGCGGCGCAGGCCGGAGCGGTAGTCCGCCGCGTTCGCGGGGTCCGATCGCTCCAGTCCCGATGCGATCGCGCCGGCGATCGTCCCGAGTCTCGGCACGTCGTACCAGAGGTGCGGGTTCGCGTCCTTGCCGTGGACGCCGAGGACATCCGCGACCGTGACGACGAGCCGCTGCTTGCTCGGGGACGCATCCTCGAGCCGCTGCATGAACGCGTCGTAGCCGAGTCCGTTCTGGATCACAAGCCGGGCCTTCGCCACGGCCAGCCCGTTCTGCGTGCCCGGCTCGTACAGGTGCGGGTCGGCGTCCGGGTCGGAGAGGATCGAGGTGACGGAGACGTGCGAGCCGCCGATCTGCCGCACCATGTCGCCGTAGACGTTCGTCGATGCGACGACGCCGAGCTTCGACGACGTTGCCGCGGCCGGTCCGCAGGCGGTCGCGGCACCGAGCAGGAGAACCGCCCCACAGGCGAGAATGATTCTCAATCTCATCTCGGGCTAGACTATCCGCAATGCCGAAGACCGCGCAAGTCGCCGAGCCGGATCTCCCCGGCCTCCTCGCCCGCAAGGGCGTCCGCCCGACCCGGCAGCGGCTCGAGGTGCTGGAGGAGCTCTCGCACGAGCGGGACGACGTGACAGCGCAGGCGCTCTGGCGGCGGCTGCGCGAGCGCGGCGACTCCAAGGTGGGCCTCGCCACCGTCTACCGCACCCTCGCGCTGCTGAACGAGAAGGGCGTGATCGACTCGCTCTCGCATCACGGGACGGAGCACTGCTACCGGCTCTGCGCCGACACGCACCACCATCACCTGCTCTGCTCGAGCTGCCACCGCGTCATCGAGGTGGACGAGTGCGGCCTCGGCGACTGGCTCGACGAGGTCTCCGCGCGTCACGGCTTCGTCGCCACCGACCATCGCGTCGAGATCGTCGGGCTCTGCGCCGCCTGCCGCCGGTAGTTGTCGCGCGCGGCGGGCAGGCCGGAGCGCGAAGCTCCGGCCCGCCCGCCGTCGATCAGCGGTGCAGGTCGGACAGCCAGTCGAAGTAACGGGGGGTGAGGCTTCCCACTCCGGTCACGTCGTCCCAGCCGCGGCCCGTCGTCAGCGACGAGTCCTGGTCGAACGACCGCACGGAGTAGAGGATGCCGTCGTCCGCGTTCTGGGCGTTGGCGTAGTCGGCCCGGACGTTGCCCGGGTCGCCCTGCGGCGTCACGTCGTAGAACTCGCCCGGCACGCGCGCGAGCGAGTAGATGAGCGGGTTGGCGAAGCCGATCCGCCGTCCGCCCTCGTTGGCCTGCGCGACTGCCTGGGCCCCCGCGAACAGCGGCGAGGCGAGGCTCGTCCCGCCGATCCGGTACTCGCCGTAGTGGACGCCTGCCGGACCGTAGCGGGTCGGCAGCGAGAAGTTCTGCGTCTCGCCGACGAGCATGCCCGTCGTCGGGTCGGCGTCCATGCCGACGTCGGGCACGGCGCGGCCCTTCGCGTGACCGACGGTGCCGCGCTGGTACGACGGCAACGGGAAGATCGTGCTGATCCCGCCGCCGGCACCGTAGAGGAACGGAACGGTCTGGACCCAGCTGCTCCCGTTGCTCGAGAGGCCGTACTTCTCCGTGCCCCAGCCCGTCTCGAACGCGCGGTTGTCGCGGTTGTCGACGGCGAGCGAGGTGCCACCGACCGACGTGACCCAGGGGTCGCTCGTCGGGTAGTCGGGTGCCGCATAGCCCGTGTTCGCGAGCTCGTCGCCGCTATCGCCCGAGGAGAACATGAACCCGATCCCCTGCACGGCGCCCTGCTTGAAGATGGATTCGTACGCGGCGATCGTGGTGCTGTCGACGTTCTGGACGAGGTTGCCGTTCTCGTCGATGTAGAAGGTCACGTCACCCCACGAGTTGGTGACGATCGACGCCTTGTTGTCGTGGACGATCTGGGCCAACTGGGCAAGCAGGGCGTCGTCGAAGCAGCTCGCGGCGCCGTAGTAGAGGACGTTCGCGCCGGGAGCCATCGCGTGCACGGCCTCGACGTCGAGCGTCTGCTCGCCGTACCAGCCGTTCCCGCCGCAGTCGTCGCCGGTGGACGCGTCCTCGGGCACGCTCCGGTCCTGGAACTGCCCGTGGGAGAACTGCGGGTCGCCCTGGCGCTGCGCGTACTTGTTCGCGTCGGCGAGTAGCGTCGGCGCGTCGTACGCGTCCGTGATCGCCACGGTCTCGCCGCGGCCGAGATTCCGCGTGCTGCCAACGCCGTTGACGCCGTAGGCGCCGCGCAGCTGGTCCGGCGTGTAACCGCATATGGCATACGGAAGCGTCTGGTGCTGGAACTTCGGCAGCGTCCTCGCCGACTGGTCGTCGTAGGAGCGCGAGCACGGCGTGGCGTTGACGAAGGCGTCCGGTGCCCCGAAGTCGGCGGGCTTCACTGCGTGGCCGAGCGTGCTGAGCCCGGAGACGGCGGTGACGAGCCCGGCGAGCGAGTCGGGTACCGACAGGTCCGCAACGGGGGCCTGCGCCTGCTTTCCGTTGACGAGATAGTCGGCGAGCGACGTCCCGAACGCGGTCGCGATCGCCGACGCACTGCCGGACACCGCGACGAAGTGATTGTCCGGTCCGGTCGCGTCGATGCCGAGCCCGGACTGCGTCAGCCACTGCGTGACCTGGCTCACCTGGTCGGCCGTCGGCGCGTACTGCGCGTCGTACTGGTCGGCCGAGATGAACTGTCCGTACTGCGCGTTCGACGGATCGCTGACCGCCTGCGCCAGCGCGTCGAGCTGGTCGGCGTTCCTCGGCGTCAGCCAGACCCGAGCGTGCACGAGCCGGCCCGCCGGGACCGCGGCGGTTTGCGGCGCGGCGGTCGTCCACGACGGCTTGGTTCCCGGCAGGACGTGGCGGTTCGAGCTGAACGGCCCGTTCGTCCGCGCGGAGGCTCCTGCGGTGACGATCAGCGCTGCGATCATCATCGCGCCCCCGAGTACTACGACGATTCGCCCGTGGCGTATCGACGTCATGTGCGACTCCCCCTCCTCGTTGTTCGACCCCCGGGCTGACGGCGCCCGGCCGCTGGATCCTGACCGACCGGCGTAAACCGTGCAACCCGAATCGACGGTGCTACGCTGACTCCGTGCTCAGGAGCGTCGGCGCTGTCGTCTGCGGCGCAGCCCTCGCGACCGGAGCCGCCGCCGTTGCGGCGCCGCCGGGAGCCGAAGGGTCGGACTGGGCTTCCGCGAGCCTTTCGACCGTCCACGCCGGAGCGCGCCCGGTCGCCCTCGTCGTCTCACTCCACACGGAGCTTCAGTGCGGAAAGCTGCGCGGCCGCGGACTCGCCCTGACCTTCCCCGCCGCGGCCCGCCTGCCGCGGACGATGAGCGCCTCGGCGATCGCCGTCGGAGGCACGCGTCCGAGCAGCGTCAAGCTCATGGGCCGGACGCTCTCGATCACGATGGCGCCGCCGACCGGAATGATGTGCGACTCGATCGCACCGGGCACGGCGAAGATCCTCGTCTCACGCGCCGCGCAGCTCGGGAACCCGGCCGCGGCCGGAACGTACAAGCTCGCCGTGCACTACGGCACGGAGACGCTGACCGCGCGGCTGACGATCACGAGCTAGCGCGCCAGCCCGGCGGGCGCTTCTCGAGGAACGCGGCGAGACCCTCCTGGCCCTCGTCGCTCGTGCGCCGCTCGGCGATCCAGCGGACGGTTTCCGGGCCGTCGGGACGCTCGCGCACGAGGCGTTTCGCCCACCGCGCGGCGTGCGGTCCGGCCGACAGCAGCTCGCCGACGACGCGTTCGACCGCCGCGTCGAGCTTGTCCGCCACCTCGTGGACGAGACCGATGCGCAGCGCCGTCTCCGCGTCGAAGCGCTCGCCGGTGACGAAGTAGCGGCGCGCGGCGCCGGGACCGATCTTCGCCAGGGCGAACGGCGAGATGACGGCGGGGATGATCCCGAGCTTCACCTCGGAGAACGCAAACGTCGCCTCGCGCGACGCGACCGCGATGTCCGCCGCCGCGACGAGCCCCGCGCCGCCGCCGAGCGCGTGTCCCTGGACGCGCGCGACCACCGGTGCCGGACAGCCGTCGATCGCCTCGAGCATCCGCCGCAACGCGTTCGCATCGGCGACGTTCTCCTCGTAGGAGAGACCGGCGGCGGCGCGCATCCAGTCGACGTCCGCGCCGGCGGAGAAGCTCGATCCCTCGCCGGCGAGGACGACCGCCTGCGCGCGCCCGACGTCGACGAACGCCTTCGCCAGCTCGTCGATCAACTCGGCGTCGAACGCGTTGCGCCGGTCGGGCCGCGCGAGCGTCACGCGCAGGACCGGCCCGTCGCGCTCGACGGTCAGTGCAGCCATGAACGGAGCTTACGACGAGCCGTGCGGGCGGATCGCCTCGAGCGCGGCGAGCCGGGCCCGATGGGTTCCGGCCAGCTCGCTCTCCGGCGGGGCCGGCCGGACGAGCACGACGGCGAGCGCCACGATCGCGAGGTCGCGGACGAGCAGGAGCCACGACCACGGCGACGCGTAGTGCAGCGCGAGCGGCCAGTAGTGGCTCGAGAACCACAGCTGCGTCAGAAGGAGCGCGCCGCCCAGCAGCGCCGACGCCGCGAAGCCGCGCCGCCCGCGCACGAGCGGGACGAGCGGCACGAGCCAGATCAGGAACTGCGGCGAGAACACCTTGCCGAATGCGACGAAGACGACGACCGCGGCTGCGCACGCGACGAGCATCGAGTCGCCGCTCGGCTCGGGCCGCAGGGCGAACGCGATCCAGACCCCGAGCAGCGCCGCGATCTGAAGTCCCGTCGTTGCCGCCCCGATCGTGTCCGCCAGCGACCCGGCGAGGTTCTGCGACCCGTGCGTCGTCACCGTCGTCAGCGACAGGCCGCCGACGTGGTGCGCCGCCATCAGCAGCGACGCGCCAAGACTCTCGACCTGCAGCGGCCGGCGGAGCTGCCCCGTCAGGCTGTGCCAGACGCCGCCGGGAGCGAGGACGGCGAAAGGGACGACGCAGAGCGCCACGGCGGCTGTGAACGACAGCACGCCGACGAACGCTGCGCGCCCCCCGAGCCGGCGCCACACGAACGCGAGCCCGATCGGCGCGAGCACGAGCGGCCACAGCTTCGCCGCAACGGCGAGGCCGAGCAGCAGTCCGCCCATCCCCGGACGCCAGCGCAGAAGCGCCGCCAGCGCAGCGAGCGTCAGCATCACCGGCCAGAGGTCGAAACGGGTGTCGAACAGCGTCCCCAGCACGAGCGGCGCGACCGCCACGAGCCCGAGCGCGAGCACGCCGTGCGCCACGTCCGCGTCGACCGAGTCGAGGATCACCGCCGCCGCGATCAGGCAGCCGATTCCGCAGACGAACATGAGGACGGCGAACGACGTCGCATAGCTCCAGGGCATGAACGTGGGGAGGACGAAGGCGGGCAGCGCGGCCGGCGGGTACTCGACCTGGAAGTCGCGATACGGCACGTGACCGTCGCGCAGCAGGTGCCCATAGTTCTGATACACGGGGACGTCCGTCAGCCCGTGGTGGTCGTACCAGCCGAGATGGAGAACGGCGAACGAGCCCGCGAACAGCCCGATCGCGACGGCGAGCGCCAGAGCCCAGGCGCGGACGCTCACTCGACGTCGAACTCCTCTGCGACGTCGGGCTCCTTGCCGATCAACCGCACCACCTCGCCGAGGTCGGGCAGCTCGTCGGCGAACGAGACCAGCCCGAGCCGCTCGTGCACCTCGTTCGAGATCCAGCGGTCGCCGTCCGGCAGGTCGGGCAGGTACTCGCGGATCTCCTCGAGTGAGGTCTTCGAGTCGTACAGGCCCCAGATCAGGATCCGCGCGATCACGCTAGAACGGGCCGCGAGGCTCGTACGAGCCTCGGCGCGCGCCGATCCCGATGAACGTCATCCCTTCGGGACCGGCGACGGGACACCGCACCGTCTCCGGGTCGAAGCGGAGCACCGTTCCCTCGCTTACAGCCACCTCTTCGCCTTCGATCCGCCACACGCCGCTGCCGCGGATGACGACGTTCACCTCTTCCTGCTGGGACTCGACCTCCTCGTGCTCGAATCCCGCCGCATCGGGCGGCAGCTCGAACCAGTTCAGTCCGAACGCCTCGAGCCCGAGCTCGCGCCGGACGAACTTGACCACTCCGGTCCGCCCGCCGGCCTCCATCTCGTTCACGTTGACGACGCTGTAGCCCATCTCGCTCCTCTCACATGCGGAAGATGCCGAAGGTGGTGTCGGGGATCGGTGCGTTCAGGGACGCCGCCAGCCCGAGCGCGAGCACGCGGCGGGTGTCGAGCGGGTCGATGACGCCGTCGTCCCACAGTCGCGCGGTCGAGTAGTACGCGTTGCTCTCGAGCTCGTACTTGTCGCGGATCGCCTGCTCGTCGACGTCGCCGACCATGGCCAGCACGGTCGCCGCCTGCTCGCCGCCCATGACGGAGATGCGCGCGTTCGGCCACATCCACAGCTGCCGCGGCGAGTACGCGCGACCGCACATGGCGTAGTTTCCGGCCCCGAACGAGCCGCCGACGACGACGGTGAACTTCGGCACCTCCGCGTTCGCCACGGCCATGACGAGCTTCGCGCCGTCGCGTGCGATCCCGCCGGCCTCGTATTCCAGCCCGACCATGAAGCCGGTGACGTTCTGGAGGAAGACGAGCGGGACGCGGCGCCGGCAGCAGAGCTCGACGAAGTGCGCTCCCTTCTGCGCCGACTCCGCGAACAGCACGCCGTTGTTCGCGAGGATGCCGACCGGGAAGCCCTCGATGTGTGCGAACCCGGTGACGAGCGTCTCGCCGTACAGCTGCTTGAACTCGTGGAAGCGGGAGCCGTCGACGAGCCGCGCGATCAGCTCGCGCGCGTCGACCTGGTGGCGGAAGTCCTCGGGGACGAGCCCGTAGAGCTCCTCCGGATCGAGCGCGGGCGGCTCCGGCTCGGCGATCTCCCACGGCGGCTCGGGCGCGCGCGTGTGCAGGTTGCGCACGATGTCGCGCGCGATCGCGAGCGCGTGCTCGTCGGACGTGGCGTAGTGGTCTGCCACGCCGGAGCGCCGGGTGTGCACGTCGGCGCCGCCGAGCTCCTCCGCGGTCACGTCCTGGCCGGTCGCCGCCTTCACGAGCGGCGGGCCGCCGATGAAGATCGTGCCGGTGCCGCGGACGATCACCGTCTCGTCGCTCATCGCCGGCACGTACGCGCCGCCGGCGGTGCAGGAGCCCATGACGACGGCGATCTGCGGGATTCCCTTGGCCGACATCCGCGCCTGGTTGAAGAAGATCCGGCCGAAGTGGTCGCGGTCCGGGAAGACCTCCGCCTGGAGCGGCAGGAAGGCGCCCCCGGAGTCGACGAGGTAGATGCACGGGAGCCGGTTCTGCTCGGCCACCTCCTGCGCCCGCAGATGCTTCTTCACGGTAAGCGGGAAGTACGAGCCGCCCTTGACGGTCGCGTCGTTGGCGACGAGCACGCATTCGCGCCCCTCGACGACCCCGATCCCGGTGACGACGCCGGCGCTCGGCGCCTGCCCGTCGTACAGCTCCCACGCTGCGAGCGCGTTCAGCTCGAGGAATGCGGTGTCGGGGTCGACGAGCCGGTCGATCCGTTCGCGGGCCGGCAGCTTGCCGCGCGAGCGGTGTCGCTCCACCGCAGTCTCGCCGCCGCCCCGCGCGACTTCGGCGGTACGTTCGCGCAGTTCCGCGACGAGCGCGGCCATCCGCTCGCGCCGTCGTGAGAAGTCGTCGGAGTCGCGGTCGAGCTGCGACGTCAGGAGCGCCATCGAGCGGAGCCTAACGTCGGCGGCGGCCCGTACGCTTGTTCGCATGGCCGTCCCGGGAATCGTGGCGCACCTCGACCTCGACGCGTTCTACGCGGCGGTCGAGGAGCTCGAGAACCCGGAGCTCCGCGAGAAGCCGCTCGTCGTCGGCGGAGACCCGCGCGGCCGCGGCGTCGTGGCGACGGCGAACTACGTCGCACGGGGCTTCGGGATTCACTCGGCGATGAGTGCCGCGGAGGCGATCCGGCGTTGCCCGACCGCCGTCTTCGTCCGTCCGCGCCACGCGCTGTACCGCGAGTACTCGCGTCACGTCTGGTCGACCGTGCGCGGGGTCGTGCCGACGGTGGAGCAGACCGGGATCGACGAGGGCTATCTCGATCTCGGCGAGATCGCGGCCGACTTCCTCGAGGCGCGTGTCGTCGCGGAGGCGGTGCGGACGGCGGTGCGCGCGGGGACGAGCCTCACGTGCTCGCTCGGCGTCGCACCCTGCAAGGTCGTGGCGAAGGTCTGCAGCGACGCGCGCAAGCCGGGCGGGCTCGTCGTGGTCGTGCCCGGCCAGGAGGCGGCGTACCTCGCGCCGTTCGATGTGCGACGCCTGCCCGGAGTCGGCCCGAAGGCGGAGCAGCGGCTGCATGCGGCGGGGGTCGAGACTGTCGGCGCGCTCGCCGCGCTCACGGACGCGGACCTGCGCCGGCTCCTCCCGGGCAGCGTCGGCACCGTGCTCCGCGACCGCGCCCGCGGCATCGATCCGCGCGGGCTCGAGCTCGACGTCGAACGGATCTCGATCAGCGTCGAGAACACGTTCGAGCGCGACCTCGTCGACCGGGAGAAGCTCCACGACGAGCTGCGCGGGATGGCGGACGAGGTAGCGCAGCACCTTCAGCGCACGGGCCGCACCGCCCGCACCGTGACGACGAAGCTGCGCTACGCCGACTTCTCGATCCGCAGCCGGAGCACGTCGCTCGACGTCGGCATCGACGACGCGCAGCAGATCGGCGCCCTCGCGTGCCGGCTGCTCGACCGCGGCCTGCGGGACCGTCCCGGAGCGCTGAGGCTCGTCGGCGTCGGTGTCTCCGGCCTCGCGGAGTACCGCCAGCTCGCGCTCTCCGGCGTCTAGACGACCTAACGAGCTTCTTACACCGGCTTCGGAGGACTCCGCTACGGTGGGGCCGATGCGCCGTCTGCTTCTTGCCGTCGCCCTCGGAGGCCTACTCGTCGTGGCCCTGTCGGCCCAGGCGGGCGCTGCACAGTCGGCGGGCTGCCGGAAGCCGTTCGACCGCACGCACGACCGCGTGGTGTTCGGCCACTTTGCGACGTCCGCCGCCGCGAAAGCGCTCGCGAAGCGCGCGAAAGGCTTCGGTTTTCAGGGAATCAAGATCGAGAACCAGGGCTGCGGGGACTACGAGGTGCTGATCGACGGGGCCGACAAGACCGCCGACCGGACGTCGTTCGCGAACGAGGCGCAGAAGGCGGGATTCCCGATCACCTTCGACCAGCTCGCGCCGCCGCTGGATCGGAAAACGGGATCCACGTACGGCGTCTTCGGAACGTTCAGGAGCATCGCGACGGCGAACAAGCTCGCGTGGCGGCTCGCCGGATTCAACTTCCGCTACATCGAGGTCGCGTACCAGAACGGGAGATGGCTCGTGGTGATGCCGGCCGTCCCGCTCAAGGCGGCGCTGTCGATCGCGGCGGAAGTGCACAAGGCCGGCTTCCACATCGCGTTCCAAAGTTGAAACATTTGCTCTGACCGGCTCTCGCCTGCAAGTCTGCACGGATGGCCGAGCCGGGAGAGCGTGATCTCTGGTCGTTCCCGGAAGGAACGGTCGGACATTCGGACAGCGTCAAGGGCTACACGGTCGAGGCGGCGGACGGCACGGTCGGCGAGGTGTCCTGGGCCGACTACAAGCCCGGCGAGAGCTATCTCGTCGTCAGCTACCACCATCATCTCGGCCACGTCCATCACGTCGTCCCGGCCGGCGCCGTGACCAGCGTCGACCACCGCGCGCGGACGTGCACGCTGTCGGTCACGGTCGACGAGGTGAAGGCAACCCCGACGCACGAAGACCCCGAGACACCGGTCGACTGGGACCAGGTCAACCAGTTCGAACGCGGCATGCTCGGCGGCGGCTTCGCCTGGCCGTACACCGACGTGTAGTAGCCCCGAGTCGGTGGCAGACCCAGCAGGGGCGGCAGGACTCGAACCTGCAACCCCCGGTTTTGGAGACCGGTGCTCTGCCAATTGAGCTACGCCCCTGGGTCGGTCGTCGATTGTATCGGCGGCCCCGCGGATAGCCTCTGAGGGTGGCTGCGCCCTCGCAGCGGCGCGCGCTCGGCGCGCTCTTCACGGCCCTCGCGGCCGTCTTCGTCGCCGTCGCCGCGGCGGCTCTGATCGGCGCCGGCGGGAGCGCCGCGAGGTGGCTGATCGCGGTCGCGGCGCTCGCTCTGGCGGGCTGGCTCGGCTCCCTCGCCCTGGCCGCTTTGCGCCGTCGCTGAGGAAACTGGGCGTGCGCGCCGTATTCTTCCCCCGGTGAGCAGGGTCGACGACACCCAGAGCCTCTGGCTCAAGTTCCGGAAGACCGGCGATCCGGCTCTCCGCGACCGGCTGATCCTCACCTACGCGCCGCTCGTCAAGTACGTGGCCGGGCGGCTCGGCTCCGGGCTTCCGGCGCATGTCGACGAGGGCGACCTCGTCTCGTACGGCCTGCTCGGCCTGATCGGGGCGATCGAGCGCTACGAGCCCGATCGCGACGTGAAGTTCGAGACCTACGCGATCGCGCGGATCAAGGGCGCCATCATCGACGAGCTCCGCGCGATGGACTGGGTGCCGCGCTCCGTCCGTTCCCGGGCCCGCGACATCGAGCGCGCGATCGGCGAGCTCGAGGCGAAGCTCGGCCGCGCCCCGACCGACGAGGAGATCTCCAAGAAACTCGGGATCACCGAGGAGGAGCTCGGCGACAGCCTCAGCGAGATCGCCCGGTCATCGATCGCCGCCCTCGACGAGCTCTGGACCGTCTCCGGCTCCGGCGGCGACCAGATCGCCCTGATCGACACGATCGAGGACACCGACGCGCCCGACCCGCAGAACACGCTCTCCCAGACCGAGATGCGCGAGGCGATCGCCGACGCAATCGCCCGCCTGCCCGAGCGCGAGAAGCTCGTCGTCACCCTCTACTACTACGAGGAGCTCACCCTCCGCGAGATCGGCGAGGTGCTCGGCGTCACCGAGTCCCGGGTTTCCCAGCTCCACACGAAGGCGATCCTGCGCCTGAAGGCGCGCCTCGCCGGGTCGGCGAACCGCGCCACGCTCGAACCCTCCTAGCCGGCGCAAGCGCCGCGATCCGCTCGCGCGGATCCCGGCGCGCGCGAAGATCCCTGAAGCCGGCCGCGGCCGGGTGCCGCTCGATGGCCCCTGGCGCGGGTCTCGGCGGCGATAGCATTGCCGCGGAGCCCAAACGCCAGGAGGAAACGAGCCTGATGCCAGCGACCGAGCCCGGGAAGATCCGCAACATCGCCGTCGTCGGACACCGCGGGGTCGGGAAGACCTCGCTCGTCGAGGCCATGCTGTTCCAGGCCGGGAAGGCGAACAGGCTCGGCACGATCGAGCAGGGCACCACCCTGGGCGACTGGGACGAGGACGAGCACCGCCGCCAGATGTCCCTGTCCGGCTCGGTCGCGCACGTCGACTGGCAGGGGCGGAAGATCAACATCCTCGACACGCCGGGCGACGCCGGTTTCCAGGCCGACACGCTCGCGTCCCTCCGAGTCGTCGAGGGCGCGCTCGTCGTGCTCAGCGGCGTGATGGGCGTCGAGGTGAACACGTCGAAGGTGTGGGCGCGCTCCGACGAGTACGAGCTCTCGCGCGTCGTCTTCGTGAACATGCTCGACCGCGAGCGGGCCGACTTCTACCGCGTCCTCGAAGCGGTGCGCGCGCAGCTGTCCGAACGCTGCGTCGCCATCCAGCTCCCGATCGGTGTCGAGCACGAGCTGACCGGCGTCGTCGACCTCCTGCACATGTGCGCGTACATGGATCCCGCCGGCGGCAAGGAAGGCGGTCCGCAGGCGATCCCCGAGAGCATGGCCGCGCAGGTTCAGGAGTACCGCGAGAAGCTGCTCGACGCGGTGGTCGAGACGAACGAGGACCTGATGGCCCGCTACCTCGAGGGCGAGGAACTGTCGGCCGAGGACGTCGCCGCCGCGTTGAAGGACGCCGTCACCCGCGACGAGCTCTATCCCGTCGGCTGCGGCGTCGCAACGAAGAATCTCGGCACGACCGCGCTGCTCGACCTGCTCGTCGAGGGCGTCCCATCGCCCGCGAAGAAGGGCACGACGATCGAGTTCGGCGACGCGAAGCAGGCGGTCTTCATCTTCAAGACGATCGCGGACCCGTTCACGGGACGGATCAGCTGCTTCCGGGTTCTCGCCGGCCCGGTCACCGGTGACACGACGCTCGTCGACCCGCGCACGCACACGAAGGAGCGCCTCGGCCAGATCCTGCTCCTCCAGGGCAAGGAGAACGAGCCGTCGGACGCGCTCGGCGTCGGCGACCTCGGCGCGGTGGCGAAGCTGAAGGACGTCGTCACCGGCGACGTCCTCGTCGACCACGAGGTGCCGGTCGAGCCGCCGCACATCGACTTCCCGTCGCCGGTGATGAGCTTCGCGGTCACGCCGAAGGCGAAGGGCGACGAGGAGAAGATGGCCACCGGCCTGCGCCGGCTCAGCGAGGAAGACCCGACGCTGCACATGCGGCGCGACCCGCAGACCGGCGAGCAACTGCTCTCGGGGCTCTCGCAGATGCAGGTCGAGGTCGCGGTCGACCGGCTGCACAGCCGCTTCCATGTCGACGTCGAGCTGCATCCGCCGCGCGTCCCGTACAAGGAGACGATCCGCAAGGAGGCGCGGGCGCGGCACCGCTACAAGAAGCAGACCGGCGGCCGCGGCCAGTTCGGCGACTGCGAGATCGTCGTCGAGCCGCTTCCGGCGGAGGACGGCGAGCTGGGCTACGAGTTCGTCGACAAGATCGTCGGCGGCGTCATCTCCCAGAGCTACCGGCCCGCCGTGGACAAAGGCGTGCGCGAGGCGATGGAGCACGGCGAGCTCGCGGGCGCGCCGATCCAGGGTGTGCGCGTCAAGCTCGTCGACGGCATGGAGCACTCGGTCGACTCGTCGGAGATGGCGTTCAAGATCGCCGGCTCGCTTGCCTTCAAGGAGGCGTACCAGAAGGCGGATCCGGTGCTGCTCGAGCCGATCATGGAGCTCGAGGTGACCGTGCCCGACGACGCGGTCGGCGCGGTGAACGGCGACCTGAACTCGCGGCGAGGCCGCCTCCAGGGCATGGAGCCGCGCGGCGGCATGACGACGATCCGCGCCGAAGTGCCGATGGCGGAGATCCTCACGTACTCGCAGGCGCTGACGTCGATGACGGGTGGGCGCGGCGACCACACGATGAGCTTCCTCCGGTACGAGGAAGTCCCCACGCACGTCGCGCAGAAGATCATCGAGCAGACGAAGAAGGAGCGGGAAGAGGCGAAGGCGTAACGCCCGCGCCTCCTCCACGAAGCTCCTAGCCCTCGGCGTGCTGCGCCGGCTGCGCGTTGCCGCGCAGGTGCCGGAGCACGTCGTCGATGTTCGCGAGCTCCTGCTCGAGGTCGCGCTGGAGCGACTCCAGGCGCTCGACGAGCTCTTCGCGATTCGGGAACGGCCGCCGGAAGTGGCGTCCGCGTCCGCGGCCTTCGGGTCCGTGACCCGGGCCGAAATGTCGTCCGTGATGCATCAGTTCACCTCCCTCCCTGATTCGTAGCGTTCGAGAAAACGACCGGTTCGTTCCTGTGAGGTGCGCAGCGCGTCGACCCACTGGTCGAGCAGCTGCGCTCCGGTCTCGGTGATCGCGTACCGCCGCTTCGCGGGGCCGGCGGAGGTGGCGTCCCACTCGGACGAGACGAGCCTTTCCTCCTCGAGCGCACGCAGCAGCCGGTAGAGGTTGCCCATCTCGACCCGCTCGTCGCCCGTCAGCTCGGGCAGGCGCTCCATCAGGTCGTAGCCGTGCGCCGGGCGCTCCCGGAGGAGCAGCAGCAGGGCCGGCTCGGTGAACCGCTCGACGCGCGCGAACACGCGCCAATGGCCGCCGTGATGGTGGCGGGAGCGGGGGCCGTAGCGTCCTCTCACGGCGCAATTCCCTCTAGATGTAAAACACACATGTAAGAGACAGTAGCAATTGCGGGCCGCGTTGCGCAAGTGCGCCGCAAGCCGGGGCTATAGTCGAGTCGTGTACGTGACCAAAGCCGGGACGACGCGGGTCTGCGCCATCTGCGAGCGGACTCTGCTGATGGGCGAGCGGGCGATCCGCTACGCGCCGGAGGACGGCGCGGAGCTCGTCGATGTCTGCCCGCTCTGCCAGGAGACCGCCCTCGAGCACGGCTGGATCAAGGAGGGGACGCCGACCGTGCCGACCGTGCCCGGCCCGCGCAAGCGGCGGCGCCGTGGGCTCGGCGAGTTCCTCGGCATCAGCCGCGCCGGCACCGAGGACTCGATCGCGCCGCCGGAGCCGATCCTGCGCCGCCTCTCGGTGGACGAGGTCGCGCTGCTCGAGGCGGCCGACCTGTTCAACGCGAGCAGCTACCGCCGCACCGTCGGTGGCATCGCAAAGAGCCTCGGCGAGGCGCGCGCGAGCATCATCGCGCTCTCCGGCGTCGCCGGCGAGATGGCGGTCACGATCGCGTGGGACATCTCCTGGTACCAGTACCGCGTCACGCCGGACTCCGGCCAGCCGGTCCGTCTCGAGCGGCGCGGCCACGAGCTGGACGAGCTCGAAGTGGGCTTCAAGGAGTGGAACGCCCACATCGACGACGACGGTCGTCTCATCCCGGAGATCGCCCGGCTCTAGCTGGGGATGGCGATCTCCGCCGTCGTCCCTACAATCCGACAAGCCATGATCTACTGCGTCATTCCCCGCGAGCTCGCCGACGAGCTGTACGACAAGATGGTCGACTACTACAAGGACAACCCGAACGTGACGGTCATCGTCGACCGCCGCGACGGGCCCGACCGTCGCAGCGGGGAGGACCCGGCCGAGCACAAGGACCGCCGCACCGTGCGCGACCGCAGGCGGGCGCGCATCCCGGGGACGTTCCCGGACACCGAGGCGCCGCCGGACGGCTAGTCTCGTCGTCATGGCGACGACAGAGACAAAGAGCTTTCAGAACTACATCGGCGGCGAATGGGTGGATGCCGCCTCCGGCGAGACCTTCGAGAGCACGAGCCCGGCCGACGGCGAGACGATCGGCGTCTTCCCGAAGTCAGGGGCCGACGATGTCGACCGCGCGGTCGCGGCGGCGAAGGCCGCCTTCGAGGAGTGGCGCCTCGTGCCCGCGCCGAAGCGCGGCGAGATCCTCTTCCAGCTGGCGCGGGTGCTCGAGCGCGAGAAGGCGGCGCTCACCGACCTGATGACGCACGAGATGGGGAAGGTGAAGGCCGAGGCGGGCGGCGACGTCCAGGAGGCGATCGACATCACCTACTACATGGCCGGCGAGGGCCGCCGCCTCCACGGCCAGACGACTCCGTCGGAGCTGCGCGACAAGTGGAACATGAGCGTGCGCCAGCCGATCGGCGTCGTCGGCGCGATCACGCCGTGGAACTTCCCGATCGCAATTCCCTCGTGGAAGATGATCCCGGCGCTCGTCTGCGGGAACACGATCGTGCTCAAGCCGGCGCGCGACACGCCGCTGCTGGCGGAGCGATTCGTCGAGCATCTGGCCGAGGCGGGGATTCCCGCCGGCGTCGTGAACATCGTCCACGGCGGCGGTGGCACCGTCGGCGACCGGCTCGTCCGGCACCCCGACGTCCGCGTGATCACGCTCACCGGCTCGCGCGAGACGGGCGTGGAGGTGTTGAAGGCCGCGGCCGACAACCTGAAGCACGTCCATCTCGAGCTCGGCGGCAAGAACGCCGTCATCGTCATGGACGACGCCGACGTCGACCTCGCGGTCGAGGGGATCCTCTGGTCCGCGTTCGGCACCTCCGGCCAGCGCTGCACGGCGGCGTCGCGTGTGATCGCGCACGAGGCCGTGTACGACGCGCTGCAGACGAAGCTCGTCGCGGCGGCGGAGCGGCTGCGGCTCGGCCCCGGCTGGGAGGACGACACCGACGTCGGCCCGGTGATCAACAAGGCGGCGATCGAGAAGATCCACTCGTACACGGAGATCGGCCGCGACGAAGGCGCCCGCATCCTCACCGGCGGAGAGGTTGCGACCGAAGGCGACCTCGCGAAGGGCTTCTTCTACCGTCCGACGATCTTCGGCGACGTCGACCCGCAGATGCGCGTCGCGCAGGAGGAGATCTTCGGTCCGGCGACGGCGCTGATCAAGGTGCGCGACTTCGACGAGGCGATCCGCGTCTCGAACGGGATCAAGTACGGGCTGTCGTCGTCGATCTTCACGCGCGACGTGAACAAGGCGTTCCGCGCGATGCGCGACCTCGAGGCAGGGATCACGTACGTGAACGCGGGCACGATCGGCGCCGAGGTGCATCTCCCGTTCGGCGGCACGAAGGACACGGGCAACGGCCACCGCGAGGCGGGCCAGGCCGCGCTCGACGTCTTCACCGAGTGGAAGTCGATCTACGTCGACTACTCCGGCCGGCTGCAGAAGGCGCAGATCGACCCGTCGTGAACGTCAAGCTCGTGTGGTTCGTCCCACGGGAGGCGCTCGAGACCACCCGCGACGCGGTGTTCGCCGCCGGCGGCGGGCGCATCGGCGACTACGAGCGCTGCTCGTGGTACACGGCTGGGACCGGCACATTCTTCGGCGGCGTGGGGACGGATCCGTCGATAGGCCAGGCCGGCCGCGAAGAGCGCGTCGCGGAGCTTCGCGTCGAGACCGTCGTTGCGAAGGACAACCTGCGCGTCGTGATCGATGCGCTTGTCGCGGCGCACCCGTACGAAGAGGTCGCCTACGACGTGTATCCGCTCGTCGAGCTTTGAAGGCGAAGCTCTTCACCGACGGCGGCGCGCGCGGCAATCCCGGCCCGGCCGCGTACGGCTACGTGATCGAGGCCGACGACGGCACCGTGCTCGCCGCGCACGGCGAGAAGATCGGCGTCGCCACGAACAACGTCGCCGAGTACCGCGCGCTGATCGCGGGCCTGGCCAAGGCCGTCGAGCTGGCGGTGCCGGAGGTCGAGGTCGTCTCCGACTCGGAGCTGCTCGTGAAGCAGATGACGGGCATCTACCGCGTGAAGAACGATGCCCTGCGCGAGCTGTCCGTGGAGGCTTCCCGCCTGGCCCGCGAGATCGGCAAGGTCACGTACACCGCAGTGCGCCGGGAGCACAACGAGCTGGCGGACAGGCTCGTGAACGAAGCCCTCGATGCACCGTAGCCTGGCTATACTGGCCGGCGCCACGCGGATGTAGCTCAGTTGGCTAGAGCGTCTGCTTGCCATGCAGAAGGTCGTGGGTTCGAGTCCCATCATCCGCT
>Ga0265338_10001899_pt1 | contig 32669 bp, 16 predicted proteins | sample 42126metaG_FD_193579 | JGI IMG/M metagenome (GOLD analysis project Ga0265338, IMG submission 193579) | Rhizosphere microbial communities from Carex aquatilis grown in University of Washington, Seatle, WA, United States - 4-21-26 metaG | ecosystem: Host-associated > Plants > Roots > Rhizosphere...
TCGTACCATTCTACATGCGCAGCCAGGTGTTCACGATGCCGGAATTTCTTGAACGCCGGTACAACGAGAAAACCCGGTGGCTCCTTTCCATTGTGCAGATGCTCAGTTATGTGATCGCAAAAGTATACGTGACGATCTATGCAGGCGCGGTTGTGTTCAACTCATTCCTGGGAGTTGATTTCTGGACGGGCGCAATCGTTCTCATCGCTATTACAGGGCTTTATACTGTTTTCGGCGGACTGCATGCAGTGATGTATACCGAGGCGCTTCAGGCGATCGTTCTTCTGGGGGGGTCAATCATTCTCACGATTTCAGGGATTGTGGAAATCGGCGGCTGGAACAACCTTATGCATTCTGTGACGAAGGATCATTTGAACATGTTCCTGCCTCTCTCAAACCCGGATTTTCCATGGCTGGGGATTCTCTTTGCCTCTCCGATTGTCGGAATATGGTATTGGTGCACGGATCAACACATTGTGCAGCGATGCCTTGCAGGCAGGAATGAACAACAAGCCAGGAGAGGGACAATTTTTGCGGCATATCTGAAACTTCTCCCATTTTTCATTTTCTTGATCCCGGGGCTCATAGCATATGCGCTGGCAAATTCCGGAAGAATTCAGCTGCCTCAATCCGACCAGGCATTTCCAACGCTGGTCAAGACCCTGCTGCCCGTAGGGTTGCGCGGAATACTCGCTGGCGGCATTCTCGCGGCATTGATGAGTTCTCTCGCTTCGGTGTATAATGCGTGCTCAACGCTTTTCACTCTCGATATTTACCAAAAGATCAAACCGCAAACGACGGACAAGGAATTAGTCAGGGTGGGGCGTATCACGACGACTGTCGTTGTCATTCTGGGCATGGCGTGGATCCCGATGATGAAAGGGATCTCGGATATTCTCTACCAGTATTTGCAGAGTGTGCAATCATATCTTGCGCCGCCGATCGCTGCCGTATTTTTGCTGGGTGTTTTTTCGAAACGGATCAACGGCACGGGAGCGTTGACGACGATGGTGGTCGGTTTCATCATCGGAGTTCTCCGTATCGTTCTCGAGCTGACAAGAAATCATTTGAGCGGAATCCTCTATACATTCGCAACAGTGAACTTTCTCTATTTCTGCATTTTTCTCTTTGTCTTTTCCGTTGCATTGCTGGTCGTTGTAAGCCTTTTGACCAATGCGCCATCCGAGGTGCAATTGAATGGGTTGACCTACGCGACAACCGTTGCTGCAGACAAGTCGAAATCGCGCGCCAGCTGGAACAAGGCGGACGTTATCCTTTCACTGGTGATCATCGTTGTTATCATTGCCATTTTCATTTACTTTTCGCCGTTTGGCGTCGCGGGCTGATCATGCTGAAGAAACCGAATATTCCTCGTTCAAAAAAGGAATTCGTTATGAAAGGACTCATCGCAACAGCGTTGATGTTTCTGTGTTGTTCTGCGCATGCTCAGACAAAAGACTGCAAAGTTGTTGTTGATGCTTCACAATTAAGGCTCAAAATCAACAAAAATATTTATGGTCAGTTTTCAGAACACCTCGGCGGCGGTATTTATGGCGGCATTTGGGTCGGCGAGAACTCGGCGATCCCGAACACCAATGGAATACGGAGCGACGTCGTTGACGCGCTCCGGCGGATCAAGGTTCCGGTCCTCCGGTGGCCCGGCGGATGTTTCGCAGATGAGTATCATTGGAAGGACGGCATCGGTCCGCGCGAGAACCGTCCCGCTATGGTCAATACGAATTGGGGAGGCGTGATCGAAAACAATAATTTTGGAACTCACGAGTTCATGGAGCTGTGCAGGCAGCTCGGCTGCGACGCATATATTTGCGGAAATGTCGGCAGCGGGACGGTGCAGGAGTTATCGCAATGGGTTGAGTACGTCAACTCGGACAACAGCAGCCCGATAACAGAACTGCGCAGAAAAAACGGGAGAGAGAGTTCGTGGGGAGTTCAGTACTGGGGGATAGGCAATGAAAGCTGGGGATGCGGCGGAAACATGAGGCCGGAATTCTATGCCGACCAGATACGAAGGTACGGGACATTTTGCCGCACGTACGGGAAGAACAAGGTGTTCAAGATCGCCTGCGGACCCTCCGATGACGATTACGGATGGACCGACGTGATGATGAAAAACGCCTACGGATATATGGACGGTCTCTCGCTTCACCATTATTCCTTCGGCGACGGTGGTGCTGCGTCCGATTTCGATGAACGCGGATGGTTCGATATCCTGAAGAAGACCATGCAGATGGACGAATATCTTGCCCGCCATTGCGCCATCATGGACAAGGCTGACCCGAATAAAAAAATTGCGCTGGTCGTCGACGAGTGGGGAACCTGGCATGCGGTTGAGCCGGGGACCAATCCCGCATTTCTTTATCAGCAAAACACCATGCGAGACGCAGTCGCCGCGGCGTGCAATCTTAACATCCTCAACAACCACTGCGACCGTGTCCGGATGGCGAACATCGCGCAGACGATCAACGTGCTGCAGTCAATGATCCTGACCAATGGGGCAAAGATCGTCCTGACGCCCACCTACTATGTCTTCGATTTGTTCAAAGTCCATCAGGATGCTCTTTGGGTGAAGACAACAGTGGAGTCCGTTGCCTATGTTTACGGCGGACAATCGCTTCCGTCGGTCAACTGTTCGGCTTCGATCGATACTGCGAGTCGGTTGCACATCTCCTTCTGCAATATCGACCCAAAATCCGAGCGGCGGATTTCGTGCGAGCTTGAAAAGTTCTCCGCGAGAAGCGCGTCGGGGCAGATTCTTACTGCAAAAACGATGAACGCGCACAACACGTTCGATACACCCGGCAATGTTGTGCCGCAGGATTTTTCGGACTTCACGCTTGCCGATAAAAACCTGCAGGTTGTCCTTCCACCGATGTCCGTCGTCGTGATCGAGGTAAAAGGAACCGTGGAATTACGTCCCGGTCTTGAAATCAAAAACCCCAAGCCTGGAGTCCGTTACGATTATTATGAAGGCCGCTGGGACAGGCTGCCTGCGTTCGATTCTCTTTCTCCGAAACGCTCGAGCACTATTGAACAGTTCGAAATTCCACCAGGCAGCTCGGGGGAAGATTTTGCGCTTCAATACCATGGGTATATCAGAATTCCGTCGGATGGCTCATACACATTTTCCGTGACATCTGATGATGGAGCGGATCTCTCGATCGACAAAAACCTGATTGTTGACAACGACGGCCGCCATGCTTCTCAGGAAGAATCGGGCACGGTAGTGTTGAGAGCCGGATTTCATGAAATCCGGATGCGTTTCTTCCAGGCGTCGGGAGGGATGGCTCTCGAGGCGCATATCGAAGGTCCGGGTCTGGCAAAACAACTTATTCCGGCGGGGATGCTGTTTCACTGACACGCACGGTACCGCTGGTTCAAAGGAAATTTTTTTTCTGAACAAAATGTCCGTTATTTATCGGAAACCGGCAATACACACGGAAGTAGAGTGTAGATGATGAAACCGAATCGAACAATATTTCTGCAGCTAGCTCTCTGTTTGAGCATTTCGATCTTGCTCGATCGCTGCTCTGTTGATCTGACTAAGCACGAGGCTGAAACCAACGGTGTCATCGACGCGGACGATCCGAATATTCAATATGTCGGACGTTTCGACTTCTCGAATCCGAAGAAAGTCATCTTCGATTGGGCGGGCGTGTCCATCCGTGCAAGGTTCGAGGGAACGAGCTGTTCCCTGCGCCTGGCCGACCATGGCAACGAGTACGCCGTCATCATCGATGATCGTGCGCCGCAATTGCTGACCACGGATTCTACACAGGCTCTGTGCACGGCTGCGTCAGGATTGTCCGATTCGGTGCCGCATACTATCATAATCCAAAAACGGACAGAGCCGTTGGTGGGCAAAGCAGAGTTCATGGGATTTGTTCTTGACAAGGGAAGAAAGCTTCTCCTCACCGATAGGCGCCCGGACCGACGGATTGAATTCATCGGCAATTCCATAACCTCTGGTTACGGCGTCGAAGGTGAAAGTCCCGATTGCCATTTCAGTCCCCAGACGGAGAATGCGTGCATGTCGTACGCCGCGATCACTGGAAGGTCGCTGAACGCGGAATATTCCCTGATCTCGTATTCGGGGAGGGGCGTAGTGCGGAATTACGGCGACAGCAGCAGAGTATCGATTGATCCGATGCCCGCCTTGTATGATCGCACCTGCTATTGTGATTCGAGATTGAAATGGAATTTCAGCCGATGGGTTCCGCAGGCGGTGGTCATTAATCTCGGCACGAACGATTTTTCAACTCAGCCGTATCCGGACAGCGTTGTCTTTCAGAATGCCTACACGCGATTAATCGAACGTGTGCGCGTCCAATATCCCGGGGTGATGATGTTCTGCATTTCAGGACCGATGATTGGCGAGCCATGCACGACATATATCAGGGAAGTTGTTGAAGAACAGAGAAAGATTAGGAAGAGGTATCAGGATGTGTTTTTCATCGAAATAAAGCGGAGCGCGTTGACTGATGCAGACTGGGGGTGCGACCGGCATCCGAATATTCTAGGGATGGAAAAAATGGCAGAGATCATCGTGCCGGCCGTGAGACTCAGAATGAATTGGTGAACCGGGGATCGGACCGAAAAAAAGTATAGCTGGATTCCATTTCTCGTCTTGTCGGAATGGAGAGAAGCCCTTATCCTGCCTTACAGCCGATCTTGTATGGCACAGGCTTTCAAGGAAACTCAATTCCGAACACCTATCAGGTCCTTCCGGTTGACGGGGAAGGCATACAGCAACGTGGGGCCATATGACCCTCTTTCCACGCAGGCGATTCCCCTGGCGAACTTCGACGTCATAGTGCAAAACCCGCACCTTCCGGGGTAGTCGGCTCGGCGGCGGGCCGCGGTATCTCTCTTTCACACAATAACATATCCATAGACCGCAAGACGACAGGCCGATTGCACCGCAAATCTGGAGTCCAGCCTTTATCATTTGATCGATCCATTTTCTCTCCCGATAGAACTCAGCAAAAAAAATGGCTTCTGAAATTCCATTGAAATTTTCTCTCGCCCAAAATTATCCGAACCCATTCAATCCGACCACCGTCATAGACTGCCAATTACCGACAGAGGGAATGGTGACGCTGAAAATCTATGATATTCTCGGACGGGAAGTGGCAGTATTATTGAACGGCCGTCAGCATGCAGGACAATATTCGGTGAGGTTTAATGCTGCCGATCTTGCGAGCGGAGTGTATTTTTACCGCTTGCAGGCCGGCAGTTTCGTGCAGTCGAGGAAACCAATGCTTATCAAATAGTATGGTCATTTCTTTTCCCCGAAGGATGCGTGGATCATCTTTGCAATCCGTCGCGGAATGCAAGTTCTTCCGTTTGAATCGGAGATCAGGGATGCCCCCAGAGATTAGCGGCGTTCGGGTAACGGCCTTCCCTTTCATACTTGACAGGATGATGTTTCCTTGTGCGATTTCGAACCGAAAGCTGTTGTTTGTGATTCTCCCATATACCGAGGCATCAGGCCCATCCCCCGCCGGCTGAAAGGGAGACCGACAGCCTGAATAGGAGATTCTCTTTCGTTATATTGAGTTTGCACCATATTGACGACCGATGCCCTGTGCATCAAAACCAGAAAGGCGACTCAAACTGTGTCGCTTGAAACCAGCAGTCCAACCTTGACCAAGAGTTTTGTATGAAGCATATTTGGCTTTTTATTATTTCTGTTGCTGTTCTCCACAGTTTCGCGTTTTCCTCGAACCTGATTCCTGCAAGCGACCCGAATATCCAGTACTACGGAAGATGGGATTTCTCGAACTCTTCTGCCCCGACGCATTCGTGGCCGGGCGTGTACATTGTCGCAGCGTTTGAAGGGACAAGCGTAGGAATCAGCACGAACGACAATTTCAGCTATTACAATGTTTTTATCGACGATACTATCTTCATTGATTTTCACGGTACAAATTCATCTGTTGCATCATACTCCTTGAAAACAGGGCTTCAGGATACCGTTCACACGATCCTCATCACGCTGCGAAACGAGACGAACTGGACGAAGTTTTCTTTCAACGGATTCATTCTCGACAGCGGGAAAAAGCTGCTTCCGCCCCCTGTCCGGGATTCAAAAGGAATAGAATTTATCGGTGATTCCTACACGTGCGCTGCGGGAAATTTATGGACCAACAACACAGCCGCCCCCGGCGGCGACTGGACCGACCTGTATGAGGGTTTTCCGTCAATGGTCGCCCGGCACTATGGAGCACAATATACCGTAACGGCGCATTCCGGGTGGGGCCTTGTCCACGATTACAATTACCCTGCTCCGAACTATTCAAACAATCTCCCGAGTATTTTCGGCAGCATGGTCTCGTACGCGACGAGCCCTGCGTGGAATTTCTCAGGGTGGCAGCCAAGCCTGGTCGTCATATGTCTCGGCCTCAACGACTACAGCGGCTGGGGAGGATATAATACCAATTCCGTTTCTGCGGCGAACACAACCCTCTTTAAAGAGAGCTACCACAGTTTTATCGGCACCATCATGGATCATTACCCTCATGCAAAAATCCTGGCGGTCGCTTCGAACGGTATCGCCTGGCTCCAGAATACTATTTCGCAGGTCGTATCGGAAGAAAAGACGATGGGACACACGAATGTGTTCTACTCATATTTTCCGTATTACGACGGCGGCTATGTCAACAATGGACACCCCAGTGCGGCGACGCATCAAAAGATTGCCGACACCCTCATCGCATCGATCGATGTCATCGATGCGTGGACGCCATTCAATGAAACGACTCCCCCCGCAATTGTGAATTATCCCGACTCGCTCTTCGTCGTCACCGAACCCGCGTACACTCTGACCGTTCGCACAGCAGAATACGACACGGTACGCTACAGCACAGCTGACAAGCCGTACGACGAAATGGAAAACCAATTTGCCGTGACCGGGACGCGTGTCCATTCTACCGTTTTGAACTGCCAGGATGGTGAACTATATACGTATTATCTGAGAGCCAGGAACGCCTACGGAATCGAGTCGGCGCTGTCGGCGGTCATACAGTTCCGCGTCGATACAACGAAGGCGCTGTTGACGTGGAATAGTTCGGCCTCCTATAGCCTTTCCGATTGGAAGTTGGGGAAAGCGCCTCTGGGGAACGACAATGCACCCGGCGATACCACAACGCTTTCACCCTCAAGGACAGTCTATTTCAGACAGACCGTGAATCTGACTGACATTAGCGCTATCGATGATTTCCGCGTGTTCGTAAAGGGACATGACGGTGCGGTCGCGTACGTGAACGGTAAAGAAATCGGAAGACTCAATATCGATCCCGCCGCGTACGTTTTGTACAACACGGCTGCACTCGGAACATCGTCTTTGGCAGCGTCAATCGTGATGAGCAGTCAGGATCGGTCGGTCTATTTGAAGAACGGGAAGAATGTTATTGCAGTCGAGGTCCATTCGAAAGACACGACATCGCCCAGCATCTCTTTTGATGCACAGGTCGCCGATAATTATGGGCTCACCTACATCAATCTCGGACAGGAATGGTTTTATTACGACAAGGGGTCCGTTCCGCCTGATCAGGTGGTTGACAAATCGACGCTGCTGGTTGCGGGCCGTGAAGGCGTTTTGCCGGAGAAAAGTTTATTGATGCCGAATTATCCGAATCCGTTCAACCCGGTGACGAAGATCGGATATCAACTTGCCACGGCAGGTCACGTGACGCTCAAGGTGTATGATATCCTCGGCCGGGAAGCAGCAGTACTGGTCGATGAGTTCAAAACACCGGGACTCTACGACGTTCAGTTCGACGCTTCCCGTTATGCAAGCGGCGTCTATTTCTACAGATTGGAGACGGGGAGTTACGGCTCCGTCAGGAAGATGATGCTGCTCAAATAACAATGTGGCTCATGGATCTTACTCAGGGAAGTTCTGTCAGATCATAGGCTCACCGCCGCTCATTTCCAATGCGGCGCAATTTCTTTTTATCGTTTGCATACCTTCCCATAAAAACAAGGAATACCATCGATGAAAACACATCTCTCGACAGCTTCAAAGGCCGCCGCCTTCCTTTCTATGAGTGTTGCGCTGGTTGTGTTGTTCGCAGGCAGCCTGGTATCGTCACAACCCGGGACAACAGAACTCTTTTGCAGGGACTGGCGTTTTTTTCTTGGTGACGTCAAGAACGGCGAAACCATGACGATGGATGATTCGCAGTGGAGGATGCTCGACCTGCCGCACGATTGGAGCATCGAAGGAATGTTCAATCCTGATAATCCTGCAGGTGTTGGCGGCGGCGCATTGCCCGGCGGGATCGGATGGTACAGAAAGACTTTCACCATGCCCGAATCCGGCAGCAGCAAATTGACGTTCGTCCGATTCGACGGCGTCTACCGAAACAGCGAGGTCTGGATCAACGGCCACTATTTGGGAAAGCGTCCGTACGGCTACTCTTCCTTTGAATATGATCTAACGCCGTTCCTTCGTTATGGCGTGGATAAAAACGTTCTCGCGGTCAAAGTCGATAATTCCGAGCAGCCGAATTCGCGCTGGTATTCCGGATCGGGAATATATAGAAATGTCTGGCTGGTAACGACAGAAAAGGTCTACGTGCCCAACTGGGGAACATTCGTTTCAACGCCCGCGGTAACCGAGGCGTCTGCCACTGCCGAAGTGAAAACACGAGTCGCGAACGCGCTCCAACAGGACCAGCCGGTCACTCTGAAAACTGTTGTGGTCGACAAGAACGGCAAGGAAGTCGCAGCAACAGAGTCGAATGCCGTTATTCCGAAAAGCTCTGTCTACGAATTCGAACAGACCCTTACGATAGCGAAGCCGGAACTCTGGTCGGTTGACGCTCCCGTTTTATATCATGCGGTGACAACTGTTGAACTCGGAAGCGCGGTAAGCGCTCAGTATACGACGGCATTCGGAATAAGAACTTTCACATTCGACAGCGCGAAAGGTTTTTTCCTGAACGGCAAACACATGAAAATTTTAGGCGTGTGCGACCACCACGACCTCGGCTGTCTCGGTGCTGCGGTCAATACCCGCGCCTTGCAGCGGCAGCTTGAACTCCTGAAAGAAATGGGATGCAACGGAATACGAACGTCGCATAATCCGCCGGCACCCGAGCTTCTCGACCTATGCGATGAAATGGGGTTCATCGTGATGGATGAGGCTTTCGACATGTGGATGAAGGAAAAAACAAAATTTGACTATCATCTTGATTTCGCACAATGGCACAAGCGGGACCTCGAGGATATGGTGCTGCGCGACAGGAACCATCCGAGCATTTTCATGTGGAGCATCGGGAATGAAATCAACGAGCAATGGGACCACAGTGACAGCAGCGGCTCGGTGATCGCAAGAGATTTGGCGGGCATCATACGTAGCCTCGATACGACCCGCCCCATCGTCTCCAATTGCAACGACGATAAGCGCGGCAACCCGCTCATCGAGTCGGGCGCGCTCGACATCATCGGCTTCAGCTACGGGCATAATGATTATGCCTTGTTCCCGAAAACGTATCCGGGAAAGAAACTGGTCGGATCGGAAACAACTTCGGCTCTGGAGACGCGCGGCCATTACGATATGCCGTCCGACAGCATTCGCCGCTGGCCCGTGCGCTGGGACGTTCCGTTTACCGCCGGCAACCCAGACAACACGGTTTCCGCATACGATAACGTAAGTGCGCCGTGGGGTGCGACGCATGAGGAGGGCTGGAATCTCGTTAAGAAAAACGACTTCGTTTCCGGGATGTTCATCTGGACGGGATTCGATTATTTGGGCGAACCGACACCGTACTCCTGGCCATCGCGCAGTTCCTACTTCGGCATCATTGACCTTGCAGGTTTTCCGAAAGATGTGTATTACATGTACCAGAGCGAATGGACCAATAAGCCCGTGCTTCATATTCTCCCTCATTGGAACTGGAAAAAAGGCCAGACGATTGACGTCTGGGTTTTTGCGAACTGCGATGAGGTGGAACTGTTCCTCAACGGCAAGTCGATGGGAGCGAGGAAAAAGACGGGAGACGAACTTCACATGATGTGGCGGCTCGCGTACGAACCCGGCACATTGAAAGCCGTCGGTAAGAGAGGCAAAGAAGTCCTGACGGAAGAAGTGAAAACTGCGGGCGCTCCGGTGAAAATCGTTCTTCAACCGGACAGAAATGTAATTTCAGCAGACGGCAGAGACCTCTCATTTATAACCGTGAAGGTTCTCGACGATAAGGGAACGCTGGTGTCGGATGCAGGGAATTTAATCCGCTTCAAAATCTCAGGCGAAGGAAAAATAGCCGGCGTCGATAACGGCTGCGAGACAGATCTTGGATCGTTCAAAGCGGACCACCGAAAGGCGTTCAACGGATTAGCTCTCGTTGTTCTCCAATCAAACGGAAAGACGGGAACGGTCACCCTTGAGGCGGCATCGGATGGACTGGAAGGATCGACCGTAGTCGTCCAATCAAAATGAGAATGCTTTCGTGAGTCCGGACATTGTTGACGCCTTCTTCTCAAAACGCCGTTGAGCAATCATGAGAGGGAAGAATGCACTCATTTCGAGAACAAGACGGGTTGAGAATTGTTAGCGAAGATCCGCATATGAGATTTCACATGTGCTTGTTACACCCTGACGGATTTCTTTACTCCATGCACCCACGTTCTTTCTTGTTTATTGTTCTGCTCCTTTTGTTTTCGTTCCGCCCCATACATGCATCCGCGCAGGACACGACACATGTTGTCGTCAGCGGCTCCGCCGCAGGGCGGGTTTTCGACGGTGTTGGCGGATTGAGCGGTGGAGGCGGAACCTCCCGTCTGCTATGGGATTACCCTTCTGAGAAGAGGGATGAAATATTGGATTACCTCTTCAAGCCAAACTGCGGGGCGAGTCTGCAGATTCTGAAAGTCGAGATCGGGAGCGATGCGATTAGTACGAATGGGGCGGAGGCAAGCCACATGCGCTCCAGAACAGATTCAAACTACAACCGCGGCTACGAGTGGTGGCTGATGGAGCAAGCAAAGCTTCGGAACCCTGATATTACGCTGTATGGTTTGGAGTGGGCGGGTCCGGCGGTCTTAGTTCTGGATTCTCTGTTGTCGCTGACAAAGCGCCCGCAAAGTCACGCCCCTTCAGCAATTTTACCATAGCCCGCCATCATGCAGGAATTGCACAGGAGATGATATGAAGAGATCACGTGAAGCGCGCTCGGCAATAATCGCACCGGTCATTGGTGTCGTTCTGCTCGCAGTCTGCGTTCCATATCCTGCAAGGGCACAGTTTGCCAACGGCGCGGACATTGGATGGCTGTCGCAAATGGAGGCACAGGGGTATGTATTCAAGGATCATGCGGGGATCAAAAAAAACTGCCTGGAAGTTTTGAAGGAGGAGGGTATTAATGCCCTACGATTCAGGGTGTGGGTGAATCCGAGCGGCGGGTATTGCAACAAAAAAGATGTAGCCTATATGGCTCGCCGCGCAGACAGCATGGGTTTCAAAGTGATGCTGGATTTCCACTGCAGCGACACCTGGGCCGATCCCGGGCATCAAGCGAAACCGGCAGCATGGGCAAACGATTCGTTCCCCAAATTACTCACGGACCTTTATAGCCATGTTTACGGCGTTTTAGATACTTTAAAATCACTCGGTGTAATTCCCGCATGGGTGCAGATTGGAAATGAAACCAACGACGGCATGATGTGGGAGGACGGCAGAGCTTCGACGCATATGAATAATTTTGCCGCGTTGATAGCAAGCGGATATAATGCTGCTAAAGCTGTTGACAGTTCGATACAGGTCGTTGTTCATCTCTCGAATGGAAATGACAATGCGATGTTTCGATGGATGTTCGATGGCTTGAACAACAACGGCGCCAAATGGGATATTATTGGAATGTCCGTGTACCCGTATTGGGTCAACCTGCCGTGGAATACCGATGACAGCCTCGCTCGCATAAACATGACGGATATGATCGCCAGGTACAAAACAAAAGTCATGGCGGTAGAGGCCGGGTACTTGTATAACCAGCCGGTCGCAGCAAATCAGTATCTTCTGGACCTCATCGCAAAAACGAAGTCGGCGGGAGGACTGGGCGTGTTCTATTGGGAACCCGAAAGCTATAACTGGCAAGTATATCAACTCGGAGCATGGAACCCTGCAACCGAAGAGCCAACGGCTGCTATGGATGCGTTCCTCGGTATCGGCGTTACTTCGGTAGAGGAATCCGGAGACATGCCTCGTTACTATTTCGGAATCTATCCCAACCCTTTTAATCCGAATGCAACTATTGAATATACAATACCGTCATCCTCGATAATTTCCGTTGTCGTCTATGACGTACTCGGCAGGGAAGTAGTCACGCTTGTCGATGGATTCCGGAATGCAGGCAGCCACAGCGTGCAGTGGGGAGGGGATAATATCCCGAGCGGAGTATACTTCTGCCGGATGAGGTCGGGAAATTTTTTAGAGACGAAGAAGATCGTGCTGTTAAAGTGAGAATCTCATTCGCCCCTCGGGCGGGCAAGCAACGCACTGTACTCAATAATTCCAAAATAGGATTTTCACCCCTCTGCCGTTTTTCGGCAAAAGAAAATTCCGATCTGCCAGTTTTATTTTACAAACATCTCTAATTTTCTTCCAATATACTTCACCGTTCTATCGGGCTGCGGACAAACGTCAGCGTTTGCACCGTGATCGAGTCCAACAAAAGCAGCGTTGACCGTTCGCTCCGCCGGCCTCCCCGGGAATGACACTCTTCGGCCCGAAATAGTCCTCGTCCATATTCGCTATTCCATTCGAACTCGCTCGTCGCGTATTCGACTTCTAACAATTCTTGCGGAAGGCTCTTTCATGCAACCGGCTCTTGCAGGTAAAATCCCGAAATTTCCCGCGAGTGAGAAAGAGCGATGACCATCGTTTGTTTTCCTCTTCGCACGTTTGAGCCGAGCTGACGAGGAAAATATGCCCGCCTCGCGGGGGAGGACTGGGCCTCAATGAGAATTGCCGAACACTGTCAAATTATTACCAGCAGTTGAAAGGGCTGACTCACTGCGTAAAATAGGCCGTTTACACGCCTATGTTTCCTTTAAGTTTCACCGAAACTCGGAGTTCCCCAAAAAAAGACTTGACTTTTTACAAAATGCGATTAACTTATGAATCGGTTCAATAGTCTTCAAATCAGTTCAATTTTATATAGCATGTCAGGCAGTACAAACGTTCGTCGCGGTATTTGAAGCCCAAAAAATCTGCAATTGGTTATCCATCCGAAAGGTTAGTAAACAGGTTGTCATCACGGTACATGAGCACATTATAAGAGTTTGAGACTCCCGAATGGATGGTTGGATTTAATAGTGCAAACGTTTGCGGTAAGAATTGGTCAAGAACTCACTGGATCGCATAATTGAAGAAAAGAGTATGCCGGTTCGACGCTGAACGGTCCGGCGACCTTTGAAGATGGATTTGTGATGCGGGATTCCTTTTTGTGGATTTATCCAATCGTTTGCTGAAATGCACGTTGAATCATCCTACGGCTGAGATGAACCGCCGACCGCGATCACAATGCATGGTTATTTCGTTCGAGCCGCAGCAGTCAGAAAAGATCATCGAGGGGGAGAAGATGTGAAAGTGAAACAACATCCCCGGCATCATCAGAGTCAATTGTGCGGAGGGAAAAATGACGCAACGCAGCGAAACCACCCATCGGCTCATCTCTTCCGCCTGGAAAGGCTTCTGCAAAATTTAAAATCTCTAAAGAATTCATAAGGAGTATAAAAATGTCTACTGGTACATCTTATTTTCGGGGATCGGTTGTTTGTGCGATAGTAGTAGCATTCTCTTTGACATTCCAAGCTTCATACGGCGCAGGGTTTGGCACTATCAAGGGCGTTGTTCTGGATAAAGTTACGGGCGAGCCGCTTGTCGGAGCGAATGCTATTGTTCTCAACACAAGCCTGGGGTCGGCAGCAGATATTGACGGTGTGATAACAATCTATAATGTGCCCGACGGTCGACAGACAGTAAAGATATCCTACATCGGATACCAGACAATCACCGAGGAAGTGACGGTCTCTGAAAATGCAGTCGTTCAAAGAGAATTCCACTTGTCTCTTCAGGCGGTCCAGGGACAAGAGGTGATTGTCACTGCCCAGGCAAGCGGTCAGAATGCAGCCATTAATCAACAGTTGACATCTTCGAATATTGAGAATGTCGTTTCAGCGGCACGCATCCAAGAGTTGCCGGATGAAAACGCAGCAGAATCGATCGGAAGGCTGCCGGGCGTTTCGCTTATTCGGTCGGGAGGTGAAGCGACACAAATCGTTATCCGCGGGCTTTCGCCTCAGTACAACATGATAACGATCAACGGGGTTGAAATACCATCAACCAACTCGGGCGACAGGGGCACGGACTTGAGCATGATATCATCAAATATGGTGGAGGGCATTGAAGTGTCGAAGACCGTTACACCAGACATGGACGCGGCAGTCTTGGGAGGAACGGTGAACTTCGACATTAAAGAAGCCAAAGCATCTTCCACAGCCGTGCCGTTGGTCTCGCTTCTTGTTCAGGGAGGATACAACAATATCATTTCATCGTACAACAATTACAAATACGTCGCTAGCGTAGAGGATAGATACTTCGACGATCGCCTTGGAGTCTTTGCGCAAGGAATTGTCGATAGGTCAAACCACACATCGGACGAACTTGGAGGGACGTATTATCTGCAGGACAAGATTTTACATCCCAGTGTCGTATCGCTCGGCAGTTTGGACCTCTACTTTTATCCGAGAGACCAAGAGCGATACAACGGCACACTTGTCTTGGACTATAAAGTGCCCGAAGGGAAAATAACCTTGACGAATCTCGTCAGCCAGGAGAGAACAAACACCCAGTACTACCGCGAGACGTATGACCTCCAGAATTATGGCAACGACATACAGTATGAAGTCCAGAATTCACACAACATCCTCAATCTCATTACCAATATTCTCAACTATGAACAGACAGTCTATTCCACCAAGATCAAACTGACGTTGTCTCACTCGTACTCAGAGAATGTTTCGCCCAATAATTGGTGGATGAGTTTTGACCAGACCTCTGCGGGCGTTGGGAACATCAATAACAAACTGGCCCCGGAGGCCATCGCTCGTGCCGCCGCACCTCTCGTCGATTTTAACAATATGACCTTCCGGTATAACAGCACCTGGGACAGTTTTAACAAGCAGAGAAACCTCGGGGGATCGCTTGATTTAGAAAGAGGCGTTAACTTTTCGGACCTGGTCACCGTTACGTTCAAGGCGGGGGGATCGTTCAAATACACCGACCGCTACTACAACTACGACGGCGGGTACGGCAATATTTTCGGGGCATTTCCTCTTACCAACCAGGTTCGTCAACTCATCATCCAGCAAAATCCATGGATGGCTCAGCCGCCGTATAACCTCAATCCCAATGGGACCCAGGAGCTTCCAATTAGCTTGTTCCTGCTGCCCGGCATGAAGTTCGGGAATTATCTCAACGGAAATTATTCAATGAACAACGCCGCAAATATTGGCCTCATCTCGTCGGTCATGGACAATATTATAGGTTTTGGCAAAGGCATTAAGACCTCCGGATCTGGGGGCGTTAACCCATATATTCCGGACGTCTTGGGGAGCCTTGATAATGACTATAACGGTTTGGAACGCCGCGATGCCGGATATGCCATGGCATCCGCGAACCTAGGCACGGAGATAAGCCTTATCGGTGGTGTCCGGTTTCAAGGTCTGGAGACATCCTATACCGCTGCGCATTTCTTAAATGCCAGCGCCACAAATCCTTATCCGAACACACTAGCCCACACAGACACGACCGTCAATGAGTATCACGGGTATTGGCTGCCGGACGTGACCTTGAAATACAGTCCACTCTCCTGGCTTGGTGCCCGGGCGGCATACACCAGCACGCTTTCGTATCCGTCGTTCAACACCATCATACCGATCTTGCAAGTCTACAGCACTTCGATCACCTGGAACAACTATGCATTAAAACCAGCGCTGTCCAAAAATTACGACCTGCAGGTCTCTGTGTATGACAATAACATCGGCCTGCTGTCTGCCGGTGGCTTCATTAAAGACATTGATAATCTGATATTCAGCCAGTCTACGTTCATACCCAAGGCTTCCGCGTACCCGGGGATTCCGAGTAACTCCACTGGAAAGTCGATCAATACCTTTATCAACGATCCTTATAAAGTCACGGTCAAAGGTATTGAAAGCGAGTGGCAGACGCATTTTTGGTATTTGCCAAATCCCTTGGACGGATTGGTCTTGAATGTCAACTACAGCCACATTTTCTCGAACGCAGACTATCCGTATGTCAATACCATCGTTCCTCCGCCTAACTACACACCGGTGCATGTCGACACATTCTATGTCGACCAACTCATCAACCAGCCGAAAGACATCGTCAATCTTTCGGTGGGGTATGACTATAGAAAATTCTCCGTTCTGGTTTCCATGATCTATCAAGCGAGCGTCTATAATACCACGAGTTTCTATAACTCTATGCGCGCTGATAAAGCAAAGTATGTGCGATGGGACCTTTCCGCCAAACAAGGGCTGCCTTGGTTTGGAGTTGAGCTCTACGTAGACGTCAATAACCTCAACAGCGAAAATGATATCTACCTAATTCGAGGATCCGGCTTCCCAACGTCAGAACAGGACTACGGGCTGACTGCCGACATAGGACTCAGATGGAAACTGCTTTAATCAACCGATCATGAACTCAAACAGGAAGGAACAGCATGAAGAAAATGACACCTACGTAAGAGCGGCACCTTTCATGAAGGATCGACATGCCAATTCGGTAAGTGTAGTCACAAAGAGATACTAGATATGTGGAACAGTGTGTTACATGTAATTCCAATATGAACTTCAACCGAAAGGATGCATATAATGAAAACAAGATTGATGTTGACGTTTTTGATAGCAGTGATGGTGCTCTCCATGGCGCCATCCGTATCATTTGCGCAAGCTGTTGATTCCGTCGTTGTGGCAGCACTGCCGCCGGGAAACCTCAACAGCGTCATTATGGGTGACACTCTTGCAAACGGACTGCGAGTGAACCCTAACCGCGTGTACGTTCTGCAGCAGACCGGCGCGACGGATACCGTTTATTTCCTAACATCCGCCATACAGATGAGAGCGAATTTGCACCTCGTTGGAAAAGTCAATCCGGTCACAGGACATCCGCCCGTGCTCGAGCCGATGATCGCCGCAGACAACTCTTCTGTCGGGACATTTTTCAATCCTCTGGGCGGCGACACAGTTTCCGTTAAAGGTCTGTACATTTTAGGTACAAGAACTGACGGATCTTCCGTCACGGGTATCTGCTTCGGCGCGGGTGGAGATAGTGTTACGTATTATGCCGACCATTGTGTGATTGAAAATATCGGGTCTGGCGGAACTCCGAACATCGTCAATACCTGGAATACCCAGCATATCAACCTGTATTTCACGAACTGTGAATTCAGGAACAACCAGGATGACGTACCGCAAAATCCTGGAATCGCATGGGTAGACCCTGGAACCTATCCGTTGGATACAGCCGTCTTTGTCAATAACACGTTCTTTATCTTCGGCGGAACATGCATCGGCTCCGGCGGATACTGCGGGTACATACGCTTTGAACACAACACTGTGTTTATGACAACGAAAGGCGGAGCCTTTACTATTCCGCAGTTATGGAACGCAGTAATAAGAAACAACATTTACTATGGCGTGAATTCAGCCGGCCTTGATACTGGGCATGTGAATGATGCCGCTGTGTATAACGCCAATTTCTATACCGCCCCGGCGGTGATCGAGTTGGACTCGTTAAGCACGCTGAAAGGAACTCCCTACAATATAACGGAAGCGATGAGGAACATCACCGTTACCAAAAACGCCTATTTCTGGCCGCAGGAAGTCATTGCTAACTGGCAGACACTTAATGCTAACGGCTCCGGAACCACCTACGGTCAGATTGTGCCAACAATCTGGCAGGCGTCAACGGATCCAGCCATCCTCACCGACCGCACTCGATGGCCGGGCATCAGCGTAACGAGCAATGATAGTACCGATCCTGGATTCAATGCTTCGCTGGTAACAAACGCCGCCGACAGCATGGTCCATTTTGTCAATACGATCTGGAATACGGGAGGCGGCAGCGGAGATCGTCCATTCTTATACAGCACCGATCCTTCAAACAAGTTCGCGAATGTTCCGAGCAATTGGGCGGCGACTCAAGGTTATCCTGTGCCTGAGAATCTGCGCTACTCAAATACGGCCCTTCAACATGCGGGCACAGACGGAAAAGCGCTGGGCGACCTGAACTGGTTCCCGGAACAACTCGCTACCGGCGTTGCTGAAAAATCCAATTCAGTGCCGACGAGCTTCGCATTAAGCCAGAACTATCCGAATCCCTTCAATCCGACGACAACGATTGAATACAGTATTCCTCGCGCCAGCCTCGTTACTCTGAAAGTGTACAACCTGTTAGGCCAGGAAGTTGCGTCGCTGGTTAATCAAGAACAAAAGGCCAGCAGCTATAGTGTAAGGTTCGATGCTTCAAGGCTGTCAAGCGGAGTTTATTTCTATCAGATCCAGGCTGGAAGTTTCTCGTTGACGAAGAAAATGCTACTTCTTAAATAATTCGTTCTTTGTTTTCTCCTCCTGAAGTTATGGATCATGCCTGCAGTCTGTCGTGGACTGCAGGCTCTTCCATCTCCGTTACAAGTTCCTGCGGAGTTCAGAATGTTATTCAAGGATCCGTTCTGGTGTGGCGCCGAGTGCCGAAACATCCCGTGATACCGAGAATCTCTTTTTGAATTGGTAACGGTAAAGAGACGCGAAAGGATTTTTTCAGGTTCTTCCATTAGGACATTGCTGGAGCTCTCTATGCTGGCGGCCAGTGATTCACCGCGACAATAAAAGGTAACCGACGTGATAAGAACTAAATTTTTGCTATTACTATTCGTGGTCCTGACCATTTCACCGGGCCCGCTTCTCGCACAAGACAGTACGAATTGCTTCCTCCGAGATTTCAAGCCGAAAACCGCTCAGATTCCTCCTTACGTTGACTCTACCGCGCCGACTGCCGCGCCTACCGCCACGGTGATTGTCAATGCGGCAGATACTATCGGGAAGGTATCGCCGTACCTTCTTGGAAATGCGGCCGCAGTCTGGGTTGGACAAAGCCTGGATAACACGGCGATGATAAACTGGGTGAAGATGCTTGCTCCCAGCCTGATTCGTTTTCCGGGCGGGAGCTGGTCAGATGTTTACTTCTGGAACGGGAATCCCGGTGATTTGCCTAATACCATTCCCGTTGGAACATCGTACAATTACACCACCGGCGCATATACGGTGGCGTCGCTTTCTCCCGCGTTCGGTGCGAACCAAGCTTTGACACCAGCGGGGTATTATGATTTGCGGAAAAAAACCGGGGCCCAGGGATTGATAACGGTTAATTATGCGTATGCACGTTATGGTACCAGCTCGCATCCAGTTCAACAAGCCGCCCATCTCGCTGCAAACTGGGTCCGTTACGATGCCGGCCGCACTAAATTCTGGGAAGTCGGCAACGAAGTTTCAGGACCGTGGGAGGCCGGCTGGCTGATCGATACGGCGCTCAACAAGGATGGACAACCGGCAATAATATCGGGGAATCTCTACGGCCAGCACTTCAAAGTCTTCAGGGATTCCATGAGAGCGGCCGCGGCGGAAATGGGGGACACGGTCTACGTTGGCGCTATCATCGATCAGTACAATGATGATAATTCCAGCAACATCGGAAACAAGGGTTGGAACAAACAACTCTTCAGTACAATAGGCGATTCGGTAGATTTCTATGTGTGGCACGATTACTACGCAGGCGGCAATACATCGGTTGGCGGCCAGGTGTACAACGGTCGGATTCAGGTGAGGGCCGATATGACGTCGATGGCCGGCGACATCGCCACCAAGGGGGGCGCAAAGCGGCCGCTGACGTTGACGGAGTGGAACACAGGCGGACCTTCTTCGGCTGAAACTTCAATTGCGAATGGGATGCAGGCAGTAACGGTTTTTTGTGAAATGGCCGAACGCAACGTGGGAATGTCGTGCCGTTGGCTTCTTTCCAATTGGGATACGGATGGAATGTTCTATTATATAAGTCCAAACAATCCCGCTATACCGCTGTGGAATCCGAGGCCCGATTTTTTCTATCTCTATTACCTGCGCCAGTTTCTTGGCGACCGCATGGTCGGCTCCTCAATCACGGGAAGCAGCAATATCCTTGCTTATGCGAGTACGTTTAGCTCCGGAAACGCCGCGGTTGTAGTGTTGAATATCGGGTCCACGAACCAGGTTGTGAAGGTAGAGCCGTCAAATATTGGAGTCGGGAATCGCTTCTACGTGTACACCCTCACCGGGGGAAGTACTGCCACACTGCCGCAGTCGGTTGTTGTGAATGGAGATTCCGGCACAGGAACAGTCTGGGGGCCGAATACTGACTTGCCGAACATTGCAGCGATCGCATACCCGATTGGAAACAACATCGTTTTCAACGCGCCTCCTTTTTCTGTGGAGTATGTTCTGCTTGATGCTGGCAATAATGTCCTGTCGGCGGTTGAAAGGAAGAACGTCCCGCTTCCCGAGACGTTTGAACTGAATCAAAATTATCCGAATCCGTTCAACCCAACGACAAAAATAGAATACTCGGTTCCGGAGGCCGGCTTTATTTCCTTGAAAGTGTATAATGTTCTCGGACAGGAAGTGGCGACATTGTTCTCAGGGATGCAGCATCCCGGCAGATATACCGCTCTCTTTAATGCAAGCAGGCTTGCAAGCGGCGTCTATTTCTCTCGCCTCCAAGCCGGAAACATCCAGATGACCAAAAAATTAGTGGTTTTGAAATAGCGAAGTCAGTTTCCATAGTACGAAAATCGCGAATGAGACTTATTCCTCTGCCGACGCGATTTGTCAGAAGCTTGAGAAACAATCGCACTGATACTTTTGATGTCATTGTTCTTGAAATAACGCTTGAGGCATTTTCTTCGGTGAGGTGATCAGCGGTAAGAGGCAGCACACGACATGGTGTTTACAATCTTGTTGATTCAATCTAATAAAAAATTTGAGAGAGAAGTTGCTAATACAAATCTCCTGGTGCATCACCGTATTGCCGCTGTTCTCGTCTCAATTTCACACTCACAAAATCAGGAGATTTTTTTAAAGAAAGCGAGGGCAGACCCAAAAACGTTCAACGAACAACCATGTAATTCTTGTCATGAAGTCTGAGCCGATAGTCTTAGTAAATGATCGGCGAGACACATTTTTTTGAAAAATTCAGTCTCTTTAGGGGCTGGGTGAAAAATGTATAGAAAAAAAATAAGGAGGAGTAAAGATGAAATCCTTTAAGGTGTTGTTTTTATTCGCATTTGTGCTCGCATTTGTTTCAACGCAGATGTACGCACAAAGGAATATCACGGTAATTAACCCAAGCTTTGAGAAGCCCGACTCAGGTAAGATAGAGGGCTTCAATGGAAAAACTACACATGTCGGATCCGGCTACAAAGTCATTGTCGTCCCGGGCTGGAATGTTGATTCACCCGATTCGTCGGCATTTGATTCGGGCGTCGAACCGGCGACCAACTTCTCGGGAAAATATCGAGCATATCTTATGGGCTACGATCCTGGAATATACCAGATTCTCACACGGCGTGTAGCAAGCGACGATCAGCTCCAGTTGACAGTAGACGCAGCCAATAACTGGCAAGCTACAAAGATGGTGATGGGATTGTTCTATATGAACGGCGACTCGGCAACGGCGCCAAGAGTTATAATGGTCGAGGATACGATGACATTGACGAGTGCCGTAGCGCCATATTCGATCTCGATAAATGCCTCTGCTGATTCGGCAGCTATCGGCCATCATATCGGCATCTACTTGAAAAATTCAAGTCCTGACTCGGCATCGTGGCTTAATCTCGATAACGTTCGCTTAATGAACGTAGATCCGACCATCATCGAATTGCCAAATTACAGCTTCGAGCTCCCCGACTCGGGAAAAATAAATGGATGGGATAACGACGGAACCAATACGGATCCGGGACATGGCAAGCATGGAATAAATATTCCTGGCTGGACAGACGACAGCTTGGGAACTTATGATTCAGGGATCGAGCATGGAGGGTATGTCACTGATGGATCATACGACGCGTACATCGGAGGAACACCCGATCCGGCGATCCATGACGTTGCAAGCTACGTCATCAGGCCAGGCGATGTTTTCAAGTTACGAGTGGACGCAGCAAACGGCTGGAATGCACCGATGTTCCATATGGAGATAGGGTATTACGACACTGCGTACCATACCGGCGACTCAGCCAACATCAGTTTTCCTGTAGTGTTCACGCTGTATCGGGACAATTCAATGGTTTTCTATGCGGATTCAGTTCCCAAAAGCATCGGTCACAATGTAGCGGTGCTGCTTGAGAATGAATACTCAACCGGCTGGATTGATTTCGACAACGTCCGATTAAACAGAATCGCAACACGGTGGACATCGATCGCCGAAGCGCGGAAGCAGACCAGCACTCCCCTCGTCCCCGACCATTCGGTCACCAGGGACACGCTCATCATCGCCGGCGTCGTCACATCGCCGAATCTTCAGGCTAGTAACACCTCATATTTCATACAGGACGCGACGGCAGGTATAGAGGTCTTCGCTTCCGGCGTAGGAAAAACTTATGTTGTCGGTGATTCCGTGCTGGTTATCGGACAGGTAGCTCAGTACCACGGATTGACAGAATTTACGCCGCTTGTGCTCGATACCGCCCACTTCATGTTGTTGAAACATAAAGGAGTGCTTCCGAAGCCAAAACTCCTGACGCTTAGCCAATATGTAAAGAATGCTGAGAACTACGAAGGGACGTTGATCCAGATCGACACACTCTACAAGGCATCGGGCACGTGGCCGGCGGCCGCTGCCAGTGCGACCATTTACGTAACCGACAGAAGCAAAGCGGATACGGCTCAGATGTATGTCAATGCGTCTACGGACATTGCCGGCTCGACCGAACCGGCATATCCTGTCAATGCCGTCTTCATAGGAGGTCAGTACTCATCCGGTACAACAGTGAACAATGGTTACGAGCTTCTTGCGCGCGATACTTCTGATTTCGTGCACATAACAGTCTTGAGTGTGAACAACACTTACTCGGGTATTCCGACCACGTTTACGTTGGAAAACAATTTCCCGAATCCGTTCAATCCCTCAACGACAATTCAGTACGGCATCGCCCAGGCAAGTCACGTGACGGTAAAGGTCTACTCGGTGCTCGGCCAGGAAATTGCAACGCTCGTGAATGGAGTCCAGAGTCCGAGTTACTACAAGGTCCAGTGGGATGGAAAAGACTCTAGAGGCACCATGACAAGCAGCGGAGTCTATTTCTACCGTATTACTGCTGCTCCTGTGGATGGAAAGACACAATCGTTCACACAGGTGAAGAAGATGCTGTTGATGAAGTAAGTGTAAGGCAGAGCTGTGAGTGATTTATATCCGGGTGAGGGAGGAAGCAGCGTTCCTTCCTCATCTCCCGGACATGGCAACACTCAACACTCAGCGAGTTGACACTGTAGCTTGGAAGGATGCTGCATCATTGATCAGGTTGTAACAAATCCTTCTAAATAGACGCATCACGCCTGCAGCTCTTTTGAGCTGCAGGTGTTTTTAATCGATAAGGAATGTAATCCATGAAGACACGGACATTGAACATCGCGAAGGGCCTCGCTCTCCTTGGCATATCTGCAGTCCTTGTTGTGTTGTTCACAAATAATCTCACTTCAGCACAGCCGGGAAAGACAGAGCTCTTTTGTAAGGACTGGCGCTTTTTCCTCGGGGATATCAAGAACGGCGAAAGCCCTGCGCTGGATGACTCACCGTGGAGAATGCTCGACCTGCCGCACGATTGGAGCATCGAGGGGAAACTCAGCCCCGATAATCCTTCAGGCGTTGGTGGAGGCGCCCTGCCCGGCGGCATAGGATGGTACAGAAAAACTTTTACAGTCCCTGAATCCGACAAAGAAAAACTTACTTTTATACAGTTCGGCGGCGTGTACAGAAACAGCGAGGTCTGGGTCAATGGCCACTATCTTGGCAAACGGCCGTACGGCTACTCGTCGTTCCAATACGAACTGACCGCCTACCTGAAGTACGGGAATGAGAAGAATGTCCTGGCAGTCAAAGTCGACAACTCTCAGCAGCCGAATTCGCGGTGGTATTCCGGGTCTGGAATCTACAGGAATGTCCGCCTGGTAACTACGGAAAAAGTTTTCGTGGATCAATGGGGCACGTTCGTTACCACGCCCGTCGTGACCGAAGCATCAGCCGCGGTCAATGTCAAAACCAAGGTCACGAATGCGCTCGAGCAGGATCAGACGATCACTCTCAGGACCAAAATAATCGACAAGCGTGGCAAGAGCGTGGCGTCAAAGGAATCAAACGCCGTTGTGCCGAAAGGCTCCGTGTACGAGTTTGATCAAGACCTCACTGTCGCGAATCCGGAACTCTGGTCGGTCGACTCTCCCGTTTTGTACCGCGCGGCGACGACCGTCGAGCGCGGAAGCGTGGTGAGCGCCGTCGCGACGACGGCTTTTGGAATCAGAACGTTTTCCTTCGACAGCGCGAAGGGATTCTTCCTGAACGGAAAGCGGATGAAAATCCAAGGAGTGTGCGATCACCACGATCTCGGCTGCCTCGGCGCAGCGATCAATACGCGAGCCCTGCAGCGGCAGCTCGAACTCTTGAAGGAAATGGGATGCAACGGCATACGAACATCGCATAACCCTCCCGCACCGGAACTTCTCGACCTATGCGACGAAATGGGCTTTATCGTGATGGATGAGGCGTTCGATATCTGGATGAAAGAAAAAACGAAATTCGACTATCATCTCGATTTTAAAGAATGGCACAAACGGGATTTAGAGGACATGGTCCTGCGCGACAGGAACCATCCGAGCGTTTTCATCTGGAGCATCGGGAATGAGGTCTCTGAACAATGGGATCACAATGACAACAGCGGCGCACTGATCGCACAGGACCTGGTTGGGATTATAAAAAGCCTCGACACGACGCGGCCGGTCACATCCAACACGAACGATCAAAGACCCGATAACCCGGTCATTCGCTCCGGCGCGCTCGACCTCATCGGCTACAGTTACGGCCAGAACGACTATCACCTCTTCCCGGTGGTGTACCCCGGCAAGAAATGGATCGGTTCCGAAACAACTTCAGCTTTAGAGTCCCGCGGGAGTTACGACATGCCGTCCGACAGCTCTCGTGTGTGGCCGTCAAGCTGGGACAAGCCGATCACCGGCGGCAACTCCGATCATTCCTGCTCCGCATACGACAACTGCCGCGTGCCATGGGGAGCGACGCACGAAGAAGCCTGGAAATTAATAAAAAAATATGATTTCCTGTCGGGAATGTTCATATGGACAGGCTTCGATTACTTGGGCGAGCCGACGCCGTACGAATGGCCTTCCCGCAGTTCCTATTTCGGCATTCTTGATCTGGCGGGCTTCCCGAAAGATGTCTATTATATGTACCAGAGCGAATGGACGAAGAAGCCGGTGCTGCACATCCTTCCTCACTGGAACTGGAAGAACGGTCAGACGATCGACGTCTGGGCGTACACGAATTGCGACGAGGTGGAATTATTCCTCAACGGCAAGTCCGCCGGAGTCAGGAAAAAGAGCGGCGATGAACTGCATATGATGTGGCGGCTCGTGTACGAACCGGGCACGTTGAAGGCCGTCGGCAAAAATGGGGACAACGTCCTTGTCGAAGAAGCGAAGACTGCGGGCGCGCCGGCAAAGATCGTGCTTCAGCCGGACCGAAAGGCGATTTCCGCAGACGGCGTGGACCTCTCGTTCGTAACGGTCAAGGTTCTCGATGAGAAAGGAACCCTGGTGCCGGATGCTTCCAATCTTGTCCGCTTCAAAATTTCGGGTGAAGGAAAAATTGCCGGAGTCGACAACGGTTCAGAAACTGACCTTGACCCGTTCAAAGCAGATTACCGGAAAGCCTTCAACGGTCTGGCTCTCGTTGTGGTGCAATCAACCGGGAAAGCGGGAGCGGTGACGCTCGAGGCGTCATCGGACGGATTGGAAGGCTCGAGTGTGCTGATCCAGTCCAAATGAACTCGTTCGGGGGTCCTGATACTGTTGACGGAGTTTCGTCAAAGTATCACAGAAGAATCGAGAAAAGGAATGATCCGTGTATTTCGAGACGGAGACGGTGCAGCAATACTTCGTGAGGACCCTCAAATGAAAGTTCAGATTTCTCAATCAAATCCCGGCGGATTTCTTTGCTCAATCCTATCTCGCCCTTCTCTACTTTTCTGTTTACTCCTTTTGTTTGCGTTGGACCTTCCGCCCGCGGCTGCGCAAGACACAACAAATATTTTCGTTAGCGGTACCGCCGCGGGTCGGGCCTTCGACGGCGTTGGCGGCTTGAGCGGCGGGGGCGGTACTTCCCGCCTGCTCTGGGACTACCCTGCTCAGCAGCGGAATGAAATATTGGATTACCTCTTCAAGCCGAACTACGGTGCGAGTCTGCAAATACTGAAAGTCGAAATCGGCGATGACGCGAACAGCACGAACGGGGCGGAGGCGAGTCACATGCGGTCCCGAACCGATTCGAACTATAACCGGGGCTACGAATGGTGGCTTATGGAGCAGGCGAAGCTTCGCAATCCCAATATTAAATTGTACGGGTTGGAGTGGGGAGGGCTGGGTTGGTTTAACGGCGGTATGTGGTCGCAGGATAATATTGCGTATATCATCAGCTGGATCAAACATGCGCACTCCGACCATAATCTGCACATCGACTACATCGGCGGCTGGAATGAATCGGGATGGAATAAGAGCTGGTTTGAAAGTCTGAAGAATGCGCTGCTGAACAATGGATTGACAACGCAAGTGGTGGCGGCGGACAATTGGTGGAACGTCGCTGCCGACCTGGCTGCCGATTCTGCGTTTAAGTCTGCCGTGGATATCATGGGCGTTCACTATCCGTGCGGATGGAACGCGCCCGAACTGAATTGCTCCGACAACACCTACACCTCCGTTGCAGAAGGATTGAACAAACGAATTTGGGCGAGCGAGAGCGGAACGCAGAACTATGACCTCGGAGCGGTACCCCTCGCGCGGGCGCTCAATCGCGACTATATCGACAGCAGAATGACCGCGTATATCAACTGGAGCTTGATCGCCGCGTGGTATAGCACATTGCCGTACTATGGAGATGGGCTGATGCTTGCAGATCAGCCGTGGTCAGGATATTACCATGTCGGCAAAAGTATCTGGGTCATGGCGCACACGGCTCAGTTCGTTCAGGTCGGCTGGCAATACGTGGACAGCGGCTGCGGCTATTTCGGAGGGAACCGCGCCAACGGCAGCTTCGTGACGCTCAGATCGCCCGACGATAGTAATTACAGCGTTATCGTTGAAACAATGGACGCGACCGCACCCCAAACGGCAGCCCTCTCTGTGAATGGCGGGCTGCCGGCGGGCGCGGTGCATGTGTGGTCAACTAATCTTAAATCATCTAATTCATCGGATTATTTTGTGCAGAACAATGATGTCGTGCCGAACGGAGGGAGTTACAGCATCACCTTTCAACCGGGGTATGTTTACACCCTGAGCACCGCAACCGGTCAAGTGAAAGGAACGGCAACGCCGCCGGCGCCGGCATTATTGGGGTTGCCGTATACAGAGAACTTTGAAGAGGATTCACTAGGAGAAATACCAAAATATTTCGATTCGATCCAGGGTGCGTTTGAAGTAGACAGCAGCCGCGGCGGGCGAAGCGGACATTGCATGCGGCAGGAGATCAATCTTGCTCCGCTTGAGTGGCCTGGCGGTTCGCCGACGGCCCCGCTTGTCGTTGTCGGAGATCCCGGATGGGCTAATTACGCGGTAAGCACGGATGCGATGCTGGAACAAGGGGGGTATATCGATCTTATCGGTCATTTAGGAGCGCAATCGGAAGGATCACCGGGAGCCTCTCAAGGCTATCACCTGCGCCTAACAAACGGAGGCACCTGGACTCTCTTCAAAGAAGATATCAGCGGGAACGATACTCAGCTGGGGTCCGGAACGAGGCAATTTCTGTTGAACAGCTGGCACAATCTCTCGCTTTGGTTCAACGCAGACAGCATACGAGCTTTCATCGACTCATCGCTCGTTGCTGCCGTAGATGACGGCACATACGAAGCTGGTCAGGTAGGGCTGCTGACGAGCAAATGGCAGAACGCAGAATTCGACAACTTCTCGGTCGTCAGCACGGGCGGGGGAGGATGGTTCTCCGTAGATGACGCCGCATCGGGTGCAGGGGTTGACGAGTTCAACTATGTCGGCTCCGGTTGGCAGCACTGCACCGAGTGCGGAACGGAACTGTACGACCAGAGCAACTCGTGGGACAATGTTGCAAACGACTTCGTGACAGTTTCCTTTAATAGCACTCAAATCAAGTTTTACGGCGTCAGAGATCCCCGGCACGGCATCGGTGCGATATCCATGGACGGCGGTGCTGAAACCACGATCGATTTCTATTCAGCAACCCGTCTCGGCAATCAGCTGTTGTGGACAAGCCCGGTCCTCCCCGCAGGCGACCATGTGTTCAAGCTTCGTGTCACCGGAAACAGAAACCCGAGCAGCACTGACGCGTGGGTTGTGCCGGACCGGGTGGATATTCTCCAGCCGAGCGTGTCGGGTGTTCCGCAAAAATCGTTCGTTCCAGCTTCCTACACTCTTCTCCAAAATTATCCGAACCCATTTAACCCGTCTACAACCATTTCCTACACGCTGAGGTATAGCGGCAAAGTATATCTTTCTGTCTATGATATTCTGGGCAGAGAAGTGACGGTTCTGGCGAATGAAATTCAGGCCGCGGGCCCGCACGAAGTGAGATTCTCGACTGCCGGTTTGAGCAGCGGGATCTACTTCTACAAATTGCAGTCGGGAAGCGGAGTACTAACGAGAAAGATGATGTTGTTGAAATAATCATTGCGTTTCTTCAGCGATATTCGTGTATGGGCAGCAGTAACAAAATTGCCGGGCACTATTTGTTAACATTCATGTGCCGGCGAGACAGAATCAAATTGAGGTCGTTCGTGTCTTCCGCGTTTGCGCTGCTTGTTGACCCGTCACCAACAACCATTTCCGATGCCGGCTGCATGCAAAGTTGAACATTGGAAATTACCGAGGACAAGGTTGTCCTTCAAGATTCAGGTTTCCATTGCTGTTAAATACGTCCTGGCAAATAACTTCGAATGAGATACCGTGAAAACGATTGTAAATAGTTTTTGCATTGCGTATGTATTTCTTGTTGCAACAGAAACGTTCGGCCAGAACACGGCCGCCGTTGCTCTCGACTCATCAAATTTACCGATCATTGAAATCAATACGGACGGTCAGCCGATTCCGGACGGAACAAAGATCACTGCCCGAATGAAAATAATCAACTATGAACCTCTCCGAAGAAACTACGCGACAGACTCGGCGAATGTCTACGATGGTTATGTGGGTATTGAAATACGAGGCTCTTTTTCTGCCACGCTTCCTCAAAAGCCGTACGGTTTTGAAACCAGGGACAGCGCAGGAAACAACCTCAATGTGCCCCTCTTGAATATGCCCGCGGAAAATGACTGGGTATTGATCGCCAACTACAATGACAAGGTCTTCATGCGAAACACCCTCGCCTTTGACCTTTTCACGAAAATGGGACATTACCAGCCGCATACTCAACTTTGTGAATTGGATTCGAACGGTGTCTATGAGGGAATCTATGTTCTGACAGAAAAAATCAAACGAGATAAAAACCGTGTCGATATTGCAAAACTCTCAGCGACAGATACCTCGGGAGACAATGGTACGGGCGGGTATATCATAAAAATTGATAACAACGATGGCACAGGGACAGACGGCTGGAACAGCACCGATCAGGCGCTTGACCGCCCCGGAGGGTATCCATATTTCATTTATGTGTACCCGAAACCGGAGGATATCGTGAATCCACAAAAAAAATATATACAGGGGTTCGTAAAATCGCTTGACAGCGTTCTGAGTACTTCAAAATTTGCCGATCCTGTCAATGGATACAGAAAATATCTCGACGTGCCGTCGTTTATCGATTATTTTATTGTCGGTGAAGTATCCCGGAATGTGGATACATATAAAAAGAGCGCTTTCTTCTATAAAGACAAAGACAGTAAAGACGGACGGCTGCATGACGGCCCCGTGTGGGATTTTGATTGGGCATGGAAGAACATAAACGAATGCGAGGTCAATGCAATAGACGGTTCCGGATGGGCTTACGAGATTAGCAGTGTTTGCAAGTCATATCCGGTCCCGCCAGGTTGGATGGTACGATTATTGGATGATACAACCTTTACGAATGAATTACATACTCGCTACTCTTTTCTGCGCAACACCATACTCAGTGAAGAATCTATCAATCATTACATCGATTCCATTCATACGCTGGTCGACGAAGCACAAGTTCGTCATTACCAGAGATGGCCGATTTTAGGGATCGATGTCGGCACTCCTGAAGTTGATGCGCAGCCGACAACGTTCGACGGTGAAATCACCAAGTTTAAAAACTGGATATCGACGCGGCTGACCTGGCTTGATGCAAATATGCCTGGAAAGGTCAGTCAAGGCATGGGTGTGCAGGCCACGGCTGAAGTACCCGAAGCCGTTGTGCTGTCTCAAAACTATCCGAATCCGTTCAACCCGACGACAGTAATTCATTACCGGCTGCCAGTGACAGGTGATGTTGTGGTCAAAGTGTACGATGTGCTCGGCCGGGAAGTGACAACATTGGTGAACGAACGGAAGCCAGCGGGATCATATCAGGTTCCTTTCGATGCACACTTGCTGCCAAGCGGAGTGTATTTCTACAGTTTGGAATCGGGGAGCTTCAAAGAGACAAAAAAGATGGAGTTGATCAAGTGACGATTCAATTCATGTTTCAATCGTTCAATCGCAGTATAACGCATTCGTATTTGTTAAGGAAATGATTATGAAAAAAATCTTATCGATGTTCTTTCTCATCATTGCGGGCTGGCTCTCCCTTGCTGCGCAATCATTTACAGCGGGGAACATAATAGTCGTTCGGGTTGGCGACGGATCCGGGAGTCTCACCAATGCTTCAACGGCTGTTTTTCTCGATGAATATACCACCGGCGGTGCGTTCGTCCAATCGATCGCGATGCCAACGTCAGCTTCGGGAAGCAATGCGCCGTTAACTCTTTCGGGAACGGCAATGAGTGAAGGAGCGATTGCCGGCTCTGCTGACGGACGTTACCTTACCATCGCAGGGTATGGTGCTGCTCCGGGAACAGCATCGATTGCCGGCACATCGTCTGTTACAGTAAATCGAGTTGTCGCAAGAATTGATGCTAACGCTTCAATGGATATTACAACGAAACTGTCAGATGCATTCTATAAAAATAATATTCGTGGAGCCGTGACAAACGATGGAACAGCATTTTGGGTCTCCGGTGTTGACAGCACTCCTGCCAATGGCGGTGTACGGTATGCCACGCTTGGAACGACAACATCCACACAAATATCAACAACGCTTACGAACACCCGCGCGATAAATATTTTCAATGGTCAGCTCTATGTTTCCAGTTCAACCGGAACATTTAGAGGGATCTCATCGGTAGGATCTGGCCTGCCGACCGCATCGGGTCAAACTATTGCTTTATTAAGCGGCTTTCCGACATCGGGCGGTTCAAGCCACTATGGATTCTCAGTAAATGGTAATACAATCTATGCTGCCGATGATAGAACAAATGGAAATGGAGGAGTGCAAAAATGGACATATAGCGGTTCAAGTTGGACTCTTGCCTATTGGTTAGCTCCAAGCTCAACCACCGGCGCGCGCGGACTAGTCGTAGATTGGACCAGCAGTCATCCGACCGTCTACGCCACAACAACAGACAATAAAATTGTTACAGTTACCGATGCAGGCTCTGGTTCCCCATTTACAACGCTGGCCACAGGAGCTGTGAACATTCTCTTGCACGGCGTTGCATTCACGCCCAATGCTTCCATCACATTTACCGACGGAACATCGTATGTACCGCCGGCAGCAACTCCCAATACTAACGACAATCCGATCGGAAGATTTCAGCTCGCAGGAAACATCGCCGGCGGTAAGCTCACCCAGGCTGTCGTTACATTGTCCGGAACATATAGCGGTGTCGCAAATCTAAAGCTCTACTATTCTACTGCTCCGACATTTAGTGTCGGGACATCCACAGTATTGGCAACCGTCGCTGTGCCGTCATCACCGGCGACGTTCGATTTCTCTTCTACCCCTCAACTGATTCCAACATCGGGCGCGTATTTGTATGTTGCAGCCGATCTAAGCTCGGGGGCCACCGGTGCTGCAATGGCTTCGCTTGCCGATCAAACAGCACTCACATTTACGAATGCTTCACTTAGTGGAACTTTTACTGGCGCGAACCTTTCTTCTGGAAACGTCGACCTGCCCGTTGAGTTGACTGCTTTTACCGCAGCAGCAAGAAATTCGATGACAATACTCAAATGGAGCACAGCAACCGAAGTGAACAACACTGGATTTGAAGTGGAGAGATCTGTCGTGT
>Ga0265338_10001900_pt1 | contig 32656 bp, 31 predicted proteins | sample 42126metaG_FD_193579 | JGI IMG/M metagenome (GOLD analysis project Ga0265338, IMG submission 193579) | Rhizosphere microbial communities from Carex aquatilis grown in University of Washington, Seatle, WA, United States - 4-21-26 metaG | ecosystem: Host-associated > Plants > Roots > Rhizosphere...
ACGCGCCGACCGAGCCCCCGCCTGCTCCACAATCGCGCACGCTGCCTGAGCAGGCTCGCTTCGACTGGTCCACCGCTGCGCAGCTTAACCAGCGCTACACGTTCGACAACTTTGTGATCGGCAACGGCAACCAGTTTGCCCGTGCGGCCGCGCTGGCTGTCGCAGAGCGTCCTTCAAAGGCGTACAACCCGCTCTTCCTGTACGGCGGTGTAGGGATGGGCAAGACCCACCTGATGCACGCCATCGGACACGAAGTAAAACGCCGCCAGCCCACAGCGAGCATCTGCTACGTTTCGGCTGAGAAATTCACCAATGAAATGATCAACTCCATCCGCAACGACCGCATGACCAGCTTCCGCGATCGTTTCCGCACGGTGGATGTGCTGCTGATCGACGACATTCAGTTCATCTCGCAAAAAGAGCGCACACAGGAAGAGTTCTTTCACACTTTCAACGCTCTGCACGAGAGCATGAAGCAGGTTGTGATCGCATCTGACCGCCCGCCCAAGGAACTGACCGAGATTGAAGAGCGGCTGCGCTCGCGCTTTGAGTGGGGCCTGATCGCCGACATTCAGCCACCGGATCTCGAAACCAAGGTCGCGATTCTGCAGAAGAAGGCTGAGAGCGAGCAGGTGCAGTTGCCGACCGATGTTGCGCTGTTCATCGCGTCGAACGTACGCACGAACGTGCGCGAGCTTGAGGGCGCGCTGGTGAGGCTCATCGCGTGGTGCCAGCTCAATCGCATGGAGATCACGCTGGTGACGACCCAGCAGTGCCTGAAGCAGTTCATCGACATGCAGGTGCGCAAAATCACCATTGAGGCGATTCAGCGCGCGGTAGCCGAGCAGTTTGGCATGCGCGTGAGCGACCTGAAGCAGAAGAACAACTCGCGCAACGTGGTTGTGCCGCGCCAGATCGCCATGTATCTGGCCAAGCAGATGACCGAAGCCAGCCTGCCTGAGATCGGACGCCAATTCGGGAATAAACACCACACCACCGTGATGCACTCGATCGGCAAGATCGACGAGCAGCGCCGCACCGACAAAGACCTGCATCGCATGCTCAACAAGCTGCAGGACGTGCTGAACGCGTAGAGCGAGCAAGTCAGCAAGTTAGCGAGTCAGCTAGAGACACTGAAGGCCGCGCAATGCGCGGCCTTCATGCGTCTACTCGGTCTTTGCGCAGTTCTACGGCGCGGGCTTTCCCGACGCCGTTGCCGGCTCCTGAATCGTCAGGTCGTCAGCCAGCTTGAAGTGCACCACACTCTCCGCCGGAATATCGAGGGCCCTGTTTCCGGTTGTGCCCGCCAATGCGGTTCCCGCGCCTCCGCCAACCAGTCCGCCCACCAGCAGTCCTGTGCCGCCGGTAGCTAATCCACCTACAAGCATTCCAAGGCCCGCGCCGCCCCCAATCATTGCCGCGGTGCGCCTGCCCTTGCCTTTCTTCGTTCGCCCAAGGTCTCTGGTCGTCAGAGGATATGTAGTGCCATTCACAACGAGCGAGGTAAGGCGTAGCTCCAGCGTCGAGCGCCCTTTGAAGTGTCCACCGCGATGGCTCTCATCAATCACGCCGTTCACGTCCGCACCCTTCGGCACCAGTGTGCTGCCGTCGCCGGCAACCACCGGCGCTTGAATTTCACCGGTAAAAGTATCTCCGGCATGGCTTGTCTTCACGCTAATCCGGTGATCGATGCGAATCGCCAGCTCAGTGCCCGCGGGGATAATGACATTAACCGGTTGAGGCGGTGGTGGAGGCACGGCGGATACCGTCGGTCCCGAGGGCGCGGCAACCGGCTGGCCCGGCGTTGGCGGCGTCGTGGTCGACGATATGGCCTGGGCCTGCTGCCCGGCCGCCGGCGGTTGAACCACGGTTGTCACTGTGCTTCCGTCTTTTTCAACGGTTACCACCTGCTGGGCCTGACCGGTCTTTGCAGCCTGTGCTTTGGCCTGGTCAAGCGCCTTGTCCGCTTTTGATTCGCAGCCCGTTAAACCCGTTCCGAACAGGCCAACTGCGAGAACTGCAACGATGGCGACGACGCGCACTGCACGCGTGCATGAGCCTGATTTGCGCATGGCAAATCTCCTTTCAATCGTGAAAAGGCAACTAGTCCGCAGAAATGCGGTAAGGAACACTTGGATAGTTAGATGCGCGCCGTCAAATTAGCGGCGTTCTTTTAGGGGTCGTCCGCATCCGGCAAACATTCTATCGCGTCATCAGCCCCACAAACACCTTCTGGAACTTTGGCAAATCGACGTCGGTCTGCGCATGAACCAGTCGCACGCCGGTCGCGGGCTTCAGCTTTTCATTCCAGGTGAGCGTCTCGCCATAGCTGCGCCCATGGCTCAGGTCAATGTCCATATAGAGCAGTTTCTCTCCGGTAATCAGAGTGGGATCGAGCCACGCGCATGCGGTGAGTTCGTCCCACATGTAGTACTTTTCCTGGCTCCAGGCAGCGATGTAGCGCGCGGTGGGTGATTTCGATTTCGAGATTTCGTCAATCAGGGCTTGCGTGAATGGCGCCTTGATTGAAACGTCGACGGTGGTCACGTCGATGCGCGGCCATGCGGCGTGCAGCACAATGTGTGTTGCCTCGGGATCGAACCAGAAGTTGAATTCATGCCGCGGGTTGGTTGCAAACTCCGGGTCGTCGGTCTGCGGATCGAGGCTGCCGCCCATGAGCACGATGCCCTTGGTCAGCGCGGCGAATTCGGGATCGATGGCAATCGCAAGCGCAATGTTGGTGAGTGGCCCCGCGGCGTAGATGGTAACTTCGTGCGGATGCGCGTGTACCTGGCGAACGAGAAAGTGCGCCGCATCTTCATCGATGGGCTTGATGGTCGGCATGCCCTCAGGCAGCGGCGGAACCTCGTATGGCCCATGCACTTTGAGTTCCGGAGGCGTGTATGGAGTGACGGTGCCATCCTTGTTCTCGACCAGCGTCATCGGCCCCTCGCCCCATGCGCCGAGCCACGTCACCTGCCCATCAATCGCGGCCTCAAGCCGTGTCTCCTGTTCATCGCGCACCAGCGGGAACACCGCGCCCTTCGCCAACGGAACGTCAGCGTGGCCAGTGAGCTCAAGCATGCGCAACGTGTGCAGCGTCTCCTCATCGCGCCAGGCGTTGCCGGTCACCATGGTGATGCCCAGCACCTTCACATTCGGAGCCTGCAGGAGCGAGAGGATCGCCATCTGGTTCGAACCGCCGGGGCCAGAGCCGTCCTGGTCGACGAGGACTAAGCGGGGTTGCTGGGCCTGCGCCATCCCTATCGTCGCCCACACTGCCGCTGCAGCCGCAATCAATAGCCTATGAGTACTTAATCGCATAGTTGGAATTTTGACATACGAGCCGCCAGAACCTGCGTCCGGATGCACTGCTCAGTCTACTCACAACTCACGAGTCACGAACCGCGGTCTTACCGCCGGCGATCCCGTCCACCACGATCACCACGTCCGCCACGCCCACCTCGATCGCCACCACGATCGCCTCGGCGGCCTCGGTCAAACCGAGGCCGCGAAGGCGCCGGCGGCGTCACTGGCAGGTCTGTTTTGCCTTCGGGGTAAACCACCAGGAACCGGTCCTGCCCTTCGCCCATGCTGGCCGTTTCAATGCCCGCCAGTCCCTTGCAAGCCATGTGCAGCAACCGCCGTTCGCGGCTGTTCATCGGCGGAAAACTGAACGGCATCCCAGAGCGCAGCACCTTCGCGGCCGCAGTCTCCGCAGTCAGGCGCAGCTCCTGCGCGCGCAGCGCCTTGAAGTTGCCGGCGTCGAAACTCACCAGGTCGTGCTCGCGCTGGTCGAGACGCAGCATCTGCGCGGCCAGCGTCTCCATGGCAAGCAATAGCTCACCGTTGTGCTGGGTCACCAACGGCTCGTCGGGTCCGCCCAGTTCCACGTAAATCTGCCGGCCCTCAAGGCCCTGGGGGGCGCGCGCGCCGTCGCCCGCCGTAATGCGGAACTTGAGACGCATTCCGCCAAGCTTGTTCAGGGTGGTGATAAAGCTGGCAATTTTTTGTGCAGCCTGCTGCAGATCGTCAATTGGCATAACAAACAAGTATCTCAGAGCCGGGCCGGTATGGTGCGCCGGAAAATGGAGAAATAATGCTGTTGAGCCCCGGCGCTGATAGCTAAACAGACAGGTCCGCGCGATAATAAATCCATGGCAACCTTGCCAAACTCGGAAGAACTCTGGACCGTGCGGGAATACCTTTCCACGACCTGGAGCCCGGACCGCGAGTACGTGGACGGGCGGATCGAGGAGCGGAATTTGGGCGAGAAAGAGCATTCCATCATTCAACGGTTCCTCACTGTTCTTTTTGCGATAAAGCGCACAGAATGGGCGGTCGAAGTTTTTCCGGAGTTGCGAACGCAGATCGCCGCCAGAAACTTCAGAGTGCCTGATGTGTTGGTAATTCGCGCCGGCGAGCCCTTCGATCGCTACTTGAAGCACCCGCCGCTGATAGCCATCGAGATTCTCTCGCCTGAGGACCGGCTTACTGCGTTCCAGGAAAAGGCAGCGCAGTATCGGGCTTTCGGTATAGAGAACATCTGGATCGTCGATCCCGAGCGTCGCATTGCCTATCGCCACACTGATGCCGGCTTCGAAGAAGAACTCAGCGGGGAGTTGACCGTGAAAGGCACGCCAATACGCGTCGTTCTGAGCGAAATGTTTGCTGAACTAGATCGGGTCTAACTCTGCCGCCAGCCGGCCACCCCGCATCGTCTATCATTTTCTGTTCAGGCTTTAATTTGAATGGTTGCGAGAGTGATCCGCGCAGCCGGAGATGTGCATGACTCTACGCAATACTCTTGATACACATAGATGGATCGTTCCCACCCTCAGGATTCTGGGCCTGGCTATCTTCATCCTGGCTTTTTTTGAGCCGGCGATTCGCGCCGGCGAATCAACGGTGCTATCGGGCTGGAAATGCGCCACCATTGCCACCACCGAATCGATGACCCTGTTCGGGAAACCGGGCCCAGGCCAGCACCACTTCATTGAATACCTGGTCGCCTTCAGCGGCTGGATCAACCCGCTCGTCGTGCTTGTGGTTCTCGCCAGTCCGGTTCGCGTGTTGCTCGTCGTACGGCGCTTCTTTGCCGTCATCGCGGTGCTCTGCATGGCTGGCACATGGGCCGTGTTCTCGCAACAGCACATTGTGCCGCTGACCGGCCATTTCATGTGGATTGCCGGCGCCTTGCTCGTCATTATCCCTGAAGCGTTCCCAAACCGGCCTCGAGGGCCAGCCAGGGCGTAGGCTGAGCGGATCCCGGCCGGACTGCACCGGAATCGGGAGGTCTATCCTTCGCAATGTGGACCTTCATCGTTATTCTCGCTTCAGCATGGATTCAGTCGCGGATTGTATGCTTCTGAATGTGAAACTGCAGTCGAAACCGGGCCGCGGGATGGCGTTGTTCCTCATCGATATTCTGTCGTGGTCAGCGGTGTGGCTGGCGTCGATGCCCACTTGCCACGCACAGGCCGCCGGCGACTCGAACCCTGCGCCAACTGTGGCCCCGGTAGCAATCACGCTCGATGAGGCCATCAAGCGGGCCGAAACCAGCGACCCCGCCTACGCGGCTGCCGCTGCCGAGCGCGGTGCAACGGCGCTCGATCGCTCCATCGCCCTCAATGGTCTGCTGCCCGGAGTGGTCTATCATAATCAGGCTCTCTACACGCAGCCCAACGGGCAAACGAACCAGGCGGGTCAAGGCGTTGCTTCGCAGCCTGCGCCGCGCTTCATCGCCAATAACGCAGTGCGAGAGTACGCCAGCCAAGCCTCAATTAACGAAACGCTGGGCCTGGCCGGAGTCGCCGCAGTGCGCCATGCCGACGCCGTTTCGGCAAAAGCTGCGGCAGAGTTCGAGATTGCGCGCCGCGGACTGGTTGCCGGTGTAACCGAAATGTTCTACAGCTCGCTGGCCGCCGACCAAAAACTGGCCGTAGCAGAACGCGCGCACCAGGAGTCGGCGGATTTCACAAAACTGACCCAGCAGCGCGAGAATGCGCGCGAAGCCGCCCATGCAGACACGGTGAAGGCACAGCTCGAAGAACAGCAGCACAACCGCGATCTTGAAGACGCGCAGCTCGCCGCTGAAAAAGCTCGGCTGGAACTGGGCATATTGCTGTTTCCCGATCCGCGCACGCCGTTTACCCTGCAACCGCCCGGGGTCCGTCCAACGCTGGGCACCCGCGAAGACGCGGAGCAGGCCGCGGCGAAAAACAATCCCCAACTCAAGAGCGCGCTTGCGGCGCTCGATGCCAGTAAAGCCGACGTGCTGTCGGCGCGGGCGGCCTATCTGCCTGACCTGGGAATGAATGTGACCTATGGAATCGATGCCCCGCAATTAGCGGTCAACGGTCCCGACTCCGTAAAAAACCTCGGCTACTCGGCCAGCGTTACGCTCGATATTCCGGTGTGGGACTGGCTCTCAACCGCGCACCGGGTGAAGCAGAGTGAGATTCGCCGCGATGCGGCCGCGACCGCGTTAACCAACGCGCAGCGAAGTTTAATCGCGGATATCGATGAGGTCTACTCCGATGCCGCGGCCGCGCAAGGGCAGTTGGACTCGCTCGATCAAAGTGTCAAAGACGCCGCCGAGAGCCTGCGCCTAACCAAGCTGCGCTACACCGCGGGCGAGGCCACAGTGCTTGAAGTGGTCGACGCGCAGAACGAATACGTGACGATACAGAATGCGCGCGAAGACGGGCAGGTTCGCTTTCAAACAGCGATGGCCAACCTTGCAACACTGACCGGCAACAACTGACCCTCATAATCCGGGTGGGAGACGAACCAGGCAATGAACGAACGCAGGATGGAGAAGATGGACAAGGGCCCGGCACGCAACCTGCTAGTGCGGCGTCTCTTCGCGGCCGCGCTGCTGATCCCGTTGTCGCTTGCACCGGGATGCAAAAAGGAAGCAGCGCCCCCGGCTGAAGTGGCCGTGCAGGCGGCGCATCCCCAGCAGGGCCCGATTGCCGCGCAGATTGTCGCCGATGCCGTTCTTGCGCCAGTGGCCCAGGCGGCCATCGACCCCAAAATCAGCGCTCCTGTTGAAAAGTTCCTCGTCGAGCGGGGAGCACGCGTAAAGGCTGGGCAGCTTTTGGCCGTTCTCGAAAACAAAGACCTGGCAGCCGCAGCCATGGACAACAAGGGCTCCTACCTGGCGGCCCAGGCCGCATTCGACACAGCCACCAAGGCAACAGCGCCCGAAGACATGCTTAAGGCGCAATCTGACTTTGACCAGGCGAAGGCCAACCTCGAATTGAACCAGAGCATTGTGAAGAGCCGGAAGCAACTGTTTGCTGAAGGCGCAATTCCCGGCCGCGACCTGGATACCGCGCAGGCAACACTAGTGCAGGCGCAGGCCGCATACGACGCGGCCACAAAGCATCTTGAATCCATGAAGAGCGTGAGCCACGCGGCCACGTTGCAGGCTGCGCAGGGACAGCTCGCATCGGCAGAAGGCAAGTTGAAGGGCGCCGATGCACAGGTCAGCTACTCAGAGATTCGCAGCCCCATTGACGGCGCAGTGACCGAGCGGCCGCTGTTTGCGGGCGAAACGGCAACAGCGGGCACACCCCTCATCACCGTGATGGAGACTTCGACCTTGATCGCCAAGGCGCATGTTGGGGTAAGCATGGCGCAGCAGGTGAAGGTGGGCGAAGAGGCTGAAGTGCAGCCGCTCGGAGCTTCGACGCCGGTTAAAGGCACAGTTTCGCTGGTCTCGCCCGCGGCCGATCCCGGCAGCACCACGGTTGAAGTCTGGATCAAGATTCCCAACAAGAGTGGCGCCCTGATTGTCGGCACGCCCGTGAAGGTAACAATGGCCGGCGCAAGCGCGGCGCAGGCGCTAACCATTCCCGCGTCTGCGGTGCTACCCGGCGAAGACGCCAGCAAGTCAGTGATGGTAATCGCCAGCGACAGCACGGCTCAGCGCAGAAAGGTTGAACTGGGCATCAGCGGAGATGGCAACGTGCAGGTCCTCAGCGGCCTGTCGCCGTCCGACCTGGTCATCACCCAGGGGTCGTTCGGGCTGGACGAGGGCACCAAAGTGAAGCAGGCCGCAGCCGGCAGCGACGCGCCAGACGCCAAGGGCGGAGGAAACAACTGATGCCCGGCGAGACTTCCGCCGACAACGCCGGCAAACCATTCTGGCTGGCGCGTTCGACGCGCACCATCTTCTTTTTTGCGGCGATGCTCACCGTGGCCGGCGTCTTTCTGGCCTTCCGAGTGCCTGTCTCGGTGTTCCCTGAAACCAACTTTCCGCGCGTGGTGATTGGTGTCGACAACGGCGTAATGCCGGTTGAACAGATGGAAGTCACCATCACCCGGCCCATTGAGAACGCGGTGAACTCAGTGCCGGGGCTGGTGACCGTGCGCTCAACCACCAGTCGCGGATCGGCCGAGGTTAGTCTGTTCTTCGACTGGCAAGTTGACATGGTGGTGTCGCTGCAGTTGGTTGACGCGGCACTTGCTAAAGTTGAACAAACGCTGCCCGCATCGGCGCGCATCACCACCAACCGCCTGACCTTTGCCACGTTTCCAATCATCGGCTACAGCCTAACCTCCGACACGGTACCTCAGAACCAGCTATGGGAGATTGCCACTTACGACCTCAGGCCGCCGCTAAACCGCGTTGACGGCGTCAGCACGGTAGTGGTGCAGGGTGGCCAGGTGCCAGAGTTTCACGTAACGCCGAACCTGGCGTTGCTGCAGGCATCGGGAGTCGCAATTCCAGACCTGGTTAGCGCAATCGAGGCCTCGAACATCGTCGACTCGCCCGGCCTCTACCAGGACAGTCATCAGCTTGTGCTGGGGTTGGTGGGCGCGCAGGTGCACAACGCCGATGAGCTACGCCAACTGGTGGTAAAGACCACTCCAACCGGTGCGCCGGTGCGCGTAGCCGACGTTGCCACAGTCGAAAACGCGGCAATGCCCGTCTACACCACCGTCACGGCAAACGGAAAAAACGCGGTGCTGCTCAACATCGCCCGCCAGCCCACCAGCGACACGGTTGCCGTCGCCAATGCAGTCGCGGCGCAAGTCAAGGAGCTCCGGCACAAGCTTCCGCCGGACGTGAAACTCGAGATCTTTTACGATCAATCGCAGCTTGTGCGTGACTCCATTGCCAGCGTTCGCGACGCCATCGTTATCGGCCTGGTGCTGGCATGTGTCATCCTCTTCCTCTTTCTGCGCGACTGGCGTTCGTCCCTGATTGCCGGCCTGGTGATTCCGGTAACCGTCGCTGTGACCATCGCCGCGCTATGGCTCATCGGCGAAAGTTTCAACCTTATGACGCTGGGTGGGCTGGCCGCGGCCATCGGCCTGGTTATCGACGACGCTATCGTGGTGGTCGAAAACATTGTGATGCACCGCGACGCAGGCGAGAGCCGCTCCGAAGCAGTACGCAAGGCTCTGCGCGAAATCACCACGCCGCTGATCGGATCAACCATCACGCCGGTGGTCGTTTTTCTCCCCCTGGTCTCGGTCATCGGCGTCACTGGCAGCTTCTTCCGCGCGCTGGCCATCACCATGACTGCCGCGCTGCTTACTTCTCTAGCGCTCGCGCTCACTTGGACTCCGGGCCTGAGCTATGTGCTGCTGCGCGACCGCAAGAAAAACGGCGATACGGATGCGGGCAATTCAAACCATGGCTCACCGCACGGCGATCATGCCGCAGGGCGCATTATGAGCCGCGTTCTCGCCACTCATCGCCTTGTGCTGGAGTGGGCGCTCGATCGCCCGTTATGGGTTGGCGTCATCTGCCTGTTGCTGGTCGCGGCCACCTGGGGCGGCTACCGCCTGTTGGGCTCTGACCTGCTGCCTCAAATGGATGAGGGCGGTTTCATTCTCGACTACATAATGCCCGCGGGCAGCTCGCTCAATGAGACCAACCGCGTGCTGGAACATGTGGAGCACATCCTGCGGTCGGAGCCAGAGGTTGAGATCACCTCGCGCCGCACCGGCCTGCAGATGGGATTCGCGGCCGTTACCGAGGCCAACACCGGCGACTTTACAGTCAAGCTCAAGGCCCACCGCAGCCGCAGCGTGTGGGATGTAATGGACGAGGTGCGCGCCAGGGTCAAATCCGCGGAGCCAGAACTCGACATCGAGATCACCCAGGTGCTGCAAGACAACATCAACGACCTTTCAAATGCGCCCGAGCCCATCCAGGTAAAGATGTTTTCAAACGATCCGCAACTGCTCGGCCAGGTGGGCCCGCGCGTGGGCGATGCCATCTCGAAGATCCCCGGCGTTGTTGACGTCGAGAACGGCATCGATAACACCATCAGCGGCCCGGCAACGAGTTTCAGCGTAGATCCGGCTGCCGCATCCAGGCTTGGCTTTACTCCTGCGGAGATTTCTGAAGATGCGACCGCAATTCTCGACGGCATTCCCACCTCCAATCCCATCATCGCCAACGGGCGGCCTTATACAGTTCGCGTAAGGCTCGGCGACGATTCGCGGGCCTCGCTCGATTCGATCCGCAACACGGTCTTCAACAGCAGTGCAGGCCATACAGCAACGCTGGGATCGCTGGCAACCGTAGAGCCGCTGCCGCCGCAAAACGAAATCCGCCGCGAAAATCTGCAGCGCCAGATTGTAGTCACAGGCGACCTTGAGGGTTCTGACCTTGGCTCCGCAGTCGCCAGGGTGCGACAGGCGGTGGCGGAGTTGCATCTGCCCTCCTCGGTGCGCGTGGTTTACGGCGGCGCCTACGAAGAACAACAGAAATCCTTCCACGACTTGCTGCAGGTGCTGCTGCTGGCGCTGGTGCTGGTTTTCGGCGTGCTGCTCGCGGAGTTCCGCAACTTCCCCGCGCCTGTAGCAATCCTCACCTCCTCGGTGCTCTCCATCTCCGGCGTGATTGCGGCGCTGCTTGTTACCGGAACCACGTTCAATGTGGCGTCGTTCATGGGGCTCATCATGGTGATCGGCATTGTCGCCAAGAATGGCATTCTGCTGCTTGATGCGGACGAGCGGTTTCGGGCGCAGGGCGCATCGGCGCGCGACGCAATGTTGCAAGCCGCGCAGCGCCGCCTGCGGCCGATCGCCATGACCGCGCTGGCCGCAGTCTGCGGAATGCTTCCGCTCGCATTCGGTCTCGGAGCCGGCTCGCAGATGCTTCAGCCGTTGGCGATTGCGGTCATCGGCGGGGTGTGCATCTCAATGGTGCTCAGCCTGGTTGTAACCCCGCTGGTGTATTTCCTGCTTACGCGCAGCCGGGAAGTGGTGGAGCAGATACCGGCTTAACAGGCTGCCGAAAAATTCGTTCAGGCACAGGAAAAGGAGGCTTTGTAACAGGGCAGGACTGGTAGGTCAGGGCTTTAGCCCTGACTGCCGACAAAGCCAGCAAAATGAGGTCGGCTTTAGCCTCTGAGGGATGCCTTCGGGGAATTCTCACTGCGCTTAACGAGTTTTTCCGCAGCCTCTTTAGCCCCTGTTCGGAAACATCCACCCTGAAAAGGTTCTAGTCGCCAGACTCAATCCAGTGCAGACTTTAATTTCCGCTCGATGGTCTTCAGGTCGCTATCGCCCTGGAACTGGGCCAGCACCTTGCCATCGCGAGAGATGAGAAAGGTAAGCGGCAGCCCCAGTACACCGCCATACAGTTTGCCAAGCTTCGCATCGCCCATCGCGACCGGATAGCCAATCTTCAGCCTCTCCACAAGCTTTCGCGCGGAGTCTTCATCGTCGTCCATCGAGATGCCGATAACCGCCAGCTCCCGCGAACCGTACTCAAGTTGCCATGAGTTAAACGCCGGCATTTCGGCCTGGCAAGGCGCACACCATGTAGCCCAGAAATTCAGCAGAACAACTCTACCGCGAAGGCGGCTCAAGCTGATGCTCTGCCCCGCTAAATCGCGTCGGGCAAACGCCGGCGCCTGCATTCCAACCAGCGTGTGCACGAGTGCCGGTTGCGCCGCGGCCCCCATGCTCGCCGCAATCAGCGCGCAAGCCGCCAGGTTTCGCGACATCCGGTAAGCACTGTGGCTCACGCGCAAGGCAAACGCATGAAAAATCGTCGCTGACTTCAGTGGTTCCCACTGCTTCGCGCCGTAGGCGCAGGGTATGTTAGCCCAGCGTTTCAACGCTGGGAAGGCAACCCCAAAAACACTTCGTAGCCCCGTTGGGGCCGCCGAAGATTGCAGTTGCGCATAGAGTTTCACCTTCATGCAATTACCCGCGGCTCACGCGTCGCATATACTTCATCGTCGAAACTTCACTTGGCATGCTCAACCGGAAATCCCTTGTCGACCCAGTCGGAGCCAAAGTTGTCCGCAAGGTAAAGCACTTTCAGATGCACAAATCCCATGTCGCTGAGCAGCTTGTAAGCAGGGCCCACATTGGGGCAGTGGTTCCACGGGCAGCAGCCGCAGTAAATCACAATCGAAGTCTGCCGCGACAGCGAACCAACGCGATTGCGCAGCGCCTGAATGCCCTCGTCGTGCGAACCGGGTCCCGCATACTCCGCACCAGGGATATGCGCCTCGTCGAACATTACGTGCGAGCCTACCTGCAGTATCAGCGGCTTGGCCGTTTGCGGCTTCGTGAGTAGCCTGTTCAGCTCTTCAGGCTGCATCAGTTGCGCGGTCGGAATGGTAAGCGCGCTGGCCGGCTGCGCTGCAAATTGTGCGCGGCCCGGCAACGCGGCGAATGCCCCAATCGCGAATGCAAACAAAAAGAAGGCGCCTTTTTGAACTACGGTCTCAGTCTTCACGGATATCTACCTCGGCAATCAGTCTAATTTGTCGCAATGGCCGTCGTGATGCGGTGGATGTCACAATAGGCTCATGCCCGACGATATTGATTCTGCGCAGCCAATCGTCCTCTCCGCCGCTGAAGCCCGAGTGCTGGGCGCGCTGGTTGAAAAAGAGGCCACCACGCCTGACTACTATCCCCTCTCGCTGAACGCGCTTGGGAACGCATGTAATCAGCGTTCGAATCGCGAACCGGTGATGAATCTGGATGAGGATGACCTGCGACAGGCGCTCAACGGTCTTGAACGCAAGCAGTTGGCCGGCCGCGTGCGCTCCGGCGACGGGCGTGTCACAAAGTATGAGCACTGGCTGGGCGAGGCCTTCAATCTCAGCCGCGCTGAAACCGCATTGTTCTGCGTGTTGCTTCTGCGGGGGCCGCAAACTCCGGGCGAACTGCGCGGCCGCACCGATCGCCTGCATAGTTTCGATGAAATCTCTGACGTCCTGGCCGGCCTGCAGAAGCTGATGGATCGTGTGCCGCCACTCGCCGCCCTGTTGCCCCGCCAACCCGGCACCAAGGAATCTCGCTACGCGCACCTGCTCTGCGGTCCAGTTGAGTCGATTGTTCAGCCGGCCGCCGCTGGCTCGAATGAACTCCCTGCGCTGAAAGCCGCACACGAAGAGCGCATCTCCCAGCTTGAGGCAACGGTCGCCGAACTGCGCCAGCAGGTTGCCGATCTCAATGAAAAGCTCGACCGGTTGACCACGTGACGAACTCGGCTCGATTCCCGTATCTCGATTGCACAAATCCATTTTGTGCGTGATGCCGTTGCGGAAGTGAGAGCTTACGCGATAGCATTCCCCTGCCAAGACTTTCAGGAGAATTATCGCCATGCGATTTTCAGTACTAGCCGTCGCTTTGACCGGATTGACAACGTTTTCTTGCCTGGCCCAGGCCCCCAAGGCCGCACCCGCTCACAAAACCACCACAGCCCGCGCTTCAGATCAGAACGCACTCACCCCGCCCATGGGCTGGAACAGTTGGAACTACTTTGCCGAGAAGGTTACCGACCAGGATATTCGCGGCGCAGCCGACCAAATAGTTGCAAGCGGTATGAAAGACGCCGGCTACGTGTACATCAACATCGACGACACCTGGGAGGGTGAGCGCGACGCCAACGGCGTGCTGCACACCAATTCAAAATTCCCCGACATGAAGGCGCTGGCCGACTACGTCCATTCGAAAGGCCTCAAACTCGGCATTTATTCTTCTCCCGGCCCAAAGACCTGCGCCGGTTTTGAAGGTTCGCTTAATCACGAATTGCAGGACGCGCAGCTCTACGCGTCGTGGGGCATCGACTACCTGAAGTACGACCTCTGCAGCTACATCCCCGCGGTGATGTACAAGCAGGCGCCAAACGACGCCGCCGCGCGCATGAAGCTCATGATCGGCGCATATGACAAAATGCACAAGGCGCTCGCCTCCACCGGCCGGCCGATCGTGTATTCGCTTTGCCAGTACGGTTGGGACTCGGTTTGGGAGTGGGGTCCAAGCGTGGGAGCCAACCTGTGGCGCGCCACCGACGATATTCAACCCAACTGGAACAGCATTTACACGCTCCTCAATCAGCAGCAGGGCCTGGCGAAGTATGCTGCCCCCGGCCACTGGAACGACCCAGACATGCTCGAGGTGGGCAACGGCAAGCTGTCGCTGGGAGAGAACCGCGTGCACTTCTCAATGTGGGCCATGCTGGCCGCGCCCTTGCTGGCCGGCAACGACCTGCCCAACATGAAGCCCGAGATCAAGGCCATCCTCACCAACCGCGACGTCATCGCCATCGACCAGGACAAGCTCGGACACGAAGCTACGCACGTTTACTCCGATGGCGAAGTGGATGTGTGGGCGCGGCACCTTTCAAACGGCGCAATGGCCGTGGCTGTGGTGAACGCAGGCAGCGACCGCGTCTCCACGCACCCGTTCCATCTCGACCTGGCCAAACTCAGCCTGCACGGCGCGCAAAAAGGCAAAGACCTGTGGACCGGCAAAGATGTTGAGCTGACTCAGAACATGCCGCTCGAGATTCCCGGCCACGACATTTTGCTGGTGCGGATCGCGGCTCCGAAATAAGAAGGACGGCGAACAGGGATCTGAGGCCGAAGCTGAATGATCGAATTGCTGGCCACAATTTCCAATTTCCAAATTCGAAATTGTGGCCAGCATGGGTCCCTATTCCCAACTACTTGCTCAGCGCTTCCCCGCTCTCCCCAAACACACCTCGAACCATCCCCGCTCGTCGGTCCAAGTGCCCGCGCAGGCAAATCCCGCCGCGGCCAGCATCGCTTCCGCACCGCCGGGCCGGTATTTGTAGCTGTTCTCAGTGTGGATGGTTTCACCGGCCTCGAACTCAACCTCCCATTCGAGCGACGCAAACCGCACGCGCTGATCAGTCAGGCTTTCAAGATGCATCTCCATGCGCCGCAGGGTCTCGTTCCACACCGCCCGATGCTCGAACGCGGCAAGATCGAAGTCCGCGCCGAGTTCCCGATTCAAGCGAACCAGCATGTTTTTATTGAAAGCCGCAGTCACGCCCGCCGCATCGTCGTAGGCAGCCAGCAGCGTGCCCTCATCTTTCACCAGATCCACGCCCAGCAGCAGTCCGTCACCCTCACGAAGCTGCTTGCGCACCTTACGCAGTATGCGCGCCGCCTCATCCGGCTCAAAATTGCCGATGCTTGAACCGATGTAAAGCACCAGTCGCCGCTCACCCGGCACGCAAGGGTAGAGCTCAAATCCGTTGGTGTAGTCCATCTCCAGCAAGTGGACCTTTACGCCGGGAATCTCGCGCTCGATCCGCGCCTGCGCCACCAGCAGCGCCGTCGCCGACACATCGACGGCTTCAAAAACCAGTCCCTTTTGGCGCTCCAGCGCCGCCTTCATCAGCACCCGCGTTTTTTCTGCAGACCCCGCGCCCAGTTCGGTAAACCGCAGCCTGGCGCCGCTTGCAGCCGTCTCAACCATCTCGCCGGAGTGGCGCTCAAATAGGTCTCGCTCGGTGCGTGTCAGGTAGTACTCGGGCAACTCGGTAATCTGCTCAAACAGCTCGGAGCCCGCCTCGTCATAAAAGAGCCAGGGCGGCAGGGCCTTGGGGCGCGAGACCAGGCCCGTTCGGACCGTCCGCGCCAGTTGTTCGTCAATTTGGAAAGCAACTGCAGGGGAAGCTGACAGAGACATAACTCTACCTTCGATGCAGGAACCTGTTCTAAGTCGCCAATCTTATCCCGGAGAATTGCCACCGCGTTTCCGGCGCGAAGAAGTTCCGATAGCTTGCCCGGATGTGTCTCTGCGGCGTAACGCAACTGCCCCCCCGCAAGACCATTTGCCCGCTCATGAATTTACCGTTGTATTCGCCCAGCGCTCCCTCCAACGGCCTGAATCCCGGATAAGGCAGGTACGCGCTCCCAGTCCACACCCAACAATCCCCGTAGTGGTTCTGGACCAGAGCTGAGCCTGGTTGAGGCATCAGATTCCCTGACTCAAGCAAATTGCCCTCAACCGGAATTCCTTCAGCCGCAACCTCCCACTCCGCTTCGGTGGGCAGCCGGTACCCGGCCCAGCGCGCGTATGCGTCGGCTTCAAAAAAGCTCACATGACTTACCGGCACGTCCATTATCCGGTTCAACGGTCGAGCCCCGCGCAATGTAAAGACACTCCATTCACCACCCTCGCCTTCGTTCGACCAGTAGAGCGGCGTCTTCCACCCTGTCGCCTTTACGGTCGCCCAGCCAGCAGAAAGCCACAACTCAGGCCGCGAGTAGCCGCCATCTTTCATAAACTCAAGGTACTCGCCGCAAGTCACCAGCCGGTCGGCCAGCCCATAAGGCCGCAGCCAAACCTGGTGGCGTTCGAGTTCATTGTCAAAGCAAAATCCGCCCCCGGCAGACCCAATCTCGCACAATCCTCCTTCGAACTGACGAAACCCAAGCGGCGCCAGCCGCTCCTGTTCCCTATTCCCTGATCCCTGTTCCCTGTATTCCGGCCTCAGCGGATTCGTATAAAAGGCGTGAAGAATGTCGGTAAGAAGCAGTTCCTGGTGCTGTTCCTCGTGATTCGCTCCCAACTCGATACGTTCCAACGCCTCACGCGGCGCGCCATCTTCCATCAATCGCGCCAGCGCCTCGTCTACATGTTCGCGATAGCGCAAAACCTCTTCGAGTCCTGGCCGCGAAAACGAGGCCCGCAGTTTCTTTTCAGGGAACGCCGAAAACCCCTCGTAGTAACTGTTGAAAAGCCATGGGAAATCAGGGTTAAAGACCTGGTACCCCGGCGCGAACTCGCTCAGGATGAATGACTCAAAAAACCATGCAGTATGGGCCAGGTGCCACTTGGCAGGCGAAGCCTCGGCGCACGACTGCACCATCATGTCCTCAGGGGTAAGCGGTGCGCAAATATCCAAACTGCGCCGCCGCACCTCGCGAAATCTCTCCACAAGACTCGGTTTCTCCAATTGGTGCAGTTTCAGAACGGCCGGACTTGGTCCCGGAACCACCACGGCAGCGGGCTTGCTCGTTTCTTGCTCTATCAATACTCGGTCCCTCAAGGCTCTCACCCTCCCGTACTCAACAAAAAGTGTAGCGCGAACAAGTTCACACTAATTGAATCACCGGTTTATCAACGCCAAACCGGCATGTTCCAAACTCAAAAACCGGCTATGGACACGCATTTGCCTTTTCAATAAATATGAATAGTGCTTTAATTGCTTCCGACGGGCATCAAAACTGCATCCGCCGGGTAGCTGCACTTTCGATGCGTTCCGCCTGCTTTGCGAACTGGCAAGGCCAGGAGGGATTATGACCAGGTCTTCAGTTTTTTCTCTTCTCGTCCTACCGGGGCTGATTTCAGCCTGTCTGGCAGCGCCGCCATCGTCGAGCGCCCAGTCGGCATCGCAAATCCCTGCCGCAGATTCCATTCAGATTCAGGCAACTACAGCAAATCAATCGCCTCAGCAAACCCCCGCGCCCTCGCTGCCATCCGCGCCCGCTCAAACTCCCGTTCAAGACCCAGCCGCTGCCGGCTCAGCTCAAAAATCTCCCCAGCCTCCCCCCACTCCTGAGGATCTGGGTGACTCTTTCGCCATGCACCAGCGCTATCAGGCGGCCATCAGCGCTTACCAGAAGGCCCCGCCGTCTGCAGCCGTCTGGAATAAGATGGGGATCGCCTACCAAATGATGTTTAATGTTCGCGACGCCACGCGCTGCTACCGCCAGTCGCTCAAGCTCGATTCCCATAACGCTCAGGTTATCAACAACCTGGCCACTATTTACGACTCAGAAAAACAATACTCCACCGCCGAACATCTTTATCGCAAGGCGCTCAAGAACGATCCGCATTCCGCTCTGGTTTACAAGAATCTGGGCACCAATCTGCTCGCCCAGCACCAATATGGCCGCGGGTGGGATGCTTACCAGCACGCGATCTTAATCGATCCGCAGATATTGCAGGATCATGGCACCCCGCAGATACAGAATCCTGCTTCGATCGCCGAACGCGGGGCAATGAACTACTACATGGCGTTGGGGTGCGTTCGCATCGGACAGACCGGGTGCGCGCTGCAGTATCTCCGCATGGCCCTCGATGAAGGATTTACCAATCCCAAGAAAGTGGCCTCTGACGTAGCCTTTGCCAGTCTGCGCGACAACGCGGATTTCAAACAACTACTGGCTTCTCAAGAAAGCGCCAAACCCGAGCAGGCTCCCTGAGCGCGCGATGCCGACCAAAGCACCCCGTCCCCTCCCCAAACCGCTGTCATCCTGAAGTCGCCGCGGCGACTGAAGCCGAAGGCTCGCAGTGGCGAGGATCCGCAGTTGTTCTTCACACAGTGATACCCGCCAATACCTCCGGATAGTCGACCGTAAATCTAGCCGCCATTTCTCTCCGGCCCGCAAATATAATTTCGCAGGCTTGCAGTTAATTATGGCCCGCACGCGCAGAATTGAATCATGCAGATCAATCAGGCGGCCGATTCCAATCACACTGCTCATACGTCGAAAGCCGAAAAGTCAACACTTAGGCAGGTGCCTGGCAGCCAAGAAATGTTACTGGAAATATACCCCACCCCACCCCCACCCCCCGGTTTTTGCACCAAGTGCAAGTAACCACAAGAACTTAGCATTGAAAATGAAGCCAAAACGGCATTATTTGCTACCGATCGAGATGTCGTTCTAGAGGACTTGCGATCTCAATCGCCGCAATTAATACCATTTTTCGCTCAGTTAGATTGAAGCTGAAATGTACTAATGCGTAAACAGCTCACGCAACCCATGAGAAAAGGCTCTCCGTGAGAAACTCATGCTGGAAACCAAATCATCGGAAATGTAGTCTCCAGGCTTGGTGCGCCTCCAGACTACGGTCCTCTTCCCCCTCAGTCGTCTAATCCACCTGCATTCCCGTCTATCTCAACATGAAGATGCACACCCCTTTCCGGCTCATTTCGGCGTTGGTGCTTGCGGCTGCAGCTGCCGCGGCAGCCACCTCTCAGGATTCAATCCCACCACCCTCAAGCGGGCAAAATGCCCCAGGCGGTCAAAATGTCGGGGGCGGGCAGCGCCGGCCCGGAGGCGGATTTGGCGGCATGATCGGCGGAGGACTCTGGGGCACCGTTACTGAAGCCGCAGCTGACCAATACACCATCAAGACCGATGCCGGCGGAGTGTATACCGTCCACGTCTCCACCGACACCCGAATTTTCAAAATGCCCGCCTTTCAAAGGCGCGAAGGCGGCCAGAGCAATGGCGGCGGCCAGGGTAACAGTGCTGGCCAGGGCAACGGCGGCGGCCAGGCAAATGGTGGCCAGGCCGGCTGGCAGGGCCGCGGCATGGGCGGAGGCAATCCTCCCCAGCAACTAAAGCCCGCTGACATCAAGGTCGGCGACATCATTCAGGTGCGCGGCCAGGTGGATGAAGCCGCCAAGTCCGTTCCGGCCATGTTCATTGTCGAGCTTGACCCGGACCGCGTAGCGCAGATGCGAGAGATGAACGCCAATTTTGGCAAGACCTGGCTGATGGGAAAAGTCACCGCCGTCGACGGAGCAAAAGTTACAGTCACAGGTTCGCTCGACAATGCTCCTCACAGCTTTGTCGTTGACGAAAATACCACTTTCCGCCAGCGTCGCGATCCCATTACTCTTGCCGATATTCACGTGGGTGACATGGTGCGCGCCGAGGGCGCAGTCAAAGACGGCGTGTTTACCGCAACCACCGTCAGCAGCATGGGAGCGCCGCCACCCCCTGGAAGCATGCCGCGCAATCCTCCGCCGCCACCACCGCCGGCCCAGCCCGCGCCGCAGTAGTCCTAATCGAGAGTCTTTATGGTAGTTCCGGTCGGAATCTCTACCTCAAACTGATCCGGGCCGAGTTGCTGATTCTGATCCACCGTAAGCACGCTCAGCACGATCTGGTACGATTCGAGCGGCCTCTTGATGGTGATAGTCGCCGGATAGGTGACGCCATTGAAATCGCTGTAATTGCCGTAAAAGACCTGGGTCTCAAGGTTGCTGTCGGCATCGTAAATGTCCTGCTGGTAGGGCTTCAGGTCTGAGCGATCGAAAGTGATTACACGTACCGGCTTCAATTGCCGGCTGTTTGGAAGCGTGCGCATGATGCTCAGCACGTATTCCGACTTTGTGAGCAGATGCTTTTTCTGCGGATCTTCGATGGTCTCAGAGTCAGCCGTTACTGAATACAACTCATCGGGCGAAAGTCCACGTACCACCATGGCGTCATAAAAGAAAGCCGGCCGCATATTCTCAAATTCGTTGGCAGACCTCTTTGTCAGTTCATTGGGCCCTTTTACGGCCTCTTTCTTTGATGGCACGTACATCGTAAAGCTCTTGCCGTCGCTGGCCATATCAAACATCTCGGTTCGAAGCATCGGCACTTGGGCATAAATGCGCAACAATTCGGGCTTACTCAACAAGATTCTGGCTGGGAAGGTTGGCTCCGTCGTCACCAATCCCTCTTTGGGCTTCGACATCGTTGCTGTAATTGTTACTTTGGTGTTGAGAGTATTCAGCGCGTCCCAGCTTTTGTCGAGTTGCGCCACCAGTTCTTCGGGCGTTACCGTCTGCACCGTCGCGGGCGCTTTGGGCACTGGCAAATGGCGCGTGGAGGGCAACAGCGAACACCCGGCAAGCAACGCGGGTAGCCCGAGCAGGCTGGCGGCAAATCCACGGTGCGACCTCATCTTCCGCCTGCCTTCTTAACGGCGCGGCGGTAGCTGGCTACTTCGCGATTGTGCTCATCCAGGGTGGCGGCAAAGGCCGAGTGTCCCTGCGCGTTGGCTCCGGCTGCCACAAAGTAAAGGTAGTCGGTGTTGGCAGGTTTCAGGGCCGCGCGCAGCGATGGAATCCCAGGGTTGGCAATGGGACCCGGAGGCAGGCCCGCGTGGAGATAAGTGTTGTACGCGGTATCGCGCTTCAAATCGCTCTGGTAGATTGAGCCGCGCCAAATGCCTTCAAGTTCGAGGCCGTAAATCACAGACGGGTCAGTCATCAGCGGCATGTCTTTGTGCAGCCGGTTATCAAACACGCTGGCCACCAGCGGGCGCTCCGCGTCCACCGCTGTTTCGCGTTCAACCAGCGAGGCCACCGTCACTACCTGGTGAAAATCATTGTTCAGGCCAAGTTGCGCGGCAACCGCGCGAAATCGCTTCACCATTGCGCCAACAATCTGCTCAGGCTTTACCTTTCGTGCAAACCGGTATGTGTCGGGAAAGAGGTAGCCCTCAAGGCTCCTTGCCCCCGGATCGATATCGGAAATCAAGCTCGTCTCATCCACCGCCGCCTTCAGAAAATCCTGCCGGCTGCCGAACCCGTTCTGCTCCACGCGGGTTGCGATATCAAAAATGTTTGAGCCCTCAGGTATGGTCAGCGCCCGCGTGTAGATGTCTCCGCGGGCAATCCGCGCATATACCTCCGCCGCCGGCGCCGGATGATCGAAGCGATACTCGCCGGCACGCAGGGTTCCGCGCTTGAACACGCGCAGCACGTCGAATGCATATTGGCTCCGCACCACCCCGGCCTGCTCAAGCGCTCGGCCAATGGTAGTGGTTGAAGAGCCGGGATTCAGTTCCACAAACGTCTCCGTTGAAGGCCCATAAGGAGTAAGAACCAGCCAACCGGCACCCCCGGCAACGGCCAGCGCCAGCACAAGTAGCACAGAGAGGAATTTTGCTCCCGTCCGCCCTGCTTTTCTCCTGTTGTTCGCTCTTCGCCTTGCCATGATGCCGGTGTGATTCCCTTTTCTTGCTTTGACTGGGTTGGCCGGCCCGCGTCGGGGCCGTTAATTCGATTCTTCAACTATTTAGGACGCGGATTGGGCCCCTGGGGACTCTCTATCTTTCATTGTATCGGGTGTGATGCGCTCACAGGTTCGAGAGACAGTACCGGGCCCGGCGGACGGACAATCGCAGCTTCTTTCACAAATGCAGGTTAGGCTAAGAGCTAGAAGCTAGGAGCTAGAAGCTGGAAGCCGCCTCCCACCCCCGCTACCTCGCCCTCGACGTCGGCAACCGGCGCATCGGCGTTGCCGTCTCTGACGAGCTGGGCCTTACCGCGCAACCCGTCATGACGCTCGAACGGAAACGAAGCCCTCGCGACGACCTGCGTTCCCTTGCGCGGCTGGCGCGTCGACATGCCGTAAGCGCCATCGTCGTCGGCAACCCGCTCAACATGTCAGGAGAGATCGGCACTCAGGCGCAGAAAACTCACGCCTTTGCCGCTGAGCTCGGCCAAATGACCGGACTGCCGATCCACCTGTGGGACGAGCGGCTGACATCTGAAGAAGCTCACCAGATTCTTTACCAGGCGGGCCACAAGCGGCAGGATCATCGCAAAGTTGTCGACCAGGTGGCCGCAACTCTCATCCTGCAGTCGTTTCTCGATGAGAACCGCGCCGCCTCTCAATAGGGCCTCCGCGCCTGCTGCCTATTCGCCCGCTGCCGTATAATTGTCTTTCTAGTGCTAATCAATCTCGCGGACTGAGCTTCCTCGCCCGCAGCGGACCACGGATGCCTGAACTGATCAATAAAAAACTCCTCGATGAGATCAAAGCTCTCGAGTACGAGCTTACCAACGAACTGCCCAAAGAAATCAAGAAGGCTAGGGCGCTGGGAGACTTGTCGGAGAACGCCGAGTATCACATGGCCAAGCAGCGGCAGGAGTTTGTGAATGCCCGCCTCGGCCAGCTCAAAAAGCGCATGGGCGAACTTTCTCTCGTCAACCTCACGAACATTCCCAGGGACAAGGCGGGATTCGGTTCCACCGTGGTGGTCTACGACTCCACCAAGGAAGAAGAGCTGGTCTACCGGCTGGTGATGAGCGAAGAGGCCGACGTTACCAAGGGGCTGATTTCAACCACCTCGCCGATTGGCCGCGGCATTGTAGGCAAAAAAGTGGGCGACGTTGCCGTCATCCACACGCCAAACGGCAAGCGCGAGCTTGAGATTCTTAAGTTGACCACCATTCACGATGAAGCCGGCGAAGCAGGCGAAGCCGCCCAGGCCGGTGCTGGAAACTAACGGAAAGAATTAGCTGCTGGATTCTAGCTTCTAGCATTTTCTTCTTTCACGGTTAGGCAATAATGCGGGTTCTAGCGCAGACGGGCTAGAAGCTAGAAGCTAGGGGCTGGATCTCTCAATGACCTGGACAAGTGCATTCGGCCGCGCCTGCGGCTGGCTGCTTGATCGCATCGTGCACGGCCTCGCGCTCACCCGCATCAATCCCAATTTCCTTACCTTCTTCGGGCTGGTCATCAATATCGCCGCCGCATTTCTCTTCGGCCACGCCAATGAGTCCAATGCCGACAAGATGTTTTTCTATGCCGGCATGGTCATCTTCGGAGCCGGCATCTTCGACATGGTCGACGGCCGCGTAGCACGCCGCACCAACCAGGTAACCGTCTTCGGCTCATTCTTTGACTCAGTCATCGACCGCTATTCCGACGTAGTGCTGTTCTTCGGACTGCTGGTCTACTACGGCCGCATCAACCGCTTCCGCTACGTGGTGCTGGTGGCCTTTGTCATGGTCACATCGCTCATGGTCAGCTACACGCGCGCCCGCGCTGAAGCCCTCATTGGCCAATGCAAAGTGGGCTTCATGGAGCGCCCCGAGCGCATCGTGCTCATCCTGATTGGCGCGCTCTTCAATCACTGGGGCGCAATGGCTCCGGTGCTGTGGATACTGGCTGTGTTCTCAACCATCACGGTCGTTCACCGCATCCAGTACACCTACCAGAACACCAAGCACATGGCCCCGCTGGGATAGCTGCGGGGCTACCCCTGCCTCTTCTTCCACTCAGAGTACGGAATCCGGGGAATCGTCATGAACGCGTCGCGGGTGCGCACATAGTTGCCCAGCCCGTTCATGCGGCCGATGTTGTGCATCTTGTCTGAGAGGATGTAGGGGCCGGCTGGATCGACGAACTCGTCGTCCACATGAATCGCCACCACACGGCCCAGAATGATGCGCGAGCGCCCAATCTCCATGGTCGTGTATTCGCGGCATTCGAGCGCCGCGTGAGCCTCGGCCAGTCGCGGCACCTTCACTTTTTCCGAAGTCACGGTCGTGAATCCCGCCAGCTCAACCTCGCTCATCTCCGGTGGAAAATCCGTGGCGCAAATGTTCATCTTTTCCGCAATGTCTTCGGTGACAACATTCACCACAAACTCGCCGGTGCGGCGAATATTGCGCGCCGTGTCTTTGGGAACGAACTGCTGATCGGGGCGATTGGTCACGCCCACACCCACAATCGGCGGATCGGTGCAGAAATAATTAAACGCGCTGAACGGCGCAGCGTTTAACTGACCCTTCTCGTCCATGCTGGTAATCAGCGCGATAGGCCGCGGAACAATAAGCCCGATCAGCAGTTTGTAGGTTTCGCTGTTTGAAGTCTTTTCTAGATCGAATTTCATTCAGTCCTTAGCAATTCACCACAACCGCAGAACAGCCGCTGCGTTCAGGCCGCCACTGTACCAGAAAACTGGTAACCGACGACGATTCCATGTGCCGCATCGCCTCGAACTCGCCCTGCTTCTGGCTGTAGAGCAGCTTGCCATGCTCGCTCAAAACCGCCAGCGCCGGCACGCCCTTGTCGAGGGGAACCCCATAGCGCCGCGCGATGTCCTCATTCTCATCCATGTGGCCGATGTTCACGTGCACAAGCACAAAGTTCGAGTTCAGAATCGGCAGGTTCCTCGGGTCATGGAAGTAGATGTCCAGCACCTGGCAGTCGCCGCACCAGTTGCCGCCAAAATCCAGCAGAATGCGTTTATGCTGCGTGGCAGCAGCTTTCAGGGCCGCAGCCAGGTCAGTGCTCGCCTGGGTGGGTTCAGGGTAGATAATACGGTCGGCGGAACGCGCCGGCCCCGCTGCAAAGCAAACCAGCAAGGCCAGGGCCAGCAACTTAAGGGGTTTCACGGCTTGGGGACCTCCACAACTCTTTTCAGTCTGCCACAAAGCGGCGGCAACGGCCCATATCCATCTCCTTACAGCAGCCGGGCAAAACGGGTACTCTTAATATTCGATGCCTAACTCCACCGATTTGCGTCAGCGTCTTGAATCCGCCACGTACCCTGACCTGGGCGCGATGATGGAAGGCTACGCCAAGGGAGCCGCCAGCCTGGCAGCCACGGACTTCGGCCAAACTCTCGACTTCTCAGGCGAGTCCATTGACGCGCTCGACGAGGTGCTCATCATGGTCGGCGAAGGCCCCCAGTTCGATCTCGAATTCGAGGTCCGCCTGTGGGGCAGCTACCTGGGCGAGGTGGTGCGCGAGCTTTACGCCGGGGCCTGGGAGATGTACGTCTACCCCGGCGGCAACACCGCAGTGCCGGCAGTGAATGTTCGCGGTTCCCGGCTTTTCCCGCTCATCAAAGTCTATCGGCGATTAACCGAGGGAGATGAAGAAGACCTGCGAACTTTCTACTCCAAGATCACCGAGCGTCTAGGCAAACCAGCAAGAGTCAATTGAATCTGTACCGCCGGTCTCCTGATCGGCTGTACGGAGGGTCTCCGGACCCTCCAATGGGGCCGTGGATTGCAACGACGCCAATTCCAGAGTGAGCTGGATCACTCAGCCGGTAGCCGTTCTGTGCGACAATAATCCGGTAGTGATGTGTGCGCCGCTGCTAAGCGTGGCGCGGAGGAAAAACAATGGGCGATCTACTTCAACCGACTCACCTGCTTATTATTGGCATCCTGCTGCTGATCCTTTTTGGCGCAAAACGGCTGCCGGAGCTCGGTAAAGGGCTCGGTGAGGGACTGAAGGGCTTCAAGGACGGCATCAAGGGCACTCCTGAACCGCCGCCGCCCGCGCCGGTTCAGCAGAACACCTCAACGACCCCGGTCAGTTCAGCTCCTATCGAGCCCAAATAACCGCGTCCTTCGTCTCTCGCCGCTAGGAATTCATTCGGAAGCCAAGGGTGTAACCGTCGAAGAATGAAACAAATCAAAAGGCCTGCGCCAACCGCGCAGGCCTTTTCGCATTTGCCGCAAATTCAGTTCTACACGCTAAGCATAGCCACCGCCGCCAGCGCCAGTCCGATTCCAGCCATCTGCCGCCGCGAAGGCCGCTCCCGCAACAGAATCGCCGCCAGCACGATTGTCCCCGCCGGGTACAGCGACGAAACCAGCGCCGCAACATCAAGCCTTCCCGCCCGCGCCGCCAGAACATAAAACAGGTTGCCCATCGTATCCAGCACTCCCGCAAGTATGCCGATTGCAAGGTAGGCCTTCACCCCTGCCTTCCCAGCCTTGGGCCGCATAACGGCCAGCGCAAGCAGCAGCGCGCCCACCCCGGCAATGCGCGTCCAGGTCAGCGACCACAACACTCCGCCGTTTGAAGCCATTTTCAGCAGTACCAGTTGGCACCCGAAGCCGATGCCCGAAAGCGTGCCCAGCACTAGAGCATTCCCGCCCACGCCCGGCTTGCGATCTGCAACCGGCGCCTGGGCCTGCTGGCTGATGAACCAGATTGCCGCGCAACCGGTCGCAAGTCCGGCAATATTTACCGGCGCCGGCAAGCCATCGCTAAAAAATGAGTACAGTACAGGAATCAGCGCGGTAAGCAGACCGGTCAAAGCGGCGGTCAGCCCCATCGTGCCGATGGCCAGCGCGCGATAAAAAATTACCAGTGAAAGCGAACCCTCAAACCCGCCAATCACCGCGAGCACTGCGTAGTGCGTTGCGGGTGCTGGAATATGTTGAGCGAAGCAGAGGATTAAAAGAAACGCGCCCGAAACAATCTGGCCCGATGTAACAATCAGCAGCGCGGGAGCGCGGCGCGAACCCCATCCACCCGCAAAGTCAGACGCGCCCCAAAACGCAGCAGAACAAAGCCCCAGCCCCGCTGACGCCGATCCCGCCACGGCCTACTTGTAATCCTGCGCTGAAGGGTAGTACCCGGGCTTGGCGATGATCACCAGATCGGGCCGGCTCACGCGCACGTCGATCTTGCGGTACTTGGCGTCGTAAATTGACTCGTGGCTGAAGTAGCCAATCGTGTACTGGTTGCGCGCTTCGTCGGCAATCTTGGCGTAGCTCTTCTCAATTCCGTTGGTGCCGTTTTCTGAGTCCAGATCGCCGCCCGTCAACGACGTGTATTTGTAAAGTATGTTCGAGTACATCTCAAAGGGCAGGTGGAAGCGGTCCAGCCATCCCTCGCCCCAGCGGGCCGACTCGCCCACCAGCGTTCCGTAAACGGCGATCTTGTTGGTCTGCAGGACGCGAACGACTTCTTTCCAGGTAGCTTTGCTGCCATATTCCTTGCCGTCCGAAACCACGTAGATGATGCGCCGGCGGTCTTTCGGGCGATGCGAGAGCTCTTGCGCCGCCAACAGAATGGCATCGTTGAGTTGGTGAAGCTCCTTGGGTATTACCGTACTGCCGTTGCTGCTGCCCGCCGAATGCCCCTGCTGCAAGTTAGGATCGATGCAGTTACCGTTCTCGCTCATACTGCATCCGCCAAATGGATTTGATCCGTTGAACGGAACGGTGGGGTCGGTTCCAATATTCTGCGCCAGCGAAAGCACCGCCGGCAGCCGGTTGCCCTGCGCCGCGGTAAACGTGGTCAATTCCTTGGTGCCGTGCGCGTAGGTAAACACCGCCACTTCGTCGAAATTCGCCAACGCGCCCTGCAACGCTCCCAGCGACGTATTCACCTTCGCCATTATGTTTGAAGGCAGGCTCTGGTCGATCACGAATGCGATGGAAAGCGGCTGCGGGTCGGTGCTGAAAACGCTGATCGGTTCGCGGGTGTCGTTTTCAAACACCTTGAAGTCGCGGAACGTCAGGCCGGCAACGGCATGGCCCTTTGAGTCCTTTACCGTGACCGGAACCTCAACAAAGTTGACGTTGACCACGAATTTCGGAAGTGCCTCGCCGCCTTCAGGGGCCGCGTTCTGAAAGTGATCGTCGGGAGGCGGTGGTGCGGGCTCCTGCTGGGCAGGCGCAACAGGCTGGGCAGCGGCCGGCGCGGCCGGTGTCGAGCTAGGTGTCGAGTTAGTCGAGCTGTCGGTTGCGGCCTGAGCCGGTCCCGTACCCTGGCCCGGAGTGATGGGGCCCTGCGTGCCAGGGAGCGGAGGCGGAGCCTGCGGAGTGGGTGCGTCCGGTACGGGCGTCGGCTGGTTCTGTGCCGCAGCCACGTGATTAAAACCGAACCCCAACCCCAAGGCCACTACCAGCGCTGCCAATCCTCTTAAAACTCGCATCACAGACGTAACTTCCTCCCCAAAACTCACACAAAAACCTAGCCCAAAAACCTTACTCCAACATCCGGCCACACACCTGTTTTGTTCGATGCAAGGCACACCCTCAATGTCACGCTGGGGCGCACCAGTCAGAGTATCAGACGCGCCAGACCGTGCCATGTCGCCAATTGCTCACGCAAACACTTGGAATAATGCTTTCATAGTCAGTGGAATTTCGTCTAAATTCTCAGCATGCGTACTCCCCTCGCGTTTGCCGTGTTTGCCTCCGCCCTCGTGGTGGTTCCGGTTTCAGGCCGCTGCCAGCTTGCGCCCTCGCCCGATGCCGCGCCAGTCAGCCATGCTCCGGCCGCACCCGCCGACGAAACTTCAATGGCAACGTTCAAGGTAAACGCCAACCTGGTTGACCTTTTTTTCACCGTCAAAGATAAAAACAACGAGCTGGTGCCGCACCTCACAAAAAGCGACTGCACCGTGCTTGAAGACAAGGTGCCCCAAACGCTCAAGAGTTTTGCGGCTGAAACCAGCCTGCCTCTCACCCTGGGCATTCTGCTTGACACTTCCGGCAGCCAGCAGCGCGTGCTTCCGCTTGAGCAGGACGCGGGCAGCCAGTTCCTTGAGCGCGTGCTGCGCAAGCAGGACGAGGCATTTCTCGTCTCGTTCGATGTGAACGTCGACCTGCTGCAGGACTTTACCAACAGCCCTCATGAACTTGCCCGCGCCATGAACAAGGCGCAGATCAACACAGCGGGCGGCAACGGAGGCAGCGGCATTCCGGGCCTCGGCGGCGGAACGGTTCCAACTATCGGCGATCCCAAGGGAACGCTGCTCTACGACGCCATCAACCTGGCGTCAAACGAAAAACTCAACCAGGAGACGGGCCGCAAAGCCATCATCATCCTCACCGACGGTGAAGACGAAGGCAGCCGCACCAAGATCGGCGATGCCATCGCAGCCGCCAATCGCAACAACGTCATCGTCTACATCATTCTCATCGCCGACCGCGAAATGTACTGGAGCTCAGGCATGGGATATTACGGCTACTCCGCAGCCAAGCGGATTTCAGACGACACCGGCGGCCGCGTGATTAACGTGGGCAACAACGGCCAAAAGCTGCAGGCCGCGTTTGACCAGATTCAAGACGAGCTCCGTACGCAATATGTGGCCAGCTACACGTCCACCAACGAAAAGCTCGACGGCGGCTTCCGCCATCTCGCCGTGCAATGCGGCGAGGGAAATAAGGTCGCGGTGCGCAAAGGCTATTACGCCATGGCAGCGCAACAGCAGTAACCAGGTTTGGCGACCGAGCTCATTTCAATCGACCGCAAGATACATCTCCAATACCCCCAAGCAATGGGTGCCCACCCTCGCGGCGTCTTTGTTTTTGCGGCTAGGGTGGGATATCCCTTAAGCAAAGGAAAAATACGCTAGTCCAGCCTGGTCAAATATGCTTCGCCCTGGCTGGGGTGCAGATGATTGGCAATGTACTCGGCCTGCTCGCGGTTATCGCCCTCGGGCCTGATGCGAACCCAATAACTGTCCTGGCCCGGAAAATCGATCACGCTGGCGCCGGAGTATTTCTTTTCCAACTGCTTCTTCAGCTTGTTGGCCGCATGTTCGCTATGAAAGGCGCCTATCTGCACGCACCAGCGCCCGCCAATGTCGATCGACTTGGGCGTGCGGTAAACATCGAGACGAACCTTGGCGAGGCCGGCGCGATATACGCCGGTAGCCTTGGCTGAAGCAACCGTAAGGTCGAGAATGCGGTCTTCAACAAACGGCCCGCGATCGGCAATGCGCATGGCCGCCGACTGGCCGGTCTGCAGATTCGTAACCACGATCAGCGATCCCATGGGTAGCGTGCGGTTGGCGGCCGTCATCGATCTATCGTCGAAGACTTCGCCATTGGCACTGCGCCGGCCCTTGTAAGGCGCGGTATACCAGGTGGCGTATCCAACCTGCGTGTAGATGGGCTTGTGCGACACAACGAAGTCAAGGTCTTCGCGGCTTACGCCGCCGTGCGGAAGCGGAGTTTTGGGAATCCGCGAGAGCGGAACATTACCAGCTTCGTTTTGACCTTGCTGCGCCGAAGGAGGCAGAGATTGCGGAGGCAACGGCGAAGACTGGGTGCGATGACTGCAGCCGCTCACGCCCAGCGCAATCAGCAACGCGGGCAACAGAGCCTTAACGAGCCTGCCCCATCCTTTAGCGCTTTTTGCGAAAGGGTGGGAAAGGGAAAACTCCGCCATTTCACGGCAAGCTTCGCTCAAGCCATCGGATCCTTCGGTCCATTAGTCTGCTTGTCCATCTTGTCGGCAAGCCCACGCAGCTTTTCTGACAGGGTGCGCATTGCCTTGATGGACTCATGTCGCGCCTGCGGAATCACTGCGTCGTTGACATACTTAACCGCGTGCCGCAGTTCTATCTCGATAAGTTCCATTGCTTCTTCAATCCGCCGGCCTACGCCAGGTCCCGGGGGTGGTGGAGGATAAGAACCCATTGCTTCGCACCTTCATTCTTTTCGAATTAGGGCATCGGTCCAATCTCAGTCTGCGGTTGGGGCATTCAATGAGTCAATGCCTGTTGGGCATTCTTCGGTTGGTCAGGTGCCGCACCTGTCAATACGCTCCGCATGGGGCTCAAAGTTCCCTTGGGCCGTCGTGGCCAATCTTTTCATTCGGCCGGTTTCAGGACCAGGGAGCGGCCACTTAAATCAACCCCAAACCGGGCGCGAAGTTGACCTTTTTTCCAAAAACAGCGTCACATCTTAGGTGCACGTCTCCACTCGAAAGGCTGAGAGACTTTTGGCCGTCACTTGCTGCCTGCCGCGGCCGACGCTTTGCGGCCAGGTGCAATTTATTGTGCGATTTGTATTTGTGCTCCTGTTACCGCTACTGGCTTCGCTGCACGCTGCTGCACAGGTGGGCGCACCACCCGCAACCTCGCCCGCCAAACCAGAACCAGCAACCCAACCATCGGCACCAGTCTTGCCCTATGAGCCCAAGCCCCAAGCGGAAGGGCCTCCCGCGCCGGCCAACGCCTGTAACGTAAAGAACGCGGGCGCCAGCCTGGGCACTACCGCTGTAATGCGCGCCATTGCAGCCCTAAACGCCGCCGATCTCGAATCGCTGTCCAAGCCCGCCATCATCGACGTAGTTGTCTGCCTTCCGCACGCGCCTCACATCGTTAACTGGTATGCGCGCTTCCTCACAGGGCCAGAGGTCAAGCCGCTCACGCCACGCCAAAAGGCCCGCCTGGCCGTCCGGAACCTCATCGATCCCTTCAACCTCATCACCATCGCCGGTGAATCGGGCATTTCCACTGCCATCAACTCGCACTCGGTTTACGGGCCCGGCCTCTTCGGCTGGACCAAGAACGGCAGCGTGACCTTGACTGAGGATATGACCGGCGAGTTCTTCGGCACCTTTCTGATTCCGTCCATCGCGCACCAAGACCCGCACTACCATCGCATGCCCAACGCATCAATCAAGCGCCGCATCTTGCATTGCATCGACCAGGTGGCGTGGACGCAAGGCGACAACGGCCAGGGAATGGTGAACTATGCCGACCTTGTGGGCTTCGCTTTTGACGACGCAGTGGGAGACCTGTATGTCCCAGGCCAGCAGACCAACTTCCGCGCCAGCGCCGAGCGCTACGGCACCGGCCTCGCCATCGCCCCGGCAGACAACCCTATCACCGAATTCCTGCCCGACCTAGCCAGCAAAATCCACGTCCGCGTTGTGCTGGTGCAGCGCATTATCAACCAGGTGGCGAAGACTAGCGACACGCCGTGAGCGCAATACTCCGACAGGAAATCGCAACCCTTCTTATTGAAGGGGTTGCTCCAGCCCCTGACTTCATTTAGCGGCGACTGTGAATCTGCGCGTAGCAGCCCTCGCCGCCGCAAAGTAAGCGTTGCCGGCCTGGGTTGCCTCAATCGAGCAGGTTCCGACGGAAACTAATGTGATGGTATTCCCTGAGACCGTGCAAACCGTCAAGGTAGTCGACGCAAAGCTGACCGGCAGCCCGGAGCTCGCCGTTGCGCTCACCGTAAACGGCGACGCGCCGTAAGTCTGGGTTGGGATGGCCGCAAAGGAAATGGTCTGAGACTCCTTAAAAACCGCAAAGCTACGCTTGACGGCCGGGGCTGCTGCATAGTCGTAGTTGCCGGCCTGGGTGGCCTCGAGCGTGCAGG
>Ga0265338_10001901_pt1 | contig 32651 bp, 28 predicted proteins | sample 42126metaG_FD_193579 | JGI IMG/M metagenome (GOLD analysis project Ga0265338, IMG submission 193579) | Rhizosphere microbial communities from Carex aquatilis grown in University of Washington, Seatle, WA, United States - 4-21-26 metaG | ecosystem: Host-associated > Plants > Roots > Rhizosphere...
GGAAATATATAGAGGTCTCAGGCAACGATATCACGACCCGCCAGCAACGTATCAGCCTGGCGCCCTTTAGTCATTATTACGCCGGTCGGCCGAAGCTGGACGGTTTTAGCCTGATAACCTTCAACGATGACCAGCAGCTAACCACGGCTTTTGAGAAGAAACAACTTAACGCCGTGGCCGGTCTGGATAGCGAGCCGGCTCAGCTTGAGGGTGATAATTCCGTACAAGTTTACAGTACGCCCCTAACGGCTGAAGTTGACGCCTTCTTCAATAATTCACGGCCGCTTCTAAATGACGCCAATATTAGAAAGGCGTTGACAGCGGCAGTTGACCGCACGCAATTGGTCAACTTGCTTGGCCAGCCAGTCAAACTGGCGGACAGCCCGTTGCTCAAAGGTCAGCTGGGCTACGACCCAACAATTACCGAGCAGGGCTACGACGTGAATCTAGCCAACCAGTTGCTCGACCAGGCCGGCTGGGCTCGCGATCCGTCCTCAGGCCTGAGAACCAAGGATGGTCAAGTTTTAAGCTTTAGTCTGAGCGGGCAAGATACCGCTAGCTACACCAGAGTGGCGCAGTTCTTGCAGGCACAGTGGGCCAAAGTTGGCGTGCGTGTAACGCCGAGCTACTACGACAGCACCGACTTACAGGCTTCGATCATCGGTAGCCACAGCTACGACATACTGCTTTACGGTATAAATATCGGCGTCGATCCGGACGTTTTTGCCTATTGGGACAGCTCGCAGGCCAGCTTGACCAGCCAGGGGCACTTGAACTTGAGTGAATATAAATCTTCAGCCGCCGACCAGGGGCTGGAAGCCGCCCGAACGCGGCCTGATCCTGCGCTGCGCGCCATCAAGCTTAAGGCTTTTCTGAGCGCTTGGGTGGGCGATGCCCCAGCCCTGGCGCTTTACCAGCCGAACTTTCTCTATATAACTCGCGGGCCGGTGGCCAATTACCAACGTAAAGCCGACAATCTTACGGTTGACCGATTTTATAACGTAGCCAACTGGGAAATTCGCCAACAAAAACAAACAGTCAAATAGGCCTGGTGGGAAGAGAGGGACTCGAACCCTCAAGCCTTGCGGCAACGGATTTTAAGTCCGCAGCGTATACCAGTTCCGCCATCTTCCCTGGAGGCGCGTACGGGATTCGCACCCGTGTAAAAGGTTTTGCAGACCTATGCCTAACTCCTCGGCCAACGCGCCATTACCTCAGTAAATTATACAAGATAAGTTAGGAAGCGGTTGCACTTAGAGAAGATTCAGGCTACTCTGAAAGTGCACAAGCTAAACGGTGGGTAGAGAGGGTAACCAAATGACTTGGGACTGGAGCTCACCAATCGCTATCGGCCTGTTCATAATCATGGTCGGCGCAGGACTGGTTCTAGTAAGCACAGCTTTAGCAATCGCCACTGGCAAAGCTAAAGTAGCGGATTTTCGCCTACTGAACCTCCTGAAATAAGTTAGGAAATTTTCTAAATTAAAAACCCCCAGCTATGGGGGTTTTTAATTGGTGCGGGTAACGAGACTCTAACTCGTGACCTCTTCCTTGGCAAGGAAGCGCTCTAAACAACTGAGCTACACCCGCGTTTTGGTGGCTCCTCCCAGACTCGAACTGGGGACACAAGGCTCTTCAAGCCTCTGCTCTACCAACTGAGCTAAAGAGCCGCACTTATATTCTAGCAACTTGGTGGGCGCTGAGGGACTTGAACCCCCGACCCCCTCGGTGTAAACGAGATGCTCTAGCCAACTGAGCTAAGCGCCCTCCTCCAAATGCTGGTGGTCCTCAGTGGAGGACTTTCAAACATTGATCTCGAGCCGCTTGAAGTAGCGCTCGCTACCGTTCATTTTCCCACAGTTGGCTCTAGGAGCCAAAAACCAAAGGCTGGTTGGCCAGATGGACGCCGCAAGTTCGGTGAGGTGAGTGGCGCCATCAAGGCCGTTCTGGCCCAAAACGGCGGGGAGATGCGCATGAAGACGATTCACGCCGAGGTCGAGCGGCTTCTGGGCGGCGAGGTCTCGTTCCAGTCAGTGGCCGACTACCTGCTCAAGAACTCCAAAGGTCCGAAGCCGCTGTTCGAACGACCACGCTATGGGCACTACCGGCTGTTGGACTGAGACCGGCGACCAGGAGATTGCTTGCGGTGTACGGCACTTCGCCTAAGCACGTGATGTATCGCGTACTTGGGTGAAGCCCCAGGTTTTACGTACCTGGGTAGATCAAGCCTTTCGGCTTACGGCCCTTGCGGGCATGGTCCTCCTTTACCGACCCAAGCGGAGCTGGGTGCCGTAGATACTCATCACGGTCGGCTTGTCCGCTGCGATGCTGTCGGTTTCCGGCGGATTTGTCCGGTCGATCTTCCACGGACTCATCCAGTCGATCTGCCAGGTAACGCGATAGACGTAGTACGGCTGACCGTGAACCTTCTTCGAAGCCAGCAGTTGGTACTGGTTGATGAGGGCTTGGTAGCTGCTGCCCGGCCACGGTGCCTTGACGATGAAGTTGCCCCAGATCACCTGCTCCGAGAAGTACTTGTGGTACCGCTGCGGATGGGTGAACCCGCCGGACACGTAGGCGCCGATCGCGTTCAGGCTGCGGCACAGGGCCGTGACATCAAGCGGAATCGGCGGTTTGCCGAAGCCGCAGGTGCTGCTGCCAGTTCGCGAAGCGTCCGCGACGGACGCCCCAACCGAGACTGACAGGGTGACCACCACGCACAGCAGGACGCTGATCCGAAGGATCATTTAGCCCCCTTTCAGGGAGTCGCGGATTGAAAAGAAAAGGACGTTTGGAGAGCCTCTGGCTCTCACCAGACGCCCTCAACAAAACAGAGTTATTTTACCACTTTTTGCCTAAATAGGCAACAAGAGGAGTGGCTACGCTACGGGCACTACAGGCTGTTGGACTGGGACCGGCGGCCGGGAGATTGCTTGCGATGGACGGCGGCGGCTGGTGGAGCAGCTTGTCTCTTAGCTCGAGGCGAGGTTTCTGGCACTCCATGTTCGTGAATGTAGAAGGCCAACTTCAGGATCGGGTTGCGTGGTATGCCAACTACCCGAATCTGGCGTGGAGGCGGAGCGTTCGGTAGTGGCCGTGAACGAGCTGAGCGACGAGCTACTGAGCCGTCAGGGTTCTTGACCTTGTAGCGATTCGACGATCGCCGGCGAGGGTGGGTCTTAACTTCGTCGACCAGCTTCTGCAGCTTGGCGAGCTCTCGGCCATCAGCCAACCAGGCGATCGCCTCGTCCATGAGTTTTCGGTAGTCAGGATCATCCGCGCGGCTCACAGTGTGGCCAACCAATCAGCTCCTCTGATGGGAGTCGGTGCGGACAGCCCGAGTTCAGCAATGTACGGAGAGGCAATTGTTCTGACAGTGTGGCGCCCACCAGACGTGGCGCGAATAGTCGAAGAGCTATATGCAACACCACGTGCCATCGCATCAGCTAGGTCCATTAGTACGGAGCTAGAGATGACAAGACGTGCGGCTGCTCGTGTGACGGCGACATAGAACAAACGCCGGCCCTCATCCATTGCAGCCTGAACCTCGCTCGGCTCTGTTGTTCGAATCGTCGGTACCACACCGTTGACGGCCGCGACGATGTAGACGTTTGGACTCGTCAGCCCCTTCGATTTATGCAGACTCATGACGCGAACGAAGTCTGGGTGCTGCGGCACGTCGTCCTGTGTGATCGATCGAACCATCTCGTCAAGCAAGTCTTTCGTGCTAGCCACCTTCGGGAGACACTCGAGCGCAATAGCTCGCATCGAAGCTAGAGGTTCGTCGCCTTCTGGGAAGAGAGCGTCAACGAGTCCGCTGAGCTCTAGCTCGTGAAGTTGAGCAACTCGATCCAAGGCATTTCGCGTCCGACTGACAAGAGCCGGAACGGTTACCGCGAACTGTTCGCCTCTTGCTGCCCGTCTCAACACATCGGAGGCACCGTGGCCATTGGCTCGACAGAACGCCAGCAACCGACCGTACGCCGGGCTTCGCCCAGAAGAGTCGCCGAGGCCGACAAGCACACGCAGCGCGACCGAGTCCTGCTCGTCGACGACTAGACGGAGTAGCGCCAAAGCCTCACGACATTCCTCGGAGTCCAGTTCTTCCTCTGTGAAGTAGGAACGCGCCTGGATGCCTACCTCGTTAAGGCGAGCCTTGATCTTCTCGCCAGCCTTGCGCCAGTTTGTGAGAACGAGGATTTCGCCAGCCTCAGCCTGTTCGGTCGCGATTGAGTTCGCAATGGCAGAAACGATGCCGTCGATCTCCGCCTCGGCGTCGGCCCATTGAACGATGGCGACCGTGCCGGGCTCTGCTCCAGGAAGCGACCCAAGATCACCCTTGTTTCGCCCAGGAGCATGCCGGATCAGCGAATTGGCCATATCCACGACGCTTTTGGGGCAGCGTCCGCAGACATCTATCGTGTGACTCTCGACTTCGTCTCGTGCGAGGTAGTTGACTATCCCGGCAGGGTTGGCGTACCGAACGCTGTAGATGGACTGATCGTCGTCGCCAGCAATACAGAGATTGCCGTTCGCGGCAAGGGTGTCAAGGAGCTTTTGTTCGAGTGTATTGAGGTCTTGATACTCATCCACGATGACGTGGTCGAAAGCGTCCAGCTCCGCTGCTGCCGGGTTGTTCGTTAGGTAGCGATGGGCTTCAGGGACGACCTCGCCGATGAGCATGGCCCTATGTTCACGGAGCCAACCGAGTACGCCTTGCTGGAAATCACGTTCGTGTTGCGTGGCGGCAACTCCGGGATAGTCCTCGAGGCCTCTAGCCCAGCCGGCGACATATGCCTCCAACATTCGCCTCCGTGCGTGGATATTGCCGAAGTTCCCCCCGATATCTCGCAACATGAGGTCCACTTCATGGTCGAGGAGGATTCGCGGAGTTCGCCCTGTGATGGCGAGCACGGCGTCACGCTGGAGGAGTCCGAAGCAATAGCCGTGAAGTGTCGTTGCCCGAACGTTCTCGATCCCTGGCGCATCGACCTCTGCCACTTTGTCTCTTAGGTCTGCGGCGGCAACTCGTGTGAACGAAATAAGGAGAATCCTGTCGCCGTCCGCGCCGGATTCCAGGAGGCGTACCACTCGCCTCATTAGCCCGAAGCGCGTCTTCCCGGTCCCAGGGCCTGCCAGGATCCCAATACGAGAAGACTCAGAGGCTGCGATCTCGAGGTGAGGCGATGTTAGGTCGTCATCCCATGCCATAGATCTAGTTTACGGTCTCGTTGGCAGAAATGACAACAAACCCCTGGTGGACTCAAACCAAAACGACCTCTGTTACAGAGGTCGTTGAGTATAACAAACTGCAAGCTTTACAAGTGTTGGTGGGTGAGAGAGGACTTGAACCTCCACGCCTTGCGGCACAGCCACCTCAAGGCTGCGTGTATACCAATTTCACCACTCACCCAAGCAGGATAATTATACTGTTTAACAGATACAAATTCAATTTTGCTATTTAGGTGGCGTCGCGACGCAGGAACAGGTACCAGGCGACAATCCAGGCGCCCGCTATATAGGCCAAGAACACTAAGGCACCTCTGGGGGCCGAGAGATAGCCGGTACTGTGCGAGGCATCATGCGCGGCGACTGACACGCCTCCAATCACCGGTGGCTGGACGACCTGCGCAAGAGCCATGAACGGCATATAAACTGAGTTCTGCTTGAGCAAGAGACTTAATAGTCCCTCGACAGTATTGGGCAGTATGAACAGCGCGGCGATTGCGCCCACTTGGTTTCTTATCAGAGTTATGAATAGCAACCCCGTCATAGCGAATGCCTCGCCGTAGAAAATTACCTTGGCAAAGAAGGTCAGGTAATTAATATCCTGCGGCGGTAGGTGATGGCCGCTAGCGTGTAGGCCGGCAAAGGTCAGTCCAATCGCGATCGCGCAAGCCAAAACCTGGTAGAGAAACACGTAGACCATCACGGCTAGAATCTTTGCGGCCAGGACTTTACTGCGGCGGTTACTGGCGGTTAGAGTATAGACAATAGTGTTGTAGCGGTATTCATGGGCTAGTAGAAGCAGGGCAATTAAACCGCCGGCTACCGATAGGACATTCGATATCTGGGTAATATTACCAGCCACAAATAGCTGAGCTTTGGCGTGGTCAAGCGCGCTTAAAGTTTCGGTCGGGGCGTTTTTGAAGGCATCGACATAGAAAGTAAGGAAGCCGGCAAACAGCAGGAAAATCAAAGAAATTACGTAGGTTGACCGTACGGTCAACAGTTTGCGGAATTCGGCTTTTAAGGCAGGCATCATGATTGAACTTCCTTGTCAGGCTGGGCGCGGAACTCTTCTGAGCCCTCGGTCAGCTCCAGGAAAGCCTTCTCTAGAGACGCTGTCTGGGCGGTGAGCTCCAGAACCGTAAGCTTCGCGGAATTTGCTAATTTGCCAATCTCGTCCGTTTTAACGTCCGCAACCAATAGTCCGCCATCCTGCTTCGTATAATCCAATTTCGCTGTCTTGAGCGCTTTCTCCAGGGTCGCCAAGTTATCGGTACGCACGAACACGGCGATGCTACTGCGCGCCACCAGACCTTTAATGGAAGTGTTGGCTATCAGCTTGCCCTTACCGATGACGATGACATTGTCAGCCATCTGTGACATTTCGCTGAGTAAATGGCTAGAAACTAATACGCCGCGGTCAGCCGATGCGTAATCGCGGAGGAATTGTCTTAACCAGGCAATTCCCTCCGGATCCAGGCCGTTGGCCGGCTCGTCCAAAATCAGGTACTTAGGCTCGCCCAAAATGGCGGCGGCGATGCCCAAGCGCTGGCTCATGCCCAGGCTGAATTTGCCAGGCTTGTCTTTGGCTACTTCGCGCAGGCCAACGATATCGAGCACTTCGTCAACCCGGCTCAGCGGCACGTTGCCGGCGGTCGCTAAGACCGCCAGATGCTGTCTGGCGCTACGAGTGGGATGAAAGGCTTTAGCTTCCAATAAAATCCCGACTACTTTCGATGGGTTGGCATAAGCGCGCAAGGGCTTCCCGTCGTAGGTCGTCGTGCCGGTGCCATTATCCAAACCTAGCATCAAGCGCATAGTCGTCGACTTGCCAGCGCCATTCGGCCCCAGAAAGCCGGTGACTTTACCGGTATGGACGTCAAAGGATAGGTTGTCGACCGCCAGTTTCTGGCGGAACTTTTTTCTTAAGTTGTCGGTCTTTATCATCCTTAACCATTATAAAGGATGGTTCGACAAGGACCGAATCAACTACGGGGCAGGTGCCCTTGCCGGTGCGCCAACGTATAGCCACCATGGATAGTGGCCTTGAGGTCGTCCAGGCTGGTTTCGCCGATGCCGGGGTTAAGCAAGCCGAACGGATCGAAGATTTTTTTAACTTGGCGGTTCAGGGCTACGAATTTTTCGCCGTGAACTTCAGCGGCGAATGGTGCCCGCACCCGGCCGTTTGCTCCGGAAGCGCTCAAAGAACCGCCCATCGAAACCGCTAGCTTATAAAATTTGTCAGACAATTTGAAGAACGACTGACGGTCACCGAGTTGCTCTAAGTCAAGCTGAGGATAGAGTCGGACAATGCCGGCGCCGGCATGACCCCACCAGGCCGTCGGCAGTTGCTCGATAGCTAAAATATTCTCAAGTTCGCTTAAAAATTCCGTTAGCCTTTCGGTTGGTACCTGAATATCTTCGGCTAGCGGTACAGCTGTACGGGTGCCATCGCTCTGTAAAAATAGAGTGGCTACTGATTCACGGACTTTGCGCAATGTCTGTTGCTCATCTAAATCGTCAGTCATGACCAAGGTGCCGCCAATTTCATCGATCAATTTGCGCAGGCCGTCGGAGGCGTGTTTACGTCCTGAGGCTTTTAGGTCGTCAAATTCGACCAGCAGATGTATCGCCGCCGTTTTAGACTCGACGCTGGACTTGAGCTGGTTGGGATTAAGTTTTGCGACGTGCTGCAACGCGCCGCGGCTGACCATGTCTAAAACGCTTGGCTTCAGTTTCATGAGTCGAGGTAAAACGATTTCGAGGTCCGACAATTTTTCTAGTCCAATCAATGCAAGGGTCGTTTCTGGATTATGCGGGCTTACTTCCAGCGTCGCTTCGGTGATTATGCCAAGCGTGCCTTCCGAACCGACGAGCAGCGGCGTTAGGTCGAAACTGTCCCTCTTTTTGATAGAAACCAGGCTGTAGCCACCAAGCGGGAATCTGGCGATGGTCTCGGCTTCGTCTTCCAGCAGGGCGTCTAGCGCGCGGTAAATCTGGCCCTCCATGGTCGATAGGCCGAGCTTGCGGTTGTGAGCTTTTTTGTCGAGTGGCCCGGTTTCGATGACTTCACCGTTGGCTAGGACAACTCGCAATGCCTTGACGAAATGCCGGGTATCGCCATATTTATGACTTTTTTCGCCGACAGCATTACTGGCGACGCCGCCACCCAGAGTAGCGAAAGCACTCGAGGAAGGGTAGGCGGGCAGAAAGAGCCCGTGGGTATAAAGTGTCTGATTTAGCTTGTCGTAGGTAATGCCCGGCTCGACGGTCACGCTGTGTTTGCGCGGGTTGAAAGATAAAATCCGATTCAGATGTGCTGGCATAACCAAACTGATACCCTTGCCGATGGCAGCCCCAGACGTGCTACTACCGCCGCCGCGAGCGGTGATTGGTAAAACCCGGCCGCGCTGTGCCAGCTGCCAACAGAAACGGGCGGTCTTACGGACGTCGGTTTCGTCGCGCGGATAAACGGCGATGGCCGGGACTAAACGCAAAACACTGGCGTCGTGCGCCAGCTGTCGCCGGACTTCTTGGCCGGTCGTCACCTCGCCGAGCAGGTGCTCCTGTAGATACTGCGCGATTTTACTCATTATTTTCTCCTGGGTCCCCGTTGTTTGAGGATAAACAATGGGGTTAAGCGTAAGGATGTACGAAAGCCGAAGCCAATTTGCAGTCCGCAAATTACAGAGGCTGAAGCTACGATCTAAGCTGGTGGTGGGCGAAAGAGGACTTGAACCTCCACGTCCTTGCGGACACTAGCTCCTGAAGCTAGCGCGTCTACCAATTCCGCCATTCGCCCTCGTCGAAATTTACATCCCTGTCTCGTTTTGCCTGATGGGCAAAAGCTCCGACCTCGGATTACATTCCTCCTCTCAATTCTACAAAAGTCTGCCTCGCGCGATTTTTGCAAAATTGTATTGGTACAGAGTCTATTTTACGGTCTGCTTGGTTAACGCACAAGGAAGCGGCTTGCCTCAGGGGTGCAGTAGTCGCCAGAGGATTGATGGGCGCGCAATCGGCTGGGCTAAGACCGCGGATACGGACTTGGTCTGCGAGCCGGCGCTTAGCGTTATTTGTCCAACCGTTTTGCCGGCTTTGGCACCGGCGGCCTGATTTTGAAAGCTAGTTTTTACGCTGATGACCTGCGATTTCCATGTGACCACTGAAAGGTTGCTGGCGGCTACGGCATCGACTCTGGTTCCCCAGTGGGTCTTATAAACTGCCAGTCGGTCGTTTTGCTTAACCGGCTTAATTAGCTGGAAGCCTTGGTCGGCGGCCAAAACTAAGTTGTGGCTGTCGCTCATGGCTGTTGCTAAGTCAGGGGCGCCGAGTGTCGCGCCAATCAGCAGAATGGTTTGGCCGCCGATACTGCGGTCGGCCGCAAACAAATAGGTCCCGCCGGCTTGGTCGGTGTTGCCGGTTTTGATGCCGATGATGCCATCAGACCCGAGCAGTTGGTTGTAGTTATAAATTTGACCGGCGACGGGCAGGGTTGCGGATTTTTCACTGACTATCTCGGCGATAGCCGAATTATCCATGGCGGCCTGACCTAATTTAATCAAATCTTCAGCGGTGCTGACGGTTTGTGGCGCGAAACCACTGGCATCAGCCATGTGGGTGTTGATCATGCCAAGACCACTGACGAAGCTATTAGCAGAATCTTCATAAGCCGGTAGTGAGCCGAAAGCCCAGTCAGCTAGTGAGGTCGCCATGTTATTGGCCGAAGCTAGCAGCATGCCTTCCAGCAGTTGGCGTTCGCTGATTTGTTCGCCAACGCTGACGGCCACGGCCGAGCCGTCTTCGGCAATAGCGGAATTATAAATGTTGATGTCCGACTGGCTGAGTGTAATCATCGGACCGTCAGCGTTGGCCGCCAGGGGATAGCGGTTCAAGACCGCCAGGGCAGTGATTACTTTAGCGACCGAAGCGATTGGCACGGGCGCCGGCTTGCCGTTTTCGGCTAGTAGACCATAGCCTTGCGCGCCCAGGGCCGCCTGGCCATAACTAGGCCACGGCAGGCTGACGGTTTGCGTAGCCGGTACCGCCAGGCTCACGGCCTGAGCAGTAGCCGCTGGCAAAGCGCGCAGCAAACTAAATAAATCGATGACGATGACTAGCAGTAGGCACCAGTTAGCCAGTCGTGGGAAGGGGTTGTGATAGTGGCGTGCGGCCATAAATCTAGCTTAACACCTAAGCCCGCAGTTTCTCTGGTTCTTGCTATAATTAAATCGTAAGGAGCCCACAGATGTTGATTCTCATAATTGTCCTGTTCATTCTAGCTGTTCTGTTCTTGACAGCCGGTGCGATGTATAACGGTTTAGTTCGTGCCAAAGTCCGGACCGACGAAGCCTGGAGCGATATCGTCGTACAGATGAAACGGCGCTTCGACTTGATTCCTAACCTGGTTTCGACCGTCAAGGGTTATGCCAAGCACGAAAAAACCGTTTTTGAAGAAGTGACCAAAGCCCGAGCCGCATCGATTGGCGCCAAAAGTGTTGGTGATGCCGCCAAAGCCGAAAACCAGCTCCAGACAGCCATGAAGAGCCTATTCGCCGTGGCCGAGGCCTATCCCGAGCTCAAGGCCAGCGCCAACTTCCAAGAATTACAGGAAGAACTGACTGATACTGAGGACAAAATTCAGGCCGCGCGCCGCTTTTATAACGGCGCCGTGCGTGATCTGAATATCAGGATTCAAAGATTCCCGACCAATATGTTCGCTCGTCAACTGGGCTTTGCTCGCCGTGAATTCTTTGATGTTGACGGCGCGCAGTCGGCGGAAATCACTGAACCTGTCAGTGTTGATTTTTCTAAGTAGGCTTTAAACGTGTACGAACAAATCGCTTCCAACAAACGCCGCACCTATCTTCTGCTATTTGTTTTCTTGGCACTCCTCTGGGGGTTGGCGCTTTTAATCGGCAGGGCTAGCGGCCACCCAGACTTGCTGTTTGGTATCGGAATATTCTCGCTGGTTTATGCCGCGTTCTCCTATTTTGCTGGCGCTAAAATGGCTCTGGCTATTAATGGCGCTCACGAAATTACCAAAAAAGATAACCCAAGGTTATGGCGGACGGTCGAGAATCTATCGATTACCGACGGTTTGCCGATGCCCAGGGTTTATATAATGGACGACCCCTCGCCAAATGCTTTCGCTGCCGGTCGTGATTACGATCACGCCGTAGTCTGTGCTACCAGCGGGCTTTTAGAAGTTATGAACGACACCGAGCTGCAGGGTGTCATTGCCCACGAGCTCGGCCATGTCAAAAATTATGATATGCGCGTCAATACTTTGGCTTTCGCCCTGGTCGGCGTTATTAGCTTGGTCGCTGATTTTTTTATTCGCTTTACCTTCTTCGGCGGCAATCGTGAAGAACGCGAGAATGGCGCCATGCTAGGCGTGGCTATAGTGGCGGCTTTTTTGGCGCCGGTAGCAGCAACTTTGCTGCAGTTGGCTATCTCTCGTCGCCGCGAATATCTGGCCGATGCCACCGGCGCGTTGACGACCCGCTACCCGGAAGGTTTGGCGGACGCCCTGGAAAAAATTGAGCGTACTGGCAGCGTTCTGCAAAAGCAGAACACGTCTACGGCCCACATGTTCTTCGCTAATCCCTTGTCCGGCCGTAGTTTCTTGAATCTGTTCAGTACTCATCCACCCATCGCCGCACGCATCAAAGCCTTGCGTGAAATGAAGCTGTAAACACCTTAAGTTCGCTATATAGCTTCGCGCCAGGAAAATTCTAATTTACCAAAAATTAGTTTTCTTGGGCTCGGCATATAATCTCTCTAATCGTTCGATTATAATAAAAGCATGGCAGAGAAGGGACGGACCAAGGCGTCGCGCAGTACGGTTGCTGGCAAAAAGCGCCAGCGCGCGTTGACTAAGAAGCAGGCGAAAGCTAAGGCTAGAAGCGAGAACCGGGCTTTGGCGGCTCCGGCGGGTAGCCTCAAATTAAGCTGGCAGGTTTTTAAGACCCTAGGCCGTTTCTGGAAACCGCTCGGCGGCATAATACTGGTCTATTTGATATTGAACATCTTATTTGCCAGCGGTATCAGCAGTCTGAACAGCACGGTCGCCAGCATCAAAGCCGATTTAAATAACTCGGGCATACACGCCCACCCGCTACTAGCTGGCACAACAGGCTTTTTGGTTCTGGCAACTAGTGCCGGTACATCCAGCTCTTCTGCTGGTTCAATTCTCCAAGTGGTACTGATTATTGTAGAAAGCCTGGCCATTATATGGGCGCTCAGGCACTTGCTGGCCGGCAAACCAGTGGCTATTAAACAGGCTTATTACAGCGCCACCGCGCCACTGATTCCTTTTCTACTGGTGCTATTGATCTTGCTCATCCAACTACTGCCGCTAAGCGTCGGCGCGTTGGCCGTCGGCTCGATAATTTCCAGCCTCGGCACCATTAGCGCCGCCTGGACAGTCCTCCTCTGCTTAATCTTGGTGCTATTGGCTGGCTGGTCTTTCTATATGCTCAGCTCATCAATCTTCGGACTATATGTAGTCACCCTACCCGACATGAAGCCTTTGGCCGCCATGCGTTCAGCTAAGAATCTGGTGCGCTTTCGCCGCTGGCTAGTGCTACGCCGCATATTATTCCTACCGATTATCGTTCTGGTGCTGATGGGGGTCATGCTCATACCGTTGATCCTGTATGCGACTTCGTTCGTCGCGCCGGTTTTCTTCGTGCTTGGGGCACTGGCTCTGCTGTTCGCTCACACCTATCTCTATAGTCTCTACCGGGAGCTGCTTGGATGAGCCGGGGCGATGCGGTCGAACGGGCCGCCAAACTGCGCGAACTAATCAACGACTACCGCTACAACTACCACGTGCTTAATAAATCAATCATGAGCGAGGCCGCCGCCGACAGCCTTAAGCACGAACTGTCGCAAATAGAAGCCGAGCACCCAGATTTAATCACGCCGGACTCTCCGACTCAGCGGGTGGCTGGCGAGCCGCTACCTGGTTTTAAAAAGATCCAGCATTCCGGCCGTATGCTAAGCCTTAATGACGTGTTTGACGAAACTGAGCTTAGAGCCTGGGTTACCCGCACGGCTAAATTGGCTGGCAGTGAAAAGTTTGATTTCTTTGCCGATCTTAAAATGGACGGCCTGGCTTGCGCGCTGGTTTACCAGGATGGCGCCCTAAACCAGGGAGTCACACGGGGCGACGGTTACGTCGGCGAAGACGTGACAGCTAACATCCGAACTATCGAATCAATCCCGCTGCGCCTGCGCCAGGCCAAGGGTAGCGAAGCGTTCTTGAAGGGCCGGACGGAAATCCGCGGCGAAATAGTCATGTATAAAGACCAGTTCGCCAAACTTAACGAAGAACGTGAAAAGCAGGGTCTGCCCAAATTCGCTAACCCGCGCAACCTGGCGGCCGGTACTATCCGCCAACTCGATCCGAAACTGGTTGCCGGCCGGCCACTGGAATTCCATGCCTACGATATGCTCCGCGAAAATCCGGACGAGACGCCGACCAACGACTTTATCTATAAAACCATCAGGGAGCTGGGTCTAATTACCAATCCTCAGGCCAAAAAGCTGGACTCGATAGATGAGGTTTTGGAATTTACCAAAATTTGGGAAGACAAGCGCAAGCAGCTGCCGTTCAATACCGACGGCCTGGTCATAAAAATTAACGATCGTAAACTGCAGGCTCGCCTTGGCGTAGTTGGCAAAGCACCACGCGGCGCCGTGGCCTTCAAATACCCGGCCGAGCAGGCCACTACCAAGGTTAAGGATATCTTTGTAAGCATTGGCCGTACCGGAGCTGCTACGCCTGTGGCCATGTTGGAGCCGGTAGTCGTGGCCGGCAGTACGGTTCAGATGGCGACCCTGCATAACGAGGGCGAAATCCAGCGCAAGGACATCCGTATTGGCGACACGGTTATCGTCCAAAAAGCTGGTGATGTGATTCCGGAAGTAGTTGAGCCGCTGGTCAAACTGCGCGATGGCTCGGAGCGTAAATTCGTGATGCCAACGCATTGCCCGGATTGCAACACTAAGCTGGCTAAAGCCAAAGAGACCGAAGCCGTCTGGCGCTGTCCTAACGAGCACTGCCCGTCGCGCGCCTGGAAACGCGTTGAGCACTTCGCCTCCAAAGCTGCTCTGGATATCGACGGCCTGGGCGAAAAGAACGTTATAGCCTTGATTGATGCCGGTCTTATCCGCGACCCAGCCGATCTTTATATACTCAAAAAAGAAGACGTGCTTAAGCTGGACCGCTTCGCTGAAATTTCCGCCGGCAAGCTAGTTAAAGCCATTGCTGATAAAAAGCACCCATCGCTGCCGCGATTTATTTACGGCCTGGGTATCCGGCACGCCGGCGTCCAGACCGCCATTGATTTGGCTAGCCGTTTCCATGGCTTGGATAATCTAAGCAAAGCTACCATCGATGAGCTATCAGAGGTAGAAGGCGTTGGCGAAGTGGTGGCCGAAGCAATTGTGGAGTGGTTCGAGCAGCCGTCCAACCAAGAGCTTCTGCAAAAATTTGAAAAGTACGGCGTCCAGCCGGAAAAGGCCGAGGCGGTCCATGGCCCGCTGAGTGATAAGAATTTTGTGGTTACGGGTAGTTTAGATTCTATGAGTCGCGAAGAGGCAGCCGAGCGTATCCGAGCTCTTGGCGGCACCTTCCAGAGTTCGGTTGGCAATGACACCGATTATTTGGTGGTCGGCGCCAACGTCGGCGAAAGTAAACTCAAGAAAGCTCGCGACCTTGGTACCAAGCAAATCGATGAGCAAGAATTCTTAAAATTGTTAGGTTAGAATAAGAGGTGGTCGCGGGGCGTTAGCTTAGCTGGTAAAGCGCCTGTGTCGCACACAGGAGACCATCGGTTCGAATCCGATACGCTCCACCAAACACCGGACTGGTATTATTAATTGATGAGTAAAACGGATGGCTCTAGGTGGACTCTGGAAAAGTCCCTACCGTGGCTACTGGCAATCGGTGGTTTAGTCGGTCTTATATCGGCGGCCATCTTATCAGTCGATTACGTAAACATACTTAAAAATCCAAGCTACCAGCCAGTCTGTAACCTTAACCCGATTTTTAGCTGTAGCAACGTGATGACGACTCGCCAAGCGCACGCATTCGGTATCGCCAATGAGTTTATCGGGTTAGCTGGTTTCGCCATTATACTGGCGGCCGGCATCGCTCTTTTAGCTAAGGCCCGACCGGCCCGCTGGACCTGGCGGTTACTCAACGCCGGTCTATTGTTTGCCGTTGGTTTTATAACTTGGTTGCAGTTCGAGACTCTTTATCGAATCGGCGCACTGTGTCTATTCTGCATGGTCGTCTGGGCGGTGACGATCCCGATGTTCCTCTATGTAACGTTTTATAACCTCGACTCTGGTCATATTGCGCCGCCGAAGACATGGCGTAAAGCTGTTAATTTTTTGCGCCGACATCACGCCGATATCTTAATTCTTTGGTATCTGATCCTTATCGTGCTGATCGGCCACCGCTTCTGGTACTACTGGAAAACCCTTTAGCTAGATGCCCAGTCTTTTAAGTGATTCACTGACCAAGCAGGCCATAGCTCATACGCGGCACTGCCTGACAGGCTGTGCGCTGGGTGAAATTACCGGCATGGCTATCGGTCAAAACTGGAACAACTTATTGCAAACAGCTTTAGGGGCGATCTTGGCCTTCGTATTTGGATACACGCTAACTTTTTACGGTGCGCGGCGCCGAGGTATGTCTACGCCGGACGCCGTCAAACTAGCCCTGGCGATAGATACGATTTCTATTATCTCGATGGTAATCATAGATAACTCTTTGGAATGGCTTATTCCGGGAGCTATCAACGCGCACTTGTCTAACGTCTTGTTCTGGTGGAGCGAGGCCGTCAGCTTATCCGTTGCCTTTATCTTTACCGTACCCGTCAACCGCTTCATGATGCTCCGCGGCCTTGGCCACAGCCATCACTAGAATTAACAGGGATATTTCGATATAATTACGGGGCAAAACGAAACTGTAGCGTAGGCTTCGACGAGGGGATGTAGCTCATTTGGTTAGAGCGCTTGCATGGCATGCAAGAGGTACGGGGTTCGACTCCCCGCATCTCCACCATTTTTTATGGGAAAACTTTATTCATTTGAACCTAAGCCTCGAATAGAAAAGTCGATACAGAACTTCGACCCGTTAGAGCTTGGCAAAATAATGCTTTCTTTCCAGGCTCCCGTTGGACCGGTCAAACAGGCAGAGGTCGTACAATTGAAAAAAATCGAATGGCCCGACGATGCGGCTTAATGCGTATCTCGCTAGGGCGGGGGTGAGCTCTAGGCGTGGGGCCGATAAGCTTATAAAAGCTGGACGGGTTTCGGTGAATGGTAAGCAGGGCCAACTGAATGATCATGTTTCTGATACTGATGACGTAAGGGTTAATGGCCGGCGTGTTGGCAGTCAAAGACTGCGCTACATACTGCTTAATAAACCAGCCGGTTATATAACGACGCTTAAGGACCCGGAGAATCGGGTCAAGGTTACGGATTTAGTAAAGATAGACGAGCGAGTGGTGCCGGTGGGCAGGCTGGACTTTAATACTACCGGTGCGCTGCTGCTGACCAATGACGGGGAACTAGCCAATAAATTGATGCACCCGAGTTTTGAAATCGACAAAGTTTATGAGGCTGAAGTTGAAGGGGATATAACTGAAGAAATACTTAACATGTTAAGTAATGGCATTAAGCTGGAAGATGGCAAGACAGCGCCCGCCAAAGTCCAAAAACTGTCTGATAATAAAATCGAGTTGATCATCCACGAGGGCCGCAACCATCAAGTTAAGCGCATGTTGGCTGCTGTCGGCCTAGGCGTCAAAAAGCTCCACCGCTCAAAATATGGAAGCCTGACAGTCGAAGGCCTAAAGCCCGGCCAATGGCGCGACCTAACCCCCGCCGAAATCTCCTCCCTGAAAAAGTAGCCCAAAAACAAAATTGCTTGTGCTCGCAAGCGGAATTTCATGTTTTGTTCTTATAATCTTGATAATATGTATCCATAAAGTAACGCGAGGGAATATCATGGCAGATGAAGTACAAAGGGTTAGACAGACAACAACCCAAGACGGTAGCACAGTACAAACTGTAAAAGAAGTTAGCGATAATAAAGGTCAAAAAGAGCATAAACAAAACGTCGCGGAAAGAGTGATCTGGTACATAGCTGGCGTGATACTCGTTCTATTGGCATTTCGTTTCGTACTTTCTCTCACTGGTGCCAATACCACAAACAGCTTCGCGAATTTCATCTACAACACCTCACACCCTTTCGTATCGCCGTTCTTCAGCCTGTTCAGCTATAAAACATCATATGGGGTTTCCCACTTCGAAATCTACACCTTGGTGGCGATGGCATTTTATGCGGTCGTTGCTTACGGAATTGTCAAATTAGCCACAATTAACAGGGAATAATATGCTTTTAACAATAGCGATTGTCTTAGCAATTCTATGGCTTTTGGGCGTTGTAGTCGTTCACATTGCCAGTCCGCTTTTACACCTAGTATTGTTGATAGCCCTAATCGTCTTCATCTACGATTTTCTGACCAAACGTAAAAAAACTTAAAGACCATTTCGGGGCTTAAATTCCCCAAAAACAAAATTCATCTACTGTCTAAGGGCTCAATGGGCTCAAGAAGATTGTGCAAATAAATCGCAGTTTGGACTACGAATTCTGCTTCGTCCGCAGTTGGCGCTCGTCCGCTACCGGTAGTATGCTCGCTTCTAATCCTCGCTATTCCGTCCAACAACGCAATAACTTTCGATTTGTCGTCTACAAAACTATCACCTTTGAAACGCAGGATTGTTGAATCGGCTTGAAATTTTTGTACCGCTACATGGATGGAATATGTAGCTGTTCGATGAGTCCAGAACTTACGAGTCAGTAACCCTTCAATAAAATCATTTGCCTTCCTAACTGCATCCGTGTAGTTGGGTTCTACTTTGTAGCAATCAATATACGCATCACGTAAAATATCGTTAGCAGAAAGAGCTTGTTGGGCTTGCATGCGTTCAGATTCTGGAACTCTGTTTACTAATATAAAACCGCCTATATCGCTGTCGCTTGCACCCGCCAAGCGCTCCACGCTATATGCTGAGGAGGCCGCTCTTAATAAAGCCTTCAGGTCTTCAGCATTCGATGCATTGGCGTAGTTTTGAAGGATCATTGTCAGCATATTCCGTGTGCTCTTAATATCAACTGTGAAAAAATTTATCAAACTGGCGACGTTTGAGGGTAGCGGTACGCGAAGTCTTAGCTCCAGATTTTCTAACACAGGTGGCAGTACACTGCCCCCAGCGACTACGCCACTCGTACTCATTGTTATCCGCATCCAGCGTTTGATCTTATCTAATAGGTAATCCGGGAAATCCGTAATAAATATGTTTGGGTCAAATCGATATTCATCATCAAATGGTTCAAAATCCATATTTTTGATTATACTCTCTAAGGTGGCATAACACTTTAGCTTATGCTATAATAACTCCTAAGAGACGTTAATTTTGGCGCTAAAAGGCGCCTTTTTATATGAGCAAGCAAGATCCCTCTAAAATCCGCAATGTAGCGATTATCGCCCACGTTGACCACGGCAAGACAACCTTGGTAGATGGGCTGTTAAAACAGAGCCATACTTTCCGCGACAACCAGGCCGAGATGAGCCAGGATTTGATTATGGACAGCGGCGACCAAGAGCGCGAGCGCGGCATTACCATCACCGCCAAAGTTACAGCCGTCCAGCACGAGGATTTCCGCATTAACATCATTGATACGCCTGGCCACGCCGATTTTAGCGGCGAAGTGGAACGAACCATTAATATGGCCGATGGCTGTCTGCTGATTGTCGACGCCCAGGAAGGCCCGATGCCTCAGACCAAATTCGTACTTAGCAAAGCTTTGGCCAACGGGCTGAAGCCGATAGTTATTATCAACAAAATTGATAAAGGCGCTTCGCGGATTAAAGAAGTAGAAAACGAGTTGGCCGATTTATTTTTGGAACTGGCTGTCCACGAAGACCAACTGCACTATCCGGTTTACTACGCCATTAGCCGCGAGGGCAAGGCCTGGGCCGAGGCGCCGGCCAATATTGAAGAGCCAGCTGACCTGTCGGTAATTTTTAAAGCCATCACTACTCAAATTCCAGCGCCGGATGTCGATGCCAGTAAACCTTTCCAGATGCTAATTTCGGCTCTGGCTTACGATAGCTTTAAGGGCCGCTACGTAATCGGCCGCATCAACAGCGGCAGTGTTAAAACCGGCGATCAAGTAACGCTTTGCAAAAAAGACGGCAGCCAGACCAAAGCCAAAGTCGAAGCGGTGCTGATGAGCCAAGGCACGCATAAAGTCGAAGTTAGCGGCGGCGTGGCCGGCGACATTGTCCAGCTGACCGGCGTTGCTGGCGCCCAGATAGGCGAAACTGTAGCCGACGACGCCAGCCCAGAAGCGTTGCCGGTTATGGAAGTGGAAGCGCCGACCCTGAAGATTTATCTTGGCCCCAACACCAGCCCGTTTAAGGGCACCGAGGGCGAGTTTAATACCAGCCGCCAAATCGGCGACCGCCTTAAAAAAGAGCTGGAAACCAACGTCGGCCTGCGGGTCGAGGAAGAAAGCATCGGCTTTAACGTCTCCGGCCGCGGCGAACTGCACCTAAGCGTGCTGATAGAAGAGCTGCGCCGCGAAGGCTACGAATTTGAAGTCGGTCGCCCGCAAGTAGTTACCAAGACCGAAGACGGCAGAGAGCTGGAACCAGTAGAGGAGCTAATCGTAGAAGTTCCGGCCGAGCACGTTGGCACCGTCCAGCAAGAACTGGGCGCCCGCCGGGCTGTCCTGAAAGAACAGTTCGCCAGCCCCAAAGGCGTGACCAAGCTGATTTATACATTGCCCACCCGGGCACTACTGGGCCTGCGTAACACTCTTATCACTAACACCAAAGGCACGGTGATTATGAACAGCCTGATGGACGGTTACCAACCGCTGGGCTCGCCTTTGCAGAAACTGCGTAACGGCGTGCTGATCGCCTGGGAAACTGGCCTGACCACGCCTTACTCACTAGAAACCGCCGAAGCCCGTGGCACGGTTTTTGTCGAGCCGACTCAAAAAGTCTATGCCGGCCAGATAGTCGGCCTAAACCGCCGCAATGACGATATGGAAATTAACGTTTGCAAAGCCAAGCACCTGACCAATATGCGCAGTAGCAGTAGCGACGGCACTGTCCAGCTGACGCCGCCAACCATCTTTAGCCTGGAGCAGTGCATCGACTTTTTGGAAAACGACGAGCTTTTGGAAGTCACGCCTAAGTCCCTGCGCCTGCGTAAACGTGAACTCGACCCCACCAAGCGCAAGCGTCTAGCTCAGCAGTAATAACCCTGCCAAATTGATATACTAGAGGTTATGAAACGGTTCGCTCGGGCGATCGTTGTGGCCATTCTTGGCTGGCAAGTCAGACGTCTTCAGAAAAAAGACGGTTATAAGATTGTGGCGGTCTCCGGCAGTGTTGGCAAAACCAGCACTAAGCTAGCCATCGCCAAAGTTCTAAGCCGGCACTTCCGGGTGCAATACCAAGAGGGGAATTATAACGATAAAGTCAGTGTGCCACTGATTTTCTTCGGCCAGACAATGCCCAGCCTATTCAACCCGGTCGCTTGGCTGGCCATCTTCATCTCTAACGAAATTAAGCTCTGGCAGAAATATCCGTACGACGTTGTTGTTTTGGAGCTCGGCAGTGACGCGCCTGGCCAGCTGGCGCAATTCAAGAAGTACCTTGGCCGAATTGAAATTGGCGTGCTAACAGCTATCACTCCTGAACATATGCAATTCTTCGAAGATATGGATGCCGTGGCCCGCGAAGAGACCCAAATAGCCAATCTAGCAACTCTGACCTTAGTCAATAAAGACATGTGCCCGCCGCAGTATCTGCCCAGCGGCGGCATCTTAACCTACGCCATAGAACAGTCGGCCGATTATAAAATGACCAACTTAAACTTCGATGTGGCCGGCTGTAACTTTGATATCGAGACTGGCGGCACTAAGATTTTTTCGGCCCAGCACGAGGCTATCGCCGAGCCACTACTTTATGCCGTGCTGGCGGCCATCGCCGTAGCTAAGAAACTTGGCATGCCCGACACGGAGATTCAAGCTGGACTAGCCGACATCACGCCGGCCCCCGGTCGTCTGCAAGTGCTAAACGGTATCAATGGTGCGACCATCATCGATGATACCTACAATGCCAGTCCAGAGGCGGTCAAGGCTGGGCTAAAAACTCTCTACCGTCTGAACGCGCCGCAGAAAGTAGCTATTTTGGGGAACATGAACGAGCTCGGCAAGTATTCCGAAGCCGCCCATCGTGAAATTGGCGAATTGTGCGATCCAGTTCAGCTGGAGCTGGTAGTCACAATCGGCCCAGACGCCAATAAATTTTTGGCCCCTGCCGCGGCCGCTAAGGGGTGTACGGTCAAAACATTTGATAGTCCCTACGAAGCTGGTGATTACGTTAAAACCATGCTCAAACCCAGCGCTTTTGTTTTGGCCAAAGGCTCCCAGAACGGGGTTTTCGCCGAAGAGGCCGTCAAGCAATTGCTAGCCAATGCCCTGGATGGTGCCAAGCTAGTTCGGCAATCCAAACAGTGGCTGAGGATTAAACACAAAGCTTTTAACCACTCATGAACGTTCTAGTTCTAGGCGGCGGTGACTCGCCGGAAAGAGAGGTCTCGCTACGTTCGGCAACGGCGGTGGCGGATGCTGCGCGCCAAGCCGGCTACGAAGTTGAAGAAGCTGATCCCGGTGCTGGCTTGATGTCTCTTGATAAGCTCCAGCCTGGGACTATTGTTTTGCCGATTCTGCACGGAGCCGGTGGCGAGGACGGCAGTCTGCAGGCCGAACTGGAAAAACGCAACCTGTCTTTTTTGGGTACGAAGAGCCAGCCGTCGGCTACTTGTTGGGATAAGTGGACCGCTTTGAATAAACTGGCGGCCGCTGGAGTGCCGATTGCGAAAAGTGAACTAGTTACGCCCTACAGTTTTAAGCATCACCCGCTGGCCTCAAAGCCATACGTGTTAAAGGTTAGGCGGGGCGGCTCGAGCATCGGTGTATTGATAGCAAGAGACACGAGTAGAGTCCGCGATTGGCAGATAGAGGAAGTCTTCGCTATGGAAAGCCCCGCAATTTTGGAGGAGCTAATTGAAGGAGTCGAGATCACGGTAGCCGTTCTGGACGGCCAGGCTTTACCTGTGGTCGAGATCCGACCGCCGACCAACGGCGAATTTGATTATGACAATAAATATAACGGTAAAACTGCCGAACTTTGTCCACCAGAAAATGTCTCTGATGAAGTCCAGGCCTCCGCACGGGCAGTGGCCGAAAAAAGTCACAAGCTCTTGGGCTGTCGGCACTTATCTCGTACCGACATGATGGTCCGGCCAGATGGTAGTCTATTTGTTTTTGACCTCAACACAATGCCGGGCTTGACCAATCAAAGCCTGTACCCCAAAGCCGCGCTTACGGCCGGCCTGTCGATGCCTGAGCTTGTTAAGAAGTTCGTCGCCATGGTTGAGAGAGACGCATGAGCACACCCCGCCCCAACCTGCCGAGACTCAAAGGCTGGTACAAAGATTCCGGTATTTTCTACACGGCCGGACTCTTGATCGTCGGGGCTTGGACCTTGTTGCGGTTTTTCTCCGTGGCCTCAACGTACGACTTGGTCACCCAGCAGCTAGTGGCCCGCTCGTGGCTACATGGCAATTTCGGCTCCATCAGTTTTGGCACAACTAATTACATTTTTAAGCTGATCTTCTTATATATTCCAGCGGACCTATTACCGGGTTCGCCGCGGGCCAAGTTAATCGGCTTGACACTATTAATTAACTTCGCGACATTCGTTCTGATATACAAACTGCTGGAAAAGATTTTGGCGCAGTTTGGTATACATGCCAGGAATTATCTGAGGATAACCATGCTATGGCTAGCAGCTATCGCTGGTTCGGTTTTTTGGATCCAATATGCCAACTCCCGGAACCTTGAAGTCGCTGGCGGACTGCTTCTAATTTACTTAAGTTTACGATTCTTAAAAAAGCCCACCTGGCGGTTGGCGGCTGGCATGAGTCTGTTTGCCGCCTGCCTGTTTTTTGACGACAACCTGCAGTTTTATATGGCGGCTTTGCCGGTCCTACTTTATGGGATAATTTTTTGTGCACGAAAGTGGCGAGTGCCAGCATATCTGGCCTTGGTCCTGGGCGCCGGATTTTTAGGCTCACAGCTACTTTTCTGGCTAAGCTCGAAATTACTGCATATCGATTTTACCGCCAGCAACAGTTTTGTGCACCACCAGTCGTTGGCGCAAATCGTCCGTGCGGTACCAACTGCCGCCAAAACTACGCTGACGCTGTTCGCCGGGACAGTCAACCCCAGGCATTTGCGCGAGGCCTTGAATCTGTTTTTCTTATTTTCCGGCCTACTGCTGTTCATCTGGGTCGGCATCAGGCGGGCCGTCCCTCGGCGATTACTGGCCCTGGTCGCGATTTATTATGCCTGCAATGAGGCGGTCTACATTATTAGCGGCCAGGCCACGACCGGTAACAATGCCCGCTATTTAATAATGCTAGCGCCCATAACCATTCTAGCCATCGCCTCGCTCGGCAAGGTCCTGTCGAAAAATTACCTGGCATACGTCGGAGCATGCTTGCTAATTCTAGCCAACGTTTTGGCTATTGGCTCAGATTTGTCGGCTGATTGGCGTATAAAACCACCGAAGGACGAGCATCTGCTCAGCTTGGCTCGCTATGCCAAGCAGACTAATTCGAGCGTAATTTATGCCAGTATGGATACAGCCCTGCCGCTCTCCTACTATCAATATGCCCCAAAGACTAAATTCGTGGCCTTAGCCTGTGCTCAGCCGAGGCTGCAGCTGGCTAGGTCGGTGCCGCCCATATCCTTGCCTAGCCAGGCCGACACCGCGATTATCCTAGACGGCAAATCGATCAATAACGTTCCTAGCGTTTGCAATGAGACAGCCATCGCGAACCAATTGGGTCAGCCGACCGCAGTCAGACAGTTGGACGACGGCAGCGAAGTCTTGATTTATCCGGCGGCAGTTTTAGGGTCGTTGAACTAAGTCGTCTAAAAAGGGTTCTGGTACTGACGCTGAAGGTAAATACCGTAAACGTTGCCCGGAGCGAGGCACTGTTTAGCGGACTGACATACGTCTCCGTCGTACTCGGCGTAATTGAGCCAAGCGTTCTCCTTGACGGTTAGGTCTGCGCCGGAAACATTGGCAGAAAGGGCGTGTATCGGATAACCGATATAGTATTTGAGTGGGATAGTGACTTCGCCGCCAAACTGCTGAATCTCATATTTTTGGTAGGCGATTTTTACAAATCGCCCTACTGCCATATGGTCGCTATGGTCAGGGTACATGCGACTGATGAGCGTAGATTGTGTACGAATTTCGGCCGGATTATATATGCTCATCAATGTAACCAATGCATTGACTAAATCGTCGTACGTATAGCTAGACTGCCCGTCTACTGACTGTAGCGGCTTGAAGTTATTGCCCCAAAGCTTGGCTAGGCTTTCGAAGTTCGACGACGGAAATCCGTTCCCACCTTGGTTGCCATCGGGCAGATGCATAAAAATCAGCGAGATTTTGGTGTTGCCTCGAGGGTTAGCCACTGTTATGAATTCGTGGTCATTGAGCTCGACTGTTCGCTCAACCCAGATGTTGGTGAGGCCAGTCATGTAGGAGTAGGCGGCTTCAGAGCCTTGCTCACGGTTTAGCCAGTAGAATTTACCCGAGCCGTTGTCGCCGGCTGTAATATAAACCGTTCGGATGCAACGTCCGGCCTTAATATCATGCAAAAGGTCGGGATTCATGAATAGTAAGTCGTCGTCTTGGTGAGCGACTATATCTAAATCGGTCGGTCCTGTGCAGCTAGTGTATGGCAGCTCGTCCGTAGTAATTGGGACAACCGTGGAGGGTCCGCCTGCAGGCTGCGGCGTGATCGGTGAACTGTTATTGACCCCGTGGTCATAGAACAACAAGTACTCCACCGGATGAGTTATAGTACCTGCGATCAGAGCGCTGGCATTTGGCCGGCCATAAAACGATATTACTTGTTTTAGGGTGCAGGTTGGGTAATCGGTTAGGCTTTTATCTAGAGACAACAGGTAAGCAAACTTGGCGTTGTGCAGATCCGGCTGCCAGGCACGGCTGGAAAGAACCTGGCGAGCCTGAGTACAATTATCCAGCGGCATCACGGCCAACTTATTGTTAGAAGCTTGTTCGATTGGCATAACTCGCCAATAATCCCCAACTAAGATATGGCTGCGGTGTTGGGTAACGACTTGAGCCACCAAAATATTACGTTGGTTTATATCGGACAGGGCTGATTTATCAGCGCTATAAACCCGCACTACACTGAATAAACCCATGACCATGCAGATCGTGATGACAGCGCCGCTGAGAACCAGTCGTCGATCCGACCACCGAAATCGTCGGCCGAAGCTGGCCAGGCAAACGAAGATAGCGAAGAGTCCGATGGTCAGATAACGGGCGTCGACAGGATAATAATGGTCAGTCAAAACGAAAACAGCGAAAGCGATCAAACTGCTCCAAGCTAGCGCCAATCCCAGTTTCGCGGGAGTGTCGCCATCGTATTTTTGTGGTTGGAGTTTATGGCGGACACTGGACAATACCAGCCACACAGTCGCCCAGAGACCGGCCAGTAGAACCAGGAGATTGACGATATATTCGGGTCCGGCCGGTCCCACCAGCCTGCCAATAACGTGGTGCGGGATACTGCCAATCGTATTAGCGTCAAAGCCTGGATTGGCCCCAAAATTGGTTAACCAGCCGCCAATGCCGTAAACCAAGCCGCGTCCCAGTTGGTTGAGATTATGGACAACGCCGTATGGACTGCCGCTAGTGACATTGCTGATATGCATAAGTCCGCTAGCATTTATCAACGCCAGCAAAATGATAGCGCCAATCCCAGCCGCTACGGAGCCAATTAGCCAGTTGACGGATTCGGTCACCCATCGCCAATTCTTGGCTAAGGCGTAAACGACGAGGGCGATCACGGCTCCGCCAATGCCAAGTGTCAGGAAAAATTTATCACTGGCCGCCAATAGAACCATTGCACTGACGCCCACCCAGAATCGACGGCTACGCAGACCGGGAGCTCTTAATATCAGAATCAGGCTGAGCATGTAAACCAAGTACTCGATATTGCGAGTAGCTAGCATCGCCATATTTACCGGTAATAAGCCACCGGCATAGGGCATTGGCGGGACTAAAAGTAATGCCGAGGCTAGAGCCAGACATAAGGTACCGAACACCAGAGGCCGCCGCTCGATTTTGTATAGGATGAAGGCCAGACCGGATACCGTGATCAAGCTTGTGAGTACGCTAAAGAAGGCGATCGCACCGCCGGATAGGCCGAACAATCTTATCAGTAAGAAAAGCGGCCACTTGAGTAGGAAAGTATGCGTGCCAGGCAGTGTGGCTTGGTGAAAGGTTGATGAATGCTGAAAAAGGTATGAATTCGCTAGTTGGTCTGAATTCGCGTTCTGTAAACTGGCGCCCAGGATAGACCAAACCAAAGTAGTCGCGGCCAAAACCGCGACGGCGAGCAAAGCATACCAAGCCGGGAAACGGGGTCTTTGGATAAGTTCATTGGCACGCTGCCATAAGCGCCCCACGAAAAGCCTTTTTTTTGGTATCAATTTTTCCATTAACAGCCAAAAAGCCTATTGACCACTAGTATACAGCGTTCGTGGACGACTTAAAAATCCGCGTTTTATATAGGTAAAAATTCCAAATCGCTGTAATACCCAAGGCTAACGTTCGCGACAATACAGCTGGTACGGTGTGGGCTAAAAGCTTTGCGACTAATAGGGTAAAGCCAAAGTTGAATAATACCAGCAAGCTGAAAGCCAGGAACTGCGGTAGCAGAACCCTGTGCTGCAGGCGACGGTCACCAAAAGTCACCAACTTCTGCAGTGCGAATGAAGCGAATAGTCCAAGCCAGAAACTTATGCCGATTGCTAGGACTGGACCGGCGCCAGCCGCTTGGGCGATGACTATGGTCAGCAACTCAAAAACATAGACCGAACCGCCGACAAGAACGTAGCGACCCAATGGCCGAGCCAGCATCGTCTTAACTTTATTTTTCATCAATGCCCGCCGACTGTTCACGGTCGATAACGTATAGCGGGCGGTTTTGAGTTTCGGAATGGATATGCGATAAGTAGAGGCCGATGATTCCTTGGCTGACCAGAAGCAGACCGACCAGAAACAGTAGCATGACCATTACGTAAGCACTACCGGTGGCGTGCAAATGGGCTGGGTCGCCGAATATGGCGTCGACTAGCATGAACAGGCCAAGCAGGACGGAAACCGGCAGGACGATTGCTCCGGCGTAGGCGGCCAGGCGTAAAGGCGAAAGACTCATCGACACGATACTATCCAGTGCTAGCTGGAACAATTTGTTGAAAGAGTAGCCGGCGTTGCCGGACTGGCGCGCCTTAGCGTCAAAGTCGATATGGTCCTGCTTGTAGCCAAGCCAATCGATAAGACCGCGGGTGATGCGATTACGCTCGGTCATGCGCACGAAATCCTGCTGGACCGAACGATCAATCAACCTAAAATCGGTGGCTCCGGGTTTGAGCCTGAAACCGCTGAAGCGGTTAAAAAGTTTATAAAAAACGGCTGACCCGAAACGCTTAGTAAAGCCCTCTCGGTGGTTAGTTTTTCTTACGCCAACTACTACCTTGTGCCCGGCCTGCCAGTGTTTGATGAACTCTGGAATAAGTTCGACCGGGTGCTGGCCGTCACCGTCAAGCGTGATGATGGCATCGCCCTCGGCGGCATGCAGACCGGCGGTCGTCGCCAGCTCTTTGCCGAAATTGCGCGATAGTTTCAACAGCTTGACGCGCCGGTCCGCTTCGCGGAAGTCCCGAATCTTTTTGGCGGTGTCGTCGCGGCTACCGTCGTCGCAGTAAATTATTTCCCAGTCCATACCAATACCATCCAGAACCTTTATTAAGGAGTGGTGAAAATCAGCGAGGCCGCTCGCCTCGTTAAAAACCGGCACTACGACCGACAAAGTTTTACTCATAACGCTATACCAGAAGTATAACAACTCGCTCTCTGTTACAATAGGGGTGAAATTATGCGGCGTTACAATCCAAGGGAAATTGAGACCAAGTGGCAGAAGGTTTGGGCGGAGACCAGCCTCTATAAAACCGACATGACCCGGACGGCGGATAAGTTTTACATCATTCCGATGTTGCCTTACCCGTCTGGCGACTTACACATCGGCCACTGGTACAACTTCGCGCCGACCGACACGGTAGCTCGCTGGCATCGGATGCTTGGCCAGAACGTACTGACCACGAATGGCTTTGACGCTTTCGGCCTGCCGGCCGAAAATGCCGCCATTTCCCGTGGCATCCAGCCGGCTAAATGGACCCATCAGAATATCGCCACGATGACGAAACAAATCGAGCAGATTGGCGCCAGCTACGACTGGGAACACAGCCTGGCCACTTGCAACCCGGATTTTTACAGATGGAACCAGTGGCTGTTTCTGAAACTTTATGAAAAGAAGTTAGCTTATCGAGCCAAAGCCGTGGTCAATTGGTGCCCTAAAGATAAGACCGTTCTAGCTAATGAACAAGTTATCGGCGAGGATAACGTTTGCGAACGCTGTGGCACGCCGGTCGTCCAAAAAGAGATGGAGTCTTGGTACTTCAAAATTACCGACTACGCAGAACGTTTGTTGAAAGATTTAGAAACTGTCGACTGGCCGGAAAAAGTCAAAACCATGCAGCGTAACTGGATTGGCAAGAGCGAAGGCGCGCTGATTGATTTTGTGGTTGATGGCTCCAAGGAAAAAATCCAAGTTTTCACGACCAGACCAGATACGATCTTTGGCGCAACCTACTTGGTGTTGGCGCCGGAGCATCCTCTGGTCAAGAAAATTACATCTGACGAGTGCCGCCCTAGGGTCGAGCAATACATCGAGGAAACCGGCCGCAAGACCGAGCTGGAACGAAAAGAAGCCGAGAAACACAAGACCGGCTCGTTCACCGGAGCATACGCGCTTAATCCGGCCACTAAAGAGAAAATTCCAGTTTGGATTGCTGACTACGTGTTAATGGACTATGGGGCTGGAGCTATCATGGCTGTTCCGGCTCATGACCAGCGCGACCAAGAATTTGCCCAGAAATTTGACCTGCCCATAACGCAAGTAGTGGCCGAACTGTTTTCTGGTGTCGGAGAGGTCCAATTCCAGCCGGACGAAAAGGTAGTCGAGCGCAATGTCGCTCAATCCATCGTCTGGCACCCAACCGAAAACAAAGTTATTGTCCTGGAGGTGCCCGCCTACAAGTGGCGGACGCTGGTGATGGGCGGTATTGATGACGGTGAAGATTGGGTCGAGGGCTCGAAGAGGGAGATCCGTGAGGAGACCGGTTATAAAAATGCCGATTTCATCGGCTATGCAGGCCAGGAATTGTGGTCGGAATTTTGGGCTTTGCACAAGAATGAGAATCGGATAGCCCACTTCAGGGGCATGGAGTTCAGACTTAAAAATCTGGAGCAGGACAAACCGACCAAAGACGAACAGGAGAAACACATTATTCATTGGGAAGACCCGAAAAAGGCCCTGCAACGGTTTAAGCTTCCAGAGCCTAAATACTTCCTCGAGTCCGCCCTTAACCGGGACGAATTCAAGCCGTTTACCGGAGAAGGCAAGCTTATCGACTCTGGCAAATATACCGGTCTGGATTCGGCACAGGCGCGTGAAAAAATCACCAAAGATTTTGGTAAAGAGCAGACCCACTACCGCTTACGCGACTGGCTGATTACCCGCCAACGCTACTGGGGCACGCCGACGCCAATCATCTACTGTGATAAATGCGGCATTGTGCCGGTACCTGAAAAGGACCTGCCGGTTCTTTTGCCTGAGGACGTCGAATTTGAGTTGTCTGGCCGCTCGCCGCTAGTTGACCGCGCCGACTTCGTCAACACCAAATGCCCCAAATGCGATGGCCCCGCCAAGCGCGAGACGGACACCATGGATACTTTCGTTGATTCCAGCTGGTACTTCATCCGCTATGTGGATAACAAAAACGATAAAGCCGCGTTTGGGCCGGAGCTAGTCAATCAATGGCTGCCGGTGGATCATTATATCGGCGGTATTGAACATGCCATTCTGCACCTGATGTACGCCAGGTTTATTACCAAGTTCCTGCATGACGAGCACGGGCTGAGTTTTGAGGAGCCGTTCAAGAAATTGACCAATCAAGGAATCATTCTGGGTACGGACGGTCTTAAAATGAGCAAACGGCGCGGCAATGTCGTCAACCCGGACGAACAAGTCACCAGCTATGGCGCCGATAGCCTGCGGTTGTACTTGATGTTCATGGGCCCGTATGACCAGGGTGGCCCATACAGTCTTGGCGGTATAGCCGGGACCAGGCGCTTTTTGGACCGTGTCTGGACTTTGGCCGGGGAATTTTTGGACGCCAAGCCGGGCTCAATCGGCCACGTTGATGAAACTGCCTTGGCGTCCATCACTCATCGAACCGTCAAGAAAGTTACCAAAGATCTGGAAAAGCTGAACTTTAACACCGCCATAGCGGCGATGATGAGCTTGACCAATGAGCTTTATAAGCTTAGGGCCGACCGGCCGCTGACTCAGACGCTGGCTTTGCGTAGCGCAATAGAAACACTGATTCTACTATTGGCGCCATTCGCGCCACATTTTGCGGAAGAACTATGGCATGAATTCGGGCACGAAGAATCGGTGCATGTAGCTAACTGGCCGATCTGGGATGAAAAATTGGTGGTCGAAGAACAAGCTACGCTGGCCGTCCAGGTGAATGGCAAGGTCCGGGCCGAAATTGTGGTATCGTCTAACATCGATGAGGCCGGGGCAGTCGAAGCCGCTAAGGCCGACCCAAAAATCGCCGATTTGATCTCCGGCAAAAAAATCAAAAAGGAAATTTACGTGTCCGGCCGCCTGGTCAGCCTGGTTTTCTAATTCTTTGTTGGATTTGCTGAAAAGTCTTTTCTAAAACTACTAGGGGCATCAAAGCGGTCATACCGACTGCATTGACAATAATACAAGCGGCCCTCTCGGTCCTGGGCCAGCGGTCGCGCGGTTCCATCATAAAATCCTGGCCAGTCATAAAAACACTATATAACATCACATTTATCAAAAACTGGAGAGTGAGGCATTTTTTTGGTAGAATTAGAGCAAGCTACTAGGTAAAACTCTAGGATTTAAGGAATATTTTAAGTGGGAAAACCAAAAAAACGAACCAGCAGCCGCCGCACCGGAACACGGCGCAGTCATCTGGTATTGAAGCTGGCCCGGCGAGTCAACGCCACCAGCCCGGTCAAAGCTAGGGTTGGCACGAAGAAAATCGGCAAACCCTCCGCGAAGTAGCCTTGTAGCGCACGTTAAAAGGATTTAAAAATATGGCAAGCAATCGTCACCTGGGTCGGATCGTCGCTCTGCAAACCTTATATGAGCAGGACTTTCGACGCGAAGCCAACGACGACAGCTTCTCGCTGAGCGAGGCGCTAGCCCGCAACATCGGCCGTTACGAAGACACCATCGACGATAAGGCTTTTATTGAGCAGCTGGTCAACGGTGTTGACCAGCACCTGCCGGAGCTCGACGATATCATCCGTCCGCTGGCGCCGGAGTGGCCAATTGAACAGATTGCCCGGATGGACCGAGTCATTTTGCGTATCGGCACGTTTGAGCTGACCTATGAAAAAGATGTGCCGCCTAAAGTCGTGATTAACGAAGCGGTTGAGCTGGCCAAAGGTTTTGGCGGCGAGAATTCTTCCAAGTTCATCAACGGTGTGCTTGGCAGTGTTCTCCGCCAGATCGAGGAGTTGGCCAAAGTCAAGAAGGCTAAGCCCAAGACCGCCAAGAAGCCTACTGCTAAGAAATCTAGTGAGGAATAAATAAGATGAAGATGAAACGCCCCCGGCCAATCGCCGGCTTCCGAAAACTTGTCCGTCGACCTTCCATCAGTGAAGTCGTCCGCGAACCTACCGCCGGCGGTATTGTTTTTCGGCACGGCCTCAAAGACCCTAAGCAAATCGAGTTTTTACTGATTCAAGATTCCAAAGGCCGCTGGACGATTCCCAAAGGTCACATCGAAGAGGGCGAAACCGCCCGCGCGACCGCTGAGCGTGAAATCCGCGAGGAAACCGGCCTGCAAAAGATGAGAGTTCTCAACTGGCTGGGTAAAATCAACTTCCGTTACCGCCGTGGTAGTAGCCTGGTTCTGATGACCACTGAGATTTATTTAGTCCAGGGGCTGGGTAGCACCAACCAGATTCGTAAAGAGAAATGGATGACCTCGCTTGGCTGGCTGCCGGCCAACGAAGCCCTGGAAAAGATTGAAT
>Ga0265338_10001902_pt1 | contig 32646 bp, 28 predicted proteins | sample 42126metaG_FD_193579 | JGI IMG/M metagenome (GOLD analysis project Ga0265338, IMG submission 193579) | Rhizosphere microbial communities from Carex aquatilis grown in University of Washington, Seatle, WA, United States - 4-21-26 metaG | ecosystem: Host-associated > Plants > Roots > Rhizosphere...
TCCGCCGAGCAGGGTCAGGTCGCGTACCCTGGACGCTGCCCACCGGTGAGACCGGTGAAGTGAGGGCGTTTAGCTCAGTTGGTAGAGCGCCTGCCTTACAAGCAGGGGGTCGTGGGTTCGAGCCCCGCAGCGCCCACTCGAAAGCCCCAGGTCAGCCGTGTTTTCTGGTTCCGCGCGACGATCACCTGTGCCGCTCGTGCCATCCGCGTGCCATATCCGTGCCACAACGTCAGCGTACGTCGTCGTCTGTCGCACTTCGCTTCGCGCCTCGAGGCGTGTTCACGCCCGGCGCCTTGCGGTTCTCGAGCGACACGATGTCGCAGCGTGAGTGCCATCGTGGCGTTTTGTCGAAGCGCGTGAGATGGTTGAGAGATTCGTCACAAACTCTCTACGAGGGCCATGACGGAGGTGGCGCCGAACACTCGTCGGTAGTTTCGTCCTGTCATCTCCGTGAGCACACCGATCTCGACGAGGCGATCGATTGCACTCTTTGCCGTCGGAGTGCTGACGTTGTACTTCTGTGCCGTGAAGGTCATCGTGACGACCGGCCAGACAACGAGATCCTCGGCGAGTTGCACGATTACGCCGCCCCACCGTCGCGTCTGAAGTTCTAGTCGAACGAGTCGGATCCACTCCATGAGCTGTTCAGCGACGGCGACGTGGGATTCGCACTGTTCCTTCAACGCCGTGCAGAAGAATTCGACCCACGGATCCCAAGCTCCGGTCCCGCTCGTCTGGAGTAGGAGGTCTGCATACTCATCTCGGTGGCGCAGAAACCATGGCGAGATGGTCAGGGCGGGATCGGTCAACGCTCCCGATCGGAGCAGCTGCAAGATGATGATCAATCGTCCGACGCGTCCGTTGCCGTCGCCGAACGGGTGAAGTGTCTCGAACTGGTAGTGGGCAAGGGCCGCGACGATCGGGATCGGAAGGTCATGATCCGCGTTGACCCAGCGCTGCCAGTCGTCAAGACCGACTGCCAACTGGTCGCCGGGTGGCGGCGGCACGAAGCGCGCGTCGTGCATGCTCTTGTAGTTCTCGGGAGCGATGATCACCTGGTGTTGCCGAACCCGCCCGGGGTCGCGCGGTTGTGTGCGCGACGAGGCTGCGAGCACGGCTTGAAGGTCGGTAAGCATGGCGATGGTGATTGGCCGCTTGCGGACGAGTTCGAAGGCCTCGTTTGCCATTTGCTCGTACCCAAGGATCTCTCGGACTTCGCCGGTCAGTTGCGCGAGCTGTGGTAGCCGCGCTTCCAGGATCTCGTAGAGCGCGGCATGAGTTCCTTCTAAGGCTGAAGTGGTCTGCGCTTCCAGTGCGAGCGCAGGCACGATCAGCAACCCGGGATTCGGAAGCTGGGAGCATGCTTGCTTGAGACGCCCGAGCGCCTCCATCGCTTGCGACACGGCGTTCCAGGTCTTGCTGCTCAGTTCGACATCGGCTGGGAGGGGATGCGGAACGTAGGCGGAGTGGGTGAAGTAGTTGCCCTTAGCATCCGTTCCCTCGATCTTCACGAGGTCACCGATGGGACTGCAGCCGAGGGCCTCGAGGTCCATGAAGTTAAGTATAGCGATCAAATACCTAACTTCTATCGCTAGTTCCGGGTCGGCGGTCCTAACAAGTTCCGCCGAATATTAGGACTTGGGTTCAGAACCTCTACTTACACGGCTGGAAGTTAGGGGCGGCGGGCGTGCGGCTTAGCCCCGCAGACGGTTACGGCCTCACATGATTTCGACGCCGTGGTCGATCTCGCGGCCTGGGCTGCGGACCTGTGCAGTGAGTTCTTGGAGGTGTCGTTTGTCGAACGTGTCGGCGTTGCCGATGGGTCGGTGGGGGTCGGTGATGTAGTGGTCGACGCGGTAGCGCTCGACGTAGTCGGCCGCCTGGCGCCACCTCGAGAGGCTTGCCCGATCTTTGGGCGGAGCCCCGAGCTCTTGGAGGTATAAGGGAGGGTCAGCGACGTCGGCGTTGACGAGCTGGTCGAATCGACGGTCGATCGCGTACTCGACCTGTGGGAGTTCTTGCATTTCGTCGTAATGTCTCTTGAGGTACTCGTCCCGTTCGGTTTGTGCTCGGTGGGCGCGTTCGATCGCCTCGTCGAGCCCTTCGATCGCGCTGGTACGAGCGCCGATGTGGGTGGTGAGCACGACCCGGCGCCCCCGTCGCTCGTCGCGGTTGCGCCAACCGCGTTCCTTGTCGAGCGCTGCGAGGTCGCGTTCCAGCCGGGCAATGTTCTCGACGTTTTGTTGTCGCATGGCGGTGAGCGATTCGACGTCGTCGTAACGGACCCGCGGGCAGTCGCGTTTGACGGTCTCTAGGCGTCTTCGCCGATCTTTGAGGTCTCCGATTTCGCGTCGGATCGCGACCCGGTCGATGCCGGCGTCCACCGCGAGTGTTTGGGCCTGGCTCCGGCGGAGTGTTTGGGTGAGGGCTTCGACGGGTTCGGGTGGTGTTGCTTCTTGGGCGTGGGCTTCGCGCCGAGGTTCGCTGGCAACGAGGTAGATGCGGTTCTCGGCTCGGCCGCGGGACAGAGCGACGTAGCCGGCTTCTTGGTAGAGGGTGTCCGAGCCGAGCACGAATGCCCGGTCGACGGTTTGACCTTGCGCTTTGTGGATCGTGGTCGCGTAGGCGTGACGGACGTGACCGGGGTCGACGTAGCGGGCCGGGAGTGTCAGCTCGGTGCCGGTGTCGGTCCGGACGCTCATCTCGCGTTGTTCGGGATTGACAGCAGTGACGGTGGCGCAGGTGCCGTTGCGGACGCCGAGTCGGCGGTCGTTGCGCAGGGTCATGATGCGATCGCCGGCTTGGTAGGGGCGTTCGTCGACGGTGAGAACCGGGCCGGTGAGCTGGCTGGCTTCGTGGAGGTGGGCGCGGGCGCGTGCGTTGAGGTCGTCGACGTCGGACCAACGTGTCGCGAGCATGAGTACCCGGTCGCCCGAGAGTGACGCGGCCCACCAGTCGGCGGTCATCGCGTTCCTGGCCGCGGGTGCGGTCTTGTCCGTTCTTATGCGTCCGTGCTGTTGGTAGGCGGCGACCGCGTCGTCGACGTGGCCGTCGCGGAGCTGGGCGAGGGCGTCGCGTTCCCACGCCTCTCGTTGGCGTCGGTTTTCGGTGAGTCGGATGGTGGGCATGCGCGTGCCGAGCCCGCGTAGGAGTCCGCCGGCGTCGATCTCGGGGAGTTGGCGGGGATCGCCGACGAGGACGACTTTGGTGTGCGCGGTGGCGGCGTGGTCGAGGACGCGTGCGAGTTGGCGCGTGCCGACCATGCCGGCTTCGTCGACGACGAGGATCGTGTTGGGCGGGAACGGTCCGCGGGAGCCACGGTCGAGGTCGGCGAGGAGGCTGGTGATGGTGTGACTCGGGATGCCGGCGGTGGTTTCGAGTTCGGCGGCGGCCCGGGCGGCGAGGGCGGTGCCGAGGACGAGATGTCCGGAGCGTTGCCAGGCTTCGCGGGCGGCGTCGAGACTGAACGTCTTGCCGGTCCCGGCTGCGGCGATCACGACATCGACCGCACGTCCCGAGGTGGTCAGCGTCGCGACCATCTCCAACTGTTCCTCCGAGAGTGTCGGTCGCAAGCTGAGCGCCGCGACGACGCACTCCTCGTCCGCGACCCCGAGCGTCTGGTCGGTGTCAGCGACGGCGCGGTCGACCAGGCGACCTTCGAGGTCGAGGAGGTCTTGGGTCGAATATCGCGGTCCGGTCGCGGGCGTGTCGATCGCCCGTCCGTTTGCACGTCGACGCATGGTCCCGACCGGTCCGTGTGCCGACGCCTGGAGCGGGATCACGCGCGGGTCGGCGAGGGTCTGGTCGGCGAGCTGTTCGACGCGGGTGACGTCGGCACCTTCGGTGAGTTCGCCGCACCAGGCGCGTATGACCGTCCGGCGATCGAAGGTGCTGGCCTGTTTGGTAAGTCCTTCAGGGTCGAGAAGCCGGTTGCCAATCGTCTGGACACGTTCGGCGGTCAGGTCGACGGACGTGTTGCCAACCACGGTGTCAAGCTCGGCACGGTCCCATCCGATCTCGGCGACCTGTTCGGCCCACAGTGCGTGCAGTTGTCTCGGGTCGACGGCGTAGTCCTTGGCCTGGCGGGTCTCGAGCACCGCGTACTGCGCGGCCCGGGCGGAGCTCTCGCCACGTTCGGCCAGTTCGGCTTCGATCTCGTGCCGTCGAGTCGAAAACCGATCGAGCACTGTCGACGGGATACCGACGATGTCCGCGATGCCGTTGACGACTGGTGTCCACTCGACACCAAGCTCGACGCTCAGCTCGGCGCGGAGGTGTGCTTCGTAGAGGTAGCCGGCGGTCTTGGCGTGCAGATACAGGTGGCGGGCGTCGAGCGCTCCCCAGCGGCCGTCGTCGCTGCGGGTCGCGTTCGCGACCACGACGTGACTGTGCAGGTGCGGGTCGCCGGCGCGGCTCGTGCGATGCCGGAACGCAGCGGCGACGAACCCGTCACCGCGCAGGGCCACGAACCCGTTGGTGCCGCGTCTCGACCAACACGCCTGCTCCTCCAAATACGCCAGGGCCGCGTCGACACTGCGGTCGTGCGCGGCGCGAACAACGGCGCTGACTTCGCGGTCGCCGAGTCCCCAAAGCACGGACACGGATTTCGGCGCGCAGAACGTGAGGTCGAATCCCGGGACCCGGCGTTCCCCGCCCCGGGCAAACCGGTCCCCGGAGATCGGATCAACACCGGCCAACACCTGACGGAGATCGTCTGCGCTGACCCGGCCGTCGAGCCCGAGCTCGGCGGTCATCGTCCCGAGCCACCGGCCCGGCGCCTCGCCACGGCCGATGTAGTAGTCCTCCGCGCCGCTGGCGACCGTCTCGAGGTAGTAGCTCTCCTGACCGTGACCCAACTTCCCGATGCTCAGCACGACGCCACCCGGGCTACGACCGCGGCTCGCATTTCAAATGCAAGTGCGTGCTGGAATTTTGCGCAGTGAGAAACGGGGGAGGAGCAGTTGTCGCGGACGCGGTGCTGCTCGGCAGAGGGGAGGTTGTCGCGGTTGGAAACTTCTGGGCGCGTTACTGAGACGTGATCTCGGGTCGTGAGTCGAGGAACGCGTATGCCTATGCGATCGCGGTGCCGGATTGCGTCAGCGGGTCGGGCGTTCCGGAGCCGGTATCTCCGTGTCCGGCGAAACTGGAATCGCGTCGTGGACCGGGGTCGGTGTCGCGTCGTGATCATGTGGGCTGGTCGAACAGGTTCGGGATGTCGGCGGTCGTGTGTGCGCGACGGACACGAGTCGGAGCAGGGGAGGGGCGAGCCGGTTCGCCGATCCATCCGGAAAGCGCCGCGTCCGTATCGTGCGACACGGCGATCAGAACCTCGTAACGGCTGCGCGCAAAGCGGGCCGATCGCTGATCCCGTTCGACGTGCGCGGCGATGAGGCCGGCTTGGCGGAGGTCGGCTAATGCGGCAGCCGCTCGATCCTTCCCGATCCCCAGACTTCGTGCGACGTCGCGGGCGTTGCTGAAGGTCATCAATCGGCCCGAGTCGTCGACGGTTCCACCGAGCGCGAGCAGCTCAAGTACCGACCACGCGGCCACGCCGAGCTCCCGACGCACATCAGCCGACCCTGCGTCCACGCGCAACGCGGTACCGCCACCGGAGTCGACCACGACCGTTATGCCGATGTTCACGCTCGACCGGGCCCGTCCGTAGGCGTCCGCAGCAGCGCGTCGATCGCGTGCCGCGGCACGACGATCCGACGTCCGAGCCGCACATGTACGAGCTCGTCTCGGGCCACCAGCCCATAGGCATGCGTGCGCGAGATGCCGAGCAACCGCGCCGCCTCCGGGACACTGAACACCAACACCTGATCTTCTTCTTCCATCACACCCTCCGTCTCGTGAGTCCTGTAAAGACGGATAGCGCGCCAGCGATCCCAAACGCGACAAAAGATCTGGCGCGGACCCGAAGAAATCGCGCGGAGCCGCCCGGGTGTTCGTTTGCTGGCGGTGCGTCGGGGCACTGGGCCGTGTTGATGTCGGCACCCAAAGATCGTCCTGGACCGCGCGAGTCGGCGCGCCGAAACGCCGGGACCAAGGGAGTATTTGCTGTGGCGTCGCGTTCGCAGCTGTCGGGCGCAGCGATCTTGCGTCCGGACCGCCGCCCGCGCATAATGTCAAGTAAGTCAATCGAGTGAATGGAGATGTCGTGACCGACGGCGTTCTTGTGGCCCGGATCGCAATTGCGCTCGGGCTGTCGTCGGTGATCGGTCTCGAGCGCGAATTCCGGCGTAAGTCGGCCGGACTGCGCACGGTGGCGCTTGTGGGTGTCGGCGCCGCCGTCGCGATGATCATCAGCAAGTACGGCTTCGCTGACGTTCACGGGACAAACGTCTCGTTCGACCCTTCGCGCGTTGCGGCCCAGATCGTTTCGGGAATCGGCTTTCTCGGTGCGGGGATCATCTTTGTGCGTCGCGACTCGGTGTCGGGACTCACAACGGCTGCGGTGATCTGGCTCACGGCAATGATCGGCATGGCGGTCGGGGCCGGGCTGGTTGCCGTTGCGGCGGCGGCGACTGCGACCCACTTCGTTGTGGCTGTCGGCTATCCGGCCTGCGTGAAGCGACTACCGCATTCGCCGTGGGCACCGGTTCCGGTCACCGTCGAGTACGTCGATCAACGTGGCGTGCTGCGCGATGTGTTGGGCGAGCTCACGGGCCGTGGATTCGCGGTGTCGCACCTTTCGGTTGATCGGTCGCTCGACGCGCCGGGCCGGGTCGCGGTCGCGCTGCACGTCATGGGCAAGGGCACTCCCGCGAATCTGGCGACGGCAATCGCGGCGGTCGACGGCGTGCTGTCCGTCGACGCGGGCGAGGGCGAGAGCTCGTAGCTGTTGAGCGCGCTCGCCGGCGCGTTCGCGGGCTGGCGTATGTGCGAGTTGGGGGTGCGAGAGCGGCCGTGGACCCGGGAAACGTTGGTCTTCTTAAAATATGACTTGACGGGTCGGGAATTGGGACTACCGTAAACCGGGTGGGCGTAACGATGCATCCGAAGTCGCTCCGGCGGTTCGCATTCGAGCGGATCGACTCGAGACCATTGACGCTCGACGAGCGATGTTGTCGGTGATCGCGGTCGGCTGAACACGGGCGGCGCTCCGCTGTCTTCGCCGTCGCGGGTCGTTCTTCAGTGTTGTGTCGAGCGCGATGCCGTCGCGCCGTGCGGAAGGGTCGAGATTGTGGCGACTGAGGTATCGGAGTTGACCGAAGGTGTCGAAGTCGAGGTGCGGACGCGGTTCACCGCGAATTGGGCGCCGGCCTTCGAAGTTGTGCGTGTGGCAGGGGATCGAGTTCACGTCCGGCGCCGCTCGGACGGAGCGGTGCTGCCAGTCGCGCTCAGCCTCCACGACGTCCGGCGAGCCCGAACCGCTCACGACCGTAACGACGCGATCATGAGTGCGGGACGGCACCGGGGATGAGCGACGTCTTCTCCTGTGAAAACGATTGTTTGGAAGACGTCGCGCGGCTCGCGGGTGAGCTCGACATCGGATGGTGGGCGTCGGACGGCCCCACCGGCGGCTACCTCGTCGCGCTCGCACTACAGGTCGCTTCAGGTGCTTGCGTTCCGTCCGGCATCGTGCCGCGCAGCGTCGACTTCCATGTGCTCGGGCCGGCCGTCGCGGGCGCGTTTCAGGCCCGTGTGACGATCGAGCGCGCGTCCGACGAGCTCGCGCTCTCCACCGTTGTCCTCGAGCAGGCGCGGCCATTCGCGGTCGCGCACGTCTTCTTCAGCAGCCACCGGGGAGCTCAGGCTCCGGCCGATGGCCGCCCGCCGCCCGTGTTTCCGGCCGAGGTGTACGCGCAACTCTCGTCGTCGAGCGGGTCGCTGCCTCCGGTTGCCCGTCAGTTCGTGTTTCGTCCGACGACGGAACCGGACGGTTCGGCGCCGATGCCGGGCTGGGACGCGGTGTGGATCGAACCGGTCCGGCGGCATGCGCCCGGTCGAGCGGCGGTCGCGGCCATGATCGACTCGTGGTATCCGCCGAACCACATGCGCGCAGTGCGCGAGTTCCTGCAGGGCGGGGTCACGCCGTTGGACGAACCACCGGCGACGACGCTGCTTGGCGGTCGAGTCACGTTCGCCGCCCCCGAAGGGTCATATGACGACGTCGCGTGCGCGCTCCTCGTGAGTCGCATTGCCGCGATCGTCGATGGCCACTACTTCGAAGACAGCGAGATCTGGTCGAGCGACGGCGAGCTCTTGATCAAAGCCGAGCTCATGCGGCGCAACGCGCTTGTGCCGACCGCGGTCGGCTGAGATCTCGTTCAGCCGGCCGCGCTGCAGGCGAACGCCACCTTCACCTCGGGAGCCCGACCGCGCGTCTCGCGACTCGGGCGAAATGCGTCGCCGCGGGGAGCAGCCTCGCGGTGGCGCAGCTCCAGTGCTTGGTACCCGAGGAAGCTGGTCATGATGTCTGCCGTCGCGTGCGCAGTGCGGAAGTAACGGCGGAGGCGACGCGACGTCCAACGATCCGGACGTGCCGCTCGCGGTCGGACGAGCAACTCAGTTGACGACCTGTCCCAACGGTTCAGCTCGAGTTCGAATTCCTCAACGGCGCGCCTTCGTTGCGTGCGGGCCGACACCGGCGCGGCCCACGAGGCTTCTGCGTGGCCGAACGGAGGCAACGTCACCCCGAAGGCGCGGTCGAACCTCAACACGGCCTTGCATTCGCCGAGCGCGACCATGGCGCCGGCGCGTAGCAGCCGGGGTTCGCGCACGACGAGCTCGAGGGCTTCGAGCGGTTGGCTGATCTTTCGTTGTACGACGAGTGTCGGGTAGTCGAACAAGGTCATCGGGAGCGCTCCTTGCGGCGGGGGGAAGTTCCGTCTTTCCGCGCGCACGGCTGACAGCGAGATGAGGGGGGTGATCTCGCTGCCAGCCAAGCGCGATTTACCCGGTGGCGATGCAGTCGCCACCGGGCACGATCACGCGTCGGTGCAACAGACCGGGTGATCGCCCAGATGCGCGAAAGCACGCCGCTGTCGCCACGACGTCAGTGTCGTGGCATGGATCGGCGTCGCGTGAGCTGTTCGCACAACACGAGGCTAGCGCCAATTCCCGACCTGTCAAGTCATATTTAGAGTCAAACTCCACTAAATCCATTGAGGAACTAGACTACGCTACAAACGGCCAACCGGATGACGCACGGATCGGCGGATCTGCTCGTGAAGTTCCTTGCCCTCACACTTGTCGTTCACGGCCCGGATCCGGTGACCGGTGTGACACCGTCGACATCGGCGCGATTTCGCGCGCTGATCGAGAACGCCGTGTTGGCGGAGGAACTCGGGTTCGACGGGTTCGCGGTGGGGGAGCGACACGAACGGCCGTTCATCTCGTCGTCGCCCCCGGTGATGCTGAGCCACATCGCCGCCAAGACGTCGAAGATCCGGCTCTTCACCGCGGTGACGACGCTGAGCCTCCTCGACCCGGTGCGCGCCTTCGAGGACTACGCGACCTTGGATCACCTTTCCGGTGGGCGACTCGAGTTGATGATCGGAAAAGGAAACGGTTCGGCCCAGGCCGCGCTGTTCAGTGTCACGACCGACGACCAGTGGGACCGCAACCGCGAGGGCTACGAGTTGTTCCGGGCGCTCTGGGGCAACGACAAGGTCACGTGGCACGGATCGTTTCGGCCGCCGCTCGAGCACGCCGAGGCACTGCCGCGCCCGCTGCAACGGCAGGTCCGCGTGTGGCACGGCAGCGCGACGAGTAAGGAATCCGTCGACCTCGCGGCACGGTACGGCGACCCGTTGTTCTCCGCCAACGTCACCAACCCGATCGAACCGTACGCGGAGCTCGTGCACTACTACCGGGAGCGCTGGGAGCACTTCGGTCACGATCCGCGCGACGCGCTCGTCGGCGCGGGCTCGGCGGGCTTCTATGTCGCGGACACCACGCAAGAAGCCATCGCGGTCTATCGGCCGATCTTCGAAGCCCAGACCGCGACGATGGCGAAGTTCGGGATTCCATCGGTGTTCGATTCGATCGAAGACTTTGTGGCGAGGAGCTCGGCGCTCATCGGGAGTCCGCAACAGATCCTCGACAAGGTCGCGCGCTACCACGAGCAGTTCGGTCACGAGGTGCTCCACATCGCGGCGGAGACGCCCGGCCTCACGGCCGCGCAGCACCGACGCGCGCTCGAGCGGTTCCAATCTGAGATCGCGCCCGTGCTCCGTCAGGCGTTCCCGAGCCGCCCATTCCCGACCATGCCCGAACCCGGAGGATGACGGCAATGACTGACGCCCACGTACCCCTCGCTGTTCTGGACCTCGCCCCCATCGTTTCGGGCGCGACGGTGAGCGATGCCGTTGCCAACTCCATCGACCTGGCGCGCCACGTCGAGTCGGCCGGATATCGCCGGCATTGGCTTGCCGAGCACCACTTCACGCCTGGAGTGGCGAGCTCGGCAACGTCGATCCTGATCGGGCAGGTTGCGGCGGCGACCTCTTCCATCCGGGTCGGCTCGGCTGCGGTGCAGACGGGACATCAGACACCACTGTCGATCGTCGAGCAGTTCGGAACCCTCGACGCCTTCTTTCCCGGGCGGATCGATCTCGGCCTCGGGCGATCAGGCCAGCGCCGCGCCGAAGCTATCTCCGAGCTCGCAGCCAGAACCGCAGGCACTGGGAAAGACGACTCGAACGCGGCCTCCCCTTCGGCGCGCATCGTCGATGGGCTCCTCATTCCGAAGCCATTCTCGTTCTCGTCCCTACTCGGCTCGTCGCGATTCGCGTCGATGCACTCACACCTCCAACAGCCGGGTGCCCAGTCACCTGACTACGCCGAGCAGCTCGACGAGATTCTCGCGTTCCTCGCCGGAACGCTGCGCACTCCCGACGGCGACCCGATCCGCGCGGTTCCCGGCGTTGGCGCGCAGGTCGACGTGTGGATCTTTGGAAGCAGTGCCGGACAGAGTGCTCAGGTGGCGGCGGAGCGAGGCCTGCCGTTCGCGGCGAACTACCACGTCAGTCCGGCAACCGTGCTCGAAGCGGTCGATGCATACCGGGCTGCGTTCCGTCCTTCCAAGCATCTGCACGCCCCGTACGTCGCGGTCTCCGCAGACGTTGTGGTGGCCGACGACGACGAGACCGCGCAGCATCTTGCTTCACCGTACGGACTCTGGGTGCGCAGCATCCGAACCGGAAGAGGCGCGGTCGAGTTTCCGACACCCGAAGAAGCGGCGAAGCACGTGTGGTCGCATGATGACCGCGACCTGGTGGCCGACCGCGTCGACACCCAGTTCGTCGGGAGTCCGTCGACGGTTGTGGCCGGCCTCGAGATCTTGGCGCGCGCCACAGGCGCAGATGAGCTCGTCGTCACCACGATCACGCACGATCACGCGGACCGCGTCCGCAGTTACGAACTCTTGGCCCGGGAGTGGTTCGCGGTCCGCGGTTCTTCCGCGATCAGCGAGCCGGCACGCGCGTCGGGATAACCGACTTCAGGCGACCTCGCGCAAACGGCCGGACTCGGCTTCCGTTCGGGAAGCGATTGAAGAAACCGTGCCGATCAGCGTGCGCCCCGGTTGGCTGCGAGCCGGTCGAGCGCCGCGACGAGTTGGTCGATCTCGCCATGGGTGTTGTACATGGCGAGCGACGGGCGAACGGTTGCATCGAGCCCGTAGTGGCGCAAGATCGGTTGCGCGCAATGGTGACCGGCGCGCACGGCGATGCCCTCGTGGTTGAGCGCAGTACCAACCTCTTCGGGCCGGTAGCCGGAGAGCACGAACGACAGCACGCTTGCTTTGTCCGGAGCCGTGCCTATGAGGCGAAGGCCGGGCACTGCCTGGATCTCCGCGGTCGCATATTCCAGTAGGTCGTGCTCGTAACGGGAGACGTTCTCGAGGCCGACTCCCTCGAGATAGTCCAGTGCTGCACCGAGGCCGATCGCGTCAGCGATGTTGCCGGTCCCGGCCTCGAAGCGTCCGGGCGGGTCTTGATAGGTCGCCCGCTCCATCGTCACATTGCGGATCATGTTCCCGCCGCCCTGCCACGGCGGCATCCCCTCCAGCACATCCGGTTTGCCGTACACAACGCCGATACCGGTCGGACCGAAGACCTTGTGACCCGAGAAGACGTAGAAGTCGGGGTCGAGGGTCGAAACGTCGACCCGGGTGTGGGCGACGGCCTGCGCACCGTCGACAAGGACGCGCGCTCCGGCCGCGTGCGCCATCTCGATTACCTCGCGGACGGGAACCACCGTGCCGAGCGCGTTGGACACGTGAGCAATGGCGACGAGGCGAGTGCGATCGTTGAGCAGATCGCCGTACGCGTCGAGACGAATCTGGCCGGAGTCGTCGACGGGGATCACCCGCAGCTTGGCCCCCTTTTCGGCCGCAAGTTGCTGCCAGGGGACGATGTTGGCGTGGTGCTCCAGAAGTGAGACGACGATCTCGTCACCGGGCACGATGTTGTCGCGCCCCCAGCTCTGTGCGACGAGGTTGATCGCCTCGGTTGCGCCGCGCACGAAGATGATGTCGTCGGACGACCCGGCACCGAGGAAGGTGGCGACCTTCGCGCGCGCTGCTTCGAACGCATCGGTCGATCGAGCGGCGAGCTCGTGAGCGGCGCGGTGGATGTTGGAGTTCTCGTGCGAGTAGTACCGGACGAGCCGGTCGATGACGACCTGCGGCTTCTGGGTGGTCGCGGCGTTGTCGAGCCACACGAGTTGATGCCCGTTCACGCGCTCGTCGAGGATCGGGAAGTCGCGTCGCACGACATCCACGTTGAAGCCCGTGTGATCGAGGTTCGGTGGTCCCGTTGCCCCGGGATCGACGAAGTAGCGCTGCAGGCTGCTCGCTTCGCCCACGAAGTAGTACGGCGAGGACGGAGCCGGCGTCTCGGTCGGCGGCCGCGGGATCACGCGCGGTGCGGAGAACGTGGCCGGCGCAGCGGGCGACGGAACGCGAGGTGCCGCCGGCACTACCGGTGCCGGAACGCGCTCGGGTTCGGTCGGGATCGCCGCGCCTTCCGCCACCTCGGCGAACATGGCGTTCGCCAGCCGTTCGAGCGTGGCGACGTCGAGCGGAAGGGATGACCCCCCGCTCAAGCCGTCAAGGCCGGGGACGTCCGCAGCCATCGTCACTACAACGCGTCGCGGGCACTCCGGTCACTTCGCGGCCTTCTTGCGAGCGCCGGAGGCGGCGGACGCGGTCACGTAGGTGTCCTTGTAGTCGTGGTACTTGCCGACCTCGACGTCGTCGAGGACGCCGAGCGCGTCGTCGGTCAGGATCGCGAGCGAGCAATACAACGAGATGAGATACGACGCGATCGCGTTGCGACTGATCCCCATCGCGCGTACCGAGAGACCTGGGCCCCGTTCTCCGCTCAGGCCGGGCTGGTACAGCCCGACGACACCCTGGCGCGCTTCGCCGACCCGTAAGAGCAAGACCTTGGTCTTGCCGTCGGTGAGCGGCACCTTGTCGGACGGGATCAAGGGCAGACCGCGCCAGGTGAGGAACTGGCAACCGAAGAGACTCGTGGTCGGCGGCGGTGTGCCGCGACGGGTGGCCTCCCGCCCGAACGCCGCGATCCCAGCTGGGTGCGTGAGGAAGAACGCCGGCTCCTTCCACACTCGCGCGATCAGGTCATCGAGATCGTCGGGGGTCGGCGCGCCGGTGCGGGTGGAAAGCCGCTGCTCGGGGGCGACGTTGGCGAGCATTCCGTACTCGGCGTTGTTGATCAACTCGCCTTCTTGGCGCTCCTTGATCGACTCGATCGTGAGACGGAGTTGCTCTTCGATCTGATCGTACGGACTGCTGTACAGATCGGAGACGCGTGTATGTACGTCGAGCACGGTCGAGACCGAGCTCAAGAAGTACTCGCGCGCCGCCTCGTCATAATCGACAAAGGTGGTCGGCAGATCGAGCTCACCCCGCGGCGGGCACGAGACCTCGACGTCTTCTGGCCGCTTCACGCGGTTCAGGCGGTAGATGCCGGCCTCGACCGGCACCCACTGCATGAGTCGCGTGAGCCACCGTGGAGTGATCGTCGACATCTGCGCGACGGTCTTCGTCGCGTTCGCAAGCTGCCGTGCTGCGCTGTCGCTGAGCGCGAGTGGTTCGGGTATTTCTGGCATCTCGACCCTCCGGGGCGGATCAACGAACTGCACTGTTGTCTAACAGTGTTGTTCGCAACGCGCCAACTGCGTTCGACGTCGTGAACACGAAATGCGCGTCGCGAACGCGCGTGTTTTGGACCGCGTGGCGAACACCGCGTTTGCTGACAATCTCAGTGTGAAAGCGTGGAACGCGCGGCGCTGCTGGCAACGCGCTGCTGCTAGTGCGGACGCCATGATTCCTTGGCGCGGGTTTGGTCGCGCACTACGGCCGGGAGGTTCCCGCTCGCGATGTCGGCCAGCGATACGTGCTCGAGGACCGATCGCAGGCTGGAACGCGCCGCGACCCACACTTCGGGCAGAAACGCGGCTGCGCCGCCGTAGTCGAGCGCCTCTGGACGGGTCCCCTGAACGGCGGCGAGGGGACCCTCGACCGCGCGGAGTACGTCAGCCACTGTGACTTCGGTCGCGGGCCGAGCCAGGAAGTAGCCGCCGTCGCTGCCGCGCTGACTTCTCACTATGCCCGCGCGGCGAAGCTCGCTCAGGATGTTCTCGAGAAATTTCTGCGGGATTGATTGGGTAATCGCGAGCTGTTCGCTCTTTGCGGGCAAACCGCTCGCTTGGTATGCAGCCAGCTCGGCCGCGGCTCGAACGGCGTAGTCAGCTTTGGCAGAGATTCGCATCGTTCGATTCCTGTCGATTGGACGCGCGGAAAGGCGGTTGCTGCGGTCTCCGCGCGTTCGGCTTCGACGCGCCGTGCCGCCGTCTGTTGTCAACTAATTCAATAGAGTATGCTGACTCGCGTCAGATGCTGCAACAAGGCCGCGAAATGAGGGCTCGATCATGGCGATGAGTGCGACGGGTCAGCGGCTCCGTGTCACGCCCTTGACGAGCGTGATCGGAGCCCAGGTTGCGGGAGTCGACTTGGCTGAGCCTCTCGGCTCCGACACGGTTGCGGAGCTCGCAGAGGCGCTGGTGCGATGGAAGGTTCTCTTCTTCCGGGATCAGCCGATCACGTACGACCAACAGATTGCGTTCGCGCGAAACTTTGGCGACGTCACGCCGGCGCACCCGATCCATCCGGGGCACGCGGAGAAGCCCGAGATCCTCGTCGTGGACACTCAGTGTGCTCGGGAGCAGTTCGGTCACGACCGGGAGCGGCCGCGTTACGCGGCGCCGCACCGGACTGCTCCGGGATGGCACACCGATATCACGTTCGTGGCGAATCCCGCGCTCGCATCGATCCTGCGCGGTGCGGTCATCCCGTCGTACGGGGGTGACACGTTGTGGACGAACCTTGCCGCCGCATACGAAGACTTGTCTGCGCCGATCCGAACGTTGATTGACGGGCTCCAAGCTGTTCACGTGTGGCACGGATACGACGGCCAGACGAAGGAGGGCTACGACCCCTCGCAAAAGCCTCCGGCCGCCGTGCATCCCGTCGTGCGCGTTCACCCGGTCAGCGGCGAAAGGATCTTGTTCGTGAATCCGGTGTTCACCCGCTACCTCGTCGGGCTGAGCGACCGGGAGAACCGGCGGCTGCTCGACCTGCTCTTCGATCAGATCGCCCGGCCCGAGTTCACCGTCCGGTTCAAATGGGAGCCCGATAGCGTCGCGTTCTGGGACAACCGGTCGACGGCCCATCTCGGCCCGGTCGATCTCGCGTCGGGCGAGTTCGACCGTCGCGTCGAGCGCGTCACGCTGACGGGCGACCTGCCCGTCGGCCCCGACGGTTTCCGGTCCGAGCCGCTCCGAGGCGAGTTGTTCGGTTAGCTCGCCGTGGCGCCTCGTCTGTCGTATCTGATCTGTTCGACTCCGCGCAGCGGGAGCACGTTGTTGTGTGAAGTGTTGCGCGATACGGGCGTCGCCGGTCGGCCTGAGGAGTACTACCAGCAGCGTCAGAAGACCGGCCTGCCGCGTCGACCTCGCGAGTACTTCGAAGGTGCGGAGACGGCGGAGATCGTCTCGATCCTCGGCGACGTCACGCGCGTCGACGACGAGGAGAGCGACTACGACTCGCGTCGGTACGACGACTACGCCGATTACCTCGCATGGACGATCGAGCGAGGTACGACACCGAACGGTGTCTTCGGGGCGAAGCTGATGTGGGGGTACTTCAACGGGTTCATCAGCCATCTGCGCGAGCTGCCCGGCCGTTCGGAGTTGAGCGACGCCGAACTGCTGCCCTCGGTATTTCCGAACCTGCGCTACGTGTCAGTGACTCGAACCGACAAGGCCCGCCAAGCGGTGTCCTTGTGGAAGGCGCTGCAGACGTGGACGTGGCGGCGGGACGCCGACGACGGCCAGGTGGTGCCGGGAGATCTTGTCTACAGCTTCGATGCGATCGATCATCTTGTCCGTTCGATCTGCGCGGAAGAGAGCGCCTGGCTCGACTACTTCACGGCCTGCGCCGTTGCTCCGCATCTTGTGGTGTACGAGCACTTTGCGGAGAACTACGCGTCGGTCGTGTTCGAGATCCTCGACTTTCTCGGCATCGACCACGACGACACCGCGATAGTTCGCGCGCCGCGCATGACCCGGCAGGCCGACGCGGTCTCCGAGGAATGGATCGCTCGGTACAGTGCCGACAAGCGCTCCCGCACGCCGAACTAGGTCCGCGCCGAGACCGAGGACGAACTCGATGCCCTATCCCAACATCCTGTATCTGCATTCGCATGACACGGGGAGATACGTCCAGCCGTACGGCTATCCGATACCGACGCCGAATATCCAGAAGCTGGCCGACGAGGGCACGGTGTTCCGTCAGGCCTTCTGCGCGGCGTCAACCTGTTCGGCGAGTCGCGCCTGCCTGCTCACGGGTCAGTACGCCCACACGAACGGCATGCTCGGGCTGGCGCATCGCGGCTGGTCGCTGAACGACTATCGCCATCACATCGTCCACACTCTCCGCACGGTCGGTTACCACTCGACGTTGATCGGCGAGCAGCACATCTCGAAACGACCCGACATCATCGGCTACGACCGCGTGGTGAAGATCTCCACGACGCGCGTGAACGACGTCGCGCCCGCCGCAATCGAATTCCTCACCGGACCGCCGCCCGAGCCGTTCTTTCTCTCGGTCGGCTTCTTCGAGACCCATCGCCGCTTCTTCACGCCCGCTCCCGGCGCGGAGCACTCGGTGCGCCCTCCGGCGAACCTGCAGGACACCCCCGAGACGCGCCTCGACATGGCTTCCTTCGTCGAGAGTGCCCGCTCCCTCGACCGCGGCGTCGGCGCGGTGCTCGACGTGCTCGAATCGCAAGGGCTCGCCGACAACACCTTGGTGATCTGCACCACCGACCACGGCATCGCCTTTCCGGGCGCGAAGGCGACGATGACCGACGGCGGCATCGGCATCTTCCTCATCATGCGGGGACCGGGCTTCCCGAGCGGGCGCGTCAGCGACGCCCTCGTCTCTCACGTCGACCTTTACCCCACGATCTGCGAGCTGGTTGGGATCGAAACTCCCGAGTTCGTGCAGGGTCGTTCGCTCATGCCGATCGTCGACGGGCGTGCAGAAAGCGTCCGCGACGAGATCTTTGCCGAGGGGACGTTCCACGCCGCCTACGAGCCGCAGCGATCGATCCGTACGCGTGACTGGAAATACGTCCGCCGGTTCGATGGCCGGACCGAACCGGTGCTCCCGAACGTCGATGACAGTGCGGGTAAGGAGCTCTGGATCGCGCATGGGTGGCCGTCGTGGCTGCTCGAGCCGGAGCAGCTCTACGATCTTGTGATCGATCCCGGCGAGACGCGGAACCTCACGGGCGATCCCAAGTACGCCGCGGTCGCTGCGGATCTCGCGGCGCGGCTCGATCAATGGATGCGCGACACCGGTGACCCGCTGCTCCGCGGTCCCGTGGCTCCTCCACCGGGCGCCGAGCTCAACGATCCCGATCAGCGCTCCGCCGACGATCCCAGGATGTGGGTCAACTCTGAGTAGGCGACTCGCGAAGGCCGCTCAGCGCGTGGCCAGGTCGATCTCGGGGCGCGCCGACCGAGGACGCATCAAACCGAGATGCTCCCGTAACGTCGTGCCGACGTAGTCGGTCCGGAATACGCCGCGCTCCTGCAGTTCGGGCACGACGAGGTCGACGAAATCGTCAAGGCCGTGCGGCGTCAGGTGCGGCACGAGGATGTAGCCGTCGGCGGCGTCGTTCTGCACGTACTCGTTGATTGTCTCCGCGACGTAACCCGGGGTGCCGACGAACGCCGTCCGCGTTGTCACCTCGATGATCAGCTCGCGGATGCTCAAGTTCTTCGCCTCGGCGATTTCGCGCCACTTCGTCGCGACCGCCAGCGGATCCTTTTCGTGCCGCACCCGCCCGCGCGTGATCGAGTTGCCGCCGTCTACGTCGGGATCGATGGCGGGAAGGGGCCCGTCGGGGTCGTAGCTCGACAGGTCGCGTCCCCACACTTGCTCGAGGAACGCGATCGCGCCCTGCGGGCTGACCTGTTGGCGTCGGATGTGGTCGAAGCGTTCGCGCGCGTCGGTTTCGGTGTCACCGACGATCGCCGTGGCGGCCGGAATGATCTTGAGCTCGTCCGACTCGCGCCCATAACGGGCGAGGCGGCCTTTGACGTCCGTGTAGAACGCCTGCCCGTCGCGGAGACCAGAGTGTCGGCTGAAGATCACGTCGGAGTATGCGGCTGCGAGCTCCCGGCCTTCGTCGGAATCGCCGGCCTGGATCTGCACGGGGTAGCCCTGAGGAGAGCGCGGGACATTGAACTCACCGCTGATCGCGAACTGGGCGCCCGTGTGGTCGAAGGTTCTGACCGCGCGTTCACGAGTGAATTCACCGCTCTCGGCGTCGGCGACGAGCGCGTCGTCGTCCCAGCTGTCCCAGAGCTCGCGTACGACGACAATGAATTCCTCGGCCCGTTGGTATCGCAGCGCTGGATCGAGGAAGCCGCCGCGGCGGAAGTTCTCTCCGGTGAACGCGTCGGGAGACGTCACCGCGTTCCATGCCGCTCTTCCGCGGCTCAGATGGTCGAGCGAGGCGAACTGGCGTGCGAGCTCGTACGGTTCGTTGAACGTCGTGTTCAATGTCGCGGCGAGGCCGAGGTGTTCTGTCACCGCGGCGAGCGCAGCCAGGACCGTCAAGGAATCCGGCCGACCAACGACGTCGAGCTCGAAGATCTGGCCGCGATGCTCGCGCAGACGGAGCCCCTCGGCCAGGAAGAAGAAGTCGAACTTCCCTCGCTCGGCCGTGCGCGCAAGATGCACGAACGAAGCGAAGTCGGTCTGGCTCCCGGACGTGGGGTCGCTCCACACCGTCGTGCTGTTCACTCCGGGGAAGTGGGCGGCGAGGTGGATCTGCTTGATCGGCTTGCTCATCGTTTGTCTTCCTGGCGGTCGTGACGGTGGCGCGTCATCGGGCGGCTGCAAATCTGTTCGCAGGCCGAACGAGTCCGAAGTGATCTCGCAGTGTGTTGCCGCCGTAGAAACTTCGGAACACGCCCCGCTCCCGCAATACGGGAACGACGCCGTCAACGAGGTGGAGAAGGTCGCGGGGAAGCCGGGCCGGCCGAACAATGAATCCATCGACTGCGCCGGAGCGGAACCAGTCCTCTGCGAGCATGGCGAAGTCAGACGCGGTGCCGACGAAGTCGAGCGTCGAACGTGCCGGCGGCTCGGTATCGATCGCGTCAAGTCGCGCTCGTTGCGCGGCCGCGGACGCTGTCCCGTCGGCGAAGAGGGCGTCGACGGTGCCCAGTACGAAGAGGGCGTCTTCGTCGCGGCCGGCGTCGCCTGCTCGCCTGCGAAGCTCCAGCCGTCGCGCTCGTGCCGACTCCGCATCCAGGGCTTGGATCACGGCAATATCGGCAAGTGACGAGGCGACCGCGATCGATGCGTCGGAATCAGCGTCGATGGCCACCAGGGGCTGCGCCTGCGGTGAGCGGGGCGTGATCGAAGGTCCCCTCACCTTGAAGAACCGTCCGACGAAGTCGACGTAATGCAGCCGGTCCCGGTCGATGTAGCGACCGGTTGCTTGATCGCGGATGACGGCATCGTCATCCCAGCTGTCCCAAAGGCGTCGGACAACCTCGATGACTTCGGCCGCTTCGGCGTGGAGGTCACTGTCGGTTGCGACGGGTTTGCGCCCGAAGTGGGTCGCTTCGACTTCGGTACTCGAGACTTGCGCACGCCACCCGCCCCTGCCCGCGCTGACGAGATCGAGCGTCGCAACGTTCTTGCTGATGTGAAACGGCTCGGTGTGGGTCGTGGTGACGGTCGGGACCAGCCCGATCCCGTTCGTAAGCGGCGCGACGCGCGCCAACGCGAGGAGTGCATCGAGCCTCCCGCGCACTCGATCCGTTCCCGGCGATTGCAACGCGAACGAATCGTCCAAGGTGACGAAGTCGAGGGTGCCGCGCTCGGCGATCAATGCGAGATCGACGATTCGGCTCGCGTCGAAGAGGTGCCCAGCGTCGGAATCGGGCTCCTGCCATGCCGCCGGGTGGGAGCCGGCGCCGTCGAGGCTCACGCCGAGGTGGAGGTGACCAGTCGTTCGCGTCATCGCGTCGAGCTCGTCGTTCGGTCGGTCGGTGCGTCCCAATCGCAGTCAGGCGCTCGAGGGACGATCCGCGCCGGCGCCCCGGCGGCGGTGTGGAACGTGCCGCGTCGAATGTGGTCGAAGTTGGTTGCGCTGCGAAAAGCTGGTTCCTGGTGCAGGTCGCGGGCGTACGCCCACAGGTGGGGATAGTCGACGAGGCGTCGGTAGTGCAGCCGGCCGACCACCGCCGTGACGAGGTCGAACCGCACCAGAGTGACGTACAGCAGGATGTCGGAGTCGGTGATCGTGTTGCCGTGGAGATAGCGCCAGTCGCCGAGCCGCTGGTCGTACCGAGCGAGCGCGGCAAAGGCGCGGTCGCTCACCGTGTGGTATTGCTCTTGGGTCGCAGCTGCTCGCGCCGCGTGCGCCGCGCCACTGAGATCTCGGATGATCTCGTCATTGAGGGACTCGATGTCGGCTCGTAGCGCAGGGGGGTAGAGGTCGATGTTCGGGTCTGCCCATTCGGCGAAGCGGGTCTCGAGGTCGACCGTGAGGCTCGGATAGTGGTTACTGACGAGGCGGCCACTTTCGCGATCCCAGAGCGCCGGCACCGAGATGTGGCCGTCGAAGTCGGGCTGGGTCGCGAGGTATGCCTCGCGCAAGAACGCGAAGTCGTTGACCGGGTCGGCGCCGTAGCCGTCGCCGTCTCGGAACGCCCACCCCCGACCGTCGCGGACGGGATCGACCGCCGACCACGTGACCGCGTGCTCGAGGCCGCGCAACTTGAGCGCGATCAACGGCCGTTCCGCCCAGGGACAGGAGTGAGACACGTAAAGGTGGTAGCGGCCTGGCGTCTCGGGGTAGCCCGCCGAGCCGTCACCCGTGATCCGGCCATCGATCGGATAGACGAGCCGAGCGATGCCGCCCTCGCGTCGGTAGGCCGCCGCAGGCGGCGCGTAGTTGCCATAGGTCGCGAAGTCGAGGGCGTTGCCGAGGTTGATGGTCGTCACCGGACACCTCCGAAAGTGTCGACCTCGGGTTCCGATCGGTTCAGTTCGACGTTCGGGTTCGGCTGCTCCGAGACTTCGGAAGATCGCATCAACTCGCGAAGCTCGTCGGCTTCGTTCGCGTGGGCACGATGAAGTGGGAATGAGGCTTCGAACAACGTCGGGTGCACGGCGTAACTGAACCTCCCGCGGGCTGCGCCCGCTCGGCTGCGTCGACCCGCCCGGTTCCGGGCGGGGCTCACGCCGCGCGGCAGAGCTCGTCGAAAGTCAGCCGCGTCGACTCACCCCAGGTGTCGTTGATCGGGAGTTGCAGCGTGAGGGGACGCATAACAACAGGGTAGCCCGCATTCTCAACTAGTCAAGTCGACTTTGTGGAGAAAGCCTCGAGCGCAGCGGAGAGTGTCGTTGCTTCGTCGAGCGCGCGGCGCATCGTGCCGATGGTCGACGCGGTCGGCACCTTGTCGACGAAGCTCGCCGGTGTCGCGTAGACGACCGTGGGCACGGTCCATCCGCCGAGACTTGCGACGACCGCTCGAAAGCCCGTATCGAGCGAGAGGTAGTGCAGGTCGCTCCCGGCAGTCGCGGCAAGGACGACCGCAGTACCGCTCAATGCGTTCGGGCGCAGTTGATCGAGGAGAAGCTTCAGCAGTCCGCTGTATGTCGCGCGGTACACGGGCGTCGCCAGGACAAGAACTGTCGCGTTCTCGATCTCACTCAGCGCATCTCGGACTGACGCGTGTTCACCCCGGAGGAGGAGCGCGTTCGCGTCGAGGTCTCCGACGTTGATCAGGGCGCCGCCGGCGACGTCGAGCGCAGCGTGTGCAAGCGCCGACGTGCTCGACGTCGACGATGGGCTGCCGTTGACTGCGACGATGCTCATGCTGCGAGGTTAAGAGACACGAGTTCCCAAGCGCCGTGTGGCGTCGAAGCTGCTAGTGGAAAACCGCGGGCTTCCCGTTCTTGTAGGTGACCGACGCAAGCGTGGTCGTGGTGCAGGAGCCCGTGGCGGGCGTGAACACCGTGAGGCCGGTCTGGTGGAGACCCTTGAACAGGCCGCTGGTGACGGTGCCGCTGACGGCTTTGTTCGTCGATGGCTTCCCCTTCACGGGGCTGAGGGTGATTGCGATGGTCGACGTTTGCTTCGTGTTCCAGACGATGGTCTCCGTCGCCTTCGAGATCGTCTTGTTGGCGACCTGGGTCGAGCAGTTGGAGCCTGAGCTCTTGGCCGACACCGTCTTCACTTGGCCGCCGGTCACGCCGCCGCCGACGCAGCCGCTCAGTGTTCCGGTCGCGGTCAGCACCGTCTTGACGAGCGTCGTGCTACCGATCTTCGGAAGTGGGGGACTGAACGTTGCCTCGCCGGCGGAGGTCTTGCACGTCGTGCCCGCCGCGGCGCCGGCCGGTGACGCGGCCAACCCAATCGGCAGGGCCAGTGCCACCGCGAACAACGTACCCGCAACCTTACGCATCGTTCTGCTCCTGTCGTCGCGTCGATTCCACGTGCGCAAGCGAGTGGCCGGGAGGCCGGTCAAAAGGGCAGGTCGCCTCGGAGCGTTACCCGTTGGATAACCCGGTGCCGACCCGTGAAGTCGCCGATCACACTGTGTTGCGTCACCCGGTTATCCCAGAAACCGAGGTCGCCTTCGCGCCAGTGGTAGCGAACGACGTATCGCGGCTTGGTTGTGTGTTCGTAGAGGAACTGCAACAAGGCGTCGCTCTCGGCGGCGGTGAGTCCTTTGATGTGTGAGGTGAATCCCGGGTTCACGAAGAGGCTCCGAGCACCAGTCTCGGGATGGGTGCGCACGACCGGGTGTTCGACTGGTTCGAGCGCGCGGTATTGCTTGCCGTCCCACTCTCCGCCGCCCCGCTTCGCGAGCAAAGAACCGAACGCGCGACTGCCGTCATGAATGGCGACGAGCTCGCCGAGAAAGGCTCGCAGCGGGCCACTCAAGTCCTCATACGCAGCCTGTTGGTCCGCGAACATTGTGTCGCCGCCGGCATCCGGGATCACGACGGCGTTGAGGATCGAACCGAGAGGCGGTTGCTCGACGAACGTGACGTCGGTGTGCCACGACAGACCGTCGTAACGGTCGGCGACGTCGCCGTAGGTCTCTTGCAACGCGGCCGCTTTGGTGTAGTCGATCTCGAAGACTTCGGGAAATCCCTCGATGCCGGGTATCACCGGATGCGCGGGTGTCAGCTCCCCGAAGCGGCTTGCGAACGCAACGTGCTCACCGGGTTCGAGGTGCTGGCCGCGGAAGAAGATCACCTTGTAGCGCAGGAGTGCTGCGCGCAACTCGGCGACGGTCTGATCCGAGAGCGGTCGCTTCAGGTCGACGCCGCGGATCTCTGCGCCGATCGTGGCGGAGAGCGGTGTGTACCGCAGGTCGACGTCGGACGAGGTGAGGGTCATGGCAACTCCGTGCGATCAGTCGGCGAGCCGAAGGCCGCCGTCGGACTGCAATCTCAACTTGTTCGATTGAAATTGTGGTAATACTGGGCCGTAAAATATGACCTGTCAAGTCGGGTATCCGCGCCCGTAGGAGGTAACCGTGCCCAATCTCGAAGATTTCCCGAACGATTTCGAGGCTTACAACCGCGCGCTCGTGGATGAGTTCCCCGCCAGCGGCGGAAAGGTCAGCGGGCAGTTCGAGCACGCACCGATCGTGCTCGTGACCACCACCGGCGCCAAGAGCGGGCGGACGCGCACCTCACCGGTCGTCTACACGAAAGACGGTGACCATCTGGTGATCATCGCTTCGAAGGGTGGCGCGCCCACGAGCCCCGACTGGTACCACAACCTTGTCGCGCATCGTGAGGTCGTTGTCGAGGTTCCCGGCGAGACCTATCCGGCGCGCGCCCGCGTCGCCGAGGAGCCCGAACGTGAGCGACTGTTCCGCGCCCAAGCGGCGCTGATGCCCAACTTCGCCGAGTACGAAAAGGCGACGACTCGCAAGATCCCGGTCGTCGTGCTCGAACGCGCATAACGGTTCGCCGATCGAAAGCGGGCAGTCAGCCGTCGCGGCGGATGAACGACACGGAGCCGGCGACGCCGACCGCGGCGGCGACGAGCACCATCGTCGCGGCCGCCGCCCAGGCCCCGCGCGGGTACGCCTGCTCGGTCGGGAGTTGGGCTCCTCCGACGATCTGTGTGATCACCGTGCCCGGGCTCGCACCGACGATCCACCGCTGTAGCCCACCGAGCAGGTCGGCGGCTGCCTTGGGGGCCAGCAACGCCAGCGCGACGATCCCGATCGAACCGGATACGGAGCGGGTGAGCATGCCGACAGCTGCACCGCACACTGCGACGGCCATGACCGCCAGTACGACGCCCGCGAGTGCAGCCGGGTCGCCGAGCTCGTGCTCGCCCCGCGGTGTCACGGCGAGCACCGTGAGCAAAGCGACTGTGGACGCGACGACGGCTCCCACGCCGGCGGTCGTGGCGGTCGCGGTCAGCTTCGCCGTGTAGAGCACGGCGCGCCGTGGCACAGTCGCGAGGCTCACGACGATTGTGTGTTGGGCGTACTCACCCGCGGCGAACGTTGCACCCCACGCGCCGAAGGCGAGCAGTCCGATCAACGAGCCGGTAGCGGCCCCGCTCGTCGCGGTATCGCGCGGACCGAGACCCCCGGTGGAGACGACGAGCAGAGACACGGCTGGGATCGCCGCGGCGGCCAGCACCGCGCTGAGCCAGAGCCCGCGCACAGTTGCGATCTTGAGAAGCTCGGCGCGCCACGCCGATCTCACAGCTCACCCACCAGCTCGAGGTAGCGGTGCTCCAACGGCACCGGCGCCGTTCCCGGCGCGCCGTCGACGAAGTCGGCGAGGGTGGACGCCGCGCGAATCCGCCCTCCGCCGATGACGACGATGTCGTCGCCGACGAGCTCGATCTCCGACATGAGATGGCTCGACACGAGCACGGTGCGCCCTGCGTCGGCGAGCGCGCGCAACACGCCGCGCAGCCAACGAATCGCGGCCGCGTCGAGTCCGTTGTGCGGTTCGTCGAGGATGACCACGGCCGGGTCGCCGACCAGAGCAGTGGCCAGGCCCAACCGCTGCTGCATGCCCAACGACATCTGGCCGACCGGCAGGTCGGCAATAGCCCCGAGCCCAACGAGGTCGAGCATCCGCTCCACCGAGGCTTGGGGCAGCCCGTTGCTCGTCGCCACCACGGCCAGGTGCCCTCGCGCCGTGCGGCGCGGATGGGCGCTGTCCGGGGTGAGCAACGCACCGGCCACCTCGATGGGCCGTCGGTGCTCACGGAAGGGGCGCCCGCCGATCATCGTCCGCCCGGACGTCAGGCGGTCGATGCCGAGGATCGCCCGCAGCATCGTCGACTTTCCCGCGCCGTTCGGCCCGAGGAACGCTGTCACCCGACCGGGCTGAGCCGAAAACGACACGCGGTCGAGCACAGTGACGCCATCGATGACCTTCGTCGCGTCCTCCACCACGATCGCGGCAGTCGAGCGCCCGCCCGCGCTCGTCGTCATCCCGGAGCTCGTTGGCCCGGTTCGAAGATGCCCTCGAGGTGCCACAGGCCCGTGAACCCGTTGAACGGACCGCCTTCGATATGGCTGCTCCACTGCAGAACGAACGCTCGGGTCTTGGGGTCGAAGGTGCCGGTCGCAGCCGAGCCGGTCACGGTCGGCTTCGGCGCGGCGTCGAGATACTTCCCGGCCACCCAGTCCCAGACGCGTTGCGCTTTCTCCTGACCGGGAGCCTTCGCCGCGGTGTTCGGCACCGGCTTCGGTGCACCCTGGTTGAAGTTCTGTTTGTTCCACGACGCGGACCATGAGGCGAGGTCGGCGGTGAGCTTGCCGTCTTTCAGCGTCACGGTCGGCGGAGCCACCGCCGGCTTGGTCTGCGGATCGACTCGGTTGGTCGAGATGCTGAAATTGACGCCGAAGAAGGGCGTGGGTGTCGTGATGGCGTCGGCCAGCGAGTGCCCGCCGCTGTCGAACGCCGGCGTTGGCTCCGACTGGTATCCCTCGGTGCGAAGGCCACCCGAGGTCCCCGGCTTCAAGAGGGTCACTTGGCCGCCGTCGGCGCGCGAGTTGGCGTTGATCATGTAGGGCCCGTGCTGGGCGTCTCCCTGTGGCTGCACCATCCGAAACCACGTGCCGGTGATCTGGTTGCCTTTCGCCGCGCCCGGGGTCAGACGGAAGAGCCCGACGAGCTCGCCGGCGTTGGCGCCCGACGTCGTGTTCGCCTTGGGGTTCGACTTGGCGCCCGACTTCTGGCCGCTGGAACACGCCGCCAACGCACCGGCGACGAGGATGACCGCGACGACCATTGTCACCACTTGGGTCGGGCGCGCACCGCGATTGCGATTCATCGTGTCTCCTTCCGGCGGCGCGGCAACGCCGCGACCGAGAGGCCCGCGCACGCCGAACCCACGCCCACCAACAGCCAGGGAAGTCCGGCAAGGCCCGACAACCCGACGCGGCGGGGGAGCGCGTCGAGCTGCTCGAGTTCGTTGTAATTGTGGATGTTGTCGTTGATCACTCCCACCAGAGACGCCAGGTCGGAGGAGATCGTCGGCCATGCGTTGACCATCGCGGTGATGCCGGCGGCAGCGGTTGCGTTCCGGGGCACCTTGCGAAAGCCGGTTTCGAGCTCGCCGTCGGCCTCCACGAGCACGACGAAGTCCCGTTGCAGCTGCCGCACGTTCTCTCGAGTCATCACCGGCGCGAGCTGGGGAAGCAGCCGCTCGCCGGCGTGCGCGCCGGTGCGCAGATCGCTGAGGAACGGGTACATGGAGAGGGCCGCACCGGCCAGCATCATCAGGCCTACCGCCCACCGGGCGCGATTGCGGCGACCGAAGAGCAGCACGCAGCTGCCGTAGATCGCCACGAGGCCGCAGGCGACGATCAGGAACGGGACGCGGTCGAACCCACCGATCGCGGCGACCCGGCGGTAGTCGGGCCCGGCCGCTTCCACCCGATCGAGGAGATTGGTCGCTCGACCGTCGATCCCCGATGCCTGGCGGCGGTACTCGTCGAGAATGGGGAATCGGCCCTCGGGGAGGCGCTGGCGGAGGTAGACGCCGTCGACGCCGGCGGCGCCCCGTCGTAAGCGCGCGAGGTCGGTGTTGTCGCGGGCCAGCGCGTCCGCCTCCATGTGCGGGGCGAACTGGTCGATGAGCTGCTTCCCGGAGGCGACCTTCGCGAAGAGCCCGCCGACGATCGGTCCGAAGGTCAACACGACACCGAGCGCGAGCAGGGCGAGCGCGGGCGCCTTGGGCCGGCGCATCGGGGTCGCGGCCGCCCTCGTGACCGGCGGTGCTTGGGGCAGATCGAGCGGGCCGAGGATCTGCGGGAGTGCGCTCATCATCGACTTCTACGAGCTTTCCGCTGCGATTCGGCGATCTGGGGCTGGTCGAGCTCAGGTCGGGAGCGATGATTCTGGTCAATCTCCATCGATTTAGTTATGTTTGCCGTCGGTCGAGACATGAGTCAAACCGGCTCTTCGGGTCTGACGGGGTGCGAGCGCGCCGCGGTCAGGCAAGGACCAGGGAGGACGAGCATGGCGGGCGGCCATTCACGGACGAGACCTCGGATCGTCGTTGCCGGAGGCGGTGCCGCCGGAGTGCTCGTCGCGGCGCAGCTCCGCTGTCGGCGGCCCGACGCCCGTATCACCATGGTTGACTCGTCCGGCCGGCCCGGCACGGGCGCGGCCTACAGCACGCCCGATCCCGGGCACCTTCTGAACGTGCCCGCCGAGCGCATGTCGGCGTGGCCCGAACGACCGGACGACCTGTGCCGGTGGCTCGACGAGCACGGGGTCGCGGTCTTCGACGGCTTTGCTCCCCGGATCGCCTACGGGCGCTACCTGGGCGACGTCCTCGCCTGCGCGGATGTGCGGCTCGAGCACGGCGAGGTCGTGTGGTTGGCGCCGGGCCGACCGGCGCGGGTCGGGCTTGCCGACGGTCGCGTGCTTGCCGCCGACGGTGTGGCGCTGGCCACCGGGCGGCCGCCGGGCACGATGCCCGAATCGCTCGCTCGGGCAATGGCGCCGGTGCTGACCGGCGACCGCTCGTGCGCAGTGCTCGAGGACCCGTGGGCGCCGGGCGCGCTCGGCCGTCTGGTTGCGAAGAAGCCCGATCGCGTGCTCGTGATCGGATCCGGCCTCACCGGGATCGATGTCGCGCTGCACCTGCTCGTGCGCGGTGTCGAGGTGACGCTCGTGTCGCGCCACGGCGAGTTGCCGCGCCGGCACCGCGCGGGCGGGCCGCCGGCCGAGCTTTCGGCGATCGCTTCCTTGCCTGCGAATATCGACCTCGACACACTGCGGCACGCGCTACGGCGCGACCTCGATGCGGCGCGCGCAGTCGGGTATGGCTGGCGCCAGGTCATCGACGCCGTTCGGCCGCACACGGCGCGCCTGTGGCGCTCGATGAATTGGAGCGACCAGCGCCGGTTCCTGCGTGAGGATCTCCGCGCCTGGGAGGTCGTGCGTCACCGAATGCCGCCGAGCATCGGTGCCGCTATCGACGAGGCAATAGCGACCGGGCGGCTGGCGGTCGTGGCCGCGGAGGTGGCCGAGGCCCGCGCGCTCGACGGTGGCGTCGCCGTCACGCTGTCGACCGCCGACGGAACCATCACGCGCCGCGATGACGCGTTGGTAGTGGCCACTGGCACGATGTGGGACCGAAGGGCGTTGCACTCGTCACCGCTCTGGTCGTCTCTGCTCGACGAGGGGTACGCGTCGCTGCACCCGAGCGGCATCGGCGTACGTACCGACGACGATGGCCGGCTGCTCGACGCGACCGGCGCGGTCGTGCCCGGGGTGCTCTGCCTGGGTTCGATCCGCCAGGGCGAGCTGTGGGAGAGCACGGCAATCCCGGAGATCCGCCAGCAAGCTGCAGCGGTCGCGTCGTTGCTCGCAACGGCCGAGTCGACCGCAGTGACACCGCTTCCCGGCCGGTTGTGGCGGCGTGAGCCCACTCGAATGTCTCCGGCGGAGGCGGCGTACGCAGAGGGTGTGCGTCGGCTGCTCGCCGTGCAGCAGGGCGCGACCCGCGCGTTCGCCGCCGCCGTCGACGCCGAACCCGGGCACGCGCGGGCGCATGCAGGGCTCGCGCTGATCGCCACGGAGCGACCCGATCGCGCCGGTGGTCCGGCTGCCGTCGCCGGCCACCTCGGTCGGGCGCGCGCCGCGGCGGCGTCGCCTTCGGCGAGCGCCGATGACCGCGGCCACGTCGAGGCGATCGCGGCGTGGTGCGAAGAGGGCAACCGCGCGGGAACCGCGGCATTGGTGGCCCATCTCGAGCGAGTACCCGACGATGCCCTTGCGTTGCTTGCCCTCGCCCCGTCGATCGCCTTCGCGGGCGCGGGCGACGCGCTTCCCGACGCCTGGGCCTACGTCGAGCGGTTTGCGTCGGTGCACGGCGAGGCGCCGTGGTATCTCGGGCTCCTCGCCTACGGTCGCACCGAGCAGCTCCGCTTCCACGACGCCGGCGATCTCGCCGAGGCGTCGCTGGACGTCGACCCGGGCAACGGGAACGCCGCCCACGCGCTGAGTCACGTGCATTACGAGACCGACGCACACGGTGCGGGGTTGCGCTGGCTCGTGCAGTGGCTCGAGGACGCCGGCCGGACCCAGCGCTACCGGCCGCACTTCCACTGGCACGCGGCACTGCACGAGCTCGCGGTGGGCGATCCGGCGGCGGCGGCTCGCCGGTACGCCGCGCATCTCGCGCCGCCGCGGTCGACGGGCGTCCGCTGCCTCGTCGACGCCGGTTCGCTCACGTGGCGCGCGCGGCTGCACCCTGGCTGGGTGACGCCGCCGGACCCGCTGCCCGTTCTCGCCGAAGCCGGCTCGTTGGCGACGATGCCGCAGACGCCGTTCATCGCGCTGCACGCGTTGCTAGTGCACGCCGCGAACGACGACATCGTCGCGCTTCGCACTGTTTGTGACTCGGTCCCGGAGCTCACCGATGTGCAGTCCGCGACGTTGCATCACGTTGCCGAGGGACTCGCCGCTTTGCTCGACAGAGACCCGCGCGCCGCGCTCGACCACCTGCTCGAGGCGCTGCCGGGGTTGCCGGCGTTGGGTGGGAGCCGCGTGCAGCAAGAGGTGGTGCTCGAGACGGCGCTGGCCGCGATGCTCCGCGTCGGTGCGCCGGGCCAGGCGGCGCGGCTGCTGTCGAGGCACCGCAGCGCGCCGGCCGTCGACATTGCCCGCGGCGTTGTGAGCTGACGACGCGCGCGCGATCGCGCGCGACCCGGATCGCTCAGCTCGCGGCCGGGTGGACGGAAGAGTCGTTGCTCCAGATGTTGTTGCAACTTTCGCAGACTTCTTCGGAGATCAGCCCGGCGCGCATCAGAACCGCGAAGATCTTGCAACCGAGGCAGAGCGCGAACACCGACTCGAGGGTCGCGGCGATCGTGATGAGGCCGACGCAAACGAAGGCGGCGGTCGTTTGTCCGAACGCGAAATAGAGGACAACGGCAGCGATCGAGAGGGTCGCGCCGATGGCCTGCGCGAAGCGTTTCGGCGGCCCCGCGACATACTTCGATTCGAAGCCGAGCTTCGGGGTGAGTACCCGCGTGACGAACTGTCCGAGCGGGCTCATGGTCGGGCCCGTCAGCACGCGCGCTACAAAGCCGTACGCGAGCAACACCAGTAGGACTGGCTGTTGAAGCACGATCGTCGCAATGGTCAGGATCACGACGCCGGCCGCGACCAGCCGCGCCGAAACCTCGTTGACCGGGTTCGGAAAGCTGAAGAAGTCGCGCACGGTCTCCTCCTGGTCAGCGGCGGGTGGGTCGAGGTTATCGCGAAAGTCGACTTGACACATCGAAATAGTTGGGTATGGTCGGCGCAGCCGAGGGACGAGAAGGGAATGCGATGCATCGCGCACGGATGGGGAAGCGGACACGACGTTCGGGGGCTGTGAGATCGGGCCTTGCCCGCGCCTTTTCGATGTTCGTGATCATGAATGTCGCAATTGCTGGATTTGCCGCGACCGGCGCGTCGGCCGCGCCGACCGCGACGAATCTCGTCGGCACCTTTCAGATCAGCGCCGGTGCCGACGCGGGTTCGGTCAGCGGCTCGTACTTCCGGATGTTGGAGCCCCACGGTGTTGCGAACGTTGGTCCGTACATCGCGAACGCGAGCTCGGCCGCGGCCGACAAGACGTACACGCTGTTCACGCCGGGTGCCGACGGCGGGCTGAGCACGGCGGGCTATCAGCCCGCGCCGGCGACCGCCTTCGACAAGAACGGCAACGCGCTCGCGACGCGCATCGTGCAACCCGTGTCGTTCTTCGGGAAGAACTTCTCCGTTTCAACCGAAGCGAAGGATCCGCAAACCGCGAAGTCAGTGCCCCAGCCGTCGATCACGTACGACGGGGTGGGCCATCTGACCGGCAACCTGAGCGCGTACGGCGCTTGGTACAACGGCGGGAAGTTCAATCAGGGCGCGCCGAGTCCGGGCGGCGTCGCAACCGGCCTCACCGCGCCGTTTGCGACCGGTACCTACAACGGGACGACGCACGCGTACACGCTCGACTGGACCGCGACCATCGTCGGCGGACCGTTCAACGGCTTTACCGGACAGTGGCACCTAGAAGGCGTTTTCAGTCCTGCGCTCGTCGGCACCTTTCGCGTCACGGCCGGTGCCGGGGCGGGTTCGGTGAGCGGCTCGTATTTTCGGATGTTGGAGCCCGGCGGCAAGGTGAACGCTGGTCCGTACATCGCGAACGCGAGCTCGGCCGCGACCGACAAGACGTACACGTTGTTCGCGCCGGGTACCGACGGCGGGTTGAGCACGGCGGGCTACCAGCCCGCGCCAGCGGCGGGTTTCGACGCGAAGGGCAACGCGCTTGCGAGCCGGATCGTGCAGCCGGTGTCGTTCTTCGGGAAGAACTTCTCGGTATCGACCGAAACCACGGATCCGCAGACCGGCACCGCGGTACCAGCGCCGACGATCACTGAGAGCTCCGCTGGGATTCTCAGTGGAGATGTACGGGCATTCGGCGCTTGGTACAACAACGGGAAGTTCAACCAGGGCGCACCGAAGCCCGACGGATCCGACCCGGGTCTCACTTCCGGTCCCACCGGCACTTACAAGGA
>Ga0265338_10001903_pt1 | contig 32623 bp, 24 predicted proteins | sample 42126metaG_FD_193579 | JGI IMG/M metagenome (GOLD analysis project Ga0265338, IMG submission 193579) | Rhizosphere microbial communities from Carex aquatilis grown in University of Washington, Seatle, WA, United States - 4-21-26 metaG | ecosystem: Host-associated > Plants > Roots > Rhizosphere...
TGGTGGCCCTATCGCTGTTCGGGGCCAAGCTGAAAGACGAAGACATTGACCTGGTGAGCCACACCATCTGCACGGTGCAGGAGTTCATTGTGAGGCAGACGCTGCAGCCCTACATGAATCCCTGGTTCGAGGTCTCTGGCGAGCTGCGCAAGCACGACGAAATGCGCAAGCGCGCCGACAGCATTCTGATGGCTTACATCAAGCAGCGGCGCAACCAGGAACCTGGCCATGATTTGCTGCAGACGCTGATGGACGCCCGGTACAGCGACGGCGAAGGTATGAGCGATGAGCTGGTGCTGAGCGAGAGCATGCAACTGCTGGTGGCCGGCCACGAAACATCGTCGAATGCGCTATCGTGGCTGTTTTATCTTTTGAGCACGCGACCGGAGTGTCTTGAAAAAGTGCGGCAGGAGTTCGACGCCATTATCGGCGATGCGCCACTGAGTTACGTCGACGTGCCGCGATTTGAATTTACCACCCAGGTAATTTCGGAGGCGCTGCGCCTCTATCCACCGTTTTGGATGATTGACCGCGAGGCCGTTGCCGATGACCTTGCAGGCGACGTCGCCATACCGAGTGGATCGACGGTGATTGTATTCGTGTATGGCGCGCACCACGCGATCAAGTACTGGCAGAGCCCGGAGACATTCGACCCGGAGCGTTTTACCAAGGCGAACGAAAAGCTGCAACCGGCGTTTACTTATCTTCCGTTTGGTGGTGGCCCGCGGGGCTGCATCGGCGGCAACTACGCGATGCTGCAAATCCTGATGATTCTGAGTGTTTTGCTGAGGAGATACGATTTTCAGCTTGCGCCGGGACAGCAGATTGAAGCGCGCCCGATGGTTATTTTGCGGCCGAAGCACGGAATCCGCATGACGTTTACCGAGGCGAGTGCGAGAGAGCACCACGCGGTGCTGCAGTAGAGTGTGCAATGGCATGCCGAGCCAGTAGCCCAAAGGGCGAAGTCTGGTGGCGGCGGGAGTCTAACCATTTATGTCTCTGAAAACACGTTAGTTATTGGTTTTCGTGAGACTAAAATGACCCAAAGGCCCAGAATGCCGAATCGATTGTACGTTTACTGTACGGCCGCATCGTAAAAGCTTCACAAGCACAGCGGCCGGGACACTCTCCAAACTCAGTTCGCTGGCCAAGCACGATGAGTGCTTTGGCGACAGCTCACGAAGACAGTCAATTGTGGGGAAAGCAGACTATTCGCCTGTGTGATTGTTGACCTCTGCAATGGCTGTGCAGAGGTGGGCAGTAACCTATTGAAACTAAATGTCACGGCTGGCTTCTTCTCGCGCTCTGAGATAACTCTGAAAAACGTTATTGAACCCCAATTTAACCCCGACCTCCATCCTGCAAAATCTCTGCCCAGGCCCGTCGTACGGGTGCCTACAAACCGCCATTACTCAGTGGCCTGCTTTCTTCAATGCCTGAGTGCAAATTTGGTATCGATGCCAAATCTGCTTTTTCACAATTCTAGTGGGTCGCCGAACAGGTCGAATTCTCCAATTCGATGGCACGCGGAAAGAGGATGTTGTTCTCGAGATGGATGTGTTGATGCAGATCTTGCTCGAATTCCCTCAAACCGTCATAGAAGGCGTGGAAGGTAGGGCAGGCATCCTCTGGAGTGGTGAAGTTTTCGCTCAGGCGGCGGATTTCAGAAGTCAGGGCGCCCGCTGCATCGTGTTCCTGCGTCATCATTGCGATTGGATTGGCAATGGTAGCGAAGCAGCTATGGGGTTTGGGGGTACCAAAGGAGATGGACCGCTCCAGGGCAGCGATGTAGGGAAACAAGACGGCTTCTTCCTTGGCCAGATGTTGGGTGAGTTCTTCGTCCAATTGCATAAGAGTGGTCGCAATCTCCGGCGGTTCCGGCTTCGTCGAGCCGTGCCGATTCACGACCTTCTCAGCCAACTGGGCCAGGCGGGGCAGTTCGCGTTTTACGTATGCATGATGCTTGGCTACGATGTGCGAACTCAAGCTCTCCAACGATTTCTCAGCCCAGTTCTCGACCTCGGTCCCAGGCTTCTTTTCCGCCGCTTCCAGCGCCGCAATAACCGAGTCAATTTCAAGGTTCCGGGCGGCGCATGCCTCTGCCAAAGGCTTGCGGCCCCCGCAACAGTAGTCGATTCCAAATTGTTCAAAGACACGTATTGCAGTCGGCTGTTCCAGTGCGATCTCGCGGACGGTTTGTGTGGTTGCGGTCATTTCGATCTCCTTGATTTCCAACTTACAGAGATTGCGAAGTCCGCCGCAGCGACTTTGGTCACTCGGAGGCTCAATATGCCGAAGAATGTTGAAGGAATCGGTGTGACCAAAGTCGCTGAGATCTCCGTACTGTTCGACTAGGCTTTCACTTATACAGAGGGTCAACTCGACATGGGCACTGCAACCGTCACGTCAATTCATGAACAGGAAGGAAAAAGGAAACTTGTCCGCAAGTCCAGCCCCGATAGTTCCCAAAAGATCAGGCGAATCATTCAGTTGGTGTTCGTGGCTCTGAATGGCTGGCTGGGAATCCAATTCCTTCTATGGGTTCGCTACTGTGAGCGCGGCGGTGTGGGATGGAACGTGCCAAGGCCTGCCGGCGCCGAAGGCTGGCTGCCCATCGCGGGCTTGATGAATTCGAAGTACCTGCTGCTAACCGGGCATGTGCCCGAGATACACCCAGCTGCCATGGTCCTGTTTATTGCCTTCATGCTGATAAGCCTGCTGCTCAAGAAGGCCTTCTGTTCCTGGCTTTGCCCCGTCGGAACGCTGTCGGAATATCTCTGGAGAATTGGAAAGCGCGTCTTCGGTCGCAATCTGCATCTGCCGAATTGGTTGGATATCCCATTACGAGGGCTGAAGTACCTGCTTCTTGGATTCTTTATCTTCGTGATCGGTACAATGTCCGCCGAGGCAATCCACGACTTCATGTCGACATCGTACGGCCTGGTCGCCGATGTCAAGATGCTGAATTTCTTCCGCGATATCGGGCTAACAGCGGCAATCGTCATCGGTTTGCTGGTTCTGCTGTCCATGCTGATCCAGAATTTCTGGTGCAGATATCTTTGTCCGTATGGAGCACTGCTGGGAATCACATCGCTGCTCAGTCCGGTAAAGATCCGCCGCGATGTCGATGCCTGCATCGATTGCGGGAAATGTGCGCGAGCCTGTCCTTCCAGCCTTGCCGTTGATCAACTCGTGCAAATTCGATCCGTTGAATGCACGGCGTGCATGGCGTGTGTTGCCGCGTGCCCGGCCGAGAATGCTCTGCAATTCTCGTTGGTACCGAGAAAGGCAGCAACACCAGCGGAGAGATGGCGTCGTCGCGCGCTCTCACCCAGTGTCGTTGCGGCAGTTCTCGCTTGCATCTTCCTGGGCTTGGTCGTAGTGGCGAAGGCTACTGGGCATTGGCAGACGAATCTGCCACACGACGTGTATATAGATCTGGTTTCCCATGCGAGAGAGGCCGGTCATCCCGGCGTTTAAAGATCCAGACAAACGACGAACTGCAGGAAACTACCGGCGAGCTCGTGGAATCAGCCGGCATGACATCTAAGCCACTAAGAGCTACTTCCTTCGGAAGCGAAACTCGGTTCCGATCGCCGCGATGGCGTGGCTTTCCAGCACCTGAATCGCCCGAGCGAAAACGATCGATTCCTCGACTTGGATATGGTCGGAGTAGAGTTCCTTGAGGCGCGTGGTTTGTGAATGCAAGAGGTGCAAATCTTCCGGGCCTAAGCAGCCTGATTCAATCCAGACTGTGTATAGCCGCTCCACCGAACAGTGCAGATCGATCGCCTGGTGATGATCGCCCTCAAGCCGATCGATTTCCGCGAAGGACTTCGCGTCGGACTTGCGCAATCGCGGGAAAAGCGATTCCTCTTCATCCGCTGTGTGGCGTTGTCCACCAGTTCGGAAGTACTGCAGCGCAACCTTGACCGCATCACGTTCCTCATCGGTAAGGATCCTGCCTTGTGCTCGATCAACGACAACGCAAAGAATGCTGAGGAAGCTCTCGATCCGTCTGTGGCAGTCTTTGAGCATACCGATCGGGTCGGCAAAACCGCTGTCGGGCTTTGCGCCAATCTGAATTGCCATGGTTTTCACCTTTAATTATTCATCCTGATGATTGTCGTCCATTCGACGGCAATTGCGGCGCTCAGGCGCCCTGAAGAACATGAAGCGTGGTTGCCGCTTTCAGCCGCGCCGCCGGCTGCACGTAGCCCTTTGGAATATAGGAGCAGCACGGTTCTTCGGCGTGTGGGTTTCCAGTCAGAGCATACGCGCGGGCGCGCGAGCCCCCGCAGACTTCTTTGAACTCGCAGGAGCCGCACTTTCCCTCGAGCCTTGACGTGTCGCGCAAATCGCGGAACAGAGGCGAGTCGCGATAAATCGCGGACAATTCCTGCTCGCGAACATTGCCGGCCGCCAGGGGAAGAAAGCCGCTCGGGAAGACTTGTCCTTTGTGCGAGATGAAGACAAATCCCTTTCCGTCGTTAAGACCGCGCGGTGCACGACCAATTGCGTCAACGGCTCTCTCATGCGGTGAGGCGACGTCGATTCCCAACTTGCGTTCAGAAACGCGTTGCTGCAGAAGATAGCGCCGGTAATGCTGCGCCTCGGTTGTCTTGATGTCGAAAGTAGCAGTCTTGGATAGGCTGTAAACCTTCGCAAAGACCGATTCGAACTCCTCCGCATTCAACAGATCGTTCAGCTTTCCACGGCCGGTAGGAACGAGGAAGAATACACTCCAAAGCGTGATCTTCAGTTTTTCCATCAACGCAACGATGCTGTCAATTTCATTGATATTCCTGCGGCTGAAGGTGGTGTTGATCTGCACCGGTAATCCAATTTCATTTGCCCAGCGGACTGCATCGAGCGTTCGCGCGAATGACCCGCTCATACCGCGAAATGCGTCGTGAGTTTCGGCGCTGGCGCCATCCATGCTCACGGCCAACCTGGCAACGCCAGCCTCTTTGAGTCTTACAATGACGTCTTTCGTCAGCAAAGGCGTAGCGCTGGGCGTCAGCGAAACTCTGACTCCGACCGAACGGGCATGAGCGATAAGTTCAAAAAGATCAGGCCGTTTAATCGGGTCGCCACCCGTTAATACAAAGACCGGAACCTTCAAGGCCGCGATCTGGTCGATCAGATGTTTGCCCTCATCCGTGCTGAGTTCCATGGGGCTGCGGTCCGGCTGGGCGGATGCGCGGCAGTGCACACAGGCGAGGTCGCATGCCTGGGTCACTTCCCAGATGGCGATGAATGGCCGTTCGTTGAAGTCGGTCGTGTTGATTTGCGGGTTCATGAACTTATGAGACAGCCTGAAACTGGCAGATGCAGTGACCAAAGTCCCAAGCTGCTAGAATTCCCGAGTGACTGCTGAACGCACCGATCTCGCTACCGCGCTCGGGAAAACCGCACTCTTGTCGAGTCTCACGCCGACGGAGTTGAAGATGCTGGCTGCGCGTACTGTCCGTAAACTATTCAGCACCGGAGAGTTGCTCTTTTCAGAAGGCGAGCCGTGCAACGGGTTGCACATCATCGCACAGGGCAAGGTCCGCATTTTCAAGTCATCCATCAGCGGACGTGAGCAGGTTCTTGCGGTAAACGTTCCGGGCGAATCAGTCGCGGAATTGCCGGTATTCGATGGGGGCCCATTTCCGGCTTCCGCGGTTGCGATCGAGGACGCAGAAATTGCGTTCATCTCGCGGCGCGATTTTCAGGCGTATTGCATGGAGCACCCTGAAGTCGCACTTAAGGTGCTGCAGGTGGTTGGAGCCAGATTGCGGCGGCTCGTTGGGATCATCGAGGAGCTATCGTTCACGACGATCCGCCAGCGTCTGATAGCGGCGCTGCTCAAACTCGCTCAAAGCGAAGGCAAACAGAGTTCTCTCGGTATCGAGTTTCAACTGCCGACAACCCATCAGGAACTCGCCAATCAGCTTGGAACAGTTCGCGAACTGATCTCCCGCAATCTCATGCGCCTGCAGGCGGAAGGACTACTGGACGTCGATGCCAGGCAGATTGTGGTCAAGGATATGAAGGGCTTAAGCGCGCTGCTCGAATCGAATTCATAGACTATCTCGTCACCGAGTGACATAAGTTACTGTGCCCGTTCCTGCATTTCTCTACCGTAGAAAGTGGAGAATGCTTATGCCCATCTCAACACAATCCATCCGCGAGATCGTTGCCACACAGTCATCGGCAGCAGCCGTTCTTGAGCGGTTTGACATTGACCTCTGTTCGCGCGCCGACGAATCGCTAAAACAGGCGTGCGCGGAGTTGCAGCTCTCGGTCGACCAGGTGCTCGAAAAACTTTCCGACGCTGCAGCAAATGAACCTGGGGCCGAGCCTGCGGATCTCGCGAGCTATTCCATCAGCCGCCTGATTCAGCACATTGTCCGCACCCATCATCAGTACGTTCGATGTGAGCTACCGCGGTTGGTTGAGATGGCGCACAAGCTTATCGGCAAACATGGAGATCGTGCGCCCGAGTTGAAGGAGGTCGAAGCCTTGCTCGACGCGCTTCACGCCGAAATGTTCGCTCACCTTCAGAAAGAGGAACAGGTTTTGTTCCCTTTCATTGCGCAAATGGAAGAGGAGACCGTCGGGTTCGCTTCATCGCCACACGCCTGCCTCCAGACGGTCGCCCAACCGGTTTCCACGATGGTCCGGGAACACGAATCGGCCGAAGGCCTCGTGTCGAGGTTGCGCAGACTGACGAACGACTACAAGGCGCCCGCATGGGCATGTCCCACATACATCGCACTCTATGCCGGCCTTGGCCAGTTTGAGCGCGATCTGCGGCAACACGTGCATCTCGAAGACGACATTCTGTTTCCACGCGCAATCGAGATGGAATCCGCGTTGAATCAACGGAGGTGAATATGGCTGCCAACGCACAGATCAAAGCGGAGCCTCAACCGGACTCAACCGAGCCGATGCAAGCCATCGTTGCTCGCGAACGACTGAAGAGCCTGATGTTGCGGGCGTGGATTCTAGCCGGGATTTTCTTCATGGCACTGCCGGGCACCTTGCTGGGCTTTTCAAACCTGATGGCGATCAGCACACATCATGGACTTGGCGCTCTTCCTGCTGCCTGGATTCAGGGTCACGGACATGCGCAGGTATTCGGCTGGATTGGCAGCTTCATTCTCGGAATCGGATTCTATTCGCAGCCATCGCATGGGCGGTCGGTTGTCAGGATTCCGCTGACATGCTTCGTTCTGTGGACCTCAGGCGTTGCGATGCGATGGACAGCAAGCATTTATGGCTGGCATTGGCGCTTGGCGTTCCCGATCTCTGCCGGATTTGAACTGATCGCAGTTCTCTTGTTCATCGCTGCCGCGTCAAAGCACAAGCTGCCAGAGCAGGCGCAAAGTGAGCGTGCAAAGCCGCGGATGGAGTTGTGGATGGTCTCGGTGTTGATGGGAACTGCCGGGCTCGCAGCTTTGGTCATCTTCAACTTTGTTGAATGCGTACGCCTGGCAGTCAATGGAACGCTTCTCGCCTTTCCGCACGCTCTCGATCAGAAGTACCTTGTATTGCTTGCCTGGGGATTCCTCGTTCCAGTGGTCTGGGGATTTTCTGCACGCTGGCTGCCTACCTTTCTCGCGATTGCCCGGCCGAGCGCGCCAGTTTTTTGCGCCGGTTTGGTCCTGGACGTGGTTGGCGTTCTTTTCGGCGTAGTCGGCTGGACCGTCACGGCGACGATTTTGCTTGCTTCAAGTGCAGTCGCAATCGGGTTCGCATTGCGTCTGACGCAGCATCCTCATGGAGTTGCAAAGGTCCAGGGAATTCATCCCAGCTTTCCGTCGTTCGTTCGGCTTGCCTATGTGTGGCTAGTAATCGCCGGCTCGATGAGTGTCTGGGCCGCCATTGCCGACCAGCACGGTGGCATCTGGGGCGCTTCTCGGCATGCACTAACTGTCGGATTCGCCGCCACCATGGTCTTTGCGATCGGCCCGCGTATCCTGCCGCACTTTGCCGGAATCTATAGCATCTTCAGCAAGCGCTTGATGTTTCTCAGCCTGTTGTTGCTTCAAACGGGCTGTACTTTGCGTGTCAGTTCTGAGCCGCTTGCCTACGAAGGCATTCAATCCTTTGCCTGGAAGACACTCCCCGTCTCCGGGATGCTGGAGTTGAGCGGCGTGCTGGTGTTCGCGGTCAACATCGCGCTCACTTTTCTGCTGGGCCGCTCCGCATCAGCGCCTACCCATGCATGAAATCCCCGTTTTCAGTCAAGGCCTCTCCGCTCATCGCCGACGCAACCTTCAATCTATTCCTCAAAAGTGAGCAGAGAGCATCGTCCCTATGACTAATGTCCCTGTCTTACGTTCTCATCACAGCTATGATCGGACGTGAGAAACGGAATCTACGGGAGTATTCGGGAGGTATCCATGAGCGATCGGGCAGAAAAGATTGGAATCGTAGGCGCGGGCAGCGTGGGGGCAACCATTGCCTATGCCTGCATGGTGCGCGGTGTGGGCAAGCATATCAGCCTCTTTGACAGAGTTAAGACCAAGGTGGAGGCCGAGGTCCTGGATCTGAACCACGGACTAATGTTCGTCCCGATGGCGAAGCTGGACGGGTCAGACGACATAGCAGTGCTGGAGCACTCCGACGTGATCGTGGTAACCGCAGGTGCAAAGCAAAAGCCAGGGCAGACGCGCATCGATCTGGCGGAGACGAACACGGCGATCTGCCGCGAGCTGATTCCCGATCTGCAACGAGTTGCGCCAGATGCGAAACTGCTGATGGTGACCAATCCGGTGGATGTACTCTCCTACGTGGCGCTGAAGTTGAGCGGGCTCGATAGCAGCAAAGTTCTGGGCAGCGGGACGGTGCTTGATAGCTCCCGCTTCCGCTTTCTGATCGCGCAACGCTGCGCGGTGGCCGTACAGAATGTGCATGCCTACATTGCCGGCGAACATGGCGAAAGCGAGATTCCTCTCTGGTCCAGCGCCAGCATCGGTAATGTACCCGTGCAAGGTTGGCGCATGGCGGGCCGCCGGGCCATGAGCGCGCAGGAAGAGAAGGAGATATTCGAAAGCGTGCTCACCTCGGCTGAAAGGATCATCCAGGGTAAAGGCGTCACCAACTACGCGATAGGCTTGGCCGTGGCTGCGATTCTGGAAGCCATCCTTTGGAATGAGGGCCGCGTGCTGCCCGTCAGCTCCCTGTTGACGGACTATCGGGGTATTAGCGACGTGTGCCTCTCCGTACCGTCTATTGTGGGCCGCAAAGGGGTGGAAGGATTGTTGCCAGTGCCAATGAATCCAAAGGAGGAGGCCGGACTGCGTTCCAGTGCCGAGGCCGTTCAACGGGTGGTGCGCTCTCTGGGTTTCTAGCGTGATTCCATGTCCCTGCTTTGACACCACAGTTTCCATGGCATATCGGAAACAGCGCAATGAACAAGGAGATTGAAATGCAACAACACGAAAATGAATACAGCAACTTAACCAGGCTTCCCGAATTGGCTCAGCCCCTGCTTCAATTTGATCTTGCCGCTGAGATATAACACCTGCACCGAGAAGATTCCTGGCAGCGAGGTGCCGGGCGGAGTTCGAGAACGCTTGTGAAGCAGCCGGATTTTCGTGTCGTCCTGGTTGCAATGAAAAAAGCCACAGAGATAAAAGAGCATCGGGCAGAAGGAAGGATCTCAATCCACACTATCGCTGGACACTTGCAGATCAAGGCGCAAGACCAGATTGTCGATATTCCTGCCGGCCATCTGCTAGCGCTCGATCATGGTATTGGGCACGACGTTGAGGCGTTGGCGGATAGCGTTTTCTTGCTCACAATTGCGTGGCCTAGGGACACCGCCTGATTTGCTTCGAGCCAATGGCTTACGAAAGATAGCATCATTCGCAGCTAGTCGTCATGCTCCAGAATTCCACTTCCAGCCGCGGGAGCGGGTTCCGCGGGGTTGTGCTTTCCCCACAGAGGATAGGGCACACCCGCAAGCCGATTGATTGCGAAAGCTTGAACAGTAAGCAGGATCACAGCGACTTCAATGATGACCAGTTCTTTAGGCTGGGAGATGATGCCGAGCGAAACGATGAGGGTTGTGGCTCCTGCCGGCGGATGGCTTACCCGGAACAGCGCCATCAGCGCGCCCGTAGCCGACAACGAAAGCGCAGCGGCCAGGACCCTGGGGCCATGAACGCCGGGGTGCAAACCGAATGGCGGGCTGGAAGCTACGGTAAGCGCAAAAGCAGCGTAACCGCAGATGAGTCCGATGGCGTGACCGAGGATGGTATTACGCGGACTCGAGGCCTCCGCCAAGGGAGAAAAAAAGAAGAGATAGGCAGTTGGGCCAAGCGATGGAAAGACAAAGGGGCTACCCGTAACGAGAGCCAGCAACGCGAGCAGCCCGATGGTAATGAAGCCGTTGATGCATACATAGATCGCCCACACAAGACGCGTTGGAAAGTGCTGTAAGAGCCACTCCATACGCAGATGAGCAAGCAGCGCAGGCATATGGTCGATGCTGCCGGACCTTAGCCTCACATGGGTCTCATCGTTCATGGGGATCATCAGATATTCGGTAGCAGATCGAAGTACTCATCGTCCTCATTTTTGCCGCCTTCTCCCTTGCCGAGTTTCTTTTCTGATTCGACAAACTCAATGCGCTCGATCCATTTCACCATCTTGTAGCCGAGCTGGTTTTCGACGCGCAGCCGCAAAGGGGCTCCGTAGACCTCGGGTAGCGGCTGGCCGTTCATCTCGGATGCGAGCAGGCACTGGGGTTTGAGCACATTCTCAAGGCTCTGCGTGTCGTAGTAGGGCCCTCCATAAAGCGCTTCGCCAAAAGAGAAGAAAGCGACGGTGTGCGCTTCAGGACTGGGGCGAACGAGATCGATCAGCGTCTTCATGGGGATGCCGCCCCACTTGGCAATGCCGCTCCAGCCCTGGATGCAATGATGCATGGCGATGTGCTCCAACTCGCCCAGGTTGCGAAGGTCGGCCAGCGAAAGCTCGACGGGATTCTCGACCAGGCCGCCGACTTTCAGCTTGAAATCGCGGAAGTGTCCCTCGGCCAGGTGCTTCCAGTCATCGCGCACGGGCAGCTTGCCATTCGGCCACATGTAGGGCGAGATGTCTTTTTCCGAATACGTCTGCTGAGGGATGAGCCTGTTCAGCGTGAGCAGTTGCATGGGATAAGTGACGAATTTGAGCGCTTGTTGCAGTGCGCGCGGCTGAAACCAGGAGAGATAGTGCGCGGCGATCCAGCACAGCACCACGACGCCAATGCCCACGAAGCCCAGCCAGACGCCGAGCCGTCCCTGATCGTTGGTGCCGAGCACGATGTGGTTCATGTTGCGCGCAAAGCCGGTCATGACCACGAGCGTGATGTGCACGACCAGAAACGAGAGAAAGCTGAGCATGGTGAGGAAGTGAATGGAACGCGCCGATTGCCGGCCGCCGAATAGCTTGGCGTACCAATTGAAGTGATTCACTACTGCCGGCGACATGGCGATGCCGGTGAGAATCGCCAGGGGACCGAAGACAAAGACGACGGTGAAATAGGCGATCTGCTGCAAGGCGTTGTAGCCGTAAAAACCATTGGGCTCCACGGGCAGATGAAACGTGGCGTAGTGGACCCATGTATTCCATGCTTGCAAGATGACCGTAGGCGATGCAGGCACGAGACGCCTCCACTGGTCGGACGTGAAGAGCATGGTGATGAAGTACACGCCGCAGAGGATGAAACCATGCACGTTAATGAAGTGCCAGACGCGCGCGATGCCGATGGTATGCCGATAGCCGGGCATGCCAACGAGCGGAGTGAGGTAACGGGCATCGTCCTTGGCCGTCCACAGGCGGTCGCGCGGAACTTTCAGAGGAGTGAGGCGGATCCACTCGCTGTTCGGCGTGCAGTCGTCGTTGAAATAGAGCCGGGGATGATCGGCGAGGATGGAGAAGCCGCTGCGAATGAGCATGGTGACGAAAAGGAAGTTGAAGAAGTGGGAGTAGCGGACCCAGAGCGGGAAGCCGTGGGGTCCGGCGAAGTCGCTGGGATAGACGAGCGGGACAGGTGGAATATGCGGCAGGCCGGCCACGGCCATCTCAATCCACGCCGCGGCCACCAGCGAAGCGATTATGGCCGCAATTCCGATCAAAATCGAAGGGCGAATCCAGAGGCGGTGGCGGCGATCCGGGGGATAATGAACGGCGGCGTGTTCCGCGTCAAACTTGATCATCAGGCGTCTCCATTGAAGGCTTAGGAGTCCGCTCACTCTGACCATGCGAGCTTACATCCGCGCCGACCCTCGCCAGCGTAAATACTTCCATCAGTGCACAAAATGACTTTTGTCACTCGCGATGAGTGAACTGATCCTGACGTTGCACCTTAAGCGATGCCGACAAAGATCCAGGTGCCCGTCTGATTACAAGGGGAAAATTCGCAGTCGCCGTCATCTTTGTGACTAAAGTCCCTGCAATTCGCTTCCCCTCATCTTACCTTCTCAATTGCTGCAAGTTTTTTTTAATTCTTAAACGCGGATTGAGGCAAACCATGAGTTACAAGCGTTATTGGGTCGCGCTGGCCATCGTCATCATCGGATCTTTCGCCGTTCTAGGCGGCGTGGGGCGAAAAATGATCAGTCAGGCTCCTCCAATCCCGGATGTTTATACGGCGGACGGACAACTTCTCTTTACCGGCACATCCATTACCGACGGTCAGGGCGTCTGGCAATCCATCGGCGGACAGGAGATCGGCACAGTCTGGGGCCACGGCGCATACGTCGCTCCCGATTGGAGCGCGGATTGGCTGCACCGGGAATCGGAGATTCTACTAAATACCTGGGCTGTCAGAGCTGGCGCCGCAAATTTCGAATCCCTCGGCCCGGATCAACAGGCCATCTTCAAAGCTCGCCTGATTCGCGAGATGCGCACCAACACCTACGATGCCGCGCGCAATCGCGTCACATTGAGCGCTGACCGTGCGGCCGCATTTGAGCAACTTCGTGCTTATTACACAGACGTTTTCGCGTTAGGCCGGTCCGAATACGCCATTCCGAGCGGTGCATTGACCAACCCTGCGAAGCAGCATCAACTTGCCGCGTTCTTTTGGTGGACTTCGTGGGCTTGCAGCACTGATCGTCCGGGCTCCGAGACGACGTACACCAACAATTGGCCGCACGAACCTTTAATCAGCAATGTACCGACATCTGGCGCCGTTCTCTGGAGTGTACTGAGCTTCGTCGGCCTGCTCGCGGGAATCGGTGGCCTGGTCTGGTGGTATGCATCGCAGGAAAAGGAACTGGTTCATGGGCCTTATCCAGAAAAGGATCCGTTCCTTGCATTCAAGCCAACTCCGTCGCAACGAGCGACACTGAAATACTTCTATGTCGTAGTGATCCTATGGGGCGTCCAGATTCTCATGGGCATCCTGACGGCCCACTACGGAGTCGAGGGCCATGGCTTCTACGGCTTCCCACTCGACAGGTACCTGCCTTATGCCGTCACCCGAACCTGGCATCTTCAAATCGCCATCTTCTGGATCGCGACGTCATGGCTGGCAACGGGTCTTTACGTTGGACCGGCTGTCAGCGGTTACGAGCCGAAGTACCAGCGGCTCGGTGTCAACGCACTCTTTGGCGCGCTGATCCTCGTAGTCGGCGGATCGCTCGCCGGCGAATGGCTGGGCATTCAGCAACGACTTGGCAACATGTGGTTCTGGTTTGGAAGCCAGGGGTATGAATACGTCGACCTTGGCCGCTTCTGGCAGATTCTGTTATTCGTCGGCCTGGTACTGTGGCTGGTGCTGATGGTCGCAGTTCTCAAACCCGCGCTGGCTCGCAAGAGTGAGGATAGAGCACTGCTAACGCTATTTCTTATCTCAAGCATTGCCATCCCGCTCTTCTATTCAGCAGGTCTCATGTACGGGCAGCGCAGCCATCTCGTTACTGCTGAATACTGGCGTTGGTGGGTTGTTCACCTTTGGGTTGAAGGCTTCTTCGAAGTGTTTGCAACAGTTGTGATCGGGTTCCTTTTCACACGGCTCAAGCTGATTGAGATCCGCACGGCAACCAAGGCTGCGCTCTTCTCGACAATCATCTTCCTGTCTGGCGGAATCATCGGCACATTTCATCACCTCTACTTCGCCGGTGCGACGCCAGCGGTGATTGGACTGGGAGCGATCTTCAGTGCATTTGAAGTTGTGCCCCTGACATTGATCGGATACGAAGCATGGGAGAATATTCGCCTCGCGCAACCGACCAAGAAGTCTCAGTGGATCGCCAATTACAAGTGGCCCATCTACTTCTTCGTCGCGGTCGCGTTCTGGAATCTTGTGGGAGCAGGTTTATTCGGATTCCTCATCAATCCGCCGATCTCCCTCTATTACGTCCAAGGGCTCAACCTGACTCCAGTCCACGGTCATACCGCGCTATTTGGAGTGTATGGAATGCTCTGTCTTGGCCTGACTCTATTCTGCCTGAGGGCACTTAGCCCGGGTAGAAAGTGGAAAGAGACCCCCTTGAAACTCTCTTTCTGGTCGCTGAATTTTGGCTTGATCTTTATGGTCATCCTAAGCATGCTGCCAGTTGGACTGCTGCAAGCTTGGGCGTCGATTGAACGCGGTACCTGGTACGCGCGCTCGGCGGAGTTCATGCAGTCTGGCACAATGCAGACTCTTCGCTGGATGAGAGTTCCGGGAGATATTCTTTTCGCGATTGGCGCAGCGCTGTTTGCCTGGTTTGTGCTTGGATCGCTAACCGGTCATTCGTATAGCAAGGAGGGGTCAGGGATAGCGAATTCATCCTTGTGCGACACGAACGAGGAACAATCTGTCGCCCTCGCCGGGCGCTGAGCCGATCTCCCCGCATCTAACGCGGCGTCTTTGATGACTCTACTAGCATCAAGGACGCCGCAACTCAATTGGTGAATCCTGCTGTCGCAGGGCAGGAGTCTGCTGAAAGACCTCCAAGTGGCCGTAAAACCGGCTACCAAGAAAAGTGAATTCTAAAGCTAAGCACGGGTTGGAAACCATGTGGACGCGTTGCCGACTATTCATCCACGTTGGACCACGCCGGCCGCGATCGATTACGGCACCGCGCTCAGCACAGCACAACTCAACGCAATCTCGACCATTGCTGGGACATTCTCGTATTTTCCGGCTGCGGGAACTGTACTTCGTGTTGGAGCACAGACCGTTATTGCGACCTTTACATCCACGGACACAACCGACTACACGACGGCTACTGCGAGCGAGATGGTGAATGTGACCCGGACGACGCCGTCGGTTGACTGGGCGACGCCAGCGCCAATTGTTTATGGCACTGGGCTGAGCTCTGCGCAATTGAATGCGAGCTCGAATGTGCCGGGCGGCTTTGGCGCTGCCAGCCTTGCCGCGGTCACAGCAATCACCAGTTGTGGAGGTAAGCAGCGGCGGCGGAGGCGGATCGGGCCCGCAGTCGCAGAACTACACACTAACTGTCACCGCGATCTCAGGGTCGTTTACAAGCAGCTCAACGCTTATGCTTACCGTGGAGCGACTGACGGCAGGTGATCGTCTCGAAAAGTGGTAGATTGCCCCAACAATATCTGATTTACTTGACGCTTCCACTACTGTGCCGCAAAATAGATGCGCATTCCATCACGGTGAAGTACCTTCGCGGTGCGCATGGGCGACGAGAAGAACTCCACCCTGCCCGCTGAATTGAACCAGCACTGAAAGCCGCGCTCAATGCCGCCGGCGGAGCTGAACACAGGTTCATTGCGAAAAAGAAAGGAGCCAGATGGACCGCCGAACGTTTTTAGGTACCGCTACTGCCGCGGCGATTGCTGCCGGGCTGACCCCGGCCTCTTCGATGGCTGAAGCACCCACAACACTAAAACCGATGGAACTGGGTCTGCTGGTAAGCCCGGTTGCGGCGCCCGAGGCAACAATCAAGCGGGTTCGCGATATGGGATTCTCGAACTGCTTCCTGTCGCTCGATGGATATATCGGCAAATTTACCGGGGATGCGGCAAAGCAGATTGGAGATTTACTGGCTAAATACCAGTTGGTCGCGACAGCGGTGGAAGTAGTTGGACCGGGACGGCTCGAGTGGAACTTTCTCGAGGGTCCTTCCACGATAGGACTGGTCCCTCCGAATACGCGCGCGGCGCGGATCGATGCACTCAGGCAGGTATCAGACTTCGCCAAACTGCTTGGTATCGGGCAGGTGCAGACGCACTGCGGATTCATTCCGGAAGACCCGGCAGATGCTTTGTATCCCGGTGCGGTCGAGGCCATCCGTACCGTTGCCCAGCATTGCCAGGGGAACGGCCAGTACTTCCTGATGGAGACCGGACAGGAAACACCTACGACGATTTCGCGGACGATTCGCGACGTAAACATGCCCAATCTTGGAACTGGTTTGGATACGGCAAATCTGATCCTGTACGGCAAGGCAAATCCCGTGGATGCCGTCGACATCATCGGCACGCATGTGCGCAGTGTTCACGCCAAAGATGGCAAATGGCCGACCGATCCTGACAAGCTCGGCGAAGAGGTTCTGATCGGCAACGGGCTGGTCGATTTCAAGAAGGTGTTCACCAAGCTGCACAAGCTGGGATACACAGGCGCGATCACGATTGAACGTGAGACATCGGGACCGAAGCAAATCGAGGACGTGAAGAACGAGAAGATATACTTGCAGCGAATTTTGGATGAGGTATTGGCGTAATTCCCAGGCGTCAAGGCCGGAAATTGCACCGGGCTTCGCTGCAATACTCTCCAAAACACCATAGGATTCTTGTGAACGGGCTTATGCCCGATTTTTCTATTGTGAGGGCAAATGAATCGGCGAGATTTTATGCAGTCAGGAACGGCGGCGGTTTCAGGCATGTTACTGCTCGATCCGCACGCGGTGTTTGGATATGAGGCGAACTCGGCGGTTCGGCACGGTCTGCTCGGCTGCGGCAATCGCGGCACCGCGGTGGCCACCTCGTTTGCGCAGAACACCTCGGCGCGGGTAGTCGCGCTTGCGGATCTGTTCGCCGATAATCTGGCGGCGGGACAGGCTCACTTCAACAAGGTGAACGCGGACCTGGGTCAGCCGGCAATCGACAGCCAACTTCTGTTTCGCGGTCCGCATGCGTTTGAGCAGCTTGCAGATTCAAAAGGAGTGGACCTGATCCAGATTTCGACCCCGCCATATTTTCATGTGCAGCACCTCAAGGCGGCAGTGGCTTCAGGCAAGCATGTGTATTGCGAAAAGCCGGTGGGCGTTGACATCGCGCAGGCCAGGCATGCGCTCGAGATCGCGAAGAATGTGAAGCCGAACCAGAGCGTCGATGTCGGATTCCAATGCCGGCAAGCGCCGCCGATTGCTGCGCTGGAAGAAAAGATCAAGGGCGGGGCGTTGGGAAAGATCGCCACCATCTCGGGCTACTATTACTCTCCCGCTTCGACTGAGAAGAAGCGCGAAGGTGAGGGGCAGGACGAATACCGTCTGCGCAACTGGCTGTGGGATCGCGTGCTTTCGGGTGACATTCTTGTTGAACAGAACATTCACATTATCGATTTGTGTAATTGGATGCTGGGCAAGCACCCGGTGAAGGCGTTCGCCACAGGTGGACGCAAAGTGCTGACGCATTTTGGCGACTGCTGGGATAATTACCAGGTCGATTTCACCTATCCCGACGATGTTCACTTCACGTTTGCGTCTACCCAGTATGGGATCGATGGCGTGTTCGACGCAGGTCTCCGGCTGTCCGGCGCGAACGGCTCAGCAACGTGCCCGTACTCGGGTCCGATTGCCATTACCGGCAGCAATCCGTGGTCGTGGCAGGACTCGGAATCGACCGCGCCGGGATCAGGGAAGTTCGCCGCGAACGGAGCGTTTCTTGACAACCTGAAGTACGCGGACCGCGACAAGGAGCGGACGTTCATTGCAAGCATTGTTTCAGGGCCGGCGCATAATCAAATTGCCGATGGCGTGGATACGGCCTTAAGCTGCATCCTCGGACGCATGGCGGGCTACAACAAACGCGAGGTGACCTGGGAAGAGATGCTCGCCCAGAAGGAAGATTGGCCGCTCGGTTTCAGCGTGGAACAGTTTGCCTGAGAAATTGACGACGCCACGAATCTCCTCTTCGACTGGCGAGGTTCTGACCTCCTCGCCAAACGCCTCGGCGACACATTTCAGCGTTTGAACGTCTTCCCCGGCTGCAAAGCTTGCACCTCTTCAATAGTGAAGACTTAATCAAGGCTCATCCGGCAAATCGGTGAGACGCACTTTTATTTCGTGGGTAGTAATCGCTGGCGCCGCGTTTGCGCCCGTGTAGTTCCCCCACTCGATATCGGGATAGGACCAGAAGTTATAGATGCTGAATGTTACTTGTCCATTGGGCAGTACTTCGGCTCGCGTTGCGATTTCGGCGTCGCTCTCCGCGCGTACTTTTATAGATCCACCCGCCAGAATGCAGGAGGCAGACCAGATGTTTTCCTTCAGGGAACGAAAGTCGTTCGATGCCTGCGGGCCATGGCCGTCCTTACCCCATAGAAAAGAATCGCCAACATCCTCAGACCATGGCCATTCCGGCTTGGCCCCGTAGTTGAGCGCGGCGTGCTTCGGCCGTTTAAGGGCAACGCCCTGTGGCCGGCCGATGTGATCCTCGGGATATACCGACCATAGCGGAGACCGCTTCCACGCCAGCTTCTCGACCGTGGATGGTAGAACATATGCGATGCCAAATTTAGAGTTGCCCTGTCCGTCAGCTTGAATCCGATACACAGTCGTCATCAGTCCGGTTCCGTCTATTGAGGTTTCAAATTCAATCGGAATGCTATCGATTCCCTCTCCCCGCTTGCATTCTCCCGATGTTTTGATCCTCACCGCGTCGCCGTCGGCAGTGGCTTCGAATTTTCTCAGCAACCAGTTTTCCGAGAGGGGGCCTTCGCCCATATCAACATAAGGTCCTCCGGTGATCACTTGTTGATCGTCAAATCGTGCCTCGGTAATTAACCCCGTTGCCTGGCTGAACACGATGGAGAAGCGCGGGCCCGTTACTACGGCGCTATCTCCTCTGTTTTCCAGCTTCACCGGAGCCGGGTTCGCCTTCTGAAAAGACGGCTTCGACAGTCCAATGGGAATCCTGAATTGATCGATCGTCGCGCCGCCGGCAATAAAGTCCAAGTGAACCGTGTCTCCGGGCGTCCAATGTCGTGAAGGAATTTCCAGGTATCCCGATTCATGCGGCGGCACATTGATATGCGTCACTTGGTTCAGTGCCGCGCCGCATGACCAGTGGATTTCTATTTCATTCAGGTCGGTGTGATCGAATGCATTGCCGATGGGAATCGCAAGCGCACTTCCATCTTCAGGAACCGGGATGGGGCGATCGTCGATCCGAATCGGCGAGTACGCCTTCTTGGTCAGCCAGTATTCCGGCTTCTCTCGTCTCCATCCGTCGATGACACCCCAGGGACCGTATCCTGTCGGCCCATCCGGCAGCAGAAAGATTTCGTCGATACCGGCCCAGATCGATCCGCCCAAACAGCCTTCCGATGAAATGAACTTGTCGCCGAACTGCTTGATGCTTCGCCCCCAGAACGCGCGAACACCCGGATCGCATCGCAGCGTGGGAAGGTTATAGCACGAGATATGCGCAAACTCATCGTTCAGCGCGGGGTTCGTGCTGCTGTCGAGGTTCGAGCTCACACTCGCATAATGCTTGCTGTAGATGTCAACGGGCAGCGCCAGAGGAGCCGTTTCGGGATAGCTGAAGATTGTCGGCCGGCTCGGGTCGTGTTCAGCCGCGAACCGATACTCCTTCACAAAATTACTTCCCCATTGGCTCTCGTTGCCCAGCGACCAGAACAACACCGAAGCATGATCGCGGTCGCGAGCAATCATTTCCGCAAACTGGTCCACAAAACGGTTTGTGAACTCCGGATCGGAAGAAGGTCCATTGTCCACATTCGACCAGCACACCGCCGCCTCTTCTTCCACGTAAATTCCGTGCCGGTCGCAGGCATCCAGAAATTGCTCTGAGGGCGGATAGTGTGAAGTGCGGACAAAGTTGATATTACCCGCGCGCAGAAGCTTAGCATCCATCTCGTCGAACTCCGGCGGAACCGCACGGCCGTAGATCGGATGAATACTGTGGCGGCACACTCCGCGCAGCTTTACCGGACTCCCGTTTACCAGCAGTTGGTTGCCGGCACGCTCGATGGTCCGGAATCCGATCCGCCGCCGGATCGACTGCGTAGTCGTTTTGCCCATCATCAGCGATATCTCAAGCATGTAGGTGTTGGGGTGTTCCGCGTCCCATCGCTTCGGAGAGGTGACCACAATGTTGCCCGTTGCCGAGTTGCCATCCGGGCCGAGTGGAATCGTGGCTGGTTGTAGGACCATAGTTTGCCCGGATTCGTCGATTAACTTAAATTCCAGCCGGCCAGAAGGGACATCGGCGGAAGATACCTCGGCCACAAGATGGATGCGGCCGTCCTTGCGCCTGTCGTCCAGTGCCGCAGTCAAGGCAAGAGATCGAAGATACGTACGAGGGACCGCGAACAGGCGCACATCGCGCAGAATTCCCCCGATTGTGTGCTTCGCGTAGTAGCTGGCCTGTGAGATATCGTCGCTGCGATCCGTCACTCCGACCACAATGCTCGCTTCTTCGCCCGGTGTCACATGGTCGGTAATCTCGCAATCCCAAGCTGTGAAGCCGCCGAAGTGATCGCGAACATAATTTCCATTTACCCATACCCGGGCGTAGCTGTAGACGCCATCGAAGCGGAGAAAAATCCGCTGGTTCGCAAAGTCGACGGGAATCCGGATCGTTCTCCTGCACGGATACTCGCGATTGGATGTCGCTGAAAACCCTTGAGTGGCGAATTCATTTGGGATTGTCATCTTCGTCCACGATGACGTATCGAGCGCGCTCTTCCAGAACTCCGCAGGCGGATTCATATTCACCCGCCACTCACCGGCCAGACCCATTACGGGTTGCTCGACGCTGTCGACCGTTGAAGGAACCGGAACCAGTTCCGGAACCGCGGAATCGCCAGGAACTTCTCCGTTCAAAATGCCTACACCGCGCGTAAGTCGCGTGTTTGCGGTCAGGCAAATCGCAACCAGGGTTTCAACAAATGTCCGCCTGTTCACCCGGTTCTCACCTCGATGCGCGGCTATGCAGTGAGACGCGCGCAGAATTCAGGTATTACCATTTCATGTAGTCCGGCCAGAGCCTAGTCCTGCTTCGCCTTCATGTCAAGGCAAAGGTGCGCTTTCACATGGTCGGTGCCCGGCATCGTGCAACGGCGCGTCGGATTTTACGTGTCAGGCAAGGGGAATTCGATGTTAACGAAAAGCATGAATCCGGTTCGAATCAAACAGGCATGGCCGATGACAGCGATTTTTTTTGCACTGGCCATTCTGTTGCCGATGGTTGGCAGCGCTAAGGCAAGCGCAAGCGGTTCAGAACTGGCGCCCACCCCACCGATGGGCTGGGCCAACTGGAACAGTCTGGGCTGCAATTACGACGAAGCAACTATTCGAGCTATTGCGGATCATCTTGTCTCAAGCGGCATGAGAGATGCCGGCTACACGTATCTGATCATTCAGGAGTGCATCGTTCCCGCCGGCCATCGCGCTGCGGACGGAACTCTTTTGCCTGACCCCAAAAAATTCCCGAGTGGCATTCCGGCGCTTGTTGCCTACATTCACGCCCGTGGTTTGAAAGCAGGCATCTACACTGACGTTGGCGAGAGAACCTGCGCCGGCTTTGAGGGCAGCTACCAACATGAGCAGCAGGACGCCCAGACATTCGCGTCCTGGGGTATCGACCTCATTGAAGAAGATTTCTGCTATAAGCCCACCGGGTATACAGCGGCACAACTCTACACGCGCATGCGCGACGCTATCGCACACACCGGCAGGCCGATGTTCTTTTACATCTGCAACTGGGGTAGCGAGCTCACGTGGACCTGGGCGCCAAGCTTGGCTAATGCTTTCAGGAGCACAGGCGATGTGGGCGATCCGGGCCACGCCGACTGGAATCGCATTGTGCGCAACTTCGACCAGAATGCATTTCATGCTGCCAGCGGAGGACCCAACCACTGGAGCGATCCAGACATGCTTGAAGTCGGCGTGCCTGGGATTTCCCAGCTCGAGGAGCAATCCCTATTCAGCCTCTGGGCCATCTCCGCAGCCCCGCTATGGGCAGGAAACAACCTCGTCACCATGTCGCAAAACACTCTGCAGACGCTGACCGATCGCGAGGTAATCGCCGTCGATCAAGACCTGCTCGGCCAGCCCGCAACCCTCATAACAGAAGAGGATCCGGGCTTGCAGGTATGGGCGCGGCGGTTGGCGGGCGAACAGTCGCCACAGGCCGTACTACTCTTTAATCGAAGGTCTGAACCCGCGAAAATGCATGTCCAGTGGATGGACCTCGGCATTTACCGTCCCGCGGCGGTGCGCAATCTTTGGGCGCATCGCGACCTCGGGATTCTTTCGAGCGATTACACAGCAACCGTGCCGGCCCATGGCACTGTCCTGTTGCGGGTCGTGCCCCAGGCCGAATAGTCACCGCATTGCGCAGGCCTTCGCATTTTATCGATGCCTCCTTTTCTCCCTGACTGTTCTCATCGACAGTGTGGCTCACCGCGCCCGAGCCCTCTTTCGGCGTACTATTACGCCAGGAACTTTCCTGACAACTCAGGCCGGCTAGCCGAAACTGCCGGCCTCTATGTTCTGGCCCCTCTTTTTGAAGGACCTGGCCCGCGCCTGCTTCGCTGACGCCGAACGGCTCGAATGAAGGAGTATGACTCGGTGAACGCATCCATCAACGTGCGCTACGTCGCTTTTTTGGCCGGTACCGCCGCGTTGGGAGGCCTGCTGTTTGGGTTCGACATCGCCATCATCACCGGCGCGGGCCCATTTATCACCCGGCAATTCGCCTTGAGCGATTTCGGTCTCGGCTGGGCTTTCAGCTCATTGCTGTTTGGCTGTGTGCTGGGATGTTTCATCGCTGGCAGACTCGCAGACCGATATGGAAGAAAGAAGCTCCTTGTCACCGTTGCAGTGTTGTTTACCATCACATCGATTGGCACTGCGCTAGCGCCCGGTTTTGTCGCCTTCATTTCGGCTCGCTTTCTCGGCGGCTTGGCGGTTGGCGGCGTTTCTCTGCTCTCCCCAATGTATGTGTCAGAAGTATCGCCGCCTTCCATCAGGGGCCGCTTGGGAACTCTGTACCAACTATCAATCGTGATTGGCATCATAATTTCCTATGGCATTAACTTCCTTCTTCGCAATTCAGGCACCAACAATTGGAGATGGATGTTTCTCACCGGAATCGTGCCCTCTGCGGTGTTTCTTCTGTTCGTCACGCTGGCTCCCGAATCGCCCCGATTCCTGGCCATTAACGGCAAACTCAACGACGCCTTTGTCGTGCTTGAACGCATCGGCGGGGCCAAAAGCGCTCAGGATCAGATCGCCGATATCAAGGCAACCATGCACAGGGAACCGCGCCCCTGGCGCGGACTCTTACGGCCTGGGGTGCGCCGCGCGCTTCTGGTGGGCGCAGGTCTTGCGGTTCTAATTCAGGTTTCTGGAATCAATACGATTGTTGACTACGCCCCCGCGATCTTTCAGTCGGCCGGCTGGAAGGTCGATGGAGCGCTCGCCTCTACGTTTGTGGTTGGAATAACAGAGTTCGTGTTCACTCTTCTCTCTTTGTGGATGATCGATCGGTACGGCCGCAAGCCGCTTTACATTGTCGGGTCGCTCGGCATGGCATTTTCTTTGCTCGCCCTCATCGTCGCAGTCCTGGCCGGCCAATTTCACGGAATCTTCGTGCTCGCCTTCATCTTGATCTACCTTGCCTTCTTTTCTTCCTGCATTGGGCCCGTATTTTGGACGCTGGTTCCCGAAATCTTTCCTAACGATGTGCGCGGGATGGCAATGACCGTGCCGGTGCTCATCCAGTGGGTCGCAAATGCGGTTGTCGTTCTACTCTTCCCTTTTGCATTTCACGTCATTGGCAAAGCATTCACCTTGGGACTCCTCGCACTGATGGCACTTGCGCAAGGAATCTTCACATGGCTCTATGTACCGGAAACCAGGAACAAACGGCTTGAAGAAATAGAAGATTATTGGATCACTCCGAAACAGACAATTCTCGTCGAAAAGAGCTGAATAGCGCACGTTCATTTCCGTCCATTGAATTCGTGCACAGCATCCAGCATCGCCACGATATTCTCAACCGGAGTTGCCGCCTGCACATTGTGAATTGTGTTGAAAACAAATCCACCGCCCGGCGCGAATATCTCGCATCTGCGTAGGACCTGTTCGCGGACTTCCGCGGGCGTTCCGAACGGTAGCACCCTTTGTGTATCTACGCCGCCGCCCCAGAAAACGAGCCGATCCCCAAAGTTTGCCTTCAGTTGCTCAGGGTCCATTCCACTCGCGGAGCACTGCACCGGATTCACTATGTCGATGCCGGCCTCGATGAACGACGGCAAGAACTTCGACACCGCGCCGCAGGAATGTTTGAAAGTCTTCCATTGCGTATGGGAATGAATCCAATCGTTGACCTGTTTGTAGTATGGGAAATACAGGTTATTGAATGTCTTTACCGAGCAGAAGGCAGAAGTCTGCGTTCCGAAATCCGTCCCGCAGATGAACACCGCCTGCACACTGTCGCCGATCGCGCTGTAGATCTTCTCAAGATTTTCAAGGGCAATCTCGCACTGGCGTTCAAACACCTTGTGAACGTAGCCCTGACGGCTGCTGGTCGATACGTACCATTCCGTAATATCGCGAATGCCCTTGGGGTGCTTCAGAAATGGTGCCGGAACCAGCGCGATATCGCCCAACGCGGTTCCACCGAAGCTTGCGATCACACCACGTCCCGATGCGGCAGCGGCCCGCGTAGTACGAATAATGTATTCAAGGTCGGCTTGCGAGATGGGGCTGAAGTCCTCCAGATTATCTTCCGGATTCAGCTTCTCTTCGTCGAATGGATCCTGGCGGACAATGCAGTCGAAAAAATAGCCGCCGCTCGGCATGCGCCCGCTCGGCGCCACAGTCATATCGCCTTCAGGGTAGATCAACGTGTTCCCCTGTGCGTCGACTGTCGTATTGAAATCCTTGGGAACCAGAACTTCTAGCCCATTCAATCGCCAGGTCTTCCATCCTTCTGCAGGAAATCCAAACATCGTGGTCCGCGCAAAGGTGCCAATCACATCCAGTCCCATCGCATCCAGCAGATCGTCATCCAATGTCCCCAGCATTTGGAACGGCTCGTGAACGCGGACAGACCGCTTTTCGAGACCATAATAGTCGCGGAGCGCCGCTACGCAACTCACATGCACGCCGGTGACTGCCGTCCCACCGAAGTCGATCGGTATGCGGTCCGGTTGTTTGTGGTCGAGTGCGGCGATGAGCCGCTCACGGCTCGCCGTTGTACTTACTAAAGTCGCCATATCGTTCACTCCCTTGCATTCCCCGCTGTTCGCCGCAACCGGGGACTGTTAATTCGCTGCTGCCGGCGGCGCGCCTTGCGCTTCACAAACTGCAGTTTCCGCTTCAGGAAAGGTCATGCACTTTGCGTATTCATCCTCGAAGTCCGGATCGGCGGCAAGACTGACATGCCGGATGTTGGGCAATGCGGGCTCATGCGCCGAAAGAAGCAGAATCTTTGCGCCTCGCAGTGCCGTATTGCCCGATGCCTGAATAATCGTCCTGGGCCCCTCGATCAGGCCGATGCCGATCGCGCTCTCAATCCGCACATAGTTGCCGAACGCACCAGCAAGATGAATGCTCTCGAGATCAGATGCCTGGGCGCCGAGATGCCTCAGCAGCAGTCTGAATCCCGAAGCGATGGCTCCCTTCGCCAACTGCAGCTCGCGAATATCGGACTGATACAGAACTACCGCATCCTTTACCGGAAAGAGCTTTGTGCCATTGCCGATGCGCCCGGATGGCAGAATCGCCCCGCATTCCAGACCGGCTGCGACCGCATCCACCAGCCCACTGCCGCAGATGCCGCAAGCTTCCACGTCTCCGATCACGATTGCTTCTATGCTGCCTTCACAGAGCGAGACGCGCGAAACAGCACCTGTGGTTGCACGCATTCCCATGCGGATGGAGCCGGCTTCGAAAGCAGGTCCCGCCGCTGTGGAGGCACACACAATGCCGTTCCGATTGCCGATGGCAATCTCTCCGTTCGTTCCCAGGTCGACAAGCGCAAGCAGGTGTTCGGCGTGTGTCATGCCGACCGCAAGAACTCCCGCCAGAACGTCCGATCCCACAAATCCGCCCAGGCATCGCTCGAAATTGATGCGACAATCCGCGGGCAGCCCCCAGCCCAGATCGTCAGGCCTGAAACGCTGCACGCCCAGATGCGGCGATTCGAACGGCACATGAGAAAGCGGTTCAACATCGAGCCCGGAGAACAGATGATGCATCACCGTGTTTCCGACCAGGACAACCTCGACAATCTCTCGCTCGCGGCCGCGGGCAAGCCTCGCGATCATCTGCCCCAGCTCAAGCCGCACAACCCGAGTCAGATCGCGGCCGGATAAGGCCGCCTCGACTCTATGCATCACGTCGGAGCCGAACTGGGCCTGGGGATTGAGACCCGTCTCGACCGCGAGAACACCGCCCGCAGCCATGTCCACCAGTTGCGCGACGATGGTGGTGGTGCCCAGATCGATTGCAATCCCCAGTCCGGATTTTCCTGCCGCGTCCAACCCGGAGTCATCCGTGAGCACATCCATCTGCCACTGCCCGCACTCGAGAACCAGCGGCATTTCCGCCCGCGCCTGGCAGGCCAGCCGCCATCCATCCGCAAGTTCCCGCGACGAAAAGACCAACGCGTCTGAAGTGGTAACCGGAAGAGATCCCACCAGCACGCGCACGCGGCAACCGCCGCACTGTGCAGTTCCTCCGCATGGGAACTCCAGGCCGTATCGCAAAAGACAGGAAGACAATGAAGCGCCGCGCACCACTTCCAACTCTGCGGACAACGGCTCGAGCCTGATTGGCACGCTCTCGCTCATATGGCTTCCACGATGGCTTCGTTCTGCGTGCCCCGTACCGCCGCGCCCGGAGGCACAACCAGAAAATCGGCCGCATCCCACTGTCCGTTCACAAGGCGCTCCAGCAGGGTGAGCGAACCTTTTACTTCCTCAAAAGCCCATCCCTCTTTCTTAGCTTCGGCGCGCGCCTCGCCGCAAAAGTCCTCGTCACCCGCAACGCCGGTGGAGATATATGTCAGCCCGGAGTAGTGGCGCCGAAACGCATTGAACTGTTCGAACAGATAGTTGCCATTGTCCTCGCCATATTGAGAGATAAGATCTTCGCGGCTGCGCCGTTCCCCAATTTGGTTTTTTGCGGATGAAAACGCCGGCTGCAGAGTTTGGTCCAGCACCTGGTTTTCCACCCATCCCGGCGAGCGAAAATAGACGCCCGAATGCGTGTCGAAGCATGCCTGATACCGCTGGCGGCTGCCCATCAGCAGGCCGATGCAGTCGTGCGCGCGCGGAAGCACCAGTTGTGTCATTCCCGCACGCAGACCTTCGGTTCCTCTACCGCAAAACGCATATCCCAGAACGATAGCGTCATACCCACCCGCGTCCGCCGCATCGATCCGCTCCTGCAGATGCGGGCGCATCGATGCACCCAGATCGTGCAGCCCCATGGTCAGCAACTCCACCTCAACCGAGTTGGGGCACCGGGAGAGGACCTGGTTTACCTCGCGATCGAGAACCTGGCAATGGATCAGTTTTAGGCGCATCACTCATTCACCCGAACTAGCTGCCCCCCACAAGTTCCGTCACAATCATTTTGTTTCCGCAAGAAAGTTTCTTACCAGGCCCACCGCGCCGCCCGCGTTCTCGCTGTAACCGTCTGCCCCAATCTCCTTGGCGTACTGCGGCGTCACCGGTGCGCCGCCTATCAGCACTTTCACGCGCGTGCGCACTCCCGCTGCCTTCAGTGCATCGATGGTTGTCTTCATTGCCGGCATTGTCACGGTAAGCAGCGCCGACAGGCACACAAACTGGGGCTCTTGCTCTTCGATAGCGGCAACAAACTTCTCAGGGGCCACATCGGCACCTAGATCGATTACCTCAAAACCACTTCCTTCCAGCATTGAGGCTACGATGTTTTTGCCAATGTCGTGCAGATCGCCCTTTACCGTACCAATTACCACTTTGACCGATAGCTTATCGCCTGAAGTAACCATCAGAGGACGGAGCAGATTCAACGCGCTCTTCATCGCACGGCCCGCCAGCAAAAGCTCGGGGACAAAGTATTCTTCCTGCTCAAAAAGACGGCCCACTTCGTCCATGGCAGGCACCATCGATTCGGCGATCAAGGTCATCGGCTGCACGCCGGCAGCGATCTCCGACTCCGTGGCGGCATGAGCCTTTTTGGCATCGCCATTCAGAATCGCTTCGTAAAGTTCCTTCGACTGAGACATGTTTCACACTCGCAAAATTGAATTCCCTGGAGCTGGTTTGATAAGACACTCTTTGAAACGGCACGGCTTTGGTGGCGCCGCAAACGTCGCGAAATATCTGGCACTCCGCGCTCCACTCATGCCGCCTCCGCTGTGCCGTGCGTCCTGGCAAATGTCGTCAGGGCATGCAGGTTCTCGTGAGGCGTATCCCGCACGATCTCACATCCGGCTGCAACAATCCATTGAGCGCCCGCATGTGGCTGCAAAGTTTCAAGCGCATGCGTGATCGCCTGCGGCGTACTGTTTCGGATGTCACGAACCGGGTCCAGGTTTCCAGCCAGCGTCTGCCGCTTACCCATTTGCGACCGCGCCTGTTCCATGGCTACCGGGTAGTCGATGTCCACCATCTCGCAACCAAGCTTGCCCATTCCGTCGAGTATGCGGCGCGTGTTCCCGCAGATGTGCAGGCGAACCTTTCCGTTGTTCGCATGGATCGAATCCACCAGCCGCTTCTCCCAAGGCCACACAAATTCGTTGTAAATCCGCGGTCCCACCAGCGATGCAGCCGCGTCTCCAATTCCGATGATGTCCGCCCCGGCGCGAATCTGCGCAATCGCGAAGTGGATAGCGGTCTCCGTCACGAAGTCGAGCAGCTCACGCACGAACGCCGGGTCATCTGAAAAATCAATCATCAGGCGGCTGATTCCCCGCAAGTCTGCTGCCTCCGCGCATGGCCCTTCCACCCATCCTTCGACGAATAACTCTCTCCCCGCGCGGGCGCGCAGCAGTTCGACGCCCTTGACGCGATCCAGCATGCGCCCTTCTCGGAGCGGGTCCGCAGGTCTCAATTTGCTGAGGTTGGTCTTGTCCAGCAGCAATGCATCGTCCTCAATGATCGCTGGCGGCTGGTCTTCATACCATTGAATATGCGCACCTAAATCACCGGCTTCGCGGGTCGGATCGGAGATCGTCGATACATAGTCGAGGCCGAATAGTTCGGCTGTCTTGGCCTGCGCCTCCGCCAGGATCCTGTGATCACGAACATACTGCCCGTATGGCACTCCTAGAACGTCAGCGGCAAACATCATTGTGATTGGCATGCATGGAAGATGGTCTGGCTGCTGCCCGGCAAGAACCGCATCGATTCGTTCACGTCCATTTGCCATACTCTCTTCTTCCTTAAAACCTTCCCCAGCCCAGCTCTAATGCGAAGTTGGCAACCGCATCGCTCCCAACCTTCGACGGTTACTCCGTCTTCGGCCCGTACGAATTGAAAAAGCACAGCCGAGGTCGACACCACCCCGGTCGAGCCAGCGCTCAAGGCACGCGAGATCGAGAGAATTATCCTACTTTACCGATGACTTGATTACAGCTTACGCGCAGACCCGGCGGATGTCTTCTGAATATGCGCCAAAAAGTAATCGAATACAGTCCAGAATTAAGAGGACTTCAGCGATCGTGCTGGCGTCAAAACATCGCGGGACACGAAATCATGCCTGTGATAGAACACGAAAGCCTATTAAGGCTGAGGTCTACTGGGAACGTATCTGTCCGTAAGCGTTTCGATGCCCTCCTGGTGCGGGTGCCAATACTCTTGGATCTCTTCCAGAGTCTTGCCCGCTGTTTCAGGGACCAGGAAATAGATGAAAATCACCGAAAGAGCCGACATCCCCGCATAAATCCAATACGTTCTGGCTACCCCGACGGCGTGAACTATGGATAAGAACGTGAGTGTCACCAGGAAAGTGGAAATCCAAACCACCATGGTGCTGATTGAGGCGGCCCGCGCCCTCAGGGCATTGGGGAACAATTCCGACATGTAAGTCCAAATCACAGCACCCCAACTGAAGGCGAAGCAGAAAACGTAGGCAAGGATGCATACAACCATGAGCGGATAGGCCTGATGCTGGCGACTGAAAGCGAACCCCAGCACAGTAAGCGCAACAGCCATTCCAGCGCACCCTGCCAGCAGCAATGCTCGCCGTCCAACCTTGTCGATAATTGCCATTGCCAGAATAGTACCCGCAAGATTGACCGTACCCACCAGTACGTTGGCGGCAATCGCAGACGAAGCTGTCCGGCTCGCGTGTTCCTGCAGCAGGAGCGCCCCGTAGTAAATGATCGTGTTGATGCCGGTGGCCTGGCAGAGAAAGGCCATCACGATCGCCAGCCACATTGGACGGCGCAGTGTACTGCTGAAAAGAGCGGATATCGTGGTGCGCGATTCCTCGATAAGGCTGCGGCGAATCTCAACCAATTCGAGTTGCGCTTCCTCCGCAGTGGTCACACTCGCAAGCACGCGAATTGCTCCAGCATCGTCCCGTTTTGAGGCTAGCCAGCGCGGACTCTCCGGAATGCCTAGCAGTCCTGCCCAGTAAGCGAATGAAGGAAGGGCCGCGACTCCAAACATCCACCGCCAACTGTCAGGCCCCAACCTGGCCAGCAGCCAACTACCCAGGTAGGCAATCAGTATTCCGCAGACGATCGCTAATTGATTGAGACAAACCAGCCGGCCGCGAATCTTTGGAGGCGCAACTTCAGCGATATATACCGGGGTGAGCGCGGAAGCCATGCCAATGGCGATGCCCGCAATAAATCGTGCTGCTTCGAGATCCATCAGTGCCCTGGGAAAGGCTGAATAAATTGAGGCTGCGGCAAAGCCGATCGCACAGCCGATCAAGGCCCGCCGGCGGCCCAGTCGGTCGCTCACCCATCCCGAAGCTATCGAACCGGCAATCGCTCCGACAAGCAGCGCGCTAGCTACAACTTCTACCTGAAAGTCGGTAAGCCGGAATTGCAGACGAAGAAACGGCAGCGCGCCATTAATAACGGCCGTGTCAAATCCGAACAACAACCCTGAAAGTGCCGCGACGGCTGAGATTCGATATACGTACCCGCGATGATAAGTGTCGATTGCTGGTTGCATCAGTCTCCGATTGGCTCGATTCCACGCATGTGCGATTCCTGATTGAGATTCAAGCCGGCAAATGTCAGTGCCCGTTTCCGCGGCGGCGAAACCTGGCCAGTTCCTCGTAGCTCTTCGTCGGATCACCGTATTCATTTCCGGCATGGTCGCTGCCTCTGGCAAGGTAGATTCTGTGCCGCGAAAGTGCGGCATCGCTCAGTTTCACGGTTGTTGGCATGTAACGCATCGTGTAGCCGCAGCGGCGCAGATCGCTGGTGTTGGCGGGGCTTCCGTGCAACAGCCGCCCATCGTGAAGACTGGCATGGTTGGGTTGCAACTCGATCATTACGGCTCCGGAATCGTCCCGCGGTATTTTTTTCACCTCCCACGGAAGCACGTTCTGGTTGGCGTCTACAGGCTCATGGGCGTTGTCCCCAGCCAGCGACCGCGGGATCACCATCATGGCTCCGTTCTCTCGCGTGCTTGCGTCCACAGCCAGCCACACCGTAACCACTTCCATCGGAGCAATCATGTCGCGCCAATAGAAGCTGTCTTCGTGCCACGGTACCCGGCGCCCGTTCCCCTTAGGCTTGCAAATGAAATGGCTCGAGAATAGCGCGATATCCGGGCCGATGATGGGCTCGACAAGATCCAGCACTTCATCACTCAGCAACCACTCGAACAGTTTCAAGTCGGTGAAATGCGGCACGTCCATCGATTCAGGGCGCACTTCGGGAGCCAAGGCGCGAAGCTCTTCTTCGAAATGGTCTTTCAGGTCGTCGAATTTCTCCTGTGAAAAGACCGGCTCATCGTAGACGAGGAAACCTTCTCTTCGATACTCAGCCACCTGATCGCTGGTCAGGCGCAAATTGCGTTGATCCGTCATAAGAACTTCTCCTGATGTTCAGCGTGAAAAGCAATGCTTCTCGCGAGAAGAAACCAGCGGTGATACATGTGAGCCTGCAATTCCAAAGTGAAGATGGTTCTCGAATGCATCCTGTCAGTTCATCACATGAACGCCATTCTGCCGTAGCACGCGGAGCCAGCGCTCCATTGTTTCGTAGTTAAGCTTGCCGAGCGCGCCGAGCTGCAGCGGCAAGCCTAAGCGCTTCAGTTTGTCCGAGCCTAACGAATGATAAGGAAGCAGCCGAACCGCGCGCAGCCTGGGCAAAGACTCTACCAGCGCGGCGATTCCGGCAAGATGGTCTTCGCGGTCATTGAAGCCCGGGATCACCGGACAATTTAATTGGATATTCGCTCCACCGTCATGCAGCGAATGCAGGTTTTTCAAAATCGCTTCATTCGTTTGGC
>Ga0265338_10001904_pt1 | contig 32600 bp, 24 predicted proteins | sample 42126metaG_FD_193579 | JGI IMG/M metagenome (GOLD analysis project Ga0265338, IMG submission 193579) | Rhizosphere microbial communities from Carex aquatilis grown in University of Washington, Seatle, WA, United States - 4-21-26 metaG | ecosystem: Host-associated > Plants > Roots > Rhizosphere...
TTTGCTCAATTGGTCGAAGAAGGCTCATGGGTCAATGCACGCATTGACCTAGCGCAACCGGAACGTACACCTTTGCCTCGGCCAGACATCCGATCTATGTTACGCCCAGTGGGTCCGGTTGCAGTCTTCGGGGCCAGCAATCTTCCTCTGGCATTCTCCGTCGCTGGTGGCGACACCGCATCCGCTCTCGCGGCCGGAAATCCTGTGATTGTGAAAGCGCACCCGGCGCATCCTGGCACAAGCGAGCTCGCCGGCCAAATCATCGCACGCAGCGCAAGCGACTGCTGTATGCCAGGAGGGGTTTTTGCGCTGCTTTTTGATGCCGGCACTGAAATAGGCGCTGCGCTGGTGCAGCATCCTCTAGTAAAAGCGGTCGCTTTTACCGGATCGCTACGCGCAGGAAAAGCGCTTATGGATCTGGCTGCCACGCGCCCGGAACCAATCCCCTGCTACATGGAGATGAGCAGCACAAACCCATTCATAGTCTTCCCGGAGGCGCTCGATACTCACGCCTCGCAAATCGGGAAAGATCTATTTGCGTCGTTTACGCTCAACGTTGGTCAATTCTGCACCAAACCCGGTCTCGTTTTCCTGCCACGCAATCAGTCGGCGGATACTCTAATTGCTGCGCTTCGAACCCAGGTAGAGGAGGCTGGCAGCTCGCTCATGCTCACTGAGGGAATCTGCCGGAATTATTCGACGGCGCTCGCCGCTCGCACGGGGCACCATGGAGTCGATATTCTTGCCCAGTCCAAGTTATCCAATCGAGCTGAGGGCGCCTGGATCGCGCCCACCCTGCTTCATACAGACGGTAAAGATCTGCTGTGCGCTCCCGAATTGGCGAAGGAAGTTTTCGGACCCGCTACACTCATCGTGCGCTACGCAGACCGCGAGGAGCTGCTTGCTCTCGCCCGCGCCCTCGAAGGCCAACTGACGGCGACTCTTCATGCATCCGAAGGAGAGCTCTCTGCTAACGCCGATCTGATCGCCATTCTTGAGCGCAAAGCCGGACGGCTGATCGTCAACGGCTATCCCACCGGCGTGGAGGTTTGCCATGCAATGGTTCATGGCGGACCGTATCCTGCGACGAGCGACAGCCGTACTACTTCAGTCGGAACGCTGGCTATCGATCGCTTTGCCCGGCCAGTCTGCTATCAGGATTTCCCACAAATCGCTCTTCCCGATGAACTGAAGAACGAAAACCCTCTCAGAATATGGCGCACGGTGGAGGGCACGCTTACGCGTAGTTCGTTGTAGACGCAATTCCGCTTGCTGCCTTTGCTGACGTGTAGCGATTGTGGATGCCAGTGACCACATGGTCAGGCTCAAGCTCGCACATGTGCCAGAGGGGAGGAGCAGACGCTTACGATGCAACCGTCAACTGGAATGCTATCAAAAACACGAAACCCTCTGACAGTTGGCCCGTATGCCACACTGCAGAGGGTTTCGATTGTAGGTTTATTCGCGACTTACCCCGTGAATGCGGACGAACTGCCCCGAGGCTGAGTCAAGAAACAAAATTACGTCTGGTTAATCAGAACCCTCGCTTTATCGCAAGGTACGGGAGCAGCATCAACTCCGCCAAGCCCGGCAATGGATCTTCTCGCGAAAACACAGCTTCGACATTGGCGCCGCGGAGTGTACGTACATACTCTTTAAACGGCAACGTGCCAGAAAAAACTTGGGACAGCGCGGTGGGAAGATCTGTCAGGAATCGAATCCATGAAACGCCAGATTCTCCACGCCCCTTCTTGGTCGCCAGCTTAAGCTGGTCGCTAAACAATAGAAAAGGAAAATCGACGCCGGCCCGAGGCCCCAGGCTATGGTACCCCCACGTTCGCGCATTTACATCAAGGAGCTTATATTCTCCGTCGCGCGGATCAAGTTTGTATTCCATTTCGGTGAGGCCATAGTAGTCGATGGCTTTGAGGAAACGTTCGGACAGCGCTTCAAGAAGTTGCGAACTGGTGCTTTCGACAAATGTGCTGGCTCTACCGAACTCCGGCGGGTGCTGACGCGTGCGGCGAACCACCATGCTTCCGACGCTCTCTCCTTCTTTGAAAAACGCGCAAAACGCAAATTGTTGACTACCATCACCTGGAATCAGATCTTGAAGGATTACCTCACTCGATCCCACCAGCTTTGCAGCGCGTTCAAACAGTTCTTTCAACTCGACCCAATTGTTGGCCCGCCATGCCTTGGCTCTTGTGGCATAGAAGAATCGCTCTTTGATCGCCGGCTTAACAGCAATTGGAAAGGTCAGGTCCAATTCACGCGCTTCGTCGAAACTCTTTGCCTGCCAGGACCGAGGAGTTGGGATACCCAGTTTGCGAGCCAGGATATACGTTTGCCGCTTGTCCCAAGCCCACTGAACAGTGGACCATGCGGGAGTCGGGACTCGATACATTTCCTCGAGTTGTGAGCGGTGACGCGACAGCGTGGCCACAGTCTCGTCACGTGTCGGATAAAGAACCCAGCCACTAAGTTTCAGACGTTGGCCTATTTCCATTAGCGCGTCCACGGTTCGGCGGTCATCGCGAAGGTCGTCTACCCGGACGTGGTGGGTCGAGTATTTTGAATAACGGGCAATCGAATGCTCATCATCGACGACACAGATTGGTATCAGGTGTCGTCCGAGACTTCGAACAATGCCAAGACCCTGATAATCGCCACCAATAACGACGGCGCCCACGTCTGCGTTGGGAAAGCGACTATCTGTCAAGAAACCTGACCTCACAGAATTCGAAGTTCATGCGGTGATTTCGCTCTTTTGCGCTAAGCTGAACGTCTTGCGTTGCGCACGGCTCGCAATAGAGTGCGGGAGGCAAAATGAGTGCCGGATACAAATTGAAGAAGGGGGCCAAAGCAATAGGCTGCGGGCGCACCGACAATATGCAGGCCTGGTATCGAAGTTTCCAAATCTTTGTTTAGCATCGGAAAACCGTTGACTCGTTTAATTCGCTCCATCAGGTCTGCGTTCAGAAAATCATATTTTGAGATATCAATGTGGAACCCGGTTCCGAGAATAATGTGTTCCGCAGTTATCTCTCTACCGTCGCTGAGAGAAACCCGCGCGCGATCCTGGATAGGTGCAGCGGACACTACAGTGCACCCTAGCGAAATGGGAACATCGCGGAGTCGATCAACCAGCCAACGCGCTGCTGCGGGCCGTGTTGCCCGTCTTCTGAGCTTGTTTTGGATTCCGCGCGGCACGCACTTAAGGAGATGCGGACGAGCCAGAAGTTGACTAATTCCAGCCGGTCCAACGTCGGTCGGCGCGTAAAGGAGCTTACGAACTGATTTTCCCATTCGATGATGCAGCGTGGTGGATGCCCATCCCTGAAGCCAGTGGATTTGACGTGACCGTCCAATCACCTGCACCTGGGCCCCGCATTCATGTAACAGTGCAGCAGACTCTAAGCTGCTCTGTCCCGAGCCCACCACAAGCACTTGTTTGCCGCAAAAGGATGCGAATTCGGAGTGCTCGGATGTATGAGTCACGAACGCAGACGGAAGCGACTTGAATTCCGGTGGCCACCGCGTGAATGGACCGATGCCTGCCGCAATGACTACGCGGCGGGAGTCAAATACCTCTCCGTCCTGGACCGTAATTCTAAAGCCCTTGGTTCCCCGCTCAAGTTGGGCGATTCGCCGATGATCCAAATCTGGGATGGCACGGCGCTGGAACCACAATCCGTATTGAATGAATTGCTCGATGGGTACCGGAGTTCCGAAGGACCTTTTCTCTTCCGCCTGAAATGCCTCCAGAGTCAAGTCGTCGTTAGGAGAAGCAATCTTGGTTGCCGTCCAGTTGGAACGCAGAAACATGCCGGCTGGCATACTGCCGCTCCAGAACGACATCGGTTCACCAAATACGCGTACCTCCATCCCCTTGATCGCTCGGAGGTGAGCCGCCGCGGATAACCCATAGGGTCCCGCACCGATGATGGTCAGGTCACATGCGCTCATTGCAATCAGTTCAACTCTCCTCCGGATCTTAACCAGGCTGGCTAGGACAGGACAGAAGAGGTCTCCCCTTCCAGGGTGTAAGTTAGATAGTCACCCTCAATCGCCGCATACGCAATGCGGGCCCGTTCACTTCCTTCTCCATCCACTCGCCACCGTCCTTCGGTGCAAACCAGATGCATCTGACTTCTTTGCTGCCACCACTTGGCTACATCTCGAGGTAGTGGTGTCCACATGCGATCCGCATCCCGCAGGTTCGCCACATGCTGCAGAAGGTCTCGGTATACAGCTTGTTCGCGCGACTGGATGACGTAGTCAGGATGCACAAGGATAGTGACGAGACCATGATGAGATCTAATCAGCTCAATCTGCTTCTTCCACAAATCGATCGTATAGTCCTTCAAAATATGGAAAAGAGTGTAGTCCTGCGTGCACGTCAATGGCAGTTCGACCAGATTCCCTATGAAATAGGGCATCACCGTGCAGCACCCCCCGCGCTGAGGGTCCAGATGCCCTACGTTGGGAATCGACATATCATAAAGAAAATCGAACGCGTCGTACCAATCTGCGTTTCGATAGAGGATTCCTGAGCGGAATCCCACGGCGCCGAATTCTCGGGCATATTCGTTAATTCGTTTCGCTCGCCGTTGGAATTCTTCGTAATCTGCATATAGCCGTCCGTCATGCTTGAGGTCGTGAACATTCACCTCAAACCCCCTGTCGGCAATGCTGCTTAGGTACGCCTTAGATACTGGATATCGATCCTCCGGCACAACCTGGAAGGAACTTCGAAATCCAAATGATTCATCCAAGTCCATCAGCCTGGAGCAAGACTCCTTACCCCCCAGGGCTTCAACATCATGCGTAATAATGGCACAACTCGCATAGTCGTCCGGCCAAAACCAGATGAAAGGCACCTTGTCAACATGTTGCTCCTTCATCGCAAGCATCAATCGTTTGCGATGAATACGGTCCACCGTGCAATCTACAGGCCACTCAGGAAAAGATATTTTATCCCACCCTCGTAGATGCAACCTTTGCATGTGTTTGCGGACCGATACCGAAAGATACGGGCGAAGGAGATAGTAGATCGTGCGGATCACAGCATTTGTAGCCCGACCACGCTCACGAAAATGCGCAGCATAGCGCTCGCGCTGCAGATTCTCTGTTATTTCCTCCGGATCAAAAGGTAAGCAGGAGAGAGATCCGCCAAGACTCGGCCTCGCGTCAGTGTCACAGATTCCATCCTCAGAGTCTGCGCCACAAGCGTTAGTTCTACGCCCATAGCAATACGCATCCTGTCCCCAGCGAAAATAGCTCGGTTCATTCGATAAAGCGCCTGACGTCGTAAACTGCGCGAAGAGTTCCGGGCATCGAAAATAATCCAGAAAATGTTGCCCCATGAAAAACCTACTCACCTCTGCTCGGGATAGGAGACGCTTATATCATTGATAATACGCAAACAAATCGCGAGTGGCACCACACTTCTGTGTTACGCACACGCAACCGATTGAATCCTGACTGTTCGTGATCGCTTGGTTGAACGCCAGGCCGCGCCGCCAAATCTCTAAAAGCCTGTTCAGAAGCCAGCCCGGACGAGATTCGTTTTGTTCCGCCCGCTCCAGACCCTCGTGGTTAGAATAGTTGACACAAGAAACTGATAATGCCCACCCCAATGACCACTACTTCCCAAAGATGAAGCCTGGCATATGGATCAGGGGGCCTGCAGAGTCGGAACGAAGGCGTCAAGTGTTGACATGAATTCCGAAGTCAGGATTTTCATGTCGTCGGTAGGTTCTCACGTCGCCGAACGACTGCAATCGCCACGGAGATTCCTACCAAGGCGACCATGAAGAAGAGAATTCCTCCCTGTCTATGCAAGTTTCCAGTGAGGTATGCGGGATCAACCCTGGTGCCGAGCATTGCAATCGAAAAGATGCGCAAGCCATTCTTTGCGACGGACAAGGGAATTGCTAAGACAATAACTAAGATTCGGTGCCATGGCGAACGCAGGAGAACCTTTGCCGATATGATCGCCGTGACGAGCAACAAAGAGCTTGATCGAATGCTGCTACATTCCTGAGCAACCTGGATCGTCAGGTTGGGGATCGTAAGCAGTACGCCATGTTGGACCACAGGAACTCCGAATGCCGCAAAGAGGGCATGCGCAGACCATGCTGACCCCTCTTGCAACAACGCGACAATGTAATTCATGGCGACATCTGGAAGCGGAACGAGCCCAAACAGGAACAACAGAGAAAACAGCACGCGACGCGCAGCCTCATGGCCAAAACATAGTACAAAGCTTCCAACCCAAGAGAGCACGATTGCAAGCATAGCTAACGCAAGCCGTACGTCGCCGGTCGTCCACCCGGACAAGAACCAGGCGGTGACTGCAAGTGCAACTGCGGCCAGCAATAAAGATGCGCCAACGTAAACATCCCAGTCGTACACAACTTCTGCGGAGCTTCGCTCGAGGAACAACAAAGCTATGCTGAATGGAAGAATGAGCAGGATATACGTATATTCATCGTTGTTCCAAGACAGTGCGAACGTCTTGAATAAGGGAATGAATCCTATCAGGCAAGTTGTTACAAATAAACTGGCAAAGGCTGCTCGATGTTTCTGCGATATTGTCATAAGAGGTTATTTGTTGGATTGCGACATCACGTCCAACCCACTATCCAAAGTGCCTATAAATCAGCGCGCTCGCTGTCGTTGACAGTATTCTGGGCAATTTTGTCGAGAGTGCGCGAATTGCAGGGGAGCGCGTCGCCATGAAGACCGGTTGCCTTCTACCTTCCGTATAGCGAAAATAATTGATCTGTGTGCGGAGAGCACCGAGACGGTCTTTGAATCGAATGAGACTGACATTCTCAACTTCGCTTCGACCGAAGTCGATTTGAGATACGCCTTCTGCTTTGCTCTCTTCGATGAGCTTCCAAAAAAGCAGTGGCATTCCTCCGAAATGATGGAATCGTTGATCAGAGCACCCATATTTAAATACGACCGTCCCGCGATGTCGCAATGTCAAGATTGCTGCAATGGGAGTGTTGCCCGTACGGAGAACCCGTATTTCTGCGTTCGGTCCAAAACATTGCAGCAAATTGCGAAACCATGAAAAGGGCTGAGGCAATAGATTGTGGCGTTCCCTGGTGATTACGAGGAGTCTATAGAAGTCGTTCAGAACTTGCTCTGAGCGGCCCTTCTCATACGAGAGCCCTTGACGTTCGGCATGAAGAATGCGGCGCTGAATGCAGCTCTTGTGACATCGTTGGAATATCTGCCCGATCTGAGGAGACAAATCCAGTGTATGAAACCAGAAGGTTTGGCTGACTTTCAAGCTGTCGCCGGTGTGAAAGTCTCCAGACAAGGGCCTGAGTTCGATATATCTCCAGTGACGGCGGCCCAATTCGTTCCGCATCCACTCTTGGAATTCATGAATCTGAGCGGGATCATTTATGAGAGGTTCGGCGTGATCAGCGAATGGGAGCGACACCAGCCTACGTCCCGTGATCCAGCTCCTCACCTCGCAAAAGACAACTCCGTCAACTAAAGGCTCTCCAGGAGGTGCACTTGTTAACGCCGTGGGGATATAGCCATAGGTTTTTGCCAACGCCCTGAGCCAGCCCGCTTGATGGAATACCGAAGCTAAGGGGTGAACCGCAACGAAATCATCCCACCTGCGATCCAGCAACGGATCCAATGTATAAAGCTGCATCGAAAATGGGCCCCCTTCAGGCACCAATCAGCCAAGAACTGCCGGAAAATCGAACACTGCGAACGCGTGGGCATAGCTGTTTCTTTCAATTGGCACCGGATTGCTACCTTTCGAAGCGACCACTTGCTGACAGGTCTATCCGAGGATCTATTGACCATGAAACTGTCAATCATTCTGGATTTGATCTTGGTCACCGAGGTTATCGTGATCTGTAGAACTAACCTAGTCTTTGCCACCAATTATCGCAGGAATCTGCGCGTTCGCTCACCTTCCCGAATCCCACGAAGGAGCTATAGTTGTTTGCAATCAGGACCGCCTCCACGCCGAAAAGAAACAGCTCATAGTTCCTCGAAACTACTTGAATTCTCCCGGCGCGCCCGGGGCTGACGGGACAGGAGACCGTCGCTCCCGCCGCGTTAGGTTAAGGTATTATTATCGCCGCAACGGTGTCGGCAGGAGCGATTGTCGTAATGATCAACAATAATTTAGCGAGTTCGGATCGCGAACATCAAATCCATTCCTTGCATCATCCGATCGACACGAAGGATGCTTTCATCTGCGTTGGCGGGGATGGCATATTCATCCGCGACATAGATGGGCGAGACTACATCGATGGTCTGTCAGGCCTGTGGAATGTGAATATAGGGCACGGCCGAGCTGAGTTGGCCGAGGCTGCCGCTGACCAGATGAAAGCCGTGGCTTATTTCTCGGGTTATGCGGGCTCCACAACAATACCGTCGATCAAGCTGGCGGAACGCCTGATTGAACTCGTCCCTGACATGGGCGCGGTCTATTTCACGTCGGGTGGATCGGAGGCCAATGAAGTCGCACTCAAAACAGCTCGCTACTATTGGAGAGCACGCGGAGAGAGTAACAAGATCAAGATTATCTCTCGCATTCATGCTTATCATGGAACCACTCTCCAAGCGATGAGCGCTACCGGTATTGCTGGATACTGGAAGATGTTCGAGCCCCGAGTGCCGGGGTTCATCCACGTCCAGACCTGCTACCCGTATCGTTGCCACGGGGCGAAGCCGGGCGAAACTCCATCGGACGTTGCGGTACGCGAGCTGGAGGAAGCGATTCTTCGCGAAGGCCCTGACACGGTGGCCGCATTTATCGGCGAGCCGATTCATGGCGCAGGCGGCATCATCTATCCCACGGACGACTACTGGCCACGGGTGCGCGAAATTTGCAGCCGCTACGAAGTTTTACTCATCGCCGATGAAATCATTACGGGATTCGGACGCACGGGACGCTGGTTCGGCCTGGAGCACTGGAAGGTGCGGCCCGATGTCATGACATTTGCCAAAGGTGTGACTTCGGGATATTTGCCTCTCGGCGGGATGGTCGTCAGCCGCGAAATCAAGGATGCGATCGATTCGGCTGAGCCTTCAAATAGATGGATGCACGGCTTCACGAATTCAGGACATCCAACTTGTTGTGCGGTCGCTCTCAAGAACATCGAAATCATCGAGCGGGAAGGATTGGTCGCGAACTCGGAAGCGATGGGGATAGTCTTGCTGCGTGAACTGAAGGATGCGTTCGGCGATCATCCGAATGTGGGAGATATTCGAGGAGGCAAAGGACTGCTGGCCGCGGTCGAGTTTGTCGAAGATCGTGACACCAGGAAGAACTTCGCCGCGGAAAAGGACTTCGGCAATCGGTTACGAATGGAAATGCGGAAACGGGGAGTCATTACGCGCACACGCCCCGCCGTGGGCCCGCATCCCGCACCGGGTGATGAGGTGCTTTTCTCGCCCCCACTCATCATCAATGATGAGCAAATGCATCAAATGGTCACGGTAGCCAGGGAATCAGTGGGTGCAGTTCTCAGTAGCTGAATTTATCGGGCGGTGCCGGCAAGCGCCGGCTTTACAGAACGATGCGGGACCGGAAGTGCGTCGGCTGATTGGCTAGCCGACGATGAAAGCCGCACAGATCGAGTGCTCAATGACTGCTCAAGCGCCAACGTTGCATATCCGGTTGCGGCGTCACTCATAAAGCGCCCCATATCGCTCGCAGGATTTCGAAATCCGTTCATGGAGGATGCCCACCAGCTTCCATCCTGGTACTGGTGCTTCTCCAGCCATGTCAGCCCGCGTTGCAATACCGGGTTCTCGAGGGCAATTCCATCTTCCTCCAGCGCCATAACCACGAGCCCGGTGGCGCATCCGTCGCTGCCGTCCACCCTGTCAATGCGCTTGAACAGATCAAATCCTAAGTGCTTAAGAGAAGCTTGTTTGTCGAGAGCTGAGAGCGACCAGCCTCCATCCTTGTTCTGAAGACTAGCGACTCGACGAATCAGATCAATTCGCTGGGCATCAGTTAGTAATCCCGGAAGATGGGCGGAGGCCCACATCACGTACAGTTGATTCATCACCGGTTGCGCCGCATACTGCCGGCGGAGATACTCGCGAAGATGCTGAATGTGATCCTGGACATCAGGCTCGCTGTTGTATGGCACCGGTGTGTGCCCCAGCGCAATTGCAATCATCGCTGAGCCCTGATAGCCGGATTCCGATGACTCCCATGGGGCTTCATGGAAGTCTTGCCAATCCCATCCCCCGGCGTTCTGACCTGCGGTCAACTGGAGCGCCCAGGCTTCGTCAAAAGCCTTCTCTGTGAGAGGACTGAGATCATTCGATTCCGAGTCGTATTCGGCCAGGATCACAGCGTTCAATATTGATTCGGTCGCATGGGAAGGCGCATCGTGGGCATCGTCATTGTAATATGAGCCTATTTCTTTCCAATCGGTCACTCTCTTCTGAATGCTGTCTAACATTTTCTTTTCTGTAGCAGTCAATTCGGTCTGGCCTAGCTGCTTTCTGAGTGCCGGCCGAACGAATGCGTACGGTAGGACCGTGTGGCAGGAGATGCAAACGGTTCCCTCTCTGCGTTGCGACACCGGCCAACTTTGCCACCATACCTCGCGGTTGTCGAGGTAACTCGCCGCCGCCGCAACGCTCCAGTTGTTACGCAGCGCTCCGCCTGCCGGAGCAGATGACGCACGAACCCGCATGGCGGTCCAGAAGACTACCCCGACGACGGACAACGCCAGCAAGACCGTGATGAAGACAATGGCACGTTTCATGCCTTCCCCTAGAGCGGTGGGCAATCTGCGGGAAATCGCGGCGCCAAGAGTGAGAGTAGCTCCCGGCAGTCTCTGACCTGAACGGAATCATCTCTCATGCAACTGCGCCGCTGATCACGTCCTGTTGCATCTTTGGCAATGGCTCAGAACTCGCTGATAGGCAATTAGCAATCGCCGCATCGGCATTCTGTTCCTGCATTCTTTTCCTGATGGATATCTGGCCAAGCCAGTTCCGGTACAAAGTACTGGCTGTGCGCCTCCAGCCATCCAATTCGCTAACTGAAGATGCTATCGATACCGCATGCGCAAGAGTTTCCTGATTCGTTCTTGACGCAGCTTCGTGCTGTATCTTTACCAACCTCTGTTCGGTTTCTTCGTCAAAATAGCCGCGCGGTATGGACGGATAGACCCTACTTTCTCCATTAAGGTACCGGCTAACATCACGGCGATATTCAAGCAGGAGAGTTTCGGGCTCATATTCCGGATGTCCCTGGAAATATACGAAAAGACTCGGATCCTGCTTGACGAAACAATCCACGCCAGCCCCTTCAGCCCGCGTGAGAACTTGATAGCCTGATCGCGTCAACTCAGCCTCCGCCAGGCCGTTCCAGCGGGAATGAGGCAACCGAAAGGTTGCTGGAGTGTGCGCGAGCATCGGATGGTCTGAAACCCGGACGCAATCAAAGACTCCACAGTGCTTTGTTTGACTCTTCTCGCGCTGGACCCCGTCCTTATACAAGACAGCTGCATGAGCAGCAAGACACGACCAGACACTCGAGTGCGTGTTATCTCGAGCCCAGTCATGAGTCCGCACAAAACTATTCCAGTAAGGCTCGTCGTTCAGTGAGGGGTAAAGAGGTTCTCTGCCGGTTACAATCAACCCGTCCAGCTGCGTATCCCAAAGCGCTTCGACACTGTGATAACACCGTTCAAGATGCCGCTCAGTCGCTTTACTCCGAGAAACTTCAGGGAAGTGATAGAAAGAGACACGAATGTGAAAATCCTTGGCGGCCGCATTGAGTAGAGAAATGAACTGCCGCTCCGTTGCATCGAGAGCGCCGTCCGACATGTTGTTGAGCAGCCCGATGGTGAGTTCTTTGGGTGAGCTTTCATGTTCTTCGGCGTGATTCGTCTTGTTTTGCGAACGGAGATTCCTGCTGCTTTCAGGAAAGTTCAGCGTGACTGGCATAACGACCCCCAGGGGAATGCATGTAGCGAAGTTAGTTTGCGGCTCTACCTGGCGCCGCCGGCAACGGCTAGGGCTTGGTCCAAATCAGCGACGATGTCGTCGATGTGTTCGATACCAATGCTCAGTCGAATCATCTCGGGAGACACACCAGCCGCGCGCTGCTCTTCAGGTGACATCTGACGGTGAGTAGTGGAAGCCGGATGACAGGCAAGTGACTTGGCATCGCCAAGGTTAACGAGCCGGAAAATGAGTTTGAGGGCGTCGTAGAATTTGGTCGCCGCAGGAAAGCCTCCCCTGATACCAAACGCCATGAGCGAGCACGCACGACCACGCAGATACTTCTTGGCCAAGTCGTGATAGGGGCTTTCGGAGAAGCCTGCGTAATTGACCCATTCAACCATGGGGTGGCTGCGAAGGAATTCAGCAACGGATTTCGCGTTTGCAACATGGCGATCTATGCGAAGAGCGACCGTTTCGATTCCCTGTAGCAGCAGAAAGGAGCTCAAGGGCGCGAGCACTGCGCCGTTCGTCCGCAGATAGGCACTGCGGCACCGGCCGAGATATGCTCCTTTTCCATAATGATCGGTATAAACGAGCCCATGATAAGAGGCATCTGGCTCACTAAACATCGGAAACTTTTGAGCGTGATCCTTCCAGGGAAAATTGCCACTATCAACGATTGCTCCGCCCAGAGTGGTCCCGTGCCCGCCAAGGAATTTGGTCAATGAGTGCACAACGATGTCTGCACCATAATCAATGGGACGAAGGAGCAGAGGAGTCGCCACAGTGTTGTCGACGATAAGCGGGACCCCGTGGTTGTGGGCTACTTGCGCCAATTTCTCGATATCGCAAATATTGCCGGCGGGATTTCCTACGCTCTCGCAATAAACAGCGCGCGTGTCCTTGTCGATCAGCGCTTCAATCTCATCTGGCTGATCGGATTTAGCAAATCGAACAGCGATTCCCTGGCCCGGAAGGATATGAGCGAATAGAGTGTGGGTTGTTCCGTACAGCTGAGGAACAGAGACAATATTGCATCCCAGTTTCGTGACGTTCATAACGGCGTAAGAGACTGCCGCTTGACCGCTACTAACGCATAGGGCGGCTAAGCCTCCCTCGAGAGCTGCGACGCGGCGCTCGAGCACGTCTGTTGTGGGATTCGCGATGCGTGTGTAGCGATATCCTTCCGCCTCAAGGTTGAATAGTGCCGCTGCATGCTCCGTGCTGTCGAAGGCATAGGAGACTGTCTGGTAAATCGGCACGGCGGCCGACCGTGTTGTTGGGTCTACCTGATAACCGCCGTGAATGGCAATCGTTTCCTGCTTCATCGGAACGGTTTCACTTTTGTTTTGAGCGGTTGTTTGAGCCATATCGCTTTCTTGATGCATCAGCACGCCTGGCTACTCATGAGCGGCGTTGCCTTTTCGTTTGCGAGCCTGGTAATTGAACCAACGACCTGAAGGATGTCGTCTTCTGTGGTCTTAAAGCTTGTAATGCAGGCGCGCACGACCGGTGACCCCGCAATACGCGCCTCTGACATCCATGCGATCTGATTTATGCGGAGACCGTGGAGGAATGTGGTCAGGTCCAATCCGTCGCGCGTAAAGCAGACCACGGGTAGAGGCGTTGTGTTCACTATCTTCCAGCCCGCCGCTGTAAGGGACTGTCTGAGAAAGTCGCCCATCCGGGCCTGCTGTTCGATCATCATGGCCTGACCGGCTTCGCCGCGCTCAGCAAGGCTGAGAAACAGTTTTAGACCGGTAAATCTACGGGACCACTGCACCGAATTCATGTATGGGTCAAAGGTCGTTTCACTCGTACTGCTCGGCATATAGCCTGCATCTGTGCTAAAGGCGCGCCTAACCACTTCGGGATGGCGGCAAAAGAACATGCCGCAGCCCATTGCGACCGAAAACCACTTGTGAGCGTCGCATGTGATTGAGTCCGCCGACTCGATTCCTGCAAGGTGGTGCCGCAGAGAGGGCGAAACGACAGCAGCGCCACCCCACGCTGCGTCAACGTGAAACCACAGCCTCTCATCGCGGCAGAGACGAGCCAGTTCCGGCAATGGGTCAATTGCTCCTGCGGCCGTTGTGCCGGCGGTACCGATTACCATGAACGGGACGAATCCGCTCTTCCGGTCATCATCGATCTTTGCGGTAAGCTCGCTAAGGCTCATCTTCATATCAGGGTCCGTCGAAACTGTCCGCAGCGCGGTCCGTCCAAGGCCGGTCATGTGAGCAATTTTGCTGAATGAGTGGTGAGCTTCGGCAGAGAGATAAATCGCCGGCTTTGCACTTAGAGATTGGAGGCCTCCGTCGCCATAACTGGGGAACCCGTGAGTTAAAGCTGCGATTACTGCCGACAGATTTGCCTCCGCTCCACCGTTGGTAAAGGTGGCGATGGAGCTTGGAGGAAGGCCAAACTTTGCTGAAAGCCAAGCAAGTGTGTGACGTTCAATTTCGTTCGCGGCCGGCGAGGTGCGCCAACTGGCGAGTTGCGGGTTATACGTCGCGACAAGTGTATCCGCAACGACCGAGGACAGCGTTACGCTGGGATTGAAAAGGCCAAAATAACGTGGATGCGTCACCTGCACCTGCCATCGGCGCAGCATATCCTCCACGTCTGTAGCAACTTCCTCGAGTGGGAGACTCTTGCGGAAATCATAGCGGGAAGCGAGATAATCCCTAATTTCGGCCGCAGTTCCCTTTGGATAGATCGGCCCACTATCGATTGTCGCCTTCGCTGTCTCGAACTCGACTTGAATAGGTTGAATCAACATAAAAAGGGTAACCTGGACTAATTCCTATAAGGAGTTCTCTTTGCGACGAGGTCCATCAACTTGACACTCGGAATTGTGCATTCCACCTGTTGATCGCTTCAACACATTGCCGCACTAGAGGCAGCAACCATGCTCGGCGCGGTTCACAAGCGGATCTGGCCGGACTGAATACGGGCGTACAAGACATGATCCACCGGTTGTAGAGTCTGCGTCTCCGGGTTGTCGAAATAGATGGCATTAGAAGTAGAATCCGGGTTGAAACCTTGGGTCGCCAATTCAGCCTTTGAGTATTTGAAGGTCCCTGTAATTTCGCAATTCTCACGGACCATGAAAAAAACCGGCCGGGCATAAGGTGGAAGACGTTTAATGAGATGTCGTCTCAACGCCAAAAGGTCTGGATGACCCTCGAATGTGACTGCGGCCATTCCCACTCTCCCCTCTGCATTAGTGACCTTCACACCGTAAACAATTGCATGCTGCACGCCCGGGAAAGATAAAATGGCCTCCGCAACTTCCGTGGTTGCGACATTTTCACCTTTCCAGCGAAAGGTATCGCCTACGCGATCGACAAAATAGTAGAAACCCTGCGCGTCTCTTCGCATCAGGTCGCCTGTCCTCACCCAAACGTCGCCGGGTTCAAAGGCATCCCTTAGCATTTTCTTTTCGGTTGCTCTGGCGTCGGTATATCCCTCGAAGCGGCTTCCCGCCTGGGAAGGGTCTTTGAGAATCCTGGCCAGTGCCTCACCGGGTTCGTTCGGCGCGCACCTGATACAGGATCCCTCGTCATTGCGGATAGGCTCGCATTTTTCGGGATCGAACCGCACCAGCGTTGGTGAGAATCGATGTGCCAGGTAAGGTGGGACGCGGCCGATCGATCCAGGCTTTCCTTCAACGTTGAACAACGAGAGGCCACCCTCTGTGGATGCGTAGAATTCAAGTATTTGCGGTATCCGGAACCTCTCTTTAAACTCTGGCCAGACATCGGAAGAAAGGCCATTGCCGCATGCAATCCGTATGCGATGGTTTTGTTCGTTTGGGGAAGGCGCTGTGCAACTCAGGTATCGGCAGAACTCACCGATATATTGAAGCATCGTGCAGTCCCATCGAACCACATCGCTCCAAAACTGGCCTGCTGAGAACGTCTCGCGAATTACCACACTGCCGCCTGCAACGAGGGTGGCCCCGGGAACGAGCACACCTCCGATGCTGTGATACATGGGCAGGCAATCGTACATTCTGTCTTCAGGTTGAACATCGAGCATGCCTGCAAACCAGTGCGACCAATGAATAATGCGGCCATGAGTTACTTTGGCTGCTTTTGGCAGTCCAGTAGTGCCAGAGGTGTAGATGTAGAGCGCTAGATCGTCGGGGAAAAGTTGTGGCCTCTCGGCAGAAGTCAAGGCCGCCGGAAGGTTGCTAATGAGAGTATCAATCCGGTTGAATGATGCGTGATCGGCGCCGTGAATCCAGATTTCCGGTTCGCAATTCAATGCCGGGATCGCAGTAACTAACGAATTAACTAGTTCATCGGCGACAATAATATGCTTCGGCTCTGCGACGTTGACGCAGTGAGCTAGCGACGAGCCCTGAATATTGGTATTGAGCAGCGCCACAACACCGCCAGCCGTTGAAATCCCGACCCATAACGCAAAGTATTCCGGCCGGCTTGTCATCAGCAGGCCTACAACGTCGCCCTTTTTGATACCTCTTTCCAGTGCCCAACGGCAATACTGGCTCGACCGCGCAGCAAGTTCGCGAAAACTGAAGCACTCACGCTCTGAGAGCAAGGCCTGCGAGTCGCCATACCGATAGGCAAGCTCTTCAATAACGTCGAATATCAGGCGATGCGGCTCGCGAGCACTCTCGGCTGCCAATTCCAGGGCACGCAGCCAGGCGCGGGATGGCTTGAGAACCGGTCTTTGTAGTGCCTCAACAACTTCAGTCACGCCGTACTCCCTGCGTCCACTGTAATCACGGTTCCGGTGATGTTCTTTGCCTTATCGCTCAAGAGAAACTCAACGGCATTCGCTACGTCGTCAACTTCTGTCATTCGGCGAAGCGCGCTGCGCCGAACGATCCGATCTCGCTGCTCTTCATCAAGCCCTCGGGTAAGTTGCGTATCAACAAAGCCGGGAGCAACAGAATTCACATTGATGCCAGCGCGTCCCACTTCTCGGGCGAGCGAGCGCGTAAATCCGATCAGCGAAGATTTAGTGGCGCCATAAACAGCCAAGCCACTGTATCCGGTTGAGGCGATTATCGACGAGATGTTGACAATCCGTCCCCCTCCATCACTCATCATCCCGCGAACTGCATATTTCGTCAGCACGATCGGAGCCAGCATATTCACTCGCACGAGGTTCTCAATCTTCGAAGTCGGCATCATGGCCAGCGTTCCCTCGTGACTGATACCGGCGTTGTTTACCAGGCCGTAAATTGGACCGCAATCTTTCCGGACTTGAGCGAAGAAACTTGGGATCTTCTCGATATCAGCAAGGTCTATGGGGCAAAAGACCAATGACCCAGGATTCAATGGCTCAATTTCAGTCCGTGCTTTGCGGAATTCGTCGCTCTCGCTGCGCGCAACTGCGATCACCCGATACCCAACAGAGGCCAGCTTTCGAACGATGCCCAATCCCAAACCGCGGCTTCCGCCCGTTACCACGACGTTAAGCATATTGCCGCATTACCTTACCCGATTCTGCAATAGGCAGCTCAGAAACAAGCTTGATCGCGGCAGGCACCTTGTGAGCTGGAAGAGCTTCTCGGCAAAGCTGCAGAATGTCGCGTTCTAAAGTTCTTGGATCCTGATCTCCCGGCATAGAGACATTCTTCAAAACGACATCTGCAATAACCAATGCACCGGTGATTGGGCTCTTCTTCCCGCGTACGAGGCACATCTGCACGTCAGGATGGCGGTTAATAACCGATTCAACCTCTTCCGGGTGCACTTTCAATCCGCCGACATTAATTACGCCGTCGCGCCGGCCCGCGAAGTAAAATCTGCCATCGCGCCGCTCGACCTTGTCTCCCGTGTCCACAAAACCGGTTTGGTCCTTTAACATCGGTGCACGATCGCCGAGATAACGCCGTGCATTTCCGGCCGAACGGATGCGCAAGGTGCCATCCTCGACTTTCATATCAGCCTGCAGGTTTTCTTCCAGAACTGACACCGGAAACCCAGCCATACCGTCGGTCACTTCAAAAGCAACTCCAGCTTCAGTGGAAGCGAAGGCGTGGACGACCTGCGCCTCTGGATATGCAGATCGGAGATTGTTGAGGATCGCCTGATCGACAGCCTCGCCCGAGAGACGGACGTTCAGGGGCCTTAGAAGTTGTGCCGAAGGGCTCATTAATGCGCGCCTCCAGTGCGTTGGCGTTCCCGAAATGTGCGTCACGCCTGACCGAGCCGCACGGGCGAGGAAATCCGCAGGGGACTCTTCAGAATTGGAGAAAACCAGCGATGCACCGGTAAGAATTGCGCGCAACAGAATCTGAAGGCCCCCATATCGCCGAATATCGTAAAAGGTGCTCCAGACGACGTTGAGGTTGTTGTCGTTACGAGGCTGTATGGCGGCTGTCAGACTTGAAAATGTATGAGCCACAAGTTTTGGCCGCCCCGTGGTCCCGGAGGTCAGGAGGATCCACTCGGTATCGTGGATCGGGCTCTCTTTCCGAGTTGCGGGAACGAGATTGCGGCTGCAGGCGCAAAAGTACACGGGGCGGCTCGACTCAAAATGCGTGATCGCTCGATCAGAAACGATGCAGTCTACTTCCGCTGCATCGATTACGAATGGAAGATGTTCAAGCGATAATTCTGGCGGCCAAAGAATAATTCGCCGCGCGATGCCGTGTAACTCGATCAACGCGGAGGCGGTCGTGATTTGTGCCTTGGTTGCAAGAAGTACGGAGCGGCCCTCAAGCTCATCAGCGCGACCGTAAAGAGACGATCCGGCGAGAAAGTCAGCGCGCGCAACACGCCGATCTGCGTCCTCTACGAACCGGTCCGGCCAAAAACCGGAAGCGCTAATGCCGGTCCAGAAACTAGTGGCGGTTTGATGTGAAGTTATCATGCTTTCTATCGACAGGGAACACGGTTTGCGCTTTGCTCCTCAGAGTCTGCCTGTGTGTTCGAGATTCGAGGAGCAAGCGGCTGGAGATTTCTGGAAAAGGTCTTCATTGAGATGTCCTGGCGGAGCGCGACCCCGCACCTGGCAACCGAAACCGCCGGATTCCCCTGAACTACGGTCATCGGGGGGATCGACTGCGATACCACGCTTCCCGCCTTAATCACCGCTCCGTGGCCAATCACGACATTGGGAAGGATGATCACGCCGGGTCCAATAAAGGCATCGCGCTCGATCCTGACGCCTCGAAACTCCTTGAAATGAGCAACAATCATTGCCCGCATGCTGATCGAAGCACCGTCCTCGATCGTGATCAGATCGGGGCGTGCGGTGTCGAGGATTACGTCATAGCCGATCCAGACACCCTTTCCGATTTTTACGCCGCGCGCCCGGTGCAGCATAACGCGCAGCGTTCGTGCGCCAGGGGATATTCGTGCAGCCATCTGAAGAATCCGGCTGAGGATCCCCCGCAACCCATTCTCATCCGGCTCCTCCCAATCGCCCGGTATCGATCTATCTTCATCCATGGCTATTTGGTGGATACCTCGTAGAGTTTCACAAATTCGCCAAATGTTATCGGGAAAAGGGAATCCTCGGCCTCAAACGGATCGATGCCGAGCGAATCTTCCAATCGTGTAACGATAATTGCAAAGCAAAGAGAATCCAAGCCAGTTTCAAGCAGCGGCAAGCTGTCAGTGAGAGGAGGTAGTTCCTTCACATGTTCTCGCGCCACTTTCGTGAATTCATCAACAACCGCTGAGCGTACTTCCATTGGGCCCACTCCCTATTATCTGCGGACGATCAACTCCCGTCCGGATGCAGCTTTCAACTCGAGTATTACGGGCAACCGAATGCTCAGGCGGGTGCCACCGCAGAACGCGATGTTCGCCAAGGAATGAGAAATGACAAACTGCCACTCTCAATTCCCCGGCTGCCCTCTTGCAAATCCGCACTAGCTCGCCCCTGTCCAACTGCTATGCGGCAGCCAATTCCGGCCGGAAATAGACGATGCGGTTCATGAGCGTGCGAAGCAAATTAACGCCTTCGAAGATATCGGTGCCAGGTTCAATTGGATCGACCAACATCTCAATAGCAAGCGCGCGAAAGAGCCCCGCAGTGTGCGCAATGTCGCAGACGCCGTGAACATCGGTGTATTCCATCTCCGCCGAGCCTTCTGCCGCAGCGAGCTCCGCCAGGAAGGGCATAAACTTCTGGATGAATCCTTCGAAGAAGGCCATCGCAAGAAGCGACTGCACACCGGAGAGCCGGCCGAGAAAGAGGCGCATGTCCGTCAGCTCCTCATGCACTGCGAGGGCGTCGTAGTCGGTGGGAAATGAATGCGCCGCCAATGCGAATTTCCGCATCATGTGGGGATGCGCATCTCGCGTTTCCTCGTACAGGTTCTCAAGGAGGATCGGCCGCGCGCCTTCCGCCTTTGTTGCGATGAGGGTGGCCGTCATCCAGTAGATGAAGTTGCCTTCGAGTACCGCACTGTAACGAGCGATAATTCCGCGGCGTTCCGCGCTGGTTAGCGCTTGCGGGTCAGGCAACTGGCCGATCATGCCATCAATCATCTGGGTAATGGTTTCCTGAATCGAAGAGTCCATGGTAGCTGACTCCGGCTGGTGGAGAACAACCGCTTGTGTGGTCATCCTATTCTTCCTTTCGCTTTTGAAGTGGTGTTAATGTCGTGAAATCGAAGTTGCCCATCGTGCACAACTCACTCGCTTCGGTTGGGGCAAGGACACTACTGGAAAATCATTATCGATCTTAAGTTTTCATAAACTATTAGTTCAGTAATACGATTGGCTAGATCTAACGGCTCTACGATGTGCTGCGGACAGCTCTCGGTAGAACTGCGTTAAGTGCGCCCTTACGATCACTGGCGCCGGCATCAATTCCTAAAGGTGAGAACCGCTTGGACACCGAAGGTGTGGCGCCATCGGGCAAGTTCATCTGGTACTGTTCAATTTTGTAGAGGATCGATCGATAGCTGACTTTGAGCATTCGAGCCGCTGCTTTTCGATTCCATCCCGTCTTTTCAAGTGCCGCGGCAATGGCGGCTCGCTCCGCTTCTTCTCGCACGCTGCGAATCATTGTTCGCAGCGATTTGTAGCCCCCAATATCGGTCACCTGTTGGCGAAACGGCGCAACCGGAGGGTTCTCGCTGGATGGTTCAGGCTGCACAGTATGTACTGCTTCGCATTTTAGATCCGACCCAGGGTTCTTCGCCCCCAAGGATGTCTCGCACGCAAGCAGGTAACTCTTTACTTCTTGTTTCAGTTCGCGGACATTGTCGGGCCATTGATACGATTGCCATGCTACTTCCATTGCAACAGAAAACTCTTTTGGCGCGAGACCAAATTGTCTGGAGAGCTGATGCATAAAATGCCGCGCCAGCAATAACAGCTCTTCCTTCCTCTCTCTCAGTGGCGGCACTTGAATTTGGCGGGCGCCGAAATGGCGGGCAAGCTCCGGAACAATCTTGTGCTCGGAAATGGCGCGATCGATCGTCAGGCGACTTGCAGCGACCACTCGGACATTGACTTCTATAGTTTCGGAGTTTCCCGGCCGAATGAGCCGCCGGCTCTCCATCACGTTTGCTAGTCTCGATTGCAAATGCGACGGCATCTCCGCGATCTCATCCAGGAATAGCGTACCCCCTGAACTCGATTCGAGCATGCCGCGCGAGATTCCCTTGGCAGCCCCGCGAACCGGTCCGCTTCCGAAGATTTCTCTCTCCAGTAGTTCCCCGGACAGGGCTGCACAATCCACTTTTGCGAATGCAATCGCAGACCGGGACGACAACTGATGGACCAAACGCGCAACCATCTCTTTTCCCGAACCCGGTTCGCCAGAAATGAGTACCGGCAGGTTAGCTTCAGCGAGCAACGCTACTTGCGCGCTCAACCGATGCATCTTTGGGCTGGCGCCGATGAAGAGCCAGCCATTTTCAGGCTGTTCGAGGTTGTCCGAAACAGAGTTTATCTCCAGACTATCTGGGGTCGGGCAGAGAATGCGCTGGACGGCGACCTCAAGTTGATGCGCATTCAACGGCGCAACCAGATAATCACCTGATTCCACTCGAATCGAATGCAGTTTTGATTCTGCCTGCAGATCGCGATCAATCAGTAGTATCGGTAACTTCTCCCGGAGCTGGCGCAACCAGTGCAAACAACGCAACCCGTCGGTGTCTCCCCAAGGCAAGTCGATTAAAAGCGCATCCAGCGCGAGATCGGATTGCAACTTCTCCATTGCGTCCCAAGCACTCGAAGCGGTGATGAGCTGCCAGAGATCGGATTCCGCTGCCCTCCCAACCGCGCGCAGGACTTCGGAGTCGCGGCTGACCACAAGAACCCGCGCATTCGATATTCGCTTTTGCATTGAGGAGATACTCACCGAGTCATCAGGAATGGGAAAACATGCAACCACTTCCCGCTTTTCGCGATAGCGATTCGGGACAAAAGGGGGGAGATCATGCTTTGATGCGAACCAGGAGCGAACAGGCTCTCAGCCGGATGAGGTCTATTGCGATTGAGACGCGAAGCGTGCCAGTCCCGGGTTCGCAAGAAGAGGAGTTCGGGCGGCTCCACGGGAGCAAAAAATTGCACCCTGGTGTGTATGTTCGCACATTCCATCCTGACAGGATTGATAGTTACGTCCGGAAAGCGCTATCCTGGCGAAATGTACTTGTGAGATTGAGAAGAATTGGGCAATCTTTAAAGCGAAAGCAGCCAGAAAGTGGGTTCCCGGCTGCTTTCTACTATCTACCTATCGCAAGTTGACGTCACCTGTCCAGGACCGGCTTGCAGCCACAAGTCTGCGGCCAGTAAGTCGTCCGTGCTCACGATAGATTGCGTTAGACGCTGATTCGTTGTTCCCGGTTGCGCATGAAGAAAGCCCCGCCGCAGAACAGCATCGCTAACAGCAGATACATAAGCGCAGCGCCGCCTTCTGGAACTGACAGATTCTGAGTCCACATTTCCTGAGCTTCCCCGTCTTTCCCCGCAGGAGTCGGCGTCAGAATCCACAGATTGGTCAGCCCCGCCAGATAAGTCTTGGCCGCCGCGGTCTTTCCACCGAAAGCCGTTTCAACGGCGGCGACAAGCTTCGTTGCCGTCGAGTCGAGGCCCTGTAGTGAGCCGCCTGCCGTGATATCCCAAATCGCCGATGATAGCTCAGCTTGAGTGATTCCAGTGATACTGCCGTAAGTCTTGCCACCGCCGAACATCAAGCTTACCAGCGTAGCTACTTCCGCATATCCGGTCACACCAATGTTGGCATATCCAGCACCTGTGTAGCTACCCCCAAACAGGAGGCCGGAGACATTCCCACTGGCAAGCGACGACGCCTGAACAGCAGTGGCTTTCCAGGTTTCACCAGACGTAACATTGTCTTTGAAATCGTCACAGATGATTCCGGATGGGGAAGTGACTCCGTTGATGGTCCCTGTGTAGATTCCGGCGCCGTAATCTCCACTGTTATTGCTCCATGTGGTTGAATACCCGCCGGTGTAACCAACGGTGACAGTTTGGCCGAATGCAGATAGACCCGCAAACAGAACCACGAACGCGGCGAATGTAGCGATTCTCGCAGTACTGATATTCATAAGAAAAAATCCTCAACGTTTTCTGGTAGTTGATTCCATTTGTGGAACGGCCAAACCGCGGGAAGGGGGTCGCAAAATGCGATCCCGCATTCGGTTTTTCCATTGTTGGCGAAGTGCTGGTTGTTGTCAAGAATGATAATTTTTGCAACTCATTCCAAATACGGCACCTAAGTACGCTGATAGCACCTCAATTGCGGCAAATTGTTGGGTACTATTTTGCGATTGGTAACGTGTCTCTCGTCAAGTTTCCAATCGCATTGCTTTCTGGATTGCAATTATTTGCAACATACCCCGGAATCGATAAGAAGATCACACGCAGTAGGAGCATGCAGGTGTTGTCCGCGAAGATCGATTATCGGTAGAATTCGACTGCTTTTCCGCTACCAGCTAGTAGCTCGGCGCTCCTCTCGGGAATGTTTTCGCCGTCATCACTAAGATTTCAGAGTCAAGAGTTCCAGTTTGATGTCGCCGGCTCGGGGATAGGCTGGATCTATCTTCAGGACCTGTTCGAGGTGTTGTCGCGCCAGCCCCGGCTGCTTCAGCTTCGCGTAAACCATCCCCAAGTGAAACTGGATATCGGGGCTATCCGGAATCCTTTTCTCCTCCGCAAGACGAAGGGCTTCCTGAAGAGAGTTCAACGCCGTTGGATATGCGCCTCTGTAATATAAGACCCAGCCCATCGTGTCGAACACTGCGGGAGAGCCTGGAAGCTGCTCTCGTGCCGTCTGTACCAATGCCAAAGCGGTGTCTAGGTTTCCAGATGTTTGTAGCATAGTGCGGGCAAGTCCAAGAGAGGCTATGGGGTCCTGAGGGTGAATTGCAAGGGCACCGTGGTAGGCCTGTTGCGCATCACCCCAATCCGAATTGGACTCATAAAGATTCCCGAGCAGGATGAAAAGATCCCCACGCCCGGGATTCGCCGCTATCGCTTGCTGATCCGCCGCGATGGCCTGACTCAGCTGGCCCTTCGCAGCCAGCACCTCGCACAATTCCATCCAGGCAGCAGAATTGTGCGGGTCGAGAGCGGTTGACTTCTCGAGTGCGGTCTGAGCAGCGTTCAAATCTTTCTTTCCGTGAAATAGCACGTCTCCAAGCAATGCGTAAAAAGCACTGTTAGCGGGTGTTGCCGCAATTTGTGCTTTCACCGCAGAGATTGCGTTTTCTGGCTGCTTCGCGCCAATAAAGGCGCTCACCAGTCCCCGCAGTGAATCCAAGGAGTTCGAGTTACGTTTCAGGGCATCTTGATAGGCCACGATGGCGTCGTTGTATCGCGTCTGGCTCAATCGCAGGTTGCCCAGTTGGACGTAGCCGAAGGCATCCCGTGGATTGACAGCAATGGCTTCGCGCGCATCCTGCTCGCCAGCCTCGAATTGCTGCATGTTGATGTGAGAGAGCGCTCGCAGACCAAAGCCTTCAGATACGTGGGGTTCAAGCCGGATAAGTTGGGTGGCCGCATTCTCAAGCGAACGCATGTCACCCTGCTCGAGTGCGGCATCGGCAATCGAGCGCTCGGCATCGAGGGAATTGGGATCGAGGCGCAACGTCTCCTCCCACTCGGCCCTTGCGTGCTGAAGATCGCCCTGCTTCTGGAATGCCACTCCTAATACATAGTGCGCTTCACTGTCATCCGGTGCATTTCGGATGACGCCCTGCAGCGCTTGCACGGCGTCGGCCGCATGTCCCTCGCTGATCTGCATCTGGCTGCGGTAAAGCAGCGCGTCGCTGTCGTTTGGAGAGGCCCGCAGAATCTCCTCGTCAAACCGGTGGGCCTCGTCGAAGCGCTTTATCTGGATAAGCAACTGGATATACTTTTTCTTGATCTGCAGATCGCTGGGGTGCTGCTGATACAGCACTTCGTATTGAGCAACTGCTTTGTCCAGATCGCCGGTGATGAAGTAGAAGTTACTAAGGTCGAGAAGGCTCTGGGGATTGTTGGGAATGTCGCGTCGCGCCTCTATCAGTATCTGCTCCGCAGCCGCATTCTTGTGCTCTGTCTCGAGCAGTCTTGCCAGCGCCTCCCGCGGTTCCATGTTTTGCGCTGAGACAGCCATCGCTTCCCGGAACTCATGTTCCGCTTCATCCAGGCGATTTTGCGATTCGTAGAAGTTCCCGAGCAGGACCCATGCCTCAGCGGACTGAGGATTAAGTTCAGTAACCTTCTTCAGACTCACCTCGGCCGCATTGGAATCGCCGCTCTTCATCTGCAGCAACGCGAGACTCACGTAGAGTTCCCACCGACCCGGAGCCAATGCGATGGTTTTCTGCGTCTCGCTGATCGCCTCTGGAATCTTCCCTTCCCCAGCCAGTAGAGCCGCATCCAGAGAATGAACGGCAGGATCAGCCGGCCTTAGCCGGAGCAGAAGACTTGCCTGCTGTTCTGCCTGGTCGAATTTGTGGTCCGCGACGAATTGATTCGTCATTGCAATTCGGGTCTGATAATCGCTCGGTCGAAGCCGAACCACTTCGCCAAACTCCTGTTCAGCCAGATCCTGCTGCTGCAACTTCAAGTCGGTCTCGGCCAACTGAAGGTGAGCATCGGCAAACGCAGGATCGATCTTGACGGCATTGCTGAACTGAATCGACGCCTCGCGATACTTGCCCTTCTCAAAGTATTGCTGACCGCTTTGAAAGTACTTCTGCTTGCGCACATTCGGATCGAGCGAGCATGCGGACGCGAGCATGGCTGTAAGAGCGATGGCCCACCCCAGTTGCCGTTTTGTAAGGATTTTCAATTGCCTATCTTTCAATGGTGGAATGGGCATTTGGTTCTACTCGATAGACTGTTCTTCGTGTGTCGAAGCGAAACTGTTAACACCTGACGATGTTTGCGGCGTCGATGCCGCGCGTTGCATTGCGCGTATCCACCACAAGCTTCGCGCGACTCACAATATCGCCGTAGTCATATTGCGAATGGTCAGTAACGATCACAATACAATCGAATTCCGGTAGACGGTCAAGCGGAGTGCTGGTCATGTTCAGGGAGTACTTGCGGCCCCTACCCACCGTCGGGAAAAACGGATCGTTATATTCCACTCGCGCCCCGCGCTTCTGCAATAACTCGATGATCGTGAGGGAGGGTGACTCACGCAGGTCATCAATATCGCGCTTGTATGCCAAGCCGAGCACAAGTACGTTTGATCCACACAGCGCCTTGCCCTGCTGACTTAGTGCTTCAATGATGTTCTCAATCACAAAGTACGGCATCTGCAGATTCACTTCGCCTGCAAGTTCGATAAACCGCGTCCTGAAATCGAACTCTCTGGCCTTCCAGGAAAGATAAAACGGATCTATGGGAATGCAGTGGCCGCCAAGGCCGGGTCCCGGATAGAAGGCCTGAAACCCAAAAGGCTTAGTCTTAGCTGCATCGATGACTTCAAACAGATCAATATCCATTCGCATGCAAAGCTGCTTTAACTCGTTTACCAGGGCAATGTTGACGCAACGATAGATGTTCTCTAGCAGCTTCGTCATCTCCGCGGCCGCTGGCGACGATACACGCACTGTGCGCGTAAAAATCGCACCGTAAAGATCTGAAGCCATATCGGTCGCTACCGATCCACATCCACCCACGACCTTCGGAATGTCGCGCCTCGCTACGGTATCATTGCCGGGATCTTCACGCTCAGGAGAAAATGCCACGTAGAAGCCTTGGGCGGCCGCATCGCGCGCCGCGCGCAGGCCGCCGGCATTGCCCAGCTCCAGCAGAGGGACTACGACCTCTTCGGTCGTGCCGGGATAGGTTGTGCTCTCCAAGACAATCAGCTGTCCCTCATGCAAATAAGGTGCAATGCTGCGCACAGTATCTTTCACATAACTGAGGTCGGGCTCGTGGTACTCATTTAGAGGCGTGGGTACACAGATGATTACAACATCCATTTCGCGGACAGCAGCATAGTCCGTCGTGGCTTGGAAGCCCTTCTCCAGCGCTAGCTGTATCTCAGTAGCAGGAATTCGAACTATATATGATCCGCCACTATTCAGTTTCTCGACCTTACTGGAATCGACATCGAAGCCAGTTACTCGAAAGATCTCATCACTGAATAGGAGTGCAAGCGGCAGACCCACGTAGCCCATTCCAATAATGCCGATGCGAAGATCCCGGGTCTTGACGCGATGAGCGAATGGACTACTGGTGGTTGTAGATGCAATGGTCACAGGTTCTCCTCATTTGCCAGATGGTCAGATTGCGAAACTCCACTTTGCGGCACAAGTTCAGGTCAGTTCCCTACGGTCTCCGGTCTTCAATCGTTGTCTCTTGGCGAAGAGGCCCCAGATCGCTAACTTCGCATGCGATGCTTACGATAGATCCGGCTGGGGCACCTGGGGTTCGAGCAAATTGAAGCCAACTACATTTTCGAGGTAACGCATATAGTGTGCACGTCTGACGAACGCCGCACAAAGGTCTAATCCTCAACAGGATGAATATTTACGAACAGAATTCCGCTGGCTATAATCGCGCTATGTTAGCGGCTCAAAATGAAGCTACTGGCAGAACCGGGGGGGGCGATGTCTTTAGGACGAATCTGCGCAATAACGGCTGACTGTTATCCTTCAGATCCTCTGGTGAGACGAACAGCGGAAGCGGCTGCGCGTTGTGACTATGAATACCACGTAATATGCTCCTTGGACGAGGGACAGTTATCTGAAGAGGTGTACAACGGCGTACATGTACATCGTGTCTGCATAAGAGGCAGGAAGAATAAGCCCATTGGAAGAATAACGGCAATGCCCTTTTGCACGATGATGATGTTGTGGTCGTGGTTCGCCTTTATCGTCTTCCAAAAGGTCGCACGCATACATCTCAAATTGAACTTTGATCTGATTCACGCACACAATCTCCCGGACTTTCTCGTGTTTTCAGCGTTGGTACCCAAACTCCTGGGCGCTAAAGTCGTTCTGCACGTGCAAGATGTTGCACCCGAGTTAGTGGCAAGCAAATTTAACGGGCGATTCAAGCGGATATTGGTGCTACTGGCTAAATTGCAAGAACACTTATCCACTGCATTCGCAGATCACGTTTTAACAGTAGGATTGCCAATGGAACAGCGCCTACTCAAGCGCGGCGTTCCGCCGAAGAAGTTAAGCATTGTCCTCAACAGTGCTGATCCAAACATGTTTCCAATCGAAAAACGCACGGAGCCTTTTCTCCGCGAGCCAACGAGAGATCGTCCGCTGATCCTCATGTTCCATGGAACACTCGCTTACCGCTCTGGCGTCGATATCGCTATCGCTGCTCTTGCTAAGGCGCGTACCGTGGCTCAGCACCTTTGTATGCGCGTAATGGGCGCCGGAGCATCATTGCTAGACTTACAAGAAATGACGAAAAGACTGGGCGTCGCTGATTACGTGGTCTTTATCCCGTGGCGCCCTATTGACGCAGTAGCCGACTTTATTGCAGAAGGCGACATCGGGATTATTCCATATCGTTCAGACGGCTTCATGGATCTACTCTTGCCAACTAAAGCTTATGAGTATGCATTGATGCGCCGGCCGATGATTGCTTCTGACATTTCCGGTATTCGCTCGATGTTTCGCTCTGGATCGACTATTCTTTGTGAGCCAGCAAGCGTCGATAGTTTTGCAGACGCAATCATCGATCTCTACAATCATCCCAGAAGGCGGGATGAACTGGTCACAAGTGCGGAAATCGACAATTTGGATTATAGATGGGAAGTTTCCGCAGAGCACTACACGGACGTGCTTGCGTCGTTAATATCGCGAAAGAGGAGTCGACACACTAAGCGGAAGAACACCAGTTCTGCGCAATAGTTGTTACTGTGGCTCGATGCATTGAGATGACCTAATGGGATGGACTCACTTCTACGGGGCGGGTCCATCCCATTAAGTCAGAGATAAGCTCCCAGTGCGCTAAGCTAACTCTCACACATGCAAAATTATCCATGCGCACTTTTTGACAGCCTCACTTCACAAGACTCTTTACCAAATCAATATACTCCGGCACTCTGGTCGCCCAATTGTTCTTCTCAACAAACTGGCGCCCGTTATTAACAAGACTGTTCCGGAGAGAGGAATCCTTATAAAGCGATGTCACAGCATTGACGAATGAGTCTTCATTTTCAGACTCGAAGTAGCACAAAAGAGAATCGTCATAAAGATAACTCTCAATTTTTGTTCGGCTAGCAACAACCGGGATCCCGACTGCCATGAACTCAGGAATCTTCGTACTGGCCGCTTCATTGCCAAAAACATCACTCGCCATCTTCGGCACCAAACCCAAATTGCACTCCGCCATGCAGTCAGACACCAGCTCGAAAGGCACGAGTTCGTCAAAAATAACCTTAGCTTCAAGGTGTAATTCCTGAGATAGTTTTAGGAGATCGGCTTTGGCCGGTCCATCTCCTTGAATGTGCAGCTCTACCTCAGGTATTTCTTGTTGGATCTTGCTTAATGCTCGGATCGCTAAGTCCACGCCCTGATGGTGTTGTAAGCTTCCGGGGTACAGTAATCGGAATCTGTTATCTGTTCGTTTCATTTGGCGCGGGTAAAAGAGTTCGGTATCCGGATAATACCAAAATACACTGCACTTAGAGGCAATAGCAGATCGCTGGACCACACGCTCGTACCACAGCGGATTTGCCACTATTACGTGGTCCGCAAAGCGCGCAGACAGCCTTTCGACGCGTTTCAAGATACGAACCGCGAGGCAATTCTCTTTCTTCTTGAACTTACTGGCATAGAGTTCGGGCACCAAATCACGGAGGTCCAGAATCACGGGGCATCCTAGTAGTTTTGGAATCAGCGCCGAGAACACTAGGAAGTCGGGTATGGACTGAACATGAATCACGTCATAGGGTTTCCGCCAGTGTTTCCATGTAATGATAGCGGCGGCGCGAAACAGAAATGATCCGAGATGTAAAATGTGGCTGATTCGACTGCGCTCAACGGGGGAGCGATTCTGGATGCGGTATACATTCACGCCGTCGATCACTTCATTTCTGGGCAGGTGCGATCTACGAACGGCAATAACATCTACCTCGTTGTCGGGAGACCTGAACGCCTTCGCGAACTGCCTCATGTGCGTGTTGGACTCGTAAAACCGGTGTGCTACCAAACATAGTCTCATGTCGCTATTCAACGCCTTGCCAAGTAATGAGTTTGCAATTTGAGACCAGACAAAGGGCCGCGAATCGTTGGGCCTCTTCCACTTCACGACGGCGCCAGATCTCCCGGCAGCCAGGATGAATTCCCACTTCTAAAACCCCCTTTCGTTTCAGTTTGCGTTGTATCACTTTTGGCCATCCGTAGTCCCCTGAGGAAGCCGGCATGTACATATAATCGGTGGTGAGGAAAGTACGACGCAGCGTCGCGCTCGAACCATAGGTGAGCCAAAACACCGGCCGAGCAATAGGTATGTGCAGATAGACATTCTGGAGGCAGCGAACCCGTCGAATCCCAAATCTTGGCAGTACTTGCCGCAATGCTTCTAGAAACGGGCTGAACTTGTGAAGGTGACAGTGGCTGTCAACATGTGAAATGGAAATGCCATAGTCTCTGATGAGGCCGAGCTGCGCAGAGGTTTCCTGAATAATGTCCGCGACAGTCACCTGACCCCGGATAGCCGCAAGGCGTAGCCGGTTAGCGGTCAAGAAACGTCCGTCATTTCCCACCAATGAAGGTATCGATCTTGCCTCCATCACAGGATGTTCAGTCGTGGTCCACGTATAGGTCAAGTGTACCCCGAAGCTGAACTCAGGATGGGCACGAGCGAAGTTAGCCGCCTCCCTTGTAGCGGGCATATTTGCCATAATGCTGGCACTCGTGAGGACACCGCGTTGAAAGCAGTCGATAGTGGCCTTGGCAGTGTCGGCATCGAAACCAAAATCGTCCGCATTGATAATAACCATCATCCTTGTTTTCTATCACCTGCATTATGCCAAAGTTACCATAACAGAAAGTCTAGCCTCGTCGTGGGCAACGTGCGCAGCGGTCTTATCGCGGCCATCTTGACCAGTCTCACCTCATCCTATCGCCGCCACGTCGCGGACCCGCAACTCTACCTGACCCGGTTTCTGGTTAACTTGCCGGCGGCGCGCAACAACGACCTGCCCGCACGGCTACCCGACCCCTGGAAAGCCGCTCAGAGAACACGGCCGCTCGCTCCGAAACAGGGGATCGTAGCGCACATTAAGGGAGCTCTAATGCAGACCGATGGGTTGCTCTATGCACTGGCTTTAAGCGGTCGACCGTCTTGAGTCACCTGGCCGTAGACTCACAATGACTGTGATCCAACATTCCCGGGGCCAATCAATCCCACTCAGTCGCGTGGATGTCGGGTTCTACTGGCCTGCGATGTCGCGAACGTTACGAGTGAGTGTAGTGAGTGACCTAAGACAGTTCTTATTTTCCGATATTGCTCGTCTCTTACAAATCGACGTACTTTGGAGGAGAGCACCTGCCTGCCTGAGATAATTCCCGTAACGTAGCCGCAAAAGCGTAAGCAAGAACCAAGTAGGTATGGAGTATCGATTGTTTCCTTGATACAGCGCAGGAACTCCCAAAGGAGAATGTCGCCATGGAGGTGATCATATGCGCCTAGATAGTATTTGGCTTTAAATCGTCGAGTCCACCGAATGTTCTGGACCTTGTGGTGGTAGATAGGCAAATCGGAATAGCGTTCGGCGTGCCAGCCCATCATGCGCACCATAATTGCAGCAATAGTATCCTCGTGTCCGGCCGGAGTCAGACCACCAATGGCTCTAAAGCACTCATTTCGGAAAAGCAGCAAAGCGCCTCCCCCGCTATGCGGTGCAAGCTTGTTTGCGAAAACGTTGTAAATACGTCCGGTGCTAACGCCGATGGTCGGATCGCACTCACACCTCTTCAGGAGCCGTTCAAAAAACGGCGGATCGATTGAAATGTCCGCATCAAGGATACATAGGTAATCGTATTGCACAGTCGAGAGCCGGGATAAAGCACAATTGACTGCCCCCACTTTTCGGGATGCAACTTGGCCGAACCTGAGGGAAGGATCGTCTGGCCCGTGATCGATCCTCACGTATGTGATGAAAGGATGCAGTGCTTCAAATCGCTTGATAATATCGTCTGTTTGATCTGTCAATCCGTCGCTTGCGATTATCCATGCGGCAGGGAG
>Ga0265338_10001905_pt1 | contig 32594 bp, 25 predicted proteins | sample 42126metaG_FD_193579 | JGI IMG/M metagenome (GOLD analysis project Ga0265338, IMG submission 193579) | Rhizosphere microbial communities from Carex aquatilis grown in University of Washington, Seatle, WA, United States - 4-21-26 metaG | ecosystem: Host-associated > Plants > Roots > Rhizosphere...
TTCCAATACGTGCGGCGCGCTTCACTGCTGCTGGGTTCCATCTCTCTCGACCTTTTCGTGGTGCTGCTGGGCGGCGCAACGGCGCTTATGCCCATCTTTGCCCACGAAATTCTGCACCAGGGCCCGCGCGGACTGGGAATGTTGCGCGCAGCGCCTGCCATGGGAGCTGTTCTCATGTCGCTGGTAATGGCTCGCTTCCCGTTGCGAAAGCGCGCCGGACGCTCGCTCTTCGTTTGCGTCACCATCTTCGGCGCGGCCACCATCGTCTTCGGCCTCTCGCGTTCGCTGTGGGTGTCGTTGCTGGCGCTGGCCATCGCGGGCGCTGCCGACACCATCAGCGTCATCATCCGCGGCTCGGTGGTGCAGTTGGCCACTCCGCCTGAAATGCGCGGCCGCGTCAGCGCGGTCAATTCGCTCTTCATCGGCGCGTCAAACGAGCTTGGTGAATTCGAAAGCGGGCTTACCGCGCAGTGGTGGGGCGCAGTCCGCGCCACGGTCATCGGCGGCATTGGTTCGCTGGTCGTCGCCGGCATCTGGTCCGCAGCATTTCCCCGCTTGCGCAACGCCGGCGAGTTAACAACCGAGTCGCTGCGCGCGCAAATCGACGCTGAAGAATCGGCGCTGGAAGCTTAAACGTTCTCTTTTGAAGATGTGAAGAGTGAGGGTGCCCCTGGCCCCTCGTCCGCCGCGGCGGAGAAACCAGAGAGCTAAGTCCGACACGCCGATTTGATTTCTCAATCCATCGCGCTAGACTTCGACTGCAGATATTTGTCGAAGGGAATCTCGAAAAAGAAAAGCTGCTCGCCGTCGGCATTGCGCAACATCTTGAGGTAGAGCTTTGCGCCCTTGAGCGGGTGGGTAAGGTCTGACACATCGTAGAAAAGAAATCCTGCCCGCGTGGTGTGCGGTTCCACGGCCAGCGCCTGGTATTCGAAGGTGTCGAAGTCGTCCTGAATTTCCTGGATGCTGCCTTTGGCTTTCAACTTGATGGCGGGAATCGGTCCCGGCATCGGAATCTTGCCGCCCTCGCGGTCCTTGCGCGTCATAAGCCGCACCACATCTTCCGGCTCGGCTGCCTGGATGCGGTCGCCGGTCGCGGTCTCGAACAGAATCCTCGCATCGCGCAACGAAATCGGACGGTCACCAAGGTTGGTTACTATCAGGCGCACCGGCATTACTCCGTGGCTCAGGTAATCCACCTTGAAGATAGAGGCCTTTTTTTTGGTGTCGTAGGGCTCGGCGGCAATGGCCACCTGCTCTTTATCGTGCACTTCGACCGCGGCGAATGATGTGGCGGGTTGCACTTGCGGCGGCGTATGATCGCTGGCCAGAACCGGCAAAGCCAGCCAAAATGCAAACAGCGGAATTGACCGCGAAATTCTCACCGTCATCGACTGTATCATCGTATGGTTAGACATCATGAAGACAAATTGGGTTAGACGACTGGCAGCAGAAACTCGTTACACGCTGATCCTGCTGTTCTACAACCTGGCCTTTCTGTTGGTGCTTGCAGTTACTTCCCCCCTCTGGCTGTGGCGGAAATCAGCCGCCGACAAGACCCGCGAAGGCTTATCTGAGCGCCTCGGTCGCGTCCCGCACCACCTTTCGGTCCGCCGGGCCGACCGCAGTTTGCCCGTTATATGGCTCCATGCCGTCTCTGTGGGCGAGGTGCTGGCAATCAGCCTGCTCGTCAGCGAGTTCGACTGGGCCTTCCCCGGTTATCGCCTGCTCATCTCCACTACTACTGAGACCGGCAATGCGCTGGCCCGGGAACGCTTCGGTGCCGACCGCGTTTTTTATTGCCCGATCGACGTTCCCTGGGCGACAAGCGCCTATCTGAGTGCGCTCGAGCCGCGCATGCTTGTGCTGGTTGAAACCGAGTTCTGGCCCAACCTGCTGGCCGGGTGTTTTGACCGCAAAATCCCCGTAGCCATCATCAATGCGCGCATTTCCGATCGCTCATACCCGCGATACAGGCTGTTTCGTACCATCTGGGAGCCGATTCTTTCGCAGCTTTCCCTGTTGCTGGCGCAAAGCCCCGACGATGCCGAGCGCTTGAAGAATATTGGCTGCAAACCTGAGAGGATTCTGGTGTCCGGCAACCTTAAATTCGATGTCCGCGCGGCGAAAGAATCCAACGCGACGATCCTCATCAAGCAGTCGGCGCCGAAGTGCAGATTTTTGATTGCCGGCAGCACCATCGAGGGCGAAGAAGCAATCCTGATTGATGCGTGGCCACAGATCGTCGGGTTCTATCCGGACCTTGTTCTGGTAATCGCGCCGCGCCATCCCAATCGCTTTCAGTTTGTTGCCGATCGACTCGACCGTTCAGGCATCAAATGGGTTCGCCGCAGCCACTGGGACCTGGAGGCGGAAGTCCTACGCGAGGCGGTGCGTCCGGGGACAATTGTGCTGCTTGACACCATCGGCGAGCTCGCTTCAATGTACTCGGTCGCTTCGGTCGCCTTTGTGGGCGGCAGCCTCGTCCCAGCGGGAGGTCACAACCCCCTTGAGCCGGCACAGTTCGGGGTTCCCATCATCATGGGCCCCTACTATGAGAATTTCCGCTCCATCGTCGACGACCTGATTGAGCACAAGGCAATATCCATTACCAAACGCGCGGAATTTACTGAGGCAATTATCGGGCTCTATGCCGACCCTGTGGACTCCACCGCGATGGGCAAGCGAGCCTGGGAGGTATTCAATCGCCAAGCGGGCGCCACTGGCCGCACTATTAAGGCGCTTCACGGCCTTGTGAAGGAGCAAGGTGCATGACCCAGGCCGCGCGCCTCTGGCTTGCGCCGCTTGTCCCCCTCTATCGGCTCGGGATTGCGCTGCGCGGCCTGGGTCTGCGCTCAGGGCTTGAGCCGGTTCGCCGACTGGGCACGCCGGTTGTCAGCATCGGCAATCTATCTACCGGAGGCGCAGGCAAAACACCGCTGGCTATCGCGCTCGCTCGGGCGCTGGGTTCGCGGGGGCTACATGTCGACGTGCTCTCGCGCGGATATGGCCGAACCGGCAAGGCTACGGCGCGTGTCGATCCCAATGGAACAGCAGAGGACTTTGGAGACGAGCCGCTGGTGATTGCCCGCGAGGCCGGCGTGCCCGTATATGTGGCGCCACAGCGTTACCAGGCAGGACTGCTGGCCGAGCGAGAGTCTGATACTACTCCCGACCTCCATCTCCTCGACGACGGCTTCCAGCATCGCCAGCTTCATCGCGACGTCAACATCTTGCTGTTGGCCGGCGCCGACTTCAATGAACGACTGCTTCCAGCCGGAAATCTGCGCGAGCCGCTCGATGCCATGCGCCGCGCAACGGTAGTCGCGCTTACCATGCCTGAAGCGCCAATTGTCGAGAAGACTCTGGCCAGCCGTGGCCTATGGCGGGATCCGGTCTGGCGTCTTCATCGACGCATGCAGGTTCCAGCCATCGATGGTCCCGTGGTTGCTTTCTGCGGTATCGCGCGGCCCGACCAGTTCTTCGCTGGACTTGAGGCCTCGGGCCTGCACGTGGCCAGCCGCATCGCCTTCGCCGATCACCAACGCTACGTGCAGCACGACATCGATTGCGTTCTCGACGCCGCGCACACTACCCGCGCCACCGCTCTTATCACCACTGAAAAAGATCGCGTCCGGCTGGCGCCGCTTTTATCTTCGATTCCCGCCAACCTGCCGCTCGAAACCGCAGGCCTGCGCATCGAGATTGAAGACGAAACTTCGGCCATCGATTGGCTGCTTGGTCAAATGGCGAAAAGCCGTGTCACACCTTGAGAAAGATCTTGTTCCGATACAACAGCCATACCGGAATAAAGCACAACAGCGCATACGACACCGCGAACGCAAATGCAGCCCAGCCGGCATCCGGAATCCATGCCTGCAGCTTCAGGGTCCAGTACCAGAAGGGATCGGTCGCCTTACCCATATAGTTGACCTTCAGGTGTGAAAGCCCAACACAGGTTTCCAACAGCTCGCTAACCATGTAGGCGGCAATCGCGTTCGATCCGAAAACCATCCACGGCCACGCCAAGGCCTTGCCTACGGCCGCCTTGCCCCAGCCACGTACCTCAACCGCCCAATAGAAGATCGCAAACGCCAGCAGCGAGAAACCCGCCGCGGCCAGCACATACGAGCTCGTCCACATCTTCTTATTAATCGGGAACCATATGTTCCAGAGGAACCCTCCAGTCAGGCACATGACAGCGCCCGCAGCCAATCCCATGGCTTTCTGTTTCACGCTCTTTGGCCCGCGCAGCCACAGCCCAGCCAACAAGCCGAGCAGCGCCGTGCCGATCGCTGGAATATTGCTCAGAAGCCCCTCAGGATCGCGGACATTTCTGAAGCGGGCAGCGTTGTTCGGGTCCCAATCTTCGTAAAGATGCCCAGGCATCAACTGCTGGTCAACCCAGTTCACAATGTTCTGATCCTTGTCGAGAATCGGAAAATCTTTGCCCGGCATGCCCGCGCCCGGCACCGGAACCAGAGTCACAAGCGCCCAGTAGGCAAGCAGCACTGTAGCCAGGGCTGCCACTTTCGTCCACACCCGCCGGTCGAACAGGTAGAACAGCTCCACAATCAGGTAGCAGATCGCGATCCGCTGCAGCACCCCGTAAAACCGCATGTGTGCGAGATGAAAGTAAGGAAAGTTATTCACCACCAGACCGAAGAGAAGCAGGATCGCCGTGCGCCGCACCGTGTGCCAAGCGAGCCTCTTCGTCGACTCGCCCCGCGCCAGCCGCGCCTGCACTGAGAACACAATCGACACTACCACCACGAACAGGAATGTGGGAAATACCAAGTCGGTAGCCGTCAAGCCGTTCCACGCGGCGTGGTGCATCTGCGCCCAGGCCCCATCGCCGCCGTTGTTGTTCACCATAATCATGAATGCGATGGTGACGCCGCGAAGAATGTCTAGTGAGAGCAGGCGGTGGGACGGCGAGGCGGCAGGTTTCTGATCGGTCATCAGTCACTCCGATTGAGATGCATCGAAGTATACCGCGCCAGCCACTTCGCCTCGAAAGATGTTTAATACCCTGCAGTCCGTCAGCGCTGCCAGTGCAGACACCTTCCGTTGAGATTTCCGCGCCCGCTCCGCTTTCCCGCTTACACCATACCCCCTGCGCTGCTAAACTCACCCATTCAGGGTTTGCCAACAACTTTGCCTGATGGAGGCTGTCAGTGCCAGACTTTCATCCCTTTATTCCCGCCAGCGAAAAACCGCCCGAGTTTACATTCCGCGCCATCGCGCTGGGCTGCTTCTTCGGTCTTATCTTCGGCGCCGTCACCGTCTACGTGGGCCTGCGCGCCGGTCTCACAGTCGCTGCGTCCATCCCCATCGCGGTTCTCTCCATTAGCATTCTCCGCGCTTTCGGCCGCGCCTCCATCCTCGAGAACAACATCGTACAAACCACCGGCAACGCGGGCCAGTCCATTGCGTCAGGTGTCATTTTTACCCTGCCCGCGCTGGTGTTTCTTGGCTTCGATCTCGAATACTCACGCATCTTCATGCTGGCGCTCATTGGCGGATGGCTCGGCGTGCTGTTCATGATTCCGCTGCGCCGCCAGCTTATTGTGCAGGAACACGGCGTGCTGCCCTATCCCGAAGGCACGGCCTGCGCTGAAGTGCTGATCGCGGGAGAAAAAGGCGGTTCACTTGCCGGCCGTGTCTTTCTCGGCCTCGGCCTCGGCGGCCTCTATACCTTTCTGCAAAACCAGTTTCTGCTCAGGGCGTGGCCCGGCTCGCCGGAGTATCAACCCGACTTTGGACCGCAGCACATCCTCAAAGGCTCAAGCATCAACGCCGATGCCACCTCGGAATATCTCGGCGTCGGCTACATCATTGGCTCACGCGTGGCCGGCATCATTTTTGCCGGAGGCGTGCTCTCGTGGCTCGTCATCATGCCGCTGATTTATTTCTTCGGCAAGGCGCTGCCCACTCCCGTATATCCCGGCCAGGTACCCATTGGACAAATGGGTCCCAGCGATCTGTGGGCAACTTACATTAAGCCAATGGGTGCGGGAGCGGTGGCCGCCGCAGGCGTCATCACGCTAATCAAGACCATCCCGACGATCTGGAACGCGCTCACCGCCGGCATCAAAACCATGCGCCCCGGCGGCGCAGTCGCGCAGGCCAAGCCGATTCGCACCGAGGACGATCTCTCCATGTCGGTCGTGCTAATCGGCTCGCTGCTCATCGTCGTATGCATGTTCATCTTTCTTGAGTTCAAGCCCGTCCCCGGCGCATTCGTCGGCTGGGCCGCAAATCTTGCCGCGTCGCTTCTCGTAGTTGTCTTCGGATTTCTCTTCGTCACCGTCAGTTCGCGCATCGTCGGCCTGGTCGGCTCCTCGGCCAGCCCTGTCTCCGGCATGACCATCGCCACGCTCATGGCCACCGCCGCAGTCTTCCTCATGCAGGGTTGGACCGCACCAGCCTTTGGCGCGCTCGCCATCACCATCGGCGGCGTAGTCTGCATCGCCGCATCTAATTCCGGCGATACCTCGCAGGATTTGAAAACCGGTTACATTGTCGGATCAACGCCGCGACTGCAGCAGATCGCCCTCATGATCGGCGTCGTAGTCTCCACGCTCGTCATCGGCTTCACGCTCAACCTGATGAATGTCGGCCTGCAGGAATTTCACGCGGCGTCGCAACCGTGGGACATCAACGCCGCGCACTCCGGCGTTTCAATAGAGACGGGCGGGCACGGGCTTCCAAATGAGATTCCCGTCATCGGCCCCGACGGTAAATCCACCACTCCTCACCAGAAGTCAGAGTACGTTCTGCTCAATGCGATCGGTTCAAGCGACCTGCAGGACGGCAAATACCTCTACTCGCCCGCGACGCACCGCATTGAGGTGCATTGGATTCAGGGCATCGGCTCTGCCAGTGCGCCCGCGCCGCAGGCCCGCCTTATGGCCACCGTCATCAACGGAATCCTGAGCCGCAAGCTGCCCTGGGGACTGGTGCTGATCGGCGTCTCACTTGTCATCGCCGTCGAGTTGCTCGGCATCCGCTCGCTGCCTTTTGCAGTGGGAGCCTACCTGCCCATCGGCACCACGCTACCAATTTTTTGCGGCGGTCTCGTCCGCTGGTTCGTGGATGCGGCCGCTAAGCGCGCCGGCGAAAAAGGCGACAACGAAGACATCTCGTCCGGCTCGCTCTTTGCATCGGGACTAATCGCCGCCGGAGGCATCGCCGGACTATTCGGCGTCGGTCTCAAGGCTGTTGAGGCAACTTACTACAACAATCACGACCTGCTAAACCTGCCGCATACTTTCCTCGACAACAATTACGTGAGCGTGTTGGCCTTCGCCATGCTGGCGTACTCGCTGTATTACTTTGCGCGGAAGCCGCTTAAGAAGTGACGCGTGGAAATTTGCCGGCCACGATAGTGACGGCCAAACAGCCGGAGAGACCGGAGCGCAAATGAGGACGCGGTTGTCGCCCACGCCGCGTGAAAGCGTGTTCAAGTTGTTCAGAGGCTTGTTAAAATTGAACCTTAAACCTCGCGAGTGGGATTGATGTCCAGCTGACCCGCATCGGACCAACGGAGGACCGCCATGGCTACGCTGAAGCGAACGGGTGAACTGGTCAAGGCCGCCCTTGAAGTGATTGCTGAAAGTCCCGAAGGCTATCTCCCTGTTAAGGAAGTCCTTAAGCAGGTCGAGAAACGAGTTACGCTGACCGACCGCGAGCGAACACTTAACAATAGCGGCGTTCTGCGCTGGCAGACGAATCTTCGATTCTACTCAACGGATGCGACTGCCGCGGGCTGGCTCGTGAAAAGAAACGGGGTGTAGTACATCACTGAAGCGGGGAGGAAAAGCATCTCTCTCGACCCATTAACGTTTATCCGGACCGCCAGTCAGAAGTACGATGAATCGAGGCAAAATCACCCAGTTATCTCCGAGAAGACAAAGCCAGAGAGCGAGGTTGAATCGAACGGCGACGAAACGATCGCAGTGCAGCAAGCATTACTTGAGCAGTCGAAGGAGGCGGCCCGCGGAGAGATTGAAGACTATATAAATAAAATGGAGCCGTATCTTTTCCAGTCGTTTATTGCTGCGCTCCTCAGAGGAATGGGATACCATACCCCGTTCATTGCCCCTCCCGGCAAGGACGGCGGAATAGATATCATTGCCTATCGCGATCCAATAGGGAGCGCGCCCCCACGGATTAAAGTGCAGGTGAAACATCGAGAACAAAAGGTTACCGTGAATGAAGCGAGGGAACTGATAGGACTGCTGTCAAAAGACGGCGATGCTGGCCTGATAGTTTCTACTTCTGGAATGACGGCTGACGCAGTGAAGGAGATTCGCCACGCGAATCATCATATCGAAGCCATTTCGATGAGCGAAATTATTTCTCTGTGGGAGCAACATTACGACGTGATGAAGGAAGAAGACCGGCAGTACATGAGGCTCAAGAGAATCTCATTCCTTGATACTCGAAATCCTGAAAGCATCTCGTCCTAGGTCGCCGTCGAGAGCCCCCTCCTGCCCGACAGCTAATTTACGCCACAACCCTCAGCTTTACGCATTCCTCTTCCTGCAAAGCCGCAATAATGCCGAACAAATTCGCCGCTGCCGAAGTCAACCAACCTTCGTCGCGTCAAGCACGCGAATCTCCCTATAGCGGAGAAAGTCTTCAGTGTTGAACGTGAGAATGCTATCAACTCCATGCACCAGCATCGCCGCTACCAGGCGCGCGTCGTGGCTATTCTTACCGGACACGCGATAATCTGAAACGAGATGTTCCCACGCATCCTGGAGCGGAAGTTCCGGAAGCAACCCGAAGAGCCGCTTTATCGCGTCTACCTCCGACTTCGCCTGTTCCGTCGAATATCCTAAGCCGTTAACGGCGACAGGGCGCGTCGCCACGGCCCAGAATTCAACCACGTTCTGCTGCGTGATATGAAGCGTCTGGTTCGCTGCGCGCAGCGCAATGAGGGCTCTAACTGCGACCGGTGCGTTGGGATGAAGAGGCTGCGCGAGACGAAGCAGGATGTTGGTGTCGAGAAGGACGGCCATTTATAAACCGCGCGCGCCGTAAATGGAATCCCGATCGATAGCCTCATCCGGGAGCAGCGGGGTCGCCGCGTGGCTCTCGCTCCAAGACGTCAGTTCGCGGTACCACTCCTCAGGGTCCGATGGGCTCGCGGCTGAATCGCGGGCCTTAAGCGTTTGCCGAATGCTTGCTATTCCGACCTCAACCACATCGTCGTGAGCACGAATGAGCCCCGCCCGAATCGCCTGTTCGACGATGCGTTCTTGATCCGGATTGAGTTGAATGGTCATGGTGAATTACGCCCGCGCGTATTCATTTTACTCTTAATGATCCGTTTCGCATTAATACTGGGAGTTCGCCGCAATCCCCTACGGCTGCGCGCCTTTGGGCACCAGCAGCTTTACCGCGTCAGGCACACTCTCCATGCGCGCGGGCAGGTGCCCCAGAACCTCGCCGTCGGCCTCGACAAACAAGCTGTCGCCGTTGATGGCCCTGCACTCCACGGTCGCGGTTTCAACCAGCTCGATCTTCTTTGCAAAACTATGCCGCCCGGCTAACGCCGCCATCAGGAAATTAAAATAATCCAGCCGGCTGCGCGTCGCGAATGCAAGCAGGTGCAGTGCATCGCTGTGCAACGTTGCGCCCGGAACAAACTGGTTCAGCACGCCTCCAAACGAACGCACTCGAACCGCCAGCAACTGCGAAACCTCGGCCACGCTGTCGGGCCCGTGCCCGTTGGAGGCAAATGCCACCTCAAACAATGGGAATGAATGTGTGGCCCATATCTTGAATGCTTCAATCATATAAAGCGCGTAACCAAGCTTGCGCTTCAGCCCCGGCTCCATGCGACTCATCAGCAGCGCATCGGCGCCCACACCCGCTGCCACCAGAAAATACCGCGACTCAGGCCCCGAGCCATTTTCAAAATGAATCCGCCCCACCGGAACCAACGTTGGCACAGCGTCAACCAGTTTGCGGGCACACTTGGCAGGGCTTCCAATCAGGCCCAGGTTCGACGCCAGTGCATTCGCGGTCCCAAGAGGAATTACGCCCAGCGCAGTTTCGGTTCCCACCAGGCTCTGCAACACTGCATGCACCGTGCCGTCGCCACCACACGCCAAAATCGCGTCGCGCCCTTCGCGCACTGCCTGCTTCGCATATTGTTCGGCGCTGCCCACCGTGTCGCTCACATACGCGTTGGCTTCAACGCCTGCGGCGCGCAATACGCCCAGCACCTCTTCAATCGCGGCTTTCCTGCGGGCCGAGTACTGGCCTGAAGCGGGGTTGTAGATTAGAGCAACACGATCCATTCCGGGTTATAAACCTCAAGCAGCCCTGCACAGGTTGGGGATTGTCATACAGGCGTTCTTTCTATCTTCGCAGGTTTAACACAGCCTGGGGAGACGGAATTCAGCCAAACAACTTAAGATGCAATCCAAGGCAGGGAGGCGTATATGAAACACACTGGAAACACTATTCTTATTACCGGTGGCGGATCGGGCATCGGCCGCGGACTTGCTGAAGCCTTTCACGCCCTCGGCAACCAAGTGGTAATCGCCGGCCGCCGTCAGGCCACCCTCGATGAAACCACGGCCGCAAACCCGGGAATGAAGTCCCTGACTCTCGATATCGAGCGCCCCGACGCCATCCACACCTTTGCTGATCAAATCGCGGCCGAGTTTCCCTCGCTTAACGTGCTCATCAACAACGCCGGTATCATGCGCGCCGAGAAGTTGCTGGCCCAACCGCCAGACCTGGCCGACGCCGAGGCCATCGTTACAACCAATCTTCTCGGCCCCATCCGCCTTACCGCCGCGCTGTTGCCTCATCTTCAAAGCCAGCCCCGCGCAGCCATTATGAATGTCTCTTCCGGCCTGGCCTTTTTGCCTCTTACCCTCACGCCCACTTATTGCGCCACCAAAGCAGCCATTCACTCCTACACGCTTTCGCTCCGGTACCAGCTCAAGGCCACAAACACTGAGGTTTTGGAGCTTGTCCCTCCCTATGTCGCCACCGATCTTATGGGCGGCGCCAGCGATCCCCGCGCCATGCCCCTCGATAAGTTCATCGCTGAAGTCATGGCGATCCTCAAGCAGCAACCCACGCCGCCAGAGATCTGCGTTGAGAACGTCAAGCCGCTGCGCTTCGCCGCCGAAAGCGGCAAATTCGACGCCATCTTCAACGGCCTCAACTCGTCCATGGCCGATATTCACTGATCGGGTTCTCCCTATCCGGTGAAAGCAAAGAGTTAAGCAGAGTTCTCCTCAATTCGGGAGAGATTTCCGCGCAGTTCACAGCTTTTCGCCGGGGAGCGATCGGCCTAAACTTTCCTAGTAATGGCCACTATCCCCGACATCATGACCGACTCCGGTCTGCCCGCGAACCTCGACGCCGAAAAAACCATTCTGGGCGCCATCCTGCTTGATAACGCGTCCCACGCCGAGGCCTCGGCGCGCCTCGAGCCCGATGACTTTTCGCTCGACTCTCATCGCCGTATCTACCAGAGAATGGGCGAGTTAATCAACACTGAGCGGACAGTGGATATCGTAACGCTGGCTAATGAACTGTCCCGCTACAAGGAGGTTGAATCGGTTGGCGGCGTAGCCTATCTGGCTTCGCTTACTGAGGGTCTACCGCGCCGGCCGGTCATTGAGGAATACATCCGCATCGTCAAAGACAAGAGCCTGCTGCGCAAGCTCATGCTCATTTGTTCGGCCGCCATTGCACGCGCCGCAGAGCAAAGCGATACCGCCCTCGATGTGCTCGGCGACGCCGAACAGCGCCTGCTCGAAGTCAGTGAAAAAGGCGTTACCAACGGCCTTCAGGGTATTGACCAGATCGTCGCGCACTCCTTCGGCAGCATCGACAACCTCTACAAGAACGCCCGCGAGATAACCGGCTTGGCCACCGACCTACACGAATTTGACCGGTTAACCAGCGGCCTCCAGAAGAGTGAGCTCATCATCATTGCGGCTCGCCCCTCCATGGGCAAAACCGCCCTGGCCATCAACATGGCGCAAAACGCCGCCCTCAATCACGGCGCCATTGTCGCCATCTTCAGCCTTGAAATGAGCCGGGAATCGCTTTTGCGCCGCATGCTTGCTTCACAGGCATGGGTCGATCAGAGCAACCTGCAAAAGGGCTTTATCAGCGGCGAGGAGCAGGCCAAACTGCGGCAGGCACTCAACCAGCTTCTTGAGTCGCACATCTATATTGACGACTCAGCGGGCATATCGCTGACCGAGATGCGCGCCAAAGCCCGCCGCCTGAAGCAGACGGCCAAAGGTCTTGACCTGGTATTGGTCGACTACCTGCAACTCATGTCGGTTTCGTTGCCCTCCAACGGCGGCAAGCGCGGCGGCTACGAGAACCGCACCCAGGAAGTTTCGGCCATCACGCGTGGACTCAAAGCGCTCGCCAAGGAGCTTGAAGTTCCCGTGGTCGCACTCTCCCAGCTCTCACGAAATAGCGAACGCCGCGAAGACAAGCGTCCCATGCTGAGTGATCTGCGCGAGTCCGGCTCAATTGAGCAGGACGCAGACCTGGTCTGCTTCATTCATCGCGAAGGCTATTATGACCACGACATAGAGGACAAAGCTAAATCCGAAATCATCATCGCCAAGCAGCGCAACGGGCCCACAGACACTGCAATCGTGAACTTCATCGATAAGTTCACGCGATTTGAAAACCGGGACGCCAATCACCAGTTTTAATTCTGCGCTAACGTCCGGCCCTTCTCACATTTCATTCAGTATCAACGCCACTCGGCCCACCAGCAGATCCGAAGGCGATTCGCCTGGCGCAACCTCCAGCAATTCCACGGGAAACGCCGCGCTCTGCGGTCGCAGCACTAGCCGGTTTGAAGTAAAGTCCACGTAGCGCAGTGCCAGGTGCGAGTTTTGCCTAACTGCGTACAAATTGGGCCGATTTGGCCGGTACACGGCCAGCGAATTGTAATGCCGGTCGATTAATACCGTCGCATCGGGCTGTACTAGCGGCTCCATAGCCATGGCATCCTGCCCGGGGATGCGGACAGCCACAAATCGTTGCCATGCCCGCCGGTTGTTCGATGGGCGAGGATGGATCGACGCCAGCATTTGCACCGGAACATGCAGCATGGCCAGAACCGCCGAGGGTCGGATCACCGGCTCAAACATTGCCACGGAGCGCGAAACCAACGGCACCATTCCGAAATCCTCGGCAGGCGGGGTAATGCTGCTGCGCGCCAGAGCCGGCAAAAGGTCGGCTGCCGTCAGCCGCTGCGAAGCCAGAATGGTGTCGATCGCTTCCAGCGATAGCATTCGCCGCTGGCGCAGAAAATTCGACAAGTGCGACTGGCCGAAACCAGTCTGCCTCGCCAGCAAACTCACGCTAAGCGAGCCCCGCTCTATCCTGCGCAGGAGTTCCAGACGGAGCCGCTCGTGCATCTGGGTCAAATTCATCTGTGGATCGTTCGCCACCAGCCACGGCAAAGCAGCAGTGCTGTTTGCTCATGGAAAAGCCATCTGCTTTGATTGGCTTACATTTTCGACGTTTGCGCCATTGGTCGAAAGGGTTAGCACGTAATAGTCCAGTCAAAGGTTGACTCAAAAGGAACTAATTTCTACATTGGTTTTACTTAATCTCGCATTTAACGCATAGGTATCTCCCTCAACGTTCATCGCCAAAAGGCGAAGCGCGCGTGGGAGACTGCCATTAAAGCCGGTGGATAAACATATGTCTCGAATAACGGGTCATGCAGTTCAGAAAAACCCATCCACATCTTTTACTTGCGCTGGCTTCCTTCACCGGAAGTCATACGAGACTTTCCAGTATCTGCGCACAATCGTCACCACAATAAACAAGGGGACGCAGGCAGCAATCCCCCATCGGGACGTAAGAAGCTCGATTTGCCTTGCCTGGTTCTCTTCTCCCCGCGGAAAAAGCAAGACAACAAACTACCGGCGGGCGCACGACAAAGGATGGAGAATGGGTCATGGAAGTGCGCGTGCAATTGAAAATTTGCGAGGGTTGCGGCAGTCTTTTTTACCGCTCCCAGACTCAAGGAAGTATTTATTGCCGAGGATGTGATGTAAAACTGAGAGATTTTCCAACGCCTGACACTCGTAAGCGCAGGGGCCGGCCTAGCCGGAAGACCCTGGTTCGGGTTTGGGCGGTGGCTACTGCCGCAGGGGGTGCTGAATGAGCGCAGCAGTCCAGTTACCTGGGTTTTTCGGGGCCGGCATCAAACAGGAAGCATGGCGCGAACGTCAAAGCAAACCGCGCCTGCCAGTTGCTCACAACAACCTCAAAATAGAAGAGGCCGAACAAGAAGATTTACCAATAAGTCTGGCGTTTTACCGCAGGCATACAGAAAGCATGTTGCGCCGCTATCTGTACGCTTCAATGCAGGTGGGCAGGTCCCCCTCGATCCTCAGCGAGCCCATTGCTCGCGGATGGGCGTCGAGCAGGCCCGTTCGAACCTTCGAGGACGCGGTCATCTTTGTCCTCGACATTGAAAAATGCCTCGACAAGTTGGGGGAGCTCGACCGGCAATTGTTAAGCCGCATCGTCCTCCAGGAATACACTCAGCCTGAAGTCGCGTCCTTGATGGGAATGAGTACGAGAACCGTCTCGTCCAAATTCCCGCAGGCTCTCGACCGGCTGACGCAAAAACTACTCGATTCCGGGCTCCTGGTGTTACCGAATTCGTAAAGTCGTTTTAGATAACGTTTCTTTCAGATCGACAACAAAAAATGGGTGCCCCATCCTAACCGCGTTCGTTGCGGTTAGGGTGGGATACCTAACCCGCCGCCGTCATCTCAAAACACAAATGGCACCAGCCGCCATGTGCGCTCCATGTACTCACTGTAAGCGGTGCCCAACCCCTCCCGCAGCGCGCGTTCCTCAATAGTGATGCGGTACGCGTATGCGACTCCCAGGCACATCGCGGGCAGAAATATCGCGAGCCAGTGCGTCAACGTCATGCCGAGACCAACATTCGCCACCAGCGATCCCAGGTACGACGGGTGGCGGATCCAGCGATAAGGTCCTCGTTCCACAACATACTGCCCGGTTGAAACAGCCACATCGTAGGTGAAGAACCGGCCCAAAATTCGCATCGAGTAGAAACGGAAGAGCGTGCCGCTCAGCCACACCACAATTCCCGCATCAAATAAGGCTCTCCAGTGCGTACGGATGGAGAGGCTCGGGAAGGCGATGACCACGATGAAGCCGACCGCCATTGCCAGGTTCGCCGCCAGGATCACAATCGCCTTCGATCCCTTGTCGGATTTTTTCGCATTCTTGCCCGAACGCATCACCACCGAGAGAACAATCTCCGGCACAATGCAGAGCCAGAATGTCGTTATCCAAACGGCAAAGTACGCGGGATGACCGTGAAACGCTTCGGGCATTGTCATAGGGTTGGGGAAGTTGGCGCCTAAAGAGAACCGTACTCCTGACAGAGCAACTGGTGCTATGAAGATACGAGTTGCTGGTTGGGCCAGTTCCATCTGAAATTACCATTTCGCTCCCGCTGCCACTCGTCTTTTCCACCCATCGAATCGGTTCTGCTATCGTTGACGCGTTGCGCATGTGCGCCTGAATGCGCTGCCACGTGCAACATTCGAGGTACCTCACCAATGACACGCGTTCATCGTTTCGCCGTACTCGCTTTTGCAGTTTCCGCTTCGTCCATCATTGCCCAGCAGCCCGCGCCCACCACGGCCGCCACCGCGCCCAACGCAGACACCAGCTACATTGACGCGCAGGGTACCGCACACGTAACGCGCGTGGTGCCTATCCCTGACACCATCAGCTCCGAGGCAAAACGCGCGCTCGCCGTGGCCTACCCTGACCAGGATCCTCCGGCGTCTCTCAGCCAGCGTCGCGCCGGAACCGACGCCTACACCGCCAGCGCCCGTGTGCAGTGGACAAAGATCTGCCCCAACACGATTGAGGAGGCAAAAATCGCCGGTGTGCCCGTCCGCATTGTGACTCCCGAAAACATCACCGAAGCCAACAAAGACAAGGTTCTCATCGACCTGCACGGCGGCGGATTCAACTCCGACTCCGGCTCCTACACCGAGTCAATCCCGATTGCGTACTACACAAAGATCAAGGTCGTTGCCGTTATCTACCGCCTGGCGCCCGAGAGCCCTTATCCGGCCGCCGTCGACGACTCCATCGCCGTCTACCGCGAACTGCTGAAAACCTACAAGCCCGACCACATGATCATTTATGGAACCTCGGCAGGCGCAATTCTTACGGCTGAAGTGGCCGCGCGCATCAAGCAACTCGGGTTGCCGATGCCGGCCGCGCTCGGCATTTTCAGCGGCATGGGCGACTTTGCCCGCGATGGCGACTCGCTGGCAATATACGCTCTGTTCGGCTTCTCGGGACATCTCGACCCGCCGGGAACAGGCCCGCACGATCCGGAGTACGTTGCGAAGACCGATCCCAAAGACCCGGTTCTCTCGCCCATCTACGGCGACCTTCACGGCCTGCCGCCCACGCTCTTCGTCACCAGCACGCGCGATCTGCTGTTGAGTGGAACGGTCAACCTGCATCGCGCATATATTCAGGCCGGCGTTGACGCGCACCTGGTAGTCTTCGACGCCCTAACCCACGCCTTCTGGTACGACTCCCACATGCCCGAAGCCATCGAAGCCAACCACATGATGGCCGATTTTTTTGTGAAGCATCTGGCGCAGTGAACGCTCCGTGGAACTCCGGCCGGGAGGTACAATATCTCATCTTCACTACAGGCTGTTCGGAGGCAAGCAATGGTCGAAATTCCTCACCGGATATTGCGCTCAGCGGATGTTCCTAGCGGCAGGGCTAACTGGGATGAGATTCAGATGTTCGCCCTGACATTCAACGGCTACAATCATTATCCCAATGGAGCCTGTGACAGATTTGCGGAATCCCTACTTAGGTCGTTCTTGGCAAATAAAAAAAGCTTGGACGAGTTGAACCTGTCGCGGCTTCGAGCGTGCCTTTTTTATGAACAGCGTCGGTACCGCCATTTGGATGCCGAGCCCGACAAGAAAACAATGGTGTACATTCGCGCATTGCTGAAAGCAATCGGCACCAAAGTGTCGCAGCGTGAGAGTAATGGAATCTCCAATAAACGTTGGGAAGGCCAGAAAGACGCGCTGGTTAGGGCGGTCAAAAGTGTTTGGAAGCGCAAAGAAGTTAAAGAGAGAATCGAGGCACTGAAACGCAAACAAGCTGAATTCGAGCGGGAAGATTTCGTCTGGTTTGCGATTCTAAAGGGCTTTTCTACGATGGGCAGTTCACGCGGATACGTAGGATTGATGCAAAATGATGCTAATTACAGCCAAGTAGTTTATTCCTCCCTGCAAAAAGTGTCACCGCGCAAGCGGAAGGCGCACATTGCTCGGGTGTTCAGGGATGCGGGGGTTCGCTACGCCGAGCGGAAAGCCGGCTGGCTGAACGAAAACATCAAAGTAGCCAAAGAACTCGGCGGTTTGGATTCGGTTAAGCAGGAGTTGGAAGGCGCGTATCGAATGAGCGGGAAAATCGCTCTTCTTGTCAAATTCAAGGGAGTGAGCAAGAAGTATGCGCGAAACATAATGATGGACGTTTACCATCCTGAATTTCGAAACTGCATCGCCGTAGATGCACGAATCAAGAGCATATCTAAAGCTTTGAAACTGAAATTCTCAGGCTTTGAGGAAGAGGAGCAGTTCTACATCGACTCAGCAAAGGCCGCTCGACTCCAGCCTTGGGAGTTGGACAGGGTCATGTACAACTTCACGAAAGCCGTCATTGATGCCCTGTAACAAGTTGCGGCTATAGTGCAGTAAGGCAGAGGGCGCGGCCCAAGCCGCGCCCCCACCCTATTGCCTTGTTCCCTCGTTCCCTGTCTCTAAACCACTGCGTTCTGTTTGATCACCTCGCCGTACCACTCGGCGCTCAGCTTCGGGTACCGCTTCTCGGTCTTGAAGTCCACGTAGTGAATGCCGAAGCGTTTCGAGTACCCATCGGCCCACTCGTAATTGTCGAGCAGGCTCCACAGAAAATAGCCCTTGATGGGGTAACCCTCGGCCGCGGCCCGGTGCAGGTGCGTGAGGCTGTTGCGCAAAAACATCAGCCGGTCGATGTCGTTGATCTTTCCATCCGGCGTCAGCTTGTCGTCTGACGAGCAGCCATTCTCGGTGATGAACATCGCCTTCGGGTGCCACAGGTCGCACACATTGCGGATTGCCCAATAAACGGCCTCAGGCCCGAGTGTGATCCACGGCGAAAACATGTGAGGGTACGAGTCGGGCAGCTTCTCGATCGTGAATCCAATCGGCGTATTGGCCGCGGAAACATACGCCGGCTGGTACACGTTGTGGCCCACAAAATCCAGCGGGCTACCGATGGCCGCAAAGTCGCCCGCTTCAACCTTGGGTGCGTTCGGGCCAATTTGATGCAGGTATTCGTCAATGTATTTACCTTCCATCAAGGCCGTCAGAAACGGCGCGTTCATCAGCCGGGTGGCACGCTGCGCCGCGCGAATGTGCTCCTCGGTTTCTATCACCGGCGCAAACACCTGCGCGTTCTCGGCCAGCCCCACCTGCACCGGTCCCTTGGCGTTGGCCCTGATGGCCTGCACGCCCAACCCATGCGCCAGAATTCCGTGGTGCCTGATCTGGCACACATCCTTAAGCGGCAACTTCAGCCCCGGCGCGAACTGGCCAACCTGATAACCCAGATCCGTGAAGCAAACGAACTCGTTGGTGGTCATAAAGTGCGTTACGCGGTCTGAGAGATTTTGCGCAACGTAGGCCGCATAATCGCCGAAGGCTTTTGAAGTGTCGCGCGATTGCCAGCCGCCTTTGAGCGCCGCCGGCAGGTCCCAGTGAAACAGCGTCACATAAGGAGTAATGTTGTTGGCCAACAACTCGTCGATCACGCGGTTGTAGTAGTCAAGGCCCGCCGCGTTCGCCTGCCCGTTGCCTTCAGGAAAAATACGCGACCACGAGAGCGACATGCGGTAGGTCTGCACACCCAGGTTCTTCAGCAACTGCACGTCGGTTTTGTACAGATGGTAGCTGTCGTCGGCCACATCGCCCGTGTCGCCGTTGTGCGTCTTGCCCGGCGTGTGGCTGAAAATATCCCAATTCGAAGGTCCGCGCCCGCCTTCCTTCGCTCCGCCCTCAATCTGATATGAAGCCGTGGCGCATCCCCACAGAAATCCTTCAGGAAACTTGCGAACTGAGTTGTGATCAGCGCCCTGATCTGCCTGGCTGGCCTGGCCGAATGCGAATTTAGGTAACGATGTTCCTGCTAGCGCGGCAGCAGCAGCCGCTACTGTGCCAAACTGACGGCGGGTAAGGTCTTTCATCAGGCGGGTCCCTTTCAAGTGGGAAACAACGTTGCATGGTTCCCAATCGACGTTTGTATCAGACCCGCCGAGATACGAGCAAATGGCTCAGCTCACTCCGCGCCCGTCCCCTTGTAAACCACGCCCGCCTTCATCACAAACTTCACATCCTGCAGCAGCTTCACATCCTTCAGCGGATCGCCGTCCACCGCAATCACATCCGCCCATTTACCTGCATCGAGCGAGCCCGCCCAATCGGTCCAGCCCATCAGATCAGCCGCATTCACCGTCGCCGTCTGGATCGCCGCAATCGGCGCCATGCCCACGTCGCGCACATACACCTCAACTTCGTGCGCATTCAACCCATGCGGATAAACCGCCGCATCGGTGCCCAGCGCAATCTTCACTCCCGACTCATATGCATGCTTGATGTTCTTTTTAGCCACCGCAATCGTGTCCAGCATCTTCTGGTGGTAAAACGGCGGCAGATGGCCATACTCGATCATCCAGTCTTCTAGATAAAGCGTTGGCACAAGGTATGTGCCATTCTTCTTCATCACCGCAATCGCAGCGTCGTTGATGTAGCTGCCGTGTTCAATTGAATCCACGCCCGCCTCGCTGGCCCATAAAATGCCCTGCGCGCCGTGCGCGTGCGCCGCAACCTTGCGGCCAAGCCGGTGCGCGTCAGCAACTATGGCCTGCATCTCTTCAAGCGTGAACTGCGACGCCTGCGGATCGTCGCCTTTCGACAGCACTCCGCCGGTCGCGCAAATCTTTATAAGATCAGCCCCGTACTTTATGTTCTCCCTCACCTTGTGCTGCACCGCGGAAATTCCGTCCGCCACGCCATCGCCCACTCGGTTGTACTCAATCGGCAACAAGTTCTCATCGCAGTGCCCGCCGGTAATGCCAAGCAGCGGTCCGCTCACCTGCATGTGCGGCCCCGGAACCTGGCCCGCATTGATGGCGTCGCGCAGGTCCACGTCAACAAACCCTGAAGCTCCCACGTTGCGCACCGTCGTGAACCCGGCCATCAGAGTAGTTCGCGCGTTCACCACGCCGTTGATTGCATCCTTGGCATTTGTCTCAGTGAGCTCAAGGTAAGGATCGAAGACCGGGTTACTCGTCAGATGCGTATGCACATCAATCAAGCCCGGCAACACCGTCATCCCGCCCAGGTCGATGACTTTGTCGCCCGGCTGCGCAGGCGTTGCGCTCGTCGCCGCGACGGCAGTGATACGGTCGCCGCTGACAACAATGGTCTGCGCGTCAAGCGTCTTGCCTGTCCGAACATCGAGCAGATGTCCCGCGCGAACCAGAGTTCTTGCCGCCGGCGCGTTGTCCTGCGCCCGAACCTGTTGGCGTGCCATCGAACCCAACAGCGCAACCACCGCAACCAAAGCAACCCATCCACGCCGCGCGGGCGCACAACAACTAAACTGCATCGCAAACCTCTGCATCGACAACCTCCGGGGTGGCCCGTTTTTTGAGTAGGCAAAGTTTAGCACGCAGCCTGCCGTGAATCTCTCGTTAAATCTTTGCGCCGGCCGTTGACGCTGCTTCTCGCCCCATCTACTTTCAGATTCATGGAAAACCTGGATTTCGATCAACTTCTCAAAACCTACAAGTCAGCCGTCGATCGATGGGTTGAAGCAATCCGCAACGAAGAGGCGCTCGCGAACGACGACCACTCAATGGTGGAAATGGAACGCTGGGATGATGCCGGCTTCAAGCTCGACGAAGCGGAGCAAGCGGCCAAGGACGCACGCGACGCATACAAAAACGCGCTGCGCGAGAAGAACTACGGCTTTTGAGCGCCGTCCTTAGGCGATTCCCCTCTGTTTCGGGTTAAGGTCTAATCTTGGTCTGAATCATGGCTGATCAGCTCAACAACCCCAGGCAGGGAGTTTGAATCACCTGAGGTTTGCGGCGGACGCCTACGCTTAAAGATTCTTGCGACCGTGCAGGCTGTCTCCCATCCAGACTTATCGAGAAATCGATCAAAAGAGAATGACGCGTCGAGTCGATCTAGGTACGAGTCAATCCAGCGGTAGTAGCTCCAGCCCTTGAGTGACAATAGCGCTGAAAGCTTGTAGTTCACCGAGACGCTCAACTCTGTCTTGTAAGCACGCGTCTCAAATATTTTGGTTCCAAGGTACATCGGTTCAAACCAAGTTGGGAGATTGAATCCGTAGCCTTCAAAGCCGGATGAAATCCTGATTGTGAAGCGCTTCGTATCGATACTGATTGTCCGTCGGTCGATTCGGGTAACCTCGCTCTTAGAAGGAAGAATCAACTCGAAATGGTCAAACATTTCGCCGGTGTGTTTCATCTGAAACACTACCTTGTCCGACGCTTCGGCCACATCCTTGGAAAAGGCCTCGCGCTCAACCATCGGCTTGGAAAAAAGTTCCAAAAAATGATTTTGAAGGAGGATTTTCGGGATGTCTTCTCTGCCGAAACGCTGGACCCCTTCATCAACGATATCGGGGTTATTTTCGAAGTGTCCTGAGAGATGAAAGGAGAGTTGGCGCAGAGCAAAATACTCGATCGCCTCTTGAACAAGCTTCGCTGGCGTCAGACTACCATTAAGGGCGGCGGTTCCATCGACGGCCTGAAAGTCAGACAAGTCGCCGTTCTGCCAAATATCCCGAAGAGCCTTGTTCTCAGACAAACCCGAAAAATACCGCGTAATTTCTTTTGAGAATTTGTAACCGTCAACCGCAACAGTGTTGTTCTTTCCCTCTGTGACGATTAACGCTCCCGTAAACGCATTTTTCTTCGGCAGCTCGAGCCTTCCGCGCAGAACAATGTAGCCCATCCCGAGGAGCGCGAGCGCCGATCCCGTAGCGATGAGGCCTAGCGGCGGCCAATCCAAGCCATGTCCTGCTCCCGGACGGCGCCGCAAGCCCATGGGCAATCAGCTCGGCACCCACGGCGAGGACAAACGCAACAAAGAACAGCTCGCCAATACGCCCCCGAAGCGAAAAGAGAGACTCGGTGTAATCGTACCTTGGCTTCATTGCGGGTTTACTCTTCCTTATGAAAGCAATATACGGCAATTAGGGCTCGCCGAAAGCAAAATTGAGTGCGATCTTGCCGTCGCCCATAAAGATGCCTCGAAAAGAAAAAGCCGCAACCTTTCGGCTGCGGCTTTTAACTTTCCGGAACGCGTCCGCCTTACATCTCCCGAACACCCTCAACAAACGCCTTCAACTTCCGGCTCCGCGAAGGATGCCGAAGCTTGCGCAGCGCCTTGGCTTCAATCTGCCGGATGCGCTCGCGCGTCACCTGGAAGCTCTGGCCAACCTCTTCAAGCGTGTGCTCCGAGCCATCTTCAAGACCAAACCGCATCTTGATCACCCGCTCCTCGCGCGGCGTGAGCGTGCGCAGAACCTGGCTGGTGTACTCCTTCAGGTTCACGCTGATCACCGCCTCGCTCGGCGAAACTGCCTGGCGATCTTCAATAAAGTCGCCCAGGTGCGAGTCTTCCTCCTCGCCAATCGGCGTTTCAAGCGAGATAGGCTCCTGCGCAATCTTCAGCACCTTGCGCACCTTCGCCACGGGGATATCCATGCGTCGCGCAATCTCTTCGCTCGATGGCTCACGGCCCAGTTCCTGCACCAACTGCCGGCTGGTGCGGATCAGCTTGTTGATGGTCTCGATCATGTGCACCGGAATGCGGATCGTCCTTGCCTGGTCGGCAATGGCGCGCGTAATCGCCTGGCGAATCCACCACGTTGCATACGTCGAAAACTTATAACCGCGGCGATATTCAAACTTGTCCACCGCTTTCATCAGGCCGATGTTGCCTTCCTGAATCAAGTCGAGGAACTGCAGTCCGCGGTTCGTATACTTCTTCGCGATTGAAACCACCAGTCGCAGGTTAGCTTCAATCAGCTCACGTTTGGCTTGCTCGGCGTCCATGTCGCCCTGGATCATTTCGCGCTGCGTGCGCTTGAGCTCGCCAATCATCACGCCGGCGTCGCCCTCAATTTTTTCGAGGTCGGTGCGGCAATTTTTCTGCTGCCTGCGATATTCCTTCTTCAGCTCCTCGCTCTTTGAGGCTTCATGCTTTTGCTCGAGCGAACGAATCTGCCGCTCCAGCGTGCGCATCGTGTCAACGGTCTTGTTCACCTTGTCCAGCAGCCGCTTGCGCTCAATAGGCGTGTATTTCAGTTCGCGAACAATCCGCGAGATATACACTTTTTCGCGCGCAATCGCCCAGCGCAGCCGGCGCGCTTCTTTCACCTTCGCCTTGGTGGCCGGCAATTGCAACTTCTCGTCCAGCAGCGCAATCTTCTTCTGGTGTTTCACCAGCCCATCGGTCTTTGCAACCGTGGCCTTCACGCGAGTCTGCACAACCTCTTCGGTCAGCTCTTCCTCGTCGAACACCACTACTTCTTTCACATTGCGCACGCCGCGCTTCAGGTCTTCGCCCAGCGCCGCAATTTCGCGAATCACAATCGGCGACCGCGAAATCGCCTTCATCACGCGCATCTGCCCCCGCTCAATTCGCTTGGCAATCTCAACTTCGCCCTCGCGCGTAAGCAGCGGCACCGTGCCCATTTCGCGCAGATACATGCGCACCGGGTCGTTGGTCTTTTCAAGCGTGCCCGGGGTCAGGTCGAGCTCAACGTCCTCGCCCTCTTCAATCTCAAAGTCCTTGTCGCCGGGGAACTCAGGCCCTTCGCGCAGGTCAATGCCCTGGCTGCCGATCGTGGTCAACAGATCGTCCATGTCGTCGGCCGTGCCGAGGTCATCGGGAATCATGTCGTTCACGTCGCCGTAGGTAAGGTAGCCCTTTTCCTTGCCCGTCTCAATCAGGTTCGTAATGTCGTCTTCAAATTTGTCTTCAATCGCCAACTGTTTCCGCCCTCTCCAGTCCTGATGCGAAACCCCCTCCGCACGGACTGCTCAATTTCTTGCCTTGCATTCGCACGCATCTATTCGACGTCGCCAATCCGCAAGGACTTCGATGCCGCGCCAGAGCTATTCGCTCTCAAAGTATTCGCGGCCACGCAAAGTTTCTTTCGCCGAATTGCTTATATTGACTCGGGGTATCTTTTCCCACAGGCCCATATCGCAAACTCAGACGAGCAGAGACACGTCTCCGCTCATTTCATGTTTTGTGCTCGGAACAGGATGCTTGCGCCTTCAGGTTTCGCCTGGGTAGCCCGCGAGCCGAAGCTCATGTGTGGGGCAAAGGGGGCGCGCATCCCTACAGAGACTTCAAGAATAACACAGTCCATCTCGCTCAAAAAGCGAAAAATGAGCCCCAAAAACGGCCCCGAAATGTTACTGACAGACTGAAATGAATCGGACTTAGCTCGTTTAGCGGCCTAACGCGATCTAACGCCCAATCCTGCTCCCTCCAATTAGACGCAGGGCAACCGCATTCCGACGCAACCGAATTGCCTTCCGCCCGCGATTGCGGAAGTTTCGCATCGCCATCGCAAACCTTGCCAATCCCCCGCACTTTCATGGGGCGAAGAAATTTTTCAAGAATACCTATTTTAACAATAGCTATTCTGTATTACTATCCTCCCATGGCAAAGAATCCCGAACACCGCGACCTCTTCCCCGGCGCTCTCGAAATCATGATCCTGCAATCCCTTAGGTTCAAGCCCATGCACGGCTACGCCCTCGTAAAACACCTCAAGAACGTTTCAGAAGACCTGCTTCAGGTTGAAGAAGGTTCGCTCTACCCGGCCCTGCAGCGCATGCTTCGCGAGGGCTGGCTCGAAGCCAAAACCGGGGTCAGCGCCAAGGGCCGCCCCACCCGCATTTACCAGCTCACCGACGCGGGACAGCGCCATTTGGAACAGGAAGTTGCCAGTTTCGAGAAGATGTTTGCCGGCATCACGCGTGTGCTCGCGTTTGCCAGGTAGGAGGGTCAATCTTGCGTCTATTCAATAGGTTCCTCGGTCGCCAAGGCCGATATAACGATCTTTCCGTCTCCATCCACGAGCACATCGCCGAGCGCGTCGACGAACTCGTTGACGAAGGCATGTCTCGCTCTGAAGCCGAGCAAACCGCACGTCGCGAATTCGGCAACATGGCCTTGATTGAGCAGCGAAGCCGGGAAACCTGGCAGTGGCCAGCCGCCGAATCTATCCTCTCCGGCCTCAAATTTTCCTGCCGGCGCCTGATCAAGGCGCCCGGATTCGCCATCACCGTTCTTCTCACGCTGGCCATCGGCATCGGCGCCAATACCGCGGTCTTCAGCGTGCTCAACAGCGTTGTCCTCAAGCCGCTGCCATACCCCCAGTCAGAGCAACTTGTCGCAGTGTGGCTGCACGCCCCGGGAGCAGCGGGCCTGGCCAACTTTGCTGAGGGTCTGCGCCTTTCGCCGTCAATGTACCTCACCTTTGCTGAACATAACCGCACCTTTCAATCCATCGGCGTATGGATCTCAGGCACCGCCAATGTCACCGGATTGGCGCAACCGGAAGAGGTGCACACAACCAACATCAGCGACGGCGTGCTTCAAACATTCAACGTTCCACCCGCCGCCGGGAGATGGATTTCGACCGCCGACCAGGTACCTCGTAGCCACGAAGTGGCGATGCTCAGCTACGGTTATTGGCAGCGGCGTTTTGGCGGCTCTCCCTCGGTCATCGGAAGAAACATCGAGGTCGATTCCCAGACGCGCGAGATCGTCGGAGTAATGCCGCGAGGGTTTCAAGTCGTGGACCAGGACTTCGACCTCCTGATCCCCTTCGGCTTTGATCCGCGCCACCAGATCCTGGCTGGCTTCGGGTTCAACGGCATTGCTCGCCTAAAGCCGGGAGTCTCCATTTCTGAGGCCGACGCCGACATCGCGCGCATGCTCAATATCTGGATGGATTCGTGGACCAATGGCGACGGCGGCGACCCGCATTTCTACAAGACCTGGCAGATGACAGGCGCAATCCGCCCCATGAAGCAGGAAGTGATCGGCAACGTGGCCGGCATGCTGTGGATCGTGATGGGCGTCATCGGCGTAGTGATGCTAATCGCCTGCACCAACGTCGCAAATCTGCTTCTCGTCCGCGCCGAATCGCGCCAGCAAGAACTGGCGATTCGCACAGCACTGGGCGCGGGGCGGGCCCGCATAGCCGGCGAGGTGCTGAGCGAGTGTCTACTGCTCGCGGTGGTCGGAGGCGTGATCGGCATCGGGATTGCTGAGGCCGGGCTGCGACTGCTCGCCGCCGTCGGCCCTGTAAACCTGCCGCGACTGCATGAGATCGCGCTCGATGCGCGCTCCATCGCGTTCATGCTCGCGCTTTCGCTGGTTTCCGCGCTGCTCTTCGGATCAATCGCAGCATTCAAGTCGATGCGGCCCGCTGCTTCGCTGGCGCAAGCTTCCGCGGGGCGCACTTCCAGCGTCAGCCGCGAACGGCAACGCGGCCGCAACCTGCTGGTGGTTGCGCAAGTGGCAATGGCGATGGTGCTGCTTATTAGTGCGGTGCTCATGATCCGCACCCTGGCTGCGCTTCGAAACGTTGACCCTGGATTTGCCGATGCCGACCATCTGCAAACTCTGCGCATCGAGATCCCACAGCAGCTTGTTCCCGACGCGCAGGCCAGAATGCGCATGGAAAACAACATCGCCGACAAGTTGGCCGCCGTTCCCGGAGTAAGTTCGGTGGGCTTTGCAAGAAGCGTGCCCATGGATGGACTCGAACCGGCGTGGAACAACCTCACTATTGAGGGCAAGAACGAGCACGCGGAAAACCAGCCGATGCGCCTCTTCAACTACGTCTCGCCCGGATTCTTTCATAGCGCCGGAACGCGCCTTGTGGCCGGCCGCGACTACACATGGACTGACATTTACGGCCTGCGACCAGTGGGGATTGTTTCGGAGAATCTGGCGCGGGAGTCGTGGGGCTCGGCGCAAGCGGCCATTGGCAAGCATCTCAGGGTTATGCCCACCCAACCGTGGATCGAGGTTATTGGCGTGGCGCAGGACGTGTACCAAAATGGGGTAGACGATGCAGCTCCTGCAACCATGTATTGGCCGGTGATGGTCAAGGTGCCGTACGAAAACGACGCGATTGATACCCAGCGAGCCGTCACCTTCGTTGTGCACAGCAGCCGTGCGGGCACCGCGGATCTCCGCAGCGAGATTCAGCGTGCCGTGTGGCAGGTCAATTCCAACCTGCCGGTGGCTTCGGTGCAGACAATGGGCGAAATCTACAGCCGCTCCCTCGCCCGCACCTCGTTCACTCTCGTCATGCTGGGCATCGCCGGATCGATGGCGCTCGCCCTCAGCCTGATCGGCATCTACGGCGTCATCTCCTACGCAGTCACGCAGCGCACCCGCGAAATAGGCATCCGCCTCGCCCTCGGCGCGCAAAAAGGCCTCATGCGCTGGATGTTTGTGCGCTCGGCACTCGTGCTTACCGCTATTGGCGTGGCAATCGGACTTACCGCTGCAGCCGCATTGGCGCGGCTCATGAAGTCGCTGCTCTTTGGCGTGAGCCCGTTCGACCCAATCACCTTCGCCGCCGTGCCCATCATCCTGGCCCTGGCAGCGGTCCTGGCCAGCTTCCTCCCCGCCAGCCGCGCAGCCTCAGTCGATCCAATGCAGGCCCTTAGGAGTGAATAGCTGAGAGGTGTGTAGAGGTCATCATGAATTGGCTTAGGCAACTCGTCTCTCGCCAGCGCCGTTACCGCGATCTCTCCGTCTCCATTCACGAGCACATCGCCGAGCGCGCCGATGAGCTGGAGGAGCAGGGCCTCCCTCGCAAGCAGGCCGAGCAAACCGCCCGCCGCGAATTCGGCAACGTGGCTCTCATTCAGCAGCGCAGCCGCGAAGCCTGGCAGTGGCCCGTCGCCGAGTCAATGCTCTCCGACATCAAATTCGCAATCCGCCAACTTCGCAACGCTCCCGGATTCACGGTCACCGCCATCCTCGTTCTTGCGCTCGGCATCGCCGCCAGCGTCAGCATCTTCGCCTTTGTCAACGCGGCACTGCTCAAGCCGCTGCCGTTCCAGGCCTCATCGCGTCTGGTTGCCGCGTATGAAAGCACCGCCTCATGTCCGCAGTGCCCACTCTCCTATCCCGACTATCAGGATTGGAAACGCAACAATAAGGTCTTTCACTCCCTCGAAACTTGGGAGGCCGATGCGTATCTCTGGCGCGGCCCCGAAGGCGCCGTAGCTCTGCGCGCAGGCCGTGTCTCCGGAGGCTTCTTTCAAACTCTCGGCGTGACCCCAGCCCTCGGTCGCCTCTTCACTTCGTCTGACGACGCGCCTCAGTCGCAGCGAACGGTCGTTCTGCCCTACTCCACCTGGCAGCGCTTCTTCGGCGGTCGACCCCACATCGTAGGCCAATCCATCACACTCGACAACAACACCTACACGGTCATCGGCGTGCTTCCCCGCAACTTCCAATTCCCCTCACGAGCCGCTGAGCTATGGGTCACCATCCACGATCTCGGTTCATGCGAACGCGACCGCTCCTGCCGCAGCTTTTACTCGCTCGCCCGTCTCGACGACGGCGTCACCGTTCAATCAGCGCAGGCAAACATCAGCACCATCGCCGCCGACCTTGAATCGCAGTATCCGCAGACCAATCAAGGCCAGGGTGCATTCGTCATGCCCCTAAGCGATTCCTTCACCGGCGACATTCGCCCCATCCTCCTCATCCTGCTCACAGGCGCAGTGCTTCTTCTGCTCATCGCCTGTGTCAACGTCGCCAGCCTGCTTCTTGTGCGTGCCGAAAGCCGCCGCCGCGAGATGGCTGTCCGTGGCGCACTGGGCGCATCGCTTGCGCGCCTCACATGCCAGTTAGTTATTGAAGCGTCCCTTCTCGTTGCGCTCTCTGTTTCTTTCGGTGTGGCCGCCGCGTGGGGAGCAGTCAATCTCCTCGCCGCTCTCATCCCGGAACGCGTCCTGCGCGGCATGCCGTTCTTCCAAACCATCGGTTTCGATCACCGCGTAATTCTTTTCGTTACGGCAGTCTCGTTCATCGCATTGGGCGTCTGCACATTCGCGCCGCTGTCACGCCTTTCCATCTCTGACCTTCGCGCCGGCCTCGCCATCGGATCGCGCAGCACCACAGGCGCATGGCGAACCTTCGGCTCCAGCCTGGTTGTCGTCGAGTTGGCCCTCGCCATTATCCTGCTCTCCGCCGCGGGACTACTCGGCGAGAGCTTCTACCGCATCCTCCACGTCGACATCAATTTGAATCCCGCCCACCTCGCCACGCTTGAGATCGACGCCAACACCGGCTACGACACCACTGCCCGGCAGCTAGCCCTCTCTCACAGCCTCATTCAAACAATCAATGCCGTCCCCGGCGTACAATCCGCGAGCACCGTCAGCAGCCATCTTCCCGTCACTTGCAACTGCGACGCAAACCCCTATCGCGTGCTTGGCCAATCATTCAGCGGCACGCAACAGACAGCCTTGACCGGAACCGTAAGCGCCAACTACTTCGCCACCATCCAGGCCCGTCTCCTCAGCGGTCGCAACTTTACTGATGCCGACGACACAACGCATCCCCCCGTCGCCATGATCAACAAAACCATGGCGCAGCAATTCTTTCCCGGCGAAAACCCCATCGGCAAAACCATCGGCGATCAAACTCTCTCGCCCGATTCCCTTCATCAGGTCATCGGAGTCATCGACGATATCCGCGAGGGCGAACTCAACGCTCCGCTTCGTCCCGCCGTCTATTTCGCCGCCAACCAGAATCCCGGCAACGGTTCTTTCCTCGTAGTCAGCACCGCGCAAGACCCCGCCTCCGCCCTGCCCGCCATTGTTTCCGCAATCCATCGCCTCGATCCCGCCATCGGCGTCCGCAATGAGTTCACCATGACCGATCACATCCACGACGGCGCGGCCTCCTATCTCCACAGCTCCGCCGCAATTGTCGTGGGTGGGTTCGCCGCGTGCGCACTCCTGCTTGGCGTCATCGGCCTCTATGGAGTCATCGCCTACTCCGTCAGCCGGCGCACCTCTGAAATCGGCATCCGCATGGCCCTCGGCGCCCAACGCTCCGCTATCAGCCGCCTCATCCTAGGTGAAGCCGCTTCGCTTGTTCTCACCGGCCTCGTCTTCGGCATCGCAGCTTCGTTCCTAACCGGTCGCCTGCTGCGCACGCTTCTCTTCGGCGTCCGCTCATGGGAACCCAACATCCTCGCCGCCGTCGCCGCCACTTTTGCCGCCGCAGCCCTTGCCGCAGCATTCATTCCGGCCCGCCGCGCTGCCGCCACTGACCCCATTCACGCCCTACGGAGCGAATAAAGGATTCTCCATGACGAAATTCCTTAACCAACTCTTCTCCCGCAGCCGTCGCTACAACGACATTTCCGTCTCCGTGCAGGAGCACATTGCCGAACGCGCCGACGAGCTTGTAGACGAAGGCATACCGCGTGCGCAAGCCGAACAAACCGCCCGCCGCGAGTTCGGCAACGTCGCTCTCATTCAGCAGCGCAGCCGCGAAGCATGGCAGTGGCCCGTCATAGAATCGTTCTTCGCCGATTTAAAATTCACATCCCGCCGCCTCTTCAAAGCTCCCGGCTTCACCATCACAGTGCTGCTCACGCTGGCCATCGGCATCGGCGCAAACACCGCTGTCTTCACCGTCATCGACACTATCCTGCTCAAGCCGTTGCCATACCCAGACTCGGACCGCATCGTTTCGCTCAAGCTCGATGCGCCGGGCGCCGGAGGCCTTTCGAATGACGGCCTCGATCTCTCGCCCTCAATGTATCTAACTTTTGCTGGCCACAACCACACCTTTCAATCGCTCGGCATCTGGACTCCGCGCACATCAAACGTCACCGGCGTGGCTCAGCCAGAGCAGGTGCAGATGGAAAACATCACTGACGGAGTGTTGCAAACTCTCGCGGTTCCTCCCGCGGTTGGCCGTTGGTTTTCGCCGGCCGACCAGGATCCGCACGGCGCAAAAACCGTGATGCTCGGTTACGGCTACTGGCAACGCCGGTTCGCTGGCGACCGCAGCGCCATTGGCCGCGCCATCAATGTCGATGGAGAAACCCGCACCATCGTCGGTATTATGCCCCGCGGCTTCCGCATGGTCGATCAGGAGTTCGACATTCTTGTTCCACTCGCACTCGATCCCACCGAACAGAGGCTTTCCGGCTTCGGCTACAACGGCATTGGCCGCCTTAAGCCAGGCGTCACGCTTCAGCAAGCGAACGTCGACATTGCATCGCTTGTGAAACTTTGGATGGACACATTCTCCAATGGCTCTGGAACCAACCCGCATTACTACGAGGTTTGGCGCATCACGCCCAACTTTCTCGCGCTCAAACAACTTGTTGTGGGCGACGTGGGCAGTGTGTTGTGGATCGTGATGAGCATGGTCGGCCTGGTAATGCTTGTGGCCTGCATGAACGTTGCCAATCTTCTGCTCGTGCGCGCCGAGAGCCGCCACCAGGAACTGGCAATCCGCTCTGCGCTCGGCGCAGGCCGCGCACGCATCGCGCGCGATTTGCTTATCGAGTGCCTTTTGCTCGGCATCATGGGTGGAGCGGTCGCCATCGGCGTGGCTTACGCAGGCCTGCGGCTTCTCGTCGCCATCGGTCCTGCAGAACTGCCACGTCTCAACGAAGTCGCTCTCGACGCCCCCTCGCTCCTCTTCACATTTCTGCTCGCCATCCTATCCGGCATGCTCTTCGGTTTAATTCCGGTCTTTAAGTATGCTCGCTCCGGCGCTCAACTCAAGTTGGGCGCCACCAGCCGCACTGCCAGTGAGGGCCGCACCTTTCGCCGTTCGCGCGATGTGCTGGTTGTGGCGCAGGTGGCCATGGCGCTTGTGCTCATGGTGTGCGCGCTGCTTATGATCCGCACATTCTCAGCCCTGCGCAGCGTCGAGCCCGGCTTCTCTGACCCCAACCACATTGAGTTGTTAAGCGTCTGGATCCCCGACCTGCTCGCCGCCGATCCCCACCAGGTGGCGCGCATGCAATACCAGATCGACCAGAACCTCGCCTCGATCCCCGGTGTAACATCGGCTGCATTTGCCGCCGGAATTCCCATGGACGGCAACGATCCCAATTGGGACATCATCGCTGTTGAAGGCAAAACTTACAAAGGCGGCGACGGCCCTCTGCGCCTTTATAACTACATCTCGCCCGATTATTTCAGTACTATGGGTACTCGCATGGTGGCCGGCCGCGACTTCACCTGGGCCGACCTCAACACCCTGAGCCCCATGGTGATTGTTTCGGAGAACTTTGCGCGTGAGAACTGGGGTTCAGCCGCGGCCGCAATCGGCAAACGCATTAAGAAATATTCCAATTCCCCTTGG
>Ga0265338_10001906_pt1 | contig 32587 bp, 25 predicted proteins | sample 42126metaG_FD_193579 | JGI IMG/M metagenome (GOLD analysis project Ga0265338, IMG submission 193579) | Rhizosphere microbial communities from Carex aquatilis grown in University of Washington, Seatle, WA, United States - 4-21-26 metaG | ecosystem: Host-associated > Plants > Roots > Rhizosphere...
AGCGGCTCGGCGGGCACGCGCCGAACCCGCCCGCGACCGCGACCGCGCGCTCCAGCACCGCCCCCTCCGCCGCGGCCTCGTCGATGAGACCGAGGCGGATGGCCTCATCAACGGGATACGTCCGGCCGAAGCAGGTCAGTTCCCTGAGCCGGGCGGTGCCCACGGCGAAGCGCAAGATCTCCAGCGCGGTAATCGGAAACGGGACCCCGACAAGCAGTTCGGTGACGCCGATACGCCCATGGCCGGCATTCATCACCCGGTGGTCACATGCACTGGCAAGAATGCAGCCGCCGGCGATCGCGTGCCCATTCACGGCCGCGACCACGGGCAGGGAGCAGTTGAACACCGCGAGGAAGACCTCACTCAGGGCGGGCAGGAACTCATCGAGGTAACCGGGGCCGCCGTCACGCAACCGCAGCAGGTCAACACCCGCCGAGAAGATAGACCCGCGCCCGGTAAGCACGACAGCGCGGAAACCATCGTGCTCCAGCTCGCCAAGCTGTGCGGCAAGCTCCCGGCACAAGGCCGTGTCCAGGGCATTCGCTTTGCCGTACGCCATCCGGACCACGGCCACACGACCATCCGCCTCGACGCTGATCAAGGCCGGGGATTCCCGTCCATCAAGAGCCTCCCGCGCTCACCACCGCATCCTCAGCACTCAACCTAACCCGATCCGGCGGAGTCACCCGGTGGGACCGCGCGCCGGGAGCTGTAGCCGGTGAAGCCGGGCAGGGCCAGGCAGACCAGGCCGACCGCTCCCACGCAGATGAGGCCGCCGGACCAGAGCGCGAACCGGGGCGTCGAGATACTGGCGACCCCGCCGGCCCGCAACTGGCCCGCTGACGGGCCGACGCCGTAGCTCAGCATTTCGACCCCGGCCAGGCGGCCGCGCAGCGAGTCAGGGATGCTCTGGTTCCACAGCGTGTCGCGGAAGATCCCGGACACCATGTCGGCACCCCCGGCGACCGTCAGGCAGGCCAGGGCGACTCCGATGCCCGGGGCCAGCCCGAACGCGGTGATCGCGAGCCCCCAGACGGCGGCCGCGACGGCGATCGCGCGGCCATGCCGGTGCACCTGGCCCATCCAGCCGCTGGCCGCCGAGATCACCAGGGCGCCGACCGAAGGCGCGGCGAACATCAGCCCGACCGACCACGGCGCGTGCAGCGTGGCCGCGATGAACGGGAACAGCGCGTTGGGGTAGGCGAACGTCATCGCGGCCAGGTCGACCAGGTAGGAGCCGAGAAGGTCGGGCCGGGTGCCGGCGTACCGGAGACCGGACAGAATGCCGCGCAGGACCCGGTCAGGCTGGTGCTGGCCCGCGCTGGCCGCTGGGAGCAGGCGGAGCAGGCACAGGAACACGAACGAGACGGCGAAGCTCACGGTGTCCAGTCCGTAGACCAGCCCGGGGCCCAGGCCGGCGGCCAGCAGGCCGCCGAGCGCTGACCCGATGATCACGCTGGCGTTGGCGGCCATGGACATCAGCGCGGACGCCGCGGTCAGCTGGTCTCGCGGCACCAGGCGCGGCACCGACGCGTCGAGCGAGGGCCGCTGCAGCGCCGCCAGCGCGCTCATCCCGGCGGCCAGCCCGTACAACGGCCAGACCGCGGGATGCGGCAGCGCGGCGTTGACCACCAGCAGCGCGGCTAGGCAGGCCAGCCCGGCCTCGCACCAGCGGATCAGCCTGCCGCGGTCGAGCCGGTCCGCGAGAGCGCCGCCATAGAGGCCGAACGCCACCATCGGCACCAGTTCGGCCACGCCGAGCAGGCCCACCGCGAAGGCCGACCCGGTGAGCTGTTTCGCCTGCACCAGCAGGGCCACCTCGCTGGCCTGGCTGCCGAAGAGGGTGATGGTCCGGCTGGCGAACAGCAGCCGGAAATCGCGGGATTCCCGGGCCGGGGCGAGGTCCAGCCGCAGCAGGCGCGGCATGCGGAAACGTCCCGTGATCAGCCCCAGACGTCGCGGGCCACTTCGACGATGAGGCTGAGCTTGGCGACTTCCTCGCCGTAGCTGAGTGTGTTGCCTTCGACGGTGGAGGAAAACCCGCACTGCGGCGACAGGCACAGCTGATCGAGCGGCACGTAGCGGGAGGCCTCATCGATCCGGCGCTTGAGGGCGTCGGGGCTCTCCAGGACGCCGCGCTTGGTTGTTACCAGGCCAAGGACCACCATCTTGCCGGGAGGCACGAAGCGCAGTGGCTCGAAACCACCGGACCGCTCGTCGTCGAATTCGAGGAAGAAACCGTCCACATCCAGGTCACTGAACAGCGCTTCGGCCACGAAGTCGTAGCCACCCTCGGCCGCCCAGGAGGATCGGAAGTTCCCGCGGCACATGTGCGTGGTCACCGCGAGTCCCGCCGGCCGGCCCGCCAGCGCCGCGTTGACCTGGTTGATGTACCGCAGGTGCAGGTGCTCGGCGTCCTCGCCCCGGGCGGAGATCTCGGCCCGCTGCGCCGGATCATTCAGGTAAGCCAGGCTCGTGTCATCAAGCTGCAGGTACTCGCAGCCCAGCGCGGCGATGCGGGCGACCTCATCGGCGTAGGCAGCGGCCAGGTCGCTCCAGAACTCCTCGATGTCGGGGTACACCGCCTGGTCGATCGCCGCGGGGCCACCCCGGTAGTGCACCATGTTCGGCGACGGGATGGTCAGCTTCGGCGTCGCCGAGGTGACCAGCGACTTCAGGTAGCTGAAGTCGCTGGCGAAGATCGTGTGGTCCAGCTGGATCTTGCTGCTCACTTCCATCGCGGCCGGGGTGAACTCGATGTCACCTGACGGGTTGTGGAACTGCACCGCCAGGTTGCCCGGCGCTACGGCGATCCCGCCGAGCTGGTAGATGAAGTCCATGTGCCAGGAGGCCCGCCGGAACTCACCATCAGTGGCGGACTGCAGGCCGACCTGCTCTTGCATGGCCACGACGCTGACGATGGCCGCGTCCTCAGCGGCCCGTAGCTCCTCGGCGCTGATCCGGCCGCCGGAGAAGTCGTCGCGAGCGGCCAGCAATGCGGCGGGGCGGAGGAGGCTGCCGACGTGGTCGGCGCGGAACGGCGGAGTCTTGCGCATGACCGCCATCGTGGCGGTAGCGGCCCGCGCAGGTCAATTCGCGGGCATGGCCGCCAGCGATCCGGGCAGCCCGCTGGCGGCCAGTCCCTGTTCGCGGGCTATCCGCCGGAGCAGGCGGGTGACCTGCAAGCGCTCATCGTCGCTCAGGCCGGCCGAGATCTGCGCTTCATGCTGCGCGGCCACGGCCTTGACCCGGTCGAGCATGGCCGTGCCCGCATCCGTGAGGTAGAGGGCGTGCGAGCGCCGGTCGGCCGGGTTGCGCCGCCGCTCGACCAGGCCGAGCCGCTCCAGCTCATCGACCAGGAACACCATGCGGGTGGCATTGACACCGATCATCTCGGCGATGGCCTGCTGTGATCTGCCCTGGTTCGCAGCCAGCCGGGTGAGCATCCCGGCCTGGCGCTGCTCGATGCCAAGCGGGGCCAGCAGGTCCCCGAACTGCCGGGCCGCGTGGAAGCCGATCTGGACCAGGAGGAACGCAAGGTCAGCGTCGCCGTCGCCATCGCTGGCGGCAGGGTCGTCCATAGGCGGCATACTATCAACCTGACTCAATACTTGCAGTACGCGATAATCTAAGCTAGAAAACTATATGAGCAAGCCAGTACTGCAACGGAACACCGCATCGGAATAGTGAGGTGCCCTTGATGAACGGGATCCCCATCCCGGATCTGATGGCCAGACGGGAAGGCCTGCGCCGGGCCACTCTCGGAACGTCGATCGGCCTCCTGATCCAGTACGGCCTGGGGATGTGGGTCAACCTGTATGTCACCGTCCCAGCCCGTGATCAAGGTGGCGGCATGGCGGCGGCGATCGGCCGGGCCCTGTCGAACGGCCCTGCGGCGCTTGCCGTGCACACCGGTGTCGGGCTGCTCCTGGTCGGCAGCGCGGTCGCCCTGGTGGTCCGTGCGGCGGCGGCCCGGCACCGGGCCGTCATCGTGACCTCGTCCATCAGCCTGGCCGCCATCGTGGCCGCCGCGGCCAGTGGCGCGGCCTTTGTCAACGCCGGCCATGACGGCGCATCGGTGGCGATGGGGTTGCTGACCGGGGTGGCTCTGCTCGGCTCGCTGGTCAGCCTGTACATCCTCGGATCCGCGGGAGCGGCGCCGGCTGGCTGGCCGGCGCCGCTCCCGCCGCGATCTCAGGATCCGACGACGCAGGGCACGTCGTAGGGGTCGTAGCTCGCGCACACGGCGGCCGGGTTCTGGAAGATCCCGATCGACGGCAGCGCGGTGCCCTGGAAATTGAACAGGGTGAGATTGTCGTTCGGCGTGCCCGCACCTGGCTCCCAGCCCACGCCGGGGATCCATTCGGGTGCCCAGTAAAACAGGCCCGCGCCGAGCCCGCCGGGCACCTGCGCCAGGATGGACAGCTCATCAGTGACGAAGCTGAGCTGCCCGCCCGGACTGGCCGGGTAGCCGGCCGAGACCTGGCTGGTCTGCCAGACGAAATCGCCGGTGCTGTCGCCGTTGGCCAGTGTCCAGGCGTACTGCGTCTCCGCGATGATGATCTTCTTGTGGAACTGGGTGGCGAGCGCGTCCACGTTCGCCCGCATCTGGGAGATCGTGCCGTGGAAGAACGGGTAGTAGGACAGCCCGATCACGTCGAACGGCACGCCCCGTGATACCAGGTTCTGGTAGAAGGCCTGGCTGAGCTGGTTATTGCCGCCCTGGTCGTAGTGCATCATGATCAGCAACTGGTGGCCCGGCGGGTTCCCGGCCTTGGCGCCGGCCACACCCGCCTTGAGCAGGGTAGCCAGCGCGTCGTAGCCGGTTCCGGCGGATGGGTCCACCTGGCCGACCGGCCACAGGATCCCGTTCCGGATCTCGTTGCCGATGGCCACCATGTCCACTGGCGTGCCCTGCTTGGCGAAGGCCGAAATGGCCTGCTGGGTATAGGCCTGGACAGTCGTGGTGAGCTGGGCGAGGTCCTGGCCCGCCCAGGACGCGGGGATGTCCTGGTGCTGCGGATCGGCCCAGAAATCGGAATACATGATGTCCAGGTAGATCTTCATGCCAGCCGCGTGCACGCTGCGGGCCAGCGCCAGGTCGCTCGCCAGGGTGCTATAGCCGGGCGGCGGATTCACCCACAGCCGCATCCGGACATAGTTGGCGCCGTTGTTCTTCATGATGGTGACCGGGCTGGCCTGCCTGCCCCGGTCGGTGAAGGTGGCCCCGGCGGCCAGTTCCTGCGGGGTGAACGAGAGATCCGCGCCGCGGTCCATCCCGGCCGCGGCCGGATCTGCCCCGAATGCGCGGAGTTCCCCCACGCAGACGGGGACGCCGGTGCCGCTGAAGACGGTCAGCCGCGCGAACTGGGCCTGCGTGCCGCGTGGCAGCGGCACGTACATCGGGTTCCCCGGATCCAGCGCGACGTTGCTCGCGGCCGGCACGGTCTGCCAGTGGCCGGCCGTGCTCGCGACCTGGAGGGTGGCATTAGCCGATGGGCTGGTCGCATCCAGGGTGATGCCCAGGTCGTCCAGGGACCTGACCTTGCCAAGATCGACGGTGAGGGTCCCGGTCCACGCGCTGGGGCACCAGTCGGTGCCCGCGTCACCGTCGATCGCGTTGGCGGCGGGAGTGCTGGATCCCGAGGAATCAGCGCTGGCCTGCCCGGCCAGGGCCCAGTCGACGGTCGGGGCGGAGGCCGCCGGGCTGGCCCCCGATGCCGACGGCGCGCTGGCCGCCAGCGGCGACGACGCGGCCAGGGGCAGCACCAGCAGCACCGGACCGGCGATCATGGCCAGGTTCCGCCTTAATGGCCGGTGCAGGCCAGCCCGGGCCGGGAGCCGAATCGGCCGCTCGGCCAGGAGGGTGCGGAGCCGGTGGATGCCCGGAGTGACCATGGTGCGTCTCCCATTCTGTACTCGGCTCTCCTCACCCGCGCGGAGAGAGCTGGCGTTCTCCAGCAACTGGCGCGCCTGCTGCATCAGCCAGGACGCCGCGCGCGGGAACCAAAAATGCGATCGGACGTGATCGCACATAGTCAGACTTGATCGCACACTAAGCCGTCCACGGCCTTCCTGCAATGGATTGTTATGGGCGGAATGGGCCGGCCATGGCATGGGGCGCCCAGTTGGCCGCCGCCACTACTCGCGACGCCTCCCTCACCGGGGCATGCTGGGCAAGGGATAGGTTGGGGCGAGCCGAGACCGGAGGCAGGCATCATGAGCGGCGGGGTCAGTAACCTGGTCCAGTCCGGGCCGCTGCTGCTCGCGGTGCCCATCGCCGCCGCGGCCGGCGCGATCACCTTCCTGTCCCCGTGCTGCCTCCCGCTGGTTCCCGGATTTCTCTCATACGTGACCGGGATGTCCGGCACCGACGCCCAGCGCCGGGCCAGTGCTCCCTCGCCCGTAGCTACCAGGGACAACGCGACCATGGCGGCCGTGGCCGTCAGCGCGGGGGCCAGGAACTCTCCGGGGGCCGGGCGGGCGCCGGCCGGCCGGGTGGCGATCCCGGCCAGTGACAATCCCAGGCCGGCGCGCGGCCGCACCGTCGCCGGGACCGCCCTGTTCGTGTTGGGATTCTCGGCCCTCTTCACCACTTACGGCATGGCTGCCGGCGGGATCGGCGAAGTCCTCCGGACCCATCAGCAGGGCGTTGACCGGGTACTCGGCGCGGTGACGATCGTGCTCGGCCTGATGTTCGCGGGGGTCTTCGAGAAATTCCCGCTGACCGGACGCATTGTGAAACCGGCATTCCGGCCACGAGCCGGGCTGGCCGGCGCGCCCCTGCTCGGACTCATGTTCGGGCTCGGCTGGACGCCATGCATCGGGCCAACGCTGACCGCGGTGATGGAGCTGGGCATGACCACCGGTACCGCGCTGCGCGGCGGTGTGCTCGCCTTCGTCTATGCCCTCGGTCTCGGCATCCCGTTCCTTATCGTCGCCCTGGGCGTCCAGCGTGGCGTGAGCACCTTCACGTTCGCCCGGCGGCACGCGAAGCTGATCACCCGGATCGGCGGGGTCATGCTGGTCGCGGTGGGCCTGCTGGAGGTGACCGGGGCCTGGGCCAGCGTGCTCACCTGGCTCCAGGTGCACTGGAGCTCCTACACGCTGCCCCTCTAGTCAGCCAGGTCCGGGGCATCCGGGTGGGCGGCATCCGGATCCGGGGGCGCACCGCCCATCATCCGGAGCATCGGCACTCCCCCGGTGCGGATGAACCGGATCACCAGGAACGCGGCCAGCAGCAGGAACGCGATGTTGAGCCATGTCGTGTAGTTCCAGGACACGCCGGCGTCCGGAAGATGGACCTCGCTGCGGCCCGGGATGAGCCCGAGCCCGCCGAACACCACCTCGATGACGTACCCGGCGGCGGCCATGGTGGCGTAGAAGACGCCGAACACCAGCAGCGCCACCTTCAGGCCGTAGTACTTCCGGTAGATCGCCAGGATCGGCAGGATGATCAGGTCGGCGAAGATGAAGGCGACCACCCCGCCGAAGCTGATGCCACCGCTCCACAGCACCGCGGCCAGCGGCACGTTGCCGATCGAGCAGACGAAGCTCGCGACAGCCACCAGCGGGCCGACCAGGGGGCCCCAGATCGCCGCCGCCAGCGGATGGCCGGCCAGGAAGAAATGCCGCCAGAAGCGATCCGGCACCCAGGCGCCGATTGCCCCGGCGATCAGCAGACCGCCGACCAGATCCTTCCAGATCGCCGCCCACTCCATGACGAAGATATGTGACACGGCGGTGAACCCGCGGGGGGAAGCCAGCCGCCGCCAGAAGGAACCCGCGCCCCCGGCGGACATGTCCATCGCGGCGTGGCCCTCCATCGAACCGGCCAGCCCGCGCCGGGCCTGGCTGAGTGCCGCCCGCTCCAGCCTGCTGGTCAGCACGAACCGGAAGGCCACGGCGACCAGGACGATGATGACCGGGCCGCCGGTGAACTCGGCCAGGGTGAACTGCCAGCCCATCAGCAGGGCCAAGATAACGCCGAGTTCGATGACCAGGTTGGTCGAGGCGATCTCGAAGACCATGGCGGACACGAAGCTCGCGCCCTTGATGAACAGCGACCGGGCCAGCGCCACGGCAGCGTACGAGCAGGACGACGAGGCGGCACCGAAGCCGGCCGCGAGCGCCAGCGCCCGCGGTGCACGACCGCCGAGCAGCCGGACCACCGCGGACCGGCGCACCGCGGCCTGCACCACCGCGGACAGCCCGAAGCCCAGCACGAGAGCCCAGGTGATCTCCCAGGTCATCGACCCGGCGAGGGCCAGCGCATGGCCGAGAGCTGACCCGGCCGAGTGCCCGGCGGCCGCAGCCATCCCGCCTCCTCCCCGTGCCGCCGTGAAACCAGGCCCTACGCCGGGCCCGGGGCCCGCGGCCGCGGTGGCAGGGGCGGCCTGCGCCGGGACGGCCTGGTCGAGGTATCCGGCGGCCGGCCGGCCGGCCTCGCTTCGAGGGCTTCCATGGCCAGTCGCACCGCGGTCTCCAGCTGGGGATCGGCGCCGCGGGCCCAGTCGTCCGGTGAGATGTCCACCTCCACGTCCGGGTCAACCCCGTGGTTTTCCACCCCCCAGCCGTATCCTTCCAGCCAGATGGCATAACGAGGGACCGTCATCTGGGTCCCGTCGACCAGGGTGAATCCCTCATCGATGCCGATCACCCCACCCCAGGTGCGGGTGCCGACGACCGGGCCCAGGCCGAGAATGCGGATCGCGGCGGTGACCATGTCCCCGTCCGAGCCGGCGAACTGATCGGTCAGCGCGACCACCGGGCCGCGCGGTGCGTCCTGCGGGTAGGTCACTGGCCGCATCCCCCGCGGCAGGTCCCAGCCCATGATCTTGCGGGCCAGCTTCTCAATCACCAGTTCGGACACGTGCCCGCCCCGGTTGGCGCGGACGTCCACCAGCAGCGCGTCATGCCCCATCTCCACCCGCAGGTCGCGGTGGAAGTGCGCCCAGCCTTCGCCCATCATGTCAGGCACGTGGAGATACCCGGCCCGGCCGCCGCTGAGTTCACGGACCAGCCGGCGCCGCCCGGCCACCCAGTCCTGGTACCGCAGCCGGCGGTCACTGGCGAGTGGCGTCACCGCGAACCGGCGCGGCGCGGCGCCCTCGCTGGCGACGGTGAGTTCCACCGGCTTGCCCGCGGTGCCGACCAGCAGCGGGCCGGGACCGGCGTCCGGATCTACCGGGCGGCCGTCCACCGCGAGCAGGGCGTCGCCGGGCCGGACATCGACGCCTGGGGTGGCCAGCGGTGAGCGGGCGCGCGGGTCGGACGACTCGCCGGGCAGCACGCGGGTCACCTGCCAGGTGCCATCCGGCCCGGGCGCCAGGTCCGCGCCGAGCAACCCCACATGGCCCGATCCACCCTCACCAGGCGCACCCGCGGGCCGGACGTACGCGTGCGAGCTGCCGAGTTCCCCGAAGACCTCCAGGAGCAGGTCGGCGAAGTCAGCTGACCCGCCGAGCCGGGACAGGGCCGGCCGGTAGGCATCGAGCACCCCGGCCCAGTCCACGTCGGCCATGTCCGCCACCCAGAAGTCGTGGCTCATGTACCTGCCTGCCTCGTCAAAGGCATGCCGCCACTGGGCGACCGGGTCGGCGGTGAACCGCGCGCGGGACAGGTCCACAGTGACCGTGTCCGCCGAGTCTTCGCTGTCGGCGGCACGGTCCGCCGGCACCACCCGCAGGCTGTCGTCGTCGCGCACGACCAGGCGGTGGCCGTCGCCGCTCACCTCGAACCAGTTCAGCTCCGAGATCAGCTCGGTGCAGGTGCGCTTGGCCAGATCGAAACGTTCCAGCGCCGGGTCCGGCCGCGAAGCGTCCGGGTCGGCGGCGCTCTCGCCGAGCACTCCGGTGAGTGGCTCCTTCAGCCAGGCCAGCCCGCCGGAGACAGCGCGCAGCGAGGAGTACCGCCATTCCGCTACCGGCACGCCCACCACCCGCCCGGCCAGGCCTTCGAGATCCACCGTGACCGGCGGCACCGGCGATTCCCCGCCCGGCTCCTTTGAGCCCGGCTCCTTGCTGCTGGCATCCGGCTGGTCGCTGTCCGGCTGGCCGCTGTCCGGCCCGCCGGTGACTGGCCGCCCGCCGGCCACTGGCGCGAACGGCGACGACGTGGCCGCCGCAAGCGGCACCAGGTACGGGCGCGAGCCGAACGGGAACGACAGGTCGAAGAAATGGGCGTCGTAGACGGGATCGAAGCTCCGCACCGACAGGAAGGCGAGGTAACGCCCGTCCACCGTGAATGTCGGTTCGGAATCGATGAACCGGCCATCGGTGACGTCCACGATCGAGGCGTCCGAGAGCCGGGCGAGACGAATCCGGCTCAGCGGCCGGGGCCCGGGATGTGACCAGGCCAGCCAGGCCGAATCGGGCGCGTAGGCGAGCCCGGTCACCGGCCCGTCCTCCGCCTGCGCCAGCAGGGTCACCTGCCCGGACGCGACGTCGACCAGGTGCAGCCTGCCGTCTCGGGCGGCGACCGCCACCGTCGATCCATCGGGCGCCGCGGCCAGGTCGTTGACCAGTCCGAGCATCCCTTCCGCCAGGCGGCGCGGCGGCGCGGGCGCCCCGGCCGTGAGCTCGGGACCACCGCCGGGGGCGATCTCCAGCGCGTCCTGGCCCGCGGCATCGCTGACCCAGACCACCTGGCCGGCCCGGCCCAGCACCCGGGGCAGCCGGGCGCGTGCGTCGGGCGCGACGGTCAGGGCCCGGGCCGGCCCGTCCCGGTGGGTGAGCCAGTGCACCGTGCCACAGACCTCCACCGCGCTGGCCCGGCCCGTCTCGTCGCAGGACAAGTCGCCAAGATGATCCTCCGCCGTCACCAGCCGCGGCGCGCGGGCCGTGGCCGCCGAGCCGAGGGTGATGTCCAGCCGACGTGGCTCGCTCCCGGCATCGAGATCGTCGAGGATCCAGATCTCCCCCGCGCTCTGGTACACCACCCGGTCGCCGTCAGTGCTGGCCTGACGGGCGTAGAAGCCGTCATGGTCGGAATGCCGCCGCAGGTCAGAGCCGTCGAGCTGGCACGAGTAGAGGTTGCCCGTCCCCTCATGGTCGGACAGGAAGGCCAGCCGGCCCCGGGTCAGCATGGGGCTGGCGAACTGGCCGCGCAGATCAGCCAGGATCCGCCGGAACGGGCCCTCGGCCGCCGCCGTCCACAGCCGCCCCGAGGTGCCGCCCCGGTACCGCTTCCAGAATGCGGGGTCGCGTCCCCAGCTGCCGTTCAGCACGGCGCGGGCGCCGGGTGCCAGGGCTACATCCGCGACGGGACCGAACGCGAGGCGGCGGGGTGCTCCCGTATCGGCGGGCACGCGGTACGCCCAGGTGAACCGATCGAACGACTGGCCGGAACAGGTGAGCGCGAGGATCTCCCCGTCCGGGGCCCAGCCGCATACCCGGGTATCCGGGTCACCCCAGTAGGTGAGCCGGCGGCCGCCACCGCCGTCCACCTCCGCCAGGTACACCTCCGGTGGCCCGTCACGCCAGCTCGTCCAGGCCACGAGCGTGCCGTCCCGGGCCAGCCTCGGATGGCTGACCTGGGCCCGGTCCGCGGAAACCCGCCAGGCCCGGCCGCCGGCGACGGGTGCGAGCCAGACGTCATCCTCCGCGACGAAGGTGAGGAGGCCCTCATGGATGTGCGGGAAACGAAGGTACCCGGCTGAAGTCACCGGATCATCGTAGGACGGGCCTGCTCAGACCTCACGCGGGGCCGCGGCCGGCGGGCCGCTCAGCACCTGGATGAACGGCCAGGTCTTTGCCTGACCAGCCAAGGATGCCGGCAGCCACGCTGAGTGGACGGGGTCTCACCGTCCTCGGCGGTGCTGCCTGATCTTGATGTAGCCGGATCGTGGATGCCCGGTCACAGTCACCGTCGGGGCGGATGGGTCCGCCGTTTCCGCGGCCTTGTTGCTGATGTGAGCGGTGTTGGTGCTCGACGGGCCGATGCGGGCTCCCCAGCCGTGCGGCAGGATCAGCCGGATCCACCCGGTTCCGCATGCCGCTTCGACGGTGACCTCGCGGTGTGTGCAGGAGGCTTCGGTGAAGTCGATCGTTATGAGGCCTGTCGTCGTCTCGGCGGTGATCCGCTGGGAGACGGTCCACCGGCCGCCCTGCTTGATGTTCTGCCTGGTGGTCTTGAGGACAAGTGTTTCAGGCTCGGCGCCGGGGTGCAGCAGGGAAGGCCGCTTCTCGGGCAGGTCCGCCACCAGGACATCCAGTTCGCCGTACGTCTTGGCGCGGTAGGCCCGGTCGAGCCTTTCATCCAGCTCCGCAAGATCGATGCGGCCTTCACCGGCGGCCACCCGCAGCCGCTCAGCGACGGCCTCCCGGTCCGCATCCCCCGCCCGTGGCTCCGCCATTTCCTTCGGCGTGGTCATCGGGGACGGTTGCTCCGCATCAGCCATAGAGCGACTGTAAAGCACAACCTGCAGGACGGCCTGGCCCCAGTTCGCGTCGCCGGCGGCGCGGCCCGCGCTGCTCATCTGCCCGCCCTGGCCGCCGGGCAGATGAGCAGCTTCCGGTCCCGCTACCGCGCCCTGGTCACCGCCGCCGGGGAGCACAACCGGCACCGTCACCACCGGGCCGCCGCCGGGCCAGGCGCCTGGCCCGGCGGCTTGGCCAGTGCGAGGACATGATCCTGCGCTTCATTACCGACCTGACCGTCGACTTCACCAACAACCAAGCTAAACGCGGCGTCAGGCCGGTAAAGGTCCAGCAACGGTCATCCGGCGGATATCTCGGACGACAATTAACTAAGTGCAATAGTAGTTGCACTGATTGTTTATTTTATCATAGGCAGGAGCCTTGATCCTGTCTTGTCCTGAATCGCTTGTCTGTTTAGGGCGCTGATGCCACACTAATGTCCGTGGCGATTGCGCTGGGCGGTAGATTTCCTGAAGAGGTGCCGGGAAAGCGGCTTCCGCAGCGGGAGCGGACGGCTCCTTCCGCGGGCCAGCCTGCGGTGGCCGACTCATGGTCCAGCGTTCCCAGTGCGCTCCCTGACCCGGCAGCGGGCAGCCCAGACCGAGCGCAGGAGGGGATAACCCAGCTCGATTGCGCGATCCTGAAGCAATCCTTTTCGCATATAGAGCCTGTCGCTGACAAGGCCGTGGCATATTTTTACGCTCGCCTTTTCGTCGCCAATCCCGAGCTGCGCTTGATGTTCCCGGTCGCCATGAACCGGCAGCGCGAGCATTTCCTCGCCGCGCTAGCGCGCGCGATATCGATCCTGGACAACCCGCAGGTCCTGGCCGAGTACCTCCGCCAGCTCGCCGTCGATCACCGCAAATTCGGGGTGCGGGACGACCATTACCAGGTCGTCGGCGAGACCCTGGTGGCGACCCTCCGGACATTCAGCGGGGGCCTGTGGACCACCCGGGCGCAAACCGCCTGGGAGACGGCGCTCAATCAGATCTCCGGGGTCATGATCCAGGCCGCCCGGGATGCGCAGGACGAGCCTGCCTGGTGGCTCGGCGAGGTGATCAGCCATGAAATACGCTGCCCCGGCGTGGCGGTGCTGACGATACGGACCGATCCCGCTCAGCCGCTGCGCTACCTGCCGGGGCAGTACCTCAGCGTCCAGGTCCCGCGGTGGCCCAGGATCTGGCGCAAGTACTCGATCGCCAACGCACCGCGATCAGATGGAACGCTGGATCTTCATGTCCGGGCCGTGCCCATGGGCACCGTGAGCAGGACGCTTGTGCACGGAACGCAGGCCGGGGATACCGTGGTGCTCGGCCCCGCCCGCGGCACCATGATCGCGGGCGACAGGTCAGCCCGCGATGTCCTGTGCGTGGCGGGAGGCACCGGCCTCGCCCCGCTCAAGGCCATCATCGAAGGGCTCACCGATGCGGTAGCCCCCCGGCCGGCCCGCAGCATCTGCCTGTTCATCGGCGCCCGCCGTCATGAGGAGCTGTATGACCTGCCTGCCCTGCAGCGGCTGGAATCAGCCTGCGCCTCCCTGCGGGTGATCCCGGCGGTATCGCACGAGCCCGGTGCCGCGGGCCTGCACGGCATGCTCCCCGAAGTTGTCCGCCAGCACGGTTCGTGGCAGGACAGCGAGGTGTTCGTGAGCGGCCCCCCCGGCATGGTCCGCAGCACGCTCCGGGTGCTCGCGCACCGGACGCCCCGCGAGCGGATCCACCTCGACCTGCCCGACGCCCCGGCGTCCTCGGCGCCGGGGTCAGGCCATCAGACCTTGCGCCATTGCGGTACCCACGCACCGTCAGTGACCTCGTAGTCGCCGAAGAGTGCGGGCGCTTCGGCCCGCATCAGCTCCCCGATCTTGCTGAACACGAGCCGGATCTCCTCCTCCGCCCCGGGATCGGTCCGCGCCTCGATCGTGTGCCGCAAGGTCCGGATATTCGCGGTCCAGACCAGCCCGGTGGCCACCCCGTCGGGGGCGAACCGGCGCATGAACGACGTCTTGTGCTTCTTCTCATGGAAGGCCACCCCCTCCTCGTCGAGACCGAAATGCTCGGCCATCCAGCGCTGGAACTCCTCCAGTTGCTCAACCACGGCGGTCGCCCGCTTCATCAGCTCGGCGTCCTCCCGGGCCCAGTCGGGGAACCAGAACGGGATGTCATCGAGCCGGACAAAGCGCAGCGACTCCTGCGAGACGGCAGTCCCCGGCCGGTGCCTGACCAGCTCGTGGGTCAGCACCCGGCTGACGTTGTGCAGCACGAACGTGAAGCTGGCATGCTCCAGGACCGAGCCGTGGGCCTGCTTCAGGATGTTCCGCAGGTACACCTCGTGGTCGTTGCGGACCCGGCTGACATTCGGGTTCAGTCCTGGCTCCCAGGCCCGGTAGCACATCTTGCCGGCGAACTCGGCGAGGTTCTGCGCGTCGCTGGCCGCGTCACCGGTGTCGAGCCGCTCCAGCCAGCCCTCGCCGCCCACCTCACGCAGGTAGGCGGCGAGCTCGCGGTAATCGATCGATGGCCTGGCAACGAGGAACACCTCAGGCTGCACGCTTCTCATGGCACGGCAGACTACCCGGCCCTCCCGACAACCTGCTGGCGGCGCCATTGATCACCGCGTGCAGCACGCGCAGATGCCAGCCGCCCGGCGGCAGCGCTGCCCGTGTTGCCCGCCAGGTCCCGGGCGGCCACCCGGTAGCTGTAGCTGGTGCCGGCCTGGGCGGTGCTGTCGGTGTAGCTGGTGACCTGTGGTCCGACGGTGGCCAGGTAGCTGCCGCTCCGGTAGATGTCATAGGCGCTGACCCCGATGTTGTCAGTGGCAGGCGTCCAGCTCAGCACCGTGGCGGGCGGATGAGGCTGGGTCCGCGTGAGGTGGCCAGGGGCCGACGGCGCCGTGGCGTCAGGGGCGAAGTTGTAGACATGGACGTCGAAGGTCCGGCCCTTGGAGTCGGTCGGGGTCACGGTGACCGTGCTGCCGGTCACCGTGACCCTGAGGAAGTGGTAAACGTGCGAGTCGTCGGGCGGCGGGCTGGCCGCGCCACACGCGGTGCCGTGGTTGCGGGCGTAGAACCAGCCGACCGCGTAAGCGTCGGTGCTGGCACATCCGCTGGCGCCCACCGCGCTCGCCGAGCCGCCGCCACCGCCGGTCACGTAGCTGGTCACCCCGCCGGGCACCGCGATATTGCGCTGGTAGCCGTGGGCATGGCCGTTGAAGACGAGATCGACGCCGTTGTTGTTGAGCAACTGCTCCAGGCTGCCCGCCGAGCCCGGCGTGCTGCCCAGGTACCGGTCACTGGGCTCGGCCGACGTGTCGGAGTAGAGCGGGAAATGGAAGAACGCGAACTTCAGCCCGCCCTGATGGGCCGCCAGGTCGTTGACCAGCCATTTGTGCTCAGCGGACGACGCCGTCCAGTGCGCATCGTGGTCAACCTGGTAGATGGCGCACGACGAGCCGCACGGCCCGCCGGTCGCTGTTCCGGGATTGGTGTCCGACCAGGACGCGTCGAGCAGGTAGAACCGCGCCCCGCCGGTCGAGAACGCGTAATAGGAGGTCGGGTAGCTGGCCGCGGTGGAACCGTCGATCGACGGATACGCCACCGGCGCGTATATGCCGTCCGCGGAAGTCAGCGGCTCAGGCCAGTTCGACAGGAAAGTGGTGTTCCGGCCATGATTGCCGCTGACCGGGAACAGCGGCACGCTCTGCCCCGGAACTGCCCAGTAGGAGGGGCCGAACACGGCGCTGATGTTCATCGCCACCTGGTTGAGATCCCCGTACGTGGCCTGGCTGCCGTCCGGATAGCCGAGATCCCCGGCCGAGATCGCGAACCGGGCGCCGCTCTGGGCAATCTGGTGATCCACCCCCTTCTGGTTGGCGTTGATCGCGCCGTTGTTGACGCCGCTGTTGGTGGTGTCCCCCCAGTCGGCCAGGACGTCGAACGTCAGCGGCCCGGTGCCGGCCGCGGTCTGCAGGGTGGTGAACGCCGGTGCTGGGTTGGCCGCGCCCAGCAGGTCCACCGGGCTGGAACCGCCCGTGGTCACCCGGTAGCAATAGCCGGTTGACGCCGACAACCCGGTCACGGCCACCGAGTTCTGGTACTCCGTCGCGCTGCCGACCTTGAACGACGTGCCCTTCGCCGCGGTGACCGAGTGCGCGCCGCAACTACCCACCGGGCCGTAGCTGACGGCTTCCTGGCCCTGGGCCGTGGTCGCCCAGGTCACCTCGACCGACGAGGCGGTCAGGTCAGTCAGGTACGGCGCCCTGGTCAGCAGCGCGCTGGCACCAGGCAGGCCGGCCGGTCCGCTGGCCGCCGGCAGGCCCGCTGACGCACCGACCAGCGGCCCGAGCAGTGCCGCCGCCGCGATCCCCAGCGCAGCCAGCACCCAGCCGCCGCGGCGAAGCGACCGGGCCCGGATGACCTGGCCCCATCGCGTTCTGCGATGCCGGCCTTTCCCGCAATGCGGTTCCCCCGTGCCGAACATGCGAATAGTCCCCCTTTTAACAGGCAGCACAGCGCGACTTCCCATGACTGCGGGAAGCGCGATGACCCAGGTGATGAGCGTGCAGCCCAGACACCGGCACAGGACGGGCAGGAGGCCGCGGCCGGGCAGGCGTGCATTCAGCCAGGGCGGCTAAATGTAACGCGGGGGACGTTCATTGACTCGCTTAGGTGTAGTTGCAGGCAAAGAAGCAAGGTAATTCACCCTGATATCCAGAGCACGGCCCCTTTATGGCTATTTACCGCTGCCCGTGAGCATCAGGGAACGAGCGTGCGGGCGGCGCGGGCCCGGCACAGCCGCAGGACATTCGCGACAACCTGATGCCCGACCCCCCCGGAGGCGGTCAGGATCGACTCGGGGTGGAACTGCACGGCCCAGCGGCCCGCCGCCTCGTCCTCGATCGCCATGACGACCCCGTCGGGTGTCACCGCAGTCACCTCGAAGCCCTCCTTGACCTGGCCGGGCACCGCGTACAGCGAGTGATACCGCGCCGCGGTGAACTCCTGCGGCAGGCCGGCCAGCAGCCCGCCAGGCGCGCCGCCGTCCGCGGCGCCGTCGGGCGGCGGGCCGGCTGCGGTGCGCAGCACCAGGCCCGGCTTGCCGTGCACCGGCTCCGGCAGCAGCGCGAGGTCTCCCCCGGCGTGCTCCACCATCGCCTGCAACCCCAGGCACACGCCGAACGCCGGCAAGCCCCGGGCGTCCAGGTCGGCCAGCAGGGCGTCGCAGGCGAAGTCGGACGGCCGGCCCGGGCCAGGCGACAGCACGACCAGGTCCGGCGCGAAGTCATCCAGCGCCGCCGGGGCAAACCCGGCCCGCAGCGTCGCCACCTGGGCACCCTGCTCCCGGAAGTAGCTCGCCAGGGTGTGCACGAACGAATCCTGGTGATCCACCAGGAGCACCCGCATGCCATCCCCCGGCAACTCGCCCGGACCCGTGGCAGGCCGGGTGGTGCCGGGTTTCCGTGCGGCGCAGCGGGTCTTCCCGGCAGCCGCTCCCGCCTCCGCCAGCGTTTCCAGCAGAGCGCGTGCCTTCAGCTCGGTCTCCCGTTCCTCGGCCAGCGGATCGGAATCGAACAGCAGGGTGGCGCCCGCCCGCACCGCGGCCACGCCGTCGCGGATGTGCGCGGTGCGCAGGGTGAGCCCGGTGTTCATCGCGCCGTCGAAGCCGATCATCCCGACCGCCCCGCCGTACCAGCGGCGGGGCCCGCCCTCGTGATCCTCGATGAACTGCATCGCCCAGGTCTTCGGCGCGCCGGTCACCGTGACCGCCCACATGTGGGACAGGAACGCGTCCAGCGCGTCGAGGCCGGGCCGCAGCCGTCCCTCAATGTGATCGACGGTATGGATGAGGCGGCTGTACATCTCGATCTGCCGCCGGCCGATCACCTGCACGCTGCCGGGCACGCAGACCCGCGACTTGTCGTTGCGGTCCACGTCGGTGCACATGGTCAGCTCGGACTCTTCCTTGAGCGAATTGAGCAGCGAGCGGATGTTCTCCGCGTCTTCCAGCGGATCGGTGCCGCGGCGGATGGTGCCGGCGATCGGGCAGGTCTCCACCCGGTCCCCGGTGACCCGCACGTACATCTCCGGGGACGCGCCGACCAGGCACTCCCCTTCGCCCAGGTTGAAGAAGAACTCATACGGCGCCGGGTTGCGCTCGCGCAGCCGCTCGTAGAACGCGGCCGGGGACGCGCACGGGCCGTGGAACATGTGGCTGGGCGTCACCTCGAACAGGTCGCCGCGGCGGAACCGCTCCCTGGCCTGCTCCACGACATGGGCGAATGTGCCAGGAACCGGCGGGGCCGGCACCGCCCCGGCCAGGCCATCAGCCATCACGCTTCGTCCCCCGGCACTGCCCTGCGCCCCCCTGAGCACCCGGCGGGCCGGCTCGGCGGGGGTATCCCGCGGCCGCCCTTGCGTGGACGTGCCGTCGATGGTGGTGAACTCGTAGCGGTACCGGATCGCCTCCTCGCGCTTGCGGTCCAGCACGTACAGCTCATCGGGCAGGTGCAGGACCAGGTCACGCTGATCATCGGGACGGTCGCTGCGCAGCGTCACCGGCTCGAACTGGAAGGCCAGGTCGTAACCGAACGCGCCGTACAGGCCCAGGTGCGGGTCGTCACTCGCGAACGCCGCGATGACCTCGCGCAGGGCGGAGAACACGGTGGGGCGCCGGCTCCGGTCCTCCTCGGCCACCAGGCCTGCCGGTTCGGGGACGACCACCTCCATGCCGGGGCCGGCGCTGCCTGGGACCGGGCTGTCTTGGACCGGGGTGCCGGCCCGGAGCAGAGCCGGGATCAGCACCGGAAGCAGCACCTCGCCCCGGGGGTTCAGCGCCCGCACCGAAATCCGCCTGCCCCGCGCCACGATCTCGGCGCAGGGGTTCACATAAGCCATGTGCCAGCGGCTGTACCGGCCTGGGTACTCCATGCCGGAACTGAGCACGCCGCCCCGCCGGTCATCGACCTGCGCGCAGATGTCGGCCAGCGCCGACGGGCTGAACGGCTCAGCGGTGCGGGTCACCCGGACGCCGCCCGCGGTGACGAAATCCGTCTGGTCATCCTGCTTACCGTGTACTGCCGGATCCACTGGGGCTCCCTGCCTCAGGCCGGGCGCCAGCGAACGCGAGAAAGCGACCGCCGCTGCCCGGGCGATCGCTTCTGGTATGCGCGAACCAGGACCGCCTTACCGGCGGCGCCACCACTGGAGGTTGCGGCTGGGTCGCATGGGGTGAGCTTACCGGGCCGCGCCCCGGCGCGCCACCGGGCCCACGGCCGTGGGCCCGGTTTCCTGCCGGTCTTACCCTTCCGGGGGCGGTGCGACATCCTCTGCCCCGGCATGGTGCGCCAGCCCATCCGCGGGAGCGGTGACCCGGGCCGGGCCTATCGCGTGCGCGTCCTGGAGGTTTTCCGGCATCTTCTTGCCCGCCAGGCGGTACACCTCCTCGCCGTCCACCGTCTCCTTCTCCAGCAGCAAATTCGTCAGCGCGGTGAGCTCGGCGCGGTGCGCGCGGATCAGCGAGACGGCGGTCTCCTCGGCCTCCCGCAGCAGCCGGGACACCTCGGTGTCGATGATGGCCTGGGTAGCCTCGGCAAAGGGCCTGCTGGACAGCCCGGAACCGCCGCCGCTGCCGAGGAACACCGATCCGCCTTCCGGGTACCCGACCGGGCCGAGCGCGGCGGACAGCCCGAACTCGCGGACCATCCTGGTGGCCAGGTCGGTGGCGGTGGCCAGGTCGTTGGCCGCGCCAGTGGAGCCCTGCCCCAGCTCGACCAGCTCGGCCGCGCGCCCGCCGAGCCGGACGGCCAGCGACTCCTTGAGATAGTCCTCGCCGTACAGGTGCCGCTCCACCAGCGGGAGCTGCTCGGTGACGCCGAGCGCCTGCCCGGAGGGCAGGATGGTGACCTTGGCCACCGGGTCGGCGTGCTCGGAGAGCACGGCCACCAGGGCGTGGCCGGATTCGTGCACGGCGACCGCGTGCTTCTCCTCAGGCAGCAGCACGTTGGAGTCGCCCCTGCGGCCGAGCAGTATCCGGTCCCGGGCCGCGCTGAAGTCCTCGGCGGTGATGATCTCCCGGTTGTCGCGGACCGCGAAGATCGCCGCCTCGTTGACCAGGTTGGCCAGGTCGGCGCCGGAGAAGCCGGGGGTGCCGCGGGCGACCACCATCAGGTCCACATCGGGGCCGAGGTGCTTGCCCCGGGAGTGCACCGCGAGAATCGCGGCGCGCTCCGCGAGGGTCGGCAGCGGGATGGTGACCTGCCGGTCGAACCGGCCCGGCCGCAGCAGCGCCGGATCCAGGACCTCGGGGCGGTTGGTGGCGGCCAGCACCACGATCCCCTGGGTCATCTCGAATCCGTCCATTTCCGAGAGCAACTGGTTGAGCGTCTGCTCGCGCTCGTCGTTGGCGACGACCGCACCAGTGCCCGCCCGGCGCTGGCCGATGGCGTCGATCTCATCGACGAAGATGATGCACGGTGCCCGCTTGCGGGCCTCGGCGAACAGGTCACGCACCCGGGCGGCGCCGACGCCGACGAACATCTCCACGAAACTGGAGCCCGCGACGGAGAAGAACGGCACCGCCGCTTCGCCCGCCACGGCCCGGGCCAGCAGGGTCTTGCCGGTGCCCGGCGGGCCGATCATCAGCACGCCGCGGGGTGCCATCGCGCCCGCTCGCCGGTACCGCTCGGCGTTGCGCAGGAAATCCACCACCTCGACGATCTCCGCCTTGGCGCCCTCGTACCCGGCGACGTCGCTGAACTTGGTCTGCGGCCGCTCGGCATCGAAGACCTTCGCCCGGGACCGGCCCACGCCGAGGACTCCCTGCAGCGCCCCGCCGCCCGCCGCGCCCTTGGAGAGCCGCCGGAACAGGTAGATCACGAAGATCAGCGGAACCAGCAGGATCAGCCAGGACAGCACTTCTGAGCCCAGCGAAGGGCCCGACTGGAGTGCGGTGACTTTCTGCACGCCGTCCGCGGTCAGCTGAGCGCTGAAGGCAGTCGACGGCTGGCCAGGAATCACGGTGGTGAACTGCTTGCCGTTGCTGAGAGCCCCGGTGACCGTGGTGTTCGTGCCGTTGGTGCTGCTCCCGAACGTCACGTCCTTGATTTTGTGGCCGTTCACGTCGCTGATGAACTGCGAGTAGGTGAGGCTGACCTGCTGCGTGGCATGAAAGCCCGGCAGGAACAGGTAGAGCACCACCATGACGAGGAGGACGCCGGGCCACAGCCAGTGCCGCCAGCCGGGCGGCGGCGGCGGAGCCGTGGGGACAGGTTTGTCGCCAGGAGGCGGGGCGGTCGGCTGCTTGCTCATGGAATATTCATACGCTGTAATCGCCCATCACGCGTAATTGCGTGTCCTGGGTCAGAACTCCACCCAGCGGCCGGCCCCAGATTGCGATGCCTTCCGGTAGAGGTGGGCCGCCGCCGCCAGGTCCTCCACGGCGAGGCCGAGCGACTCGAACACGGTGATCTCACGCTCGGCACGGCGTCCCGGCGCGGCGCCGGTGAGTACCTCGCCGATCTCCGCGCGGATGTGGCCGGCCTCGATCGCGCCCTCGGCCACGGCGAGCAGGAAGTCCCCCGACTCGCTGCCGACGGACTCCCGGCTGTCCACGAAGAGCGCCGCGTCAGCCATTGTCGCGGTGTCAATCTCGCGGGCCGCCGGGAGGCACGCGCCGACCGCGTTGATGTGTGTCCCGTCGGCCAGCCACTCTCGCTGCAGCACCGGCGTGGCCGACGAGGTCGCGGTCACCACGATGGATGCCCCGTCCACCGCTTCCCGGACGTCACCGCACGCCAGCACGGGAACCGCCAGCTGGTCGCCGAGTTCCCCGGCGAGCCGGGCCGCCGGGCCGGCCTGGCGGCCGGCTATCCGGATCCCGGCCAGCGGCCGGGATGCCGAGATGGCCAGCGCATGGGCCCGGGCCTGGACGCCGGTGCCGACGATCGCGAGGTGCGCCGCGCCCGGCCGGGCCAGCAGGCTGGTGGCGACCACCGACACCGCAGCGGTCCGGATCTCGGTCAGCGCCGACCCGTTCACCAGGGCGAGCAGTTCCCCGGTCCGCGCGCTGGACAGCAGGACCCCGCCCTGGTGCGCGTCCTTGCCCAGCGCGGGGTTGCCCGGGAAGATGCAGATCGCCTTCAGCCCGTAGGCCGGGTCGTCTCCAGCCAGGAAGGACGGCATCAGCGCCATCAGCCCGGCTGAGCCGGGCGGCCGGATGATGGTGCGCAGTGGCTGATGTGCTTCCCCGCGGGCCAGTGCCGTGAGCGCCCCGCGCATGACGTCCGCGCACTCGCCGTAGGGCAGCAGGTCGTAGACCTCGCTGGCGCCGAGCACCAAGAGTTTCATGTGTCCCCGCCTTCCCGCCGTGAGCATCTCACCTGGGCCGGCGTCCCCCGCGGACCGGCTCAGCCGGGGGCGGCCTGCGCGTCCTTGCTGACGATCGAGAGGATCTTGCTGGTCGCCTCCATGATCTGCTGCTGCCGTCCTGGCATGTCCTTGATGGCGAAGTTGTCCAGGATGTCCAGCACCTGGTTCTGGCCGCGCAGGATGTCAAGTTGCAGCTTGCCCATTTCATGCAGGGCGATCAGGGTCTCGTGGTCGGCGAGCGCCCGCTTGTCGCTGGCCGTCTGCGCCCGGTTCGCGCTCACCTGCAGCGAGATCATGATGGATAGCTGCGGCAGGTTGAGGATGGTCAGCAGCAGTGGCCACGGGGTCTTGTCGAAGCCGATGACGTTCCCCGCGAACAGCCAGACGATGATGCCGATGCTGATGCCGAGGAACACCCACATCGACCCGCAGATCTTGTTGACCGCGTTGGCGATCTTGTCGAGCACGCTGGTGCCGCGGACATGCTTGGACAGGACCAGCCTGGGCTTATGCAGTTCCGGTGCCGCGCGGATCTCCGCAGCGCGGGCCGCCGCGTGCGCTGCGGCCGCGTCGATCGACCTGACCGCAGCGCCCGCAGTCGGGGCCGTGACAGCGTGCGGAGATTCAGGGCTGGGCCCAGCGGGCGGAGCCGTCGTGTCCGTCATGGAAAGAACCTCCCGATATGCGCGCCGACATCCCGGCCGGGCCCGGTTGCGCCCCGGCTCCGGGAGACGATCGGGCACAACGTAGCGCCGCACAGCGCCGGGACCTGGCAACTATGTGGTAATCGTGACCACGCGGCGATCAGGCGCTGGACTAGATCGGGCACGCTGCGGAGTCGCGCTCGGCCGCTGGCGGCCAGCCAAGCCGCGCCTAGACGATCCACCCGGTCGCGGCGCTGCCGTCCCGGCCGGAGTCGGACGAGGGGGCTCTTCGCCGGCCGGTCGGAGACGCGAAGGTGATGCACGGGCAGCTAGCCCGGATGATCGAGGCGGCCAGGAATCCGAGGATCAAGATTCTTATTGTCCCGCTGTCCGTGGGTGCGCATGCCGGGCTGTCGGGTCACTTCGTGATTGCGGGCTTTGATGACGCTCCCGATATCGGGTACCTGGAAGCGGCGGCACGGGGGCAAATAAGCGATCAGCCCGACGTCATCAAGGCGTGTAGCTTGATGTTCGATACGTTGCGGGCCGAGGCTCTGGCGCCGAAGGCATCGCTTGAACTGATCTCGAAGGTGATGGAGACATGGAGTTGACCGGCGCCGTGTGGCGCTGGCGAGTTCGGCCTGTCCTGAGCTTTCACCTGCCGCCCATTCCACCACTGCGTGCTCATCGTGGAATACCCGGCCAGGGTAATTAAGCTGCGGTGGGAGTCGGGCCCGGAGAGGCTGCCGTGGTTCCCGGCGATGCGCGCCATGAGCTCGGTGTCCTCGCGGATCTCCGCCTCGGAAGGTGACAGCGAGATGACTGCCGTCAGGACGAACGTCAGGATGCTGATACCGAGGATGAGCGGCAGCAGGAAGGACAGCGCGCTGGCGCCACCCGGCATGCTGGCCATCCCACCGGAAGCCGCGGCGCCGTACACGTGCATGGCCGCCATGCCGGTGTAATGCATTCCGCTTACCGCCACGCCCATGATCATGGACGCGGCGAGAGTCGACCACAGCCTGTGCAGCCGCAGCGCGGCCCAGAGCGCGGCCGTCCCAGCGACCACGGCGATGAGCACGGACAGCAGCACCAGCCCCTTGCCGTAGCGCATTGTGTCAGGCATGCGCATCGCCGACATGCCCAGGTAGTGCATGCTCGCCACGCCGAGCCCGATGACCAGGCCGCCGGCCAGCAGCGGCCCTGGTCCGTCACCGCCGAATCCGACGATGAGCAGGCCGATGCTCACCACGGCCACCGCGACCAGCATGCTGACGATGGTGATCGGCACGTTGTAGCGGACGGTCTGGCCCGGGATGCTGAAGCCGAGCATGCCGATGAAATGCATGCCCCAGACACCCGCGGTCCCGATAGACACCGCCGCCAGCAGCAGCCAGCGGAGCCGGGAAGCGCCCGGCAGGGCGCGGGCCCGCGTCGTGCACCGCAGGCCGAGGAAACAGCCCAGGACTGACATGACATAACCCAGGGCTGGCGTCAGCAGCCCGTACGAGAAGTTGTGGACAGCCACCATCAAGCCCCCGACCCCCTACGCGCCCGCCTCCGGCGCCGTCACTACCTCAGTTCGACGTACCAAGCATTACATGGCAGGTCAGTGTGGACTGGTGCAGTTTGCATAGAAGTAACAATCGATTTCATTTCTCGCCCGGAGTCAGCTGCCCCGCACTCCGTTGGCGCCCCGGGCGGGGTATGAGCCCGTCCGCTAGATGTGCATGCCGCCGTCCACGGCCAGCGTGCTGCCGGTCACGAACGAACTGTCCGAGCTCGCCAGGTACAGCACGGAGCGGGCGATCTCCTCGGGGCTGGCATGGCGGCCCAGCGGGATCCGGGTCTCGAAGATCCGTGCGGCCACGTCCGGCGCGGCGCCCGTGGCGGTGACCTCGATGTCACGCTGGAAGTCCGTGTCGGTGGGCCCGGGATGCAGGGTGTTCACCCGGATTCCGCGCGCCGCCATCTCCTTCGCCGCGGTGCGCATGAGGCCGACTTGCGCGTGCTTGGCGGTCGCGTAGCCGCAGATGCCGCCGTCGGAGGTAAGCCCGACCACGCTGGAGTTGATGATCACGCTCCCGCCGTCCCGCATGCCCGGCAGCCCGTGCTTGAGCAGCAGGAACGCCCCCAGCACATGCACGTCAAGGACCCGGCGAAAGACGTCGACCCGGTACTCGGTGATCGGGGCTATGTCACCGCTGATGCCGGCGTTGCTGAACAGGATGTCCAGGCCGCCGTAGCGGTCGACCGCCTGCCGCAACGCCAGCACGACCTGCTCCTCCTCCGTGACGTCCGTGACGCTCCAGCTGGCCATCTCGGGACCCAGTTCGGCCACGGCGGCCGCGAGCCGGTCCTTGACCAGCCCGGCGATATGAACCCGCGCGCCCTCCGCGACGAGCAAACGGGCAGTGGCCAGGCCAATGCCGCTTTCACCACCGGTGATGAAGGCGACCTTGTTATCTAGCCGGGCCATGGCGACTCCTTCTGCTGCCCGTGGCGGGATCCCGCTCGCATGCCGGTGCTCTCCTGGCGCTGTCGCATCGCTCTGCTCTCAGGCCGGCGCCAGGCGCACGCTGAGCACAGCCGACCGGCCACGCTGGACATGGTCAAGCGCCCGGCCGAGGATCTTGGGCAGGCGCTCGGCGGATGTGACGGTGCGCGCGTATGCGCCACCCGCCGCGGCTGCCACACCGGGCAGATCGGCCTCGGGCCGGAAGCTCGCGGAGAAGCCGCCGCCAGCGACCAGCCCGGCCGGGTGCACCGCGATCGTGGACAGCACTGGCGCCTTCCAGCCCGCATTGTCGAAGATCACGGTCAGCGAGGGCGCACCGTACCTGCGCGCCATCCATTGCGCGGACGAGGGGATACCGAACAGGTAGGACCCATCGCCGACCAGGCTCACCACCGTGCGCTCCGGCGCGGCCAGCTTGGCACCGACCGCCGCGCCGCCGGCCCAGCCCAGTGACCCGCCGCCGCTGCCCAGCAGCGAGCCAGCCCGGCGGGCCGCCAGGTGCTCACTGACCACCAGGTAATTCGTGATGGCCTCGGTGAGCACCAGGGCATCGGGGCCGATCGCATCACGTACGCAGGCGACCAGGTAGGCGGGCGTGATGCTGCCGTCGGCGGCCGGGTGTTCCCGCGCGGCCCACCGGGCCCGCTGGGCGTCGTGCATCTCGCGGGAGCGTGCGCCGCGGGCGGCGACCACCGCACGGTCCAGCCTGCCCCGGGCCGCAAGCCGCGAGGACACCTGGCGCACGGCAAGAGCCAGATCCGCCTGGGCGTAACGCCGGGCTGGCACGTGCCAGAGCGGCATCTGGTACTTGAGCGGATCCACGTCGACCACGTAGATCTGCGCGGACTGGTCGGGCCGGTTCTTGCTGGGTATCCACGGCACGTCGCTGCCGAGCACCAGGATCACGTCCGCTTTGGCCAGCAGCGAGTTCTGGCCGGGGCTGTTCCACTGGTAGCCCCAGTGCAGCGGGTGGTCGGCGGGGAAGTTCATCCGCATCGGCACCGACTCGATGACGCCGATCGCGGCCATCTCGCAGAGCGTCACGAGCTCGCTGACGGCAGCCGGGTCGCGGCCCAGGTAGGACGTGACGACGAGCGGGTCGCGGGCGCCCTCCAGCGCCTCGGCGATTTCGTCGGCCACGTCAGGGGCCAGCGCGGCGGGCGCGACCGGGCTCCACCATTCCCGCTGATCCGGCTGTGGCTCCAGCGGCTCTTCCAGGATCTCCCGCGCGCCCACCAGGTACACCGGGCCGGCGGGCTCGCTGCGGGCGATCTGGACCGCCCGGTGGACCAGTTGTTTCACATTGCGCCCGGTGCGGATCTCGTGCTCGTGCTTGACGTAGCCGCGGACCAGCCCGCGCTGGTCCGGGGTGTCCTGCAGCCACTGGATGAACTCGCTGCGGGTACCGGGCAGCTCGCCCTCCTGGGTGACCGGAGAGAGCCCGGCGAAGATCAGCACCGGAACACGGCCCCGGGCGGCGTTGTGCACGGCGCCGCCGAGGTTCTGGGTGCCGCACTCCACGTGCACGAGCACCGCTTGTGGTTCCCCGCTGACCTGCGCATACCCATGGGCGGCGCTGAGGGCCACGCTCTCGTGCGGGCACAGGATCAGCTCGGGGAACATGGCCAGCGTCCCCGCCTGGTCGGCCTGCGCGTAGGCCTCCAGGATGCCGGTGTGGTCACTGCCGAGGTTCGCGAACGCATAGCGGATGCCTGCCTCGCGCATCGCTTCCAGCAAGGCCGTGCTGGTCGTGTACCGGCCGTCAGTCATCCGGATCACCGCCGGCCGCCGGGCCCGCGCCGCGCACCTGGTACCCCACCGGCAGCAGCGACCAGCCGCGCCGCGTGGCGATCTCCCCCCACAAGCCACCGGGAGCGGCGAGCACCACCCCGACCGCCACAGCGCCGATCGCGACCAGGTACCACGCCCCGTAGCGGGCGAACTCCTGCTGGACGAGGAAGAAGATGACCGCCCCGATGATCGGCCCCTCCATGGTGCCCAGGCCGCCGATCACCACCATGAACAGCATGTCGGCGCTGTAGTTCACGTTGAATACGGAGGCTGGGTCGATGTACAGGGTGTTGATGAGCAGCATGCCGCCCACCGCCCCGAAGCCCACCGCCGCGAGCAGATAGGCCAGCCAGCGGGTGCGCTGCACCTCCACGCCCATCGCGGCCGCGGCCGCGGGCTCGTCCCGGGTGGCGCGGCTGTCCAGCCCGAACCTGCTGCGGACCAGCAGGTAGACCCCGGCCACGGCGACCGCCATCAGCACCAGTGCGGTCCAGTAGGTGTAAGCCTGGCGGATCACCGGCGACATCGCGGACAGCTGCTGCAGGCCGACGCCGGTGCCGCCGCCCAGCCACAGCTGGTTGGTGACGTACAGGAACAGGCACTCAGCGACCACCCAGGTCGCTACCGCGAAATACCCGCCGGTGAGGGGACGCAGCAGCGCGAAGATGGGAACCGCGGCGATAGCGCAGGCCACGGCGCCGACCGCGATCCCGGCGAAGGGACTCACCCCCGCCTTGCCCACCAGGTACACGACATAGGCGCCGATGCCCAGGTAGGCCTGCTGCCCGAACGAGATCATCCCGGCGTAGCCGGCCAGCAGGTTCCACAGTGCCGCCATGCTGACCAGCAGGAACAGGGTGACCAGCGCCTGGGTGATGCCGGTCCCGGCGAGATAGGGCGCCGCGGCGAGCACGGCCAGGGCAATCCCGGACAGGGTCACGGTGACCGTCGCGGCCAGGCTCCACCGGCTCACCGCCACGCCAGCCGCTGCCGCCGGGGGCGTCAGCGCCGGGCTGGCCAGCGCCGCACGGGAGCGTCTTGGTGCCATCATCTCTCCTTGTCAGGCCACTGCCTGGGGGGTGCCGAGCAGGCCGTGCGGGCGCACCGCCAGCACCACGAGGAACAGCAACTGAGAGGCGAGCGTCGCGTAGGGCACGCTCACCTGCGAGACGAGGACCTGGGTGACGCCGAGCAGCAGTCCGCCGAGCAGCGTGCCCCAGAGTGAGCCGAGACCACCGATGATCACCGCCTCGAAGGCGAAGATCAATGTGAGTGCCCCCAATGTTGGGTACACCCCGGTTGTGACCGCGTTAAGGGTGCCGGCCAGTGCGGCGGCCGCGATCGCGATACCGGTCACCGAGGCGAACAGCGGCCGGACCCGGATCCCCTGCAGCCGCGCGACCGCCAGGTCGTCGGAGGTGGCACGGACCCGCCGCCCCCACGCAGTGAGCCGGAGCAGGGCGCTCAGCCCGCCGATGACCACCAGCGCGAGGATCAGCTTGAGCATCGCGAGCCAGGGCAGCACCAGGGCACCGAGGTGGATGGCGGCCACGTCGAGGTTCCCCGCGCCCACTCCCCTGGTATTGGCCGAGTAGACCTGCTGCAACAGGTTCTCGATCATGACCGACAGGCCGAACGTCACCAGCAGCGGCGCCGTCGGCCCGGTCCGCAGGGCCCGGCCGAAGATGCTGAGCTGGAGGACCATGCCCAGGCCGAACGCCAGCGGGACCATGATCAGCATGGCGGCCCACAGCGGCACGCCCGTGGCGGCCATGATCGTGGTCACCAGGTAGGTGCCGCAGACGGCGAGGTCGCCGTGCGCCAGGTTGACCAGCCGCATTACCCCGAACATGAGCGACAGGCCGACCGCGGTCAGCGCATACGCACCGCCGAGGAAAATGCCTTGGAACAGGTCGTTGACCCAGGTCATGTCCGCATCACCGGATCCGTGCCGGGCGGCCCGGCGGGCGCGCCGAAGTAAGCGGCGATGAGGGCATCGCGGTCCAGTGAGCCGCTCTCGCCGGTCATCACCACCCGGCCTTCCAGCAGGCAGAAGGTCCGTGAGCTGGCCGCCAGCGCGCGGTCGATGTCCTGCTCGACCAGCAGGATCGACACCCCGGACGCCTGGATCTGAGGCAGCAGCTGGTAGAAGGCATCGACGATCGCGGGCGCCAGGCCCAGCGACACCTCATCGAGCAGCAGCACCCGGGGGTTGGCCGCCAGCGCCCGGGCGATCGCGACGGCCTGCTGCTCGCCCCCGGACAGCAGCGCCGCCCGGTGCGAGCGGCGCGCCGCCACCATCGGGAACAGCTCGTAGAGGGCATCCAGGGTCCACGGGCCGGCGTCCCGGCGGCCGGCCGGGATGAGGATGTTTTCCTCGGCGGACAGGCTCGGGAACAGCCGTCGGCCTTCCGGCACGAGTACCACGCCGGCCCGGGCCCGCTGGTAGTCGGGCAGGTGGGTGATATCGGTGCCGTCCAGGCTGATCGACCCATGCCACGGAGACAGCGCCCCGGCGATCGACATCAGCAGCGTGGTTTTCCCGGCCCCGTTCGCCCCGACCAGGGCGACGGTCTCCCCCGCGGCCAGCTCCAGGCTCACCCCGAACAGAGCCTGGAAGTCCTCGTACCCGGCGTCGAGCCCAGCGATGCCCAGAGCGCTCATCCGACCGACCCGCCGAGATAGGCCCGCTGGACGGCGGGGTCGGCCAGCATCTCCCCGGCGCTGCCATCGAACAGCAGCCGGCCGTCGGCCAGGCACACGGCCCGCTCCACGACCTGGGTCAGGGCCCGCATGATGTGCTCCACCCAGACGATCGTCGTGCCCGCCGCGTGCACTGCCCTGATGGTCCCGATCAGCGCGTTGGTCTCCGGTTCGGTGAGACCCCCGGCGATCTCATCCAGCAGCAGGACAGCGGGCTGGGTGGCGAGCGCCCGGGCCAGTTCGAGCCGTTTGCGCTCCAGCAGGGTCAGCCGGTGCGCCGCCACATTGGCCTTGCCCGCCAGCCCGGTGCGGACCAGCGCGCCGTAGGCGGCCTCATGCGCGGCCTGGCGCCGCAGGTCCGCTCCCCGGGCGGCCGCCACCAGGGTGTTCTCGAACACCGTCATCGACCCGAAAGGCCGGGGCACCTGATAGGTGCGCCCGAGCCCGCGGCGGGTCCGGGCGCCTGGTGAGGCCGTCGTCACATCGTGGCCGGCCAGGCGGACCCGGCCCCGGGTGGGCCGCCGGCCACCGGCCACGATGTCAAGCAGCGTCGTCTTCCCGGCGCCATTCGGGCCCACCACGCCCAGTGCCTGGCCCTGCGGCACCGCCAGGCTGATGCCGTTCAGCACCTGCAGGGCACCGAACTGCTGGTGCACGTCCTCGATCTGGAGCAGCGTCACAGCGGGAGGAGCTTGGCCGTGATCGGCACCGACGGGTCCGCCGCGTTGTTGACGATGACCAGGTCATACATGAACTTGGGGTCCTTGCTCGTCTGCCATTGCGCCATGTAGTCGGGGTGGGTGGACACGTTCTTCACCGGCCCGCTGGTGAAGTCGAACTTACCGGTGATCACTTCCCCGGTGGCCTGGCCGATAGCGGCCGCCACGGCCTGCCGGTCATGTGGATCGCCCGCGGCCTTCAGCGCCTGCGCGGCGATCTCGAACACGGCGTAGTTGAACGACATCGGCTGCTGCCATTGCTGGCCGGTGGCCGCCTGGAACTCGTTCGCGTACTGCTGGGCGGTCATGCCGGTGAGCGAGGACGCATACGGCACGGTCGGCGTCCACCAGGCGTCGGTCACCAGGTTCCGGCCCAGCGGCCCGAGCGCGTTCACGACGCTGGGGAACAGGATCGCCTTGGCGATGGCGGCGATCTTCGGCGTATACCCGACCTGGTTGCACTGTTTCCAGAAGGTCAGGAAGTCCGGTGGCAGCGGGCAGCCCATGACGATTTCCACGTTATGGGCCTTGTACTTGTTGATGATCGACGTGAAGTCGGTCGTCCCGTCGGGGTAGGGACCGGGGTCGTAGACCTTGAAGCCCTCTCCGGGCAGTGCCTTGGTGAACGCGCCGCGAAAGGCCTGGCCGTCCGCGTCGCTCGGCCACAGCCCGCCGACCGTGTGGTTGGTCGAAATGAGTTTCCAGCCCGGTCCCTGCGCCGCGAGCTCGTTTTCCAGGCCGATGAAGTACAGGTAGGTGTACTTGAACGAGGAGGAAGCCGCGGCGGTGGCGCCGATCTTGCCGCCCCGGCCCAGGAACCAGGACTGCCACGGGACGATCGTGCCCAGGCAGGGCACGTGCGCTGCCTCGCACTGGTCCGAGACCGGGTTCACCGTCTCCGGGGCGGACGTGGTGAGCATGATGTCGACGTTGTCCTGGGTAATCAGCTGCTGGGCGACCTGGGCCGCGCGCGAGTCGCTGGACTGGCTGTCCGCGGTGACGATCTCGACCCGGTACTTCTTCCCGCTGATGGTCAGGCCCTTGGCGAATGCCTCCCGCACCTTCTTGAGCACGAATGGGTTCGCCGTGGCGAAAGCGGCGTCCGGCCCGGTCATCGGGCTGACAAAACCGATTTTGATGGTTCCGGTGGACGAGCCGCCTGAGCTCTTCAAGCCCGAGCTGCAGCCAGCCGCAAGACCCAGCCCGGCCACTCCGGCCAGGCCCACGAAGGAACGACGGCTCAGCGCGCGTGCTGTCTGCGCGGCCGCCGACGGTGCATTGTCATCGTGTTGACTCACTGGGGTAACCTCCTGTGCGCCATTGCCTGGTAGCAGCATCGCGGCAACGGGCCTGCGGCAGGTTGTCACAGAGTGCCCGCGCGTTGGATGCCAGCGCACGAGATGCCAGCGCACGAGATGCCAGCGCACGGGGTG
>Ga0265338_10001907_pt1 | contig 32578 bp, 27 predicted proteins | sample 42126metaG_FD_193579 | JGI IMG/M metagenome (GOLD analysis project Ga0265338, IMG submission 193579) | Rhizosphere microbial communities from Carex aquatilis grown in University of Washington, Seatle, WA, United States - 4-21-26 metaG | ecosystem: Host-associated > Plants > Roots > Rhizosphere...
CATTCCCCGCTGGTGAAGACGATCCCCATCACGCCGGGAATGGCCGAAATCGTCCTCAAATTGGAACGTGGAAAAACAATCAGCGTGCTCGTGCAAAACGAAGCCGGCGAGCCATTGCCCGGCGTGCGAGCCTCGCCATCATCGGTATTCAACTCGGGCGAGGTCCGGCCACCGTATGCTTACGAAGCCACCACGGACAGCCAGGGGCGCTTCGTCTGGGATGGCGCGCCGGACGAACCGGTGCGCTTTGATTTCATCAAATCCGGCTACGAACCAAAGAGTGATCAGGTGCTCAAGCCGGAGGTGGAGAACGTTGTCACCTTGCGCAAGCCGCGAATCCTCCAGGGCCAGGTGCTGGATGACGACACCGGCAAACCGATCACCAATTTCCGGTTGGGCGTGGGCCGTTTTCAAGGTATGGCCTTGTCTTTGTTTGGTGCCGACATGAAAGACTATACGGATGAAAACGGGATGTTCACCGCGACTCTCAACCGTGAAAGTGACGATGGGGTCCAAGCCGAGGCGGATGATCACGCCAGAAAGGCGGAGGTGCTTCCGGCGGCCGAGAACGGCGAGGTACAAATCATTCTCCGGCTCAAGCCCAGCGCCGACCTGCACGGCATCGTGACGGCGCCGAATGGCACGCCGTTGCCGGGTGTGTCCGTCGCCATCGCCCGGGACGGCGAAGTGGATCTGTATCTTCAGGGCGGCCATTTCCGCCCGCCGGTTTCCGGCGAGAAAGCATCCATCGTATCCACAACCGATGCCAATGGCGGGTTCATCCTGCCCCATCCTCCCGAAACCGGCGGCACCGTGGTTGCCGTCGGTGATTTGGGATTTGCCTCCGCTTCCGTTGAACAGGTGCGTGCCAATCCAACGCTGGTCCTGCAACCCTTTGGCCGCATCGAGGGCACGGTGAAAAGCGGCGGCCAGCCGGCCGCCGGCTGTGATCTGGTTTACCGATCGGATATCCCTGGCATTGAAACGGATTTCAACGGCTACAAGTCCACCACGGACGGCAAGGGAAAATTCAGTTTTGAAAAGGTGCCACCGGGTAAAGGCGCGATCGCCCGGATCTTCAAATACTCGCCCACCAGCTTTACCTACAGCGACCCCACCCCGGTATCCGTGCAACCGGGCCAGACCACGCAGATCACGTTGGGCGATTCCGGTGCGGTGCTCAAGGGCACAGCACGTCTGGAAACGCCACCCGCCGACGGGGAAGTTCCGAACATCGAAGGTCGCCTCTATTCGCCGGAGCCAAGCCGGCCCGCGTTCAATTCGACAGCCGAGGCCCAGGCTTATTTCAATACGCCCGAATACATGGCTTTGAAAAACCAGCAAAAAATCTACCCCTTCATGGTGGGGACGAATGGCACATTCAGTGTGGAAAATGTTGTGCCTGGAATCTATACGCTGTCCGTTGTCGCGGGCAAAGGCGGAACTCAATCCTGGCCACCAAAAACCTTTGCCCAAAGCGAGACCACCATCACGGTCCCCAGCGACGCGAGCCCCCTGTCTCCCATCAACCTCGGCGAGATCGTGCTGAAACCAGCGCCGACGCAATGAAGTTGCGGCAGGCCTTGTTGCCCAATCCCAACGGGATTGCGGCCTACAGCCCAGGGTTGCCCCGGCTTCTCGGGGCAACCCTGGGTACAAGTCGGAAATCATAACAACGCCAACGGCGTTGCGGCCGGGATTCTGGTTGCGCGGAAGCGGAATGGCCACAACCGCGTTGCGGTTGGTGATGTTTGGAGACCGATGTCCCAGGATGGCTCGTTCCTCGCGACCCTGGGCTTTGTGGCGGAATCCCTTTGGGATTCTTGGACGGCGCGTTTGACTCGGTAAAGCGGGACTCCGGTCCTACAGCTTCGCCAGTTCGGTCCGCGCCAGTTCGATCAGCGGCTTGATGGTCGCCGTGTCGAACCGGAAGGGGCAGCCGGCGGCGGCGAACAATTCCGGCAGCGGCCGCGAGCCGCCCAGCGCCAGCGCCCGCTTGTAGTCGTTCAGCGCCTTCACCTTGTCGCGCTTCGAGTTGGCCCAGACCTGAAGCGCGCCGAGCTGCGCGATGCCGTATTCGACGTAGTAAAACGGATGCAGGAAGATGTGAAGCTGCCGATGCCACAAATGCGCCCGCGCGGCCTCGTACCCGGTCCAATCCACGTCGCCGCCAAAGCGATCCATCAATTCCAGCCACGCGGCGGCGCGCTCGCCGCGGCTGTGGCCGGGATGGGTGTAAATCCAGTGCTGAAACGCGTCCACCGTCGCCATCCACGGGAAGAACGCGATGATCCCTTCGAGGTGGGTGCGGCGCGCGCGGTTCGCCTCGGCGGCGGGATAAAATTCCTCGATGAACTCGTTGCCGAGCAGTTCCATGCTCATGGAGGCCACTTCGCAAAATTCGATCGGCGCGCTGCGATACGCATACAGGTCCTCGCTGGTGGCCGCCAGCGCGTGAAAGGCGTGGCCCGCCTCGTGCAGGATGGTTTCCACGTCGCGCTGCTGGCCGATGGCGTTCATGAAAATGAACGGCACGCGCGCCTCGGACAGGGTCGACTGGTATCCGCCCGGCGCCTTGCCCTTGCGATTGTCCAGATCGAGCAGGCGCAGGTCCTGCATGCGCTTGAAGCCGCCCGCCAGCTCGCCGTCCAGCCGGTCGAAGATCTTCTGCGTGCGCGCAACCATCTCGTCCACCTGCCCGAACGGCTTCAGCGGCGGCCGGTTCTGCGGGTCCACCGCCAGATCCCAGGGACGGAGGTGGCCCGGATGCAACTGGTCGAGGCGCAGCTGATGGCGGCGGGCGGAATGGATCTCGCGCACCGCCGGCATGACCTCCCGCGCCACCGAGTCATGAAACCGGGTGCAATCCTCCGGCGTGTAATCGAACCGGCCGAGGCGGCGGAAGGCGTAGTCGCGGTAATTCTTGAAACCGGCGTTCCGGGCAATCCGCTCCCGCAAGTTGATGAGCTGGTCAAAAATGTCCTCAAACTTGTCCACCTCCTGCAGGCGCCGTTTGGCGACCAGTTCCCAGGCCTCCTGGCGCAGGGCCCGGTCCGGCTCCTCCAAGTAACGGCCCATCTGGACCAGCGTCTTTTCCTCCCCGCGAAAGTTGACGGTGAGCGACCCGCTCAATTTCTGGTATTGCTGGCACAGCTTGGCGTCCTCGGTTTCCAGCGCGACATTTTCCGGGCGGAACAACTCGACGTGATTCTTCACGTCGCGGTCGAAGACCTCGTAACGGCGTTGGAGTTCAAGCTTGAGCTTGTCTTTGGGAGCGCGGCCTGAAGCCTGAACTCCAACCTTAAGCAGCTCCGCGCGCTGGGGATGGGCGACGTAGATCCTTTCGAGCGCGAACTGGCGCGGCTTGAGCTGCGGGTCGACGTTCTCGACAAAATGCAGGTAGGCCTTTTCCGCGTCGGCGCTGTCCGTGTGGCAGGTCATCGCGATGTAGCGGCGGGAAGCTTCCTCGTCCAGCGCGGCGGAGAGTTCGCTCCAATCGACCAGCCAGTGTTCCAGTTCGGCGGGCGTCGAGCATTGGACGGCGCGGGCTTCCAATTGTCCGAACAACGGCTCGATTTGCGGCCAGTCGCCGAGGTCAATGGCTTGCGGAACGAAGGCCCGGGGCTTATGCGCGGTCAATTTTCCAAATGGCAACAAATTCATGCACATCAAGGATAGGGAAATCCGGCGCGAGGGAAATGAATTTTGCGTTTAGACCTTGGTCTTAAGCCCGCACGCGCGCACAAGGCACCAGCCCCGCAGGGACTCGAACATGGCGAACAATCCCGCCGCCACAAAAACCAGCCCCAGCCACAGGCGGAAATCCACCAGCACGATGCCCGCAATGAGGCAGAGAGCGCCAATGACGCCCCGCGCCATGCGGCCGCGATGATTGATATTGGGCTTAAAGAACCGGCTCACGACATAAATTTAGCACGTCGCGTGCCGAAAACAACCCGTTCGTTTGGGGCGGCCTTGCTTGGGCCTATGCCTTTGACAACAATTATCTAGGAGGCAAAAGATAATTCCGGTCGGGAGGCCGCGCTGCGGCGTCCCCGCCCGGAACGAAGTGCAGGGCGGAACCGGCGGGAGGCACTTGCGATTCGAACGATTCGTTCCGTCGCCTGACGCTGCGCTCGGCGACGGGCACGGTTCAGCGCGCCGTCCCGACCAGCTCCGTTGGTCCCATTTGTCTGACAAGTCCTCTTCCACCTTGAGGAATCGCGCCAAAACACGCCACATTTGATGAAGTTCTGGTCAGCCGGGCAGACTTGCGGCATATTCGTCGAACCATGGATTTGCTGGATCAAAAATACCTGTGGGCGTCGTGCATCTGGGGCGCCATTGCTGGGGGCTACATGATCTACGGCTGGCGGCAACGGGCGGCCATTCCCTTCGTCGGTGGCGTCGTCATGACCGGGGCCTGTTTCTTTCCCACCCTCACCATGTCGCTGGTCTGCATCGCCACGATGGTGGTGGTTCACTGGCTGCTGAAACAGGGATATTGATTCGTCCAAAAAATGAAGATCGTCAAAATTCTCCGGCTCTGCCTCGTGCCGGCATTGCTGTTGCTGAATTCCTGCGCCGGCCGGCACCACCCGACCGCGACGCAGGCCATCCCGCCGCCAGCGGTCGCCTCGGAATTTTCAACCAACCACCTGACATTGCGGATTCCCGCAGCGGACGCGCGCTTCCGCTACGAAGGCCGGTTCGATTTTTCTGATTCGAATGCGCCGGTGGTCATCTGGCAGGCCAGCCGCATCAGCCTCGACTTCATGGGTGGCGCGCTCGGACTGCGTTTTGACGGCGCCAAGGGTCAGTGTTTTTTCAATGCGGCGGTGGACGGCTCGAACACGATCGTCGAAGTCCGGGAAGGCCAACCGGCCCGGCCCGCAACGCTGGCCGGCTTCGGGCCGGGCCGCCACCAGCTGGTGCTCTTCAAGCGCAGCGAGGCGGACGCCGGCACGGTCCGCTTCCGCGGTGTTGAACTGGCCGCCGGTGAAAAAGCCTGGGCGCCGCCATCGACGACCTACCGGCTCCGGATGGAATTCTTCGGCGATTCCATCACCGTCGCCGCCTGCAATGAAGACGGTGACGCCGACCAGTGGGACAACCGCCGCACGCACAACGCCGCACTTGGTTACGCCGCCCTGACGGCCGGGGCGTTTTCGGCCGATTATCGCAACATTGCCGTCAGCGGCATGGGCATCGCCACCGGCTGGGTCGGCAAAAAGGCCGGCGAGGTCTGGGACAAAACCTATCCCAACCCCGCTTCACCACGCGCCGACCTGACCACCTGGGTGCCGCAAGTCGTTTTTGTGAACTTTGGCGAAAACGACGATTCGTATCCCCGGGCCCACGGGCAACCATTTCCGGCAGGCTACACCGACGGCTATGTTGCGCTTGTCCGCGACATCCGCAGCGCCTATCCGGCCGCCCAGATTGTGCTCCTGCGCGGCGGGATGTTCGGCGGCGCACAAAGCGAGCCCTTGCGCCAGGCCTGGGAATCCGCCGTGACGCAACTCGAGGCCGCCGATCCGGCTGTCAGCCATTTCGTCTTCACTCACTGGACCCGGACGCACCCCCGCGTGGCCGACGACCGCGCCATGGCTGAAGAGTTGGTGAACTGGCTGAATCAACAGCCGTTCATGCAGGCCTTTGTCCAGTAGCAGCCGCGGCGTGAGGAGGCTCTCTCTTCACGATACACGATGTGCGCGAAGTGAGTGGATTGCAGATGGAATCGTGAATCGTATATCGTAAATTTGATCAGAGCCTCGTTAACTCAGCGCCTGCAGCTTCGAATCTGAGGGGGGATATTTTTCACCGATGCCCACTACCGCAATCCCGCTCCAAGCCGGCCGCCTTTGAAATCCCCGGGGTTGCTTCCCGGCGGCAGACGTTTGAGTTGAACGACTACATCGGGGAAACGGGTGAGGATTTCCTCGCGGCGGCGGAGGGCGTCAGCATACGCCTTCTGCGACGGATGCCGCGCCAGCAACAGGGTGATTCCACTGAACAGAAGATAGACGACAGCGATGGCGCCCAGTGTTTTCGTACACGCCATCCAGCCCGCGATATGATACGCCACAAACAACGCAATGGGTGATCCGAAGAGGATCAGAACCGCCAGAATACCCAGGCAGCCGGTCAGCTTCCGCATCCCGGGAGATACGCGGTTTTCGAGGATCTGCGTTTCTTCGCAGATGGCTGCGGAATCCGGTTCTTCGCCCCAATCAAGTTTGCACGCATCCGCCAGGTAGTCACCGGGCGCAAGTTCCGCCGTGCAGTTTGCCGCGGCGGAATGCGACAGAAAGATCCCGGCCTTGCGCCCCAAATCCTCCAAGCCACACAGGAACAGCCGGCCGGTGGGCAGCCGGAGCAGGAGATCGCGTTGTTGTTCGCGAATTTTGGGTCGGAATTCCTCCGGCATCGGTTCGTCAAGCAGAAGGCGAACGCGCACCTCGCCGTCGCCACCGGCCGAATACAGCAAGGCCTCGCCGGCAGCAACATGTGGTTTAAGTGTGCGTAGAGTGGCGTTTTCAACCTGCCGCGCGAACCCGGCATCGCACAGGGCAAACGTGCCTGCATCCGTCCCGGCGGTAAGGTCATTGGTCATGGGCTCACAGGCTTGTAGCCAGGAACCGGAAATCTGTCACCCGGCTTCCGGTTTTGCAGCTAAAGCCCGGTCGCAATTCAGAACGACCAGTTCACAATCGGGAACCCTTTGGCGAGCTGGTCGGGGAATTGATCAAACCAGCCGTTGTTCAGCGCGATGTTCACCAAACCGATCTGCACGCCGTGAAGATTTTCCGTGTAGTTCACCAGGGCCAGCTGGAAGCCGTGGAATTCCTGGGCGCAGTTGACAATTCCTTCCTGAAAGCCGGTGAACGTGCCTTTCGAGACATTGACCAGACAGGGACAAAAGAACAGGCCGCCCTGCCAACCGACAAAGCTGGTCTTGCTGTAATTGGCCAAACCCCACGAAACGCCGGTGTAGGAGTCGGCATAGTTGAACAAGCCCCAGGTGAAACCGCTGCTGTCGCCGGTGCTGCCGTTGACGAAGCCGAGGTTCAGGCTGTGCTGCGGGTTTTCACCCCAGACATCCAGCGCGAAGCCGTTAATCTGGGTGGTCTTCGACTCGATGGCAATATCCGGCGTCAGGGAAAGCTGAAACGCGGATTCTTGCGCATTGAGGCCGGCCGCAACGATGATGAATGTGGAGATGACGAATAGTTTTTTCATGTTTTGTTAGTCGGAACATCAATTAACCCAATTCCATTAGGGGAACAATGGGGTGAACACCTTATCCATCATGCCCCGATGATTCAAGCGGCTAAAGCAGCTTGTTCTGAAAACCGCCGGGAAAAGGAAGACCGGAGGCCGGTTTCCCAGCCTCCGGTTTTGAATCTTATGACGGCGCGCTGCGAATGCCACAACCTCGGTGGTCACAGACCGCTGCTGCAATTATTACCGCCCCTTCGGCAGGGCGCTGGTGCCGGCATAGACGGCGTTCTTGCCCAACAATTGCTCGATGCGCAGGAGCTGGTTGTATTTCGCCAGCCGGTCGGTGCGGCTCAGGCTGCCGGTCTTGATCTGGCCGCAGTTCGTCGCCACGGCGATGTCCGCGATGGTCGCGTCCTCGGTCTCGCCGGAGCGATGCGAGAGGACGGCGGTGTAGCCGTTGAACTGCGCAAGCTGCACCGCGTCGAGCGTTTCGGAGAGCGAACCAATCTGGTTCACCTTCACCAAAATCGAGTTGGCGGTGCCGGTATCAATGCCTCTTTTGAGGAACTTCACGTTCGTGACGAACAAGTCGTCGCCGACGAGTTGCACCTGGTCGCCAATCTTGTCGGTAAGCTTCTTCCAGGTCACCCAATCGCTTTCGCCGCAGCCGTCTTCGATGCTCACGATGGGATATTTGGCGCAAAGTTTGGCGTAAAAACTCACCAGGTCGTCGCCCGTCAGCGTTTCACCCGTGCTCTTCTTAAAGGTGTATTTTGAGTTGCCGACATAGAATTCGGAGGCCGCCGGGTCGAGCGTGAGATAGATGTCCTTGCCCGGCTTGTACCCCGCGTCCTTGATGGCTTGAATAATGGTTTCGAGGGCTTCCTCAACACTGCCGAGCTTCGGCGCGAAACCGCCTTCATCGCCAACAGCGGTGCTGCAACCTTTCTTTTTCAGCACGGCCTTGAGCGCGTGAAACGTCTCGGTGATGGCGCGGAGTCCTTCGCTGAACGTCGGCAGGCCAAGCGGCATGATCATGAATTCCTGAAAATCAATCGGGGCGTCCGAGTGCGCGCCGCCGTTGATGACATTGGCCATCGGCACGGGCAGGACCTTCGCGTTCGGCCCGCCGAGATAGCGGAACAGCGGCTGGTTGAGCCCGGCCGCGGCGGCCTTGGCGTTCGCCAGCGAAACGGCGAGGATGGCGTTCGCGCCCAGCTTGGACTTGGTTTCCGTGCCGTCCAGCTTGAGCATGGTGGCGTCCACCGTCAGCTGGTCGTACGGATCGAGCCCGATGAGTTTGGGGGCAATGACGCTGGTGACGTTCTTGACGGCCTTCTGGACGCCCTTGCCGAGGAAGCGCTTCTTGTCTCCGTCTCGGAGTTCGATGGCTTCGTGTTCGCCGGTGCTGGCGCCGCTGGGCACGGCCGCGCGCCCGAAGGCGCCGCAGCACAGCGTCACATCAACTTCCACCGTGGGGTTACCGCGCGAGTCGAGGATTTCGCGCGCCTGGATATCAACAATTTTGCTCATAATTTATTTTTAAATTTCAAACCTTAAAATCCGAAGCGGACATGATAAAACCTGCGGGCAGCGAGTCAAGAAAGCGTTGGCGGAAGTATTGAAGGGCGCGGCGCCCTCCCCCGTTTTCACTCGAACCAGGCGAGCTTGGCCTTGTTGGTGTAGTACAGCCGCCCCAGGAGCCGCATCTCCACGGTCACCCCATAAAGGCTGAGGAAGGAGCTGATCACGGTGGGCAGGACGGGTACGCCAGTCCAGGCCAGGAGCATTTGACAGCCGTGAACCAGGGCGATCAGGACCAGAAAAATTCCGCAGGTGGCCACATACGGCAACGGCGTCTTGCCGATGCCGGAAAAAATGACGAACGGATTCAACCCGGTGATGCTGTCGGCCATACAAACCGTGAGGATGGCCATGGGCATGCACACCAGCCCGAGAAAGATGACCGGCACGCCGGCCAGTGGATCCACGGCGATCATAACCGCGATGCCAGGGCCCAGGCAAACGAGCCAGATGGTTATGAACTTAAAGAATGGAACCACCAGGTCGTCCCAAAAGGCCGAGATCTCCGGCCAATCGGGCATCGCCTGGTCACCCCGTGCCGAGGACTGGATGATATTTTGCATGAAGGCAAACAGATAGCCGACGCTCATGACGATGCAGAGGATGTAGGCGACGCCAATGCCCGCCCCGGCAAACTTGGCCTGGGACAAAACCCAATTTGCGCCATTCAGAAAGGAAAAGACCACCGTGCCACAAACGAGGAGAATCGCGCCATCTTTCTTGAGCGGATAGGAAAACGCCTCCCGCCACAGAGCGAAGAAATTGGTGGGAGCCGGGGTCATCAGCCGGCGGTACTCGGAAACACTGACACAACTGCCACCGCACCTGGGGCACGCGCGGAAAAGCTCCCCGCCCACCCGGGTGGTTTGCACGCAAGATGAACAGAAGGCCGTTCCGCATTTCAGACAGCACCACTTGGCGGTAACCTGGGGATGCTGGGCGCAAACATCGAGCTTGGCCGCTGCCGGAAGGCCCGCCGAAGGCGCTGGGCGGGGAGGAAAAACCCCCGGAACCGGCGACGGTTCCCCGGCCGGAACGTTCTGACAGATCATGGGAACCGTTCCCAGGCACAAGGTCTGGCCGGGGCGAAGCCCGGCCTGTTGAACCGGTTGTCCGTCGAGAAAGGTGCCGTTGGTGGAATTGAGATCCCAGACGGTGATGACGCCGTCCTTCAATTCAATCTGGCAATGATGGCTGGAGACCGAATCGTCGCGGATTTGAAAATCGTTGTCCTCCGACCGGCCCAGGCGGTTCAACCCCGGTTTGAGCAGGATTTCCTGCAAGCCGTCCGGGTTTCCCGCTATGTGCAGTCGCACCATGACCTCAGTGGGTTGAGTTGATCTGGCTGTTACCTTCGATTTCAAGGCAGGATTAGGAGACCGGGCCGGCCGAGTCAATTCTTTTGACAACCCCGGCGGCCTTTGTTAGACGGCGTGCTGGTGAGCACACCACTGATTGATTACGAGGGACTCGCTTTTCGGGAAGGGGAAGAGGAACAGGCGATTCCCGGACGTCTTGCTTTTACCCTGGTTCATCTCCGGTTTGAATACGCTGACGGCGTCTGGGAATTCCCGCTGGCGCGCCTGACGCTAGACGAAAACGCCAACGACAACCTGGTTTTTTATGACGACGAAACCAGCTGGTGGATTGAAACGGCTGACCGGCGGGTGTTGCAGGATGTTTTCCTCTGCCGGCAGGCGCACCTCCGCGCCCAGGCACGTAATTTGCGCGTCCAGCAGGAAAGCCGTCGCAGCCTCAAATACGCGCTGTATTTTCTCTTTGCGTTTGCCGCGATTTTTTCCGTCGCCTGGCTGATGGTCAGAGGAGCGGAAAATTTTGTGGCAAACCACATCCCGCCCGCCTGGGAGGAAAAACTGACGGACAACGTCATCGCCGAATACCCCAAAATCTTCATCCTGGAAACGAACGACCCGCGCGCCACGATAGTCACCCAACTGGTGGCGAGAATCGCCGCCACCCTGCCGGCCAGCGAACGTCAGTATCAATTCCGGGCCGCCCTGATCGACCGGCGCGAACCCAATGCCTTCGCCCTCCCGGGCGGGAGAATTTTCGTCTTCACCGGCCTGCTCAACCGCGTCCAGACGCCAGAGGAGCTGGCTGGCGTGCTGGCGCACGAAATGGCCCATGTCACGCACCGCCACGGCCTGCGAAAACTCATCGCCGCCGGCGGACCGTATTATGCCCTGCGGCTGTTCATCAGCGACCAGCAGGAGGTGTTGTCCACCCTCAGCGCCGGCTCCCAAATGCTGGTCGGCCAGTATTATTCGCGCGACGTGGAACGCCAGGCGGACACCGTGGGGTGGCATTACCTGGTGGCGGCGAACATCGACCCGCGCGGGATGGTTGGCTTTTTCGAGCTGCTGACGGAGAGCGAAAACGCCGATTACATGCCCTCCATGTTTCGCAGCCATCCCGCCACCAGCGAACGCATCGCTTCGCTGAACAAACTTTGGGCCGACAGCGACCGGAAAACCGGCTTCGTGGATTTGTCTGCCGAACTCAAAAAACCATGATCCCCGGGCTGCCGGCGGGCGGATCCCAAAAATCACGGCCCGAGCAACGCGCGGTAGTAACGGCTGCGATAATTGGTGGAAGCCGCGTCAACGAAATCGTAAAACATCGCGCTGTTGGTTTGCAGCGGCGTCCACGCGTTCAAATTGGTCGTGCCCTGGATGACGTAGCTTTGCCCGCTGGTGCCGGTGACGCGGAACCGGAACAGCCGGTTGGTCTGCCACGCGCTCCGCGTCAGCTTCAGGTTCGCCACCGGATAATAATTTGACTGGCTGTTCCAGTGGGCAATGAATTGCGCGGGTTTGTCGCCGGCGAAGTTGAACCGGCCGCCAATATAAACGTCGTTGCCGGCCGCAGCGATGCCAGTGGTGAGGGGGGAAGTGGAGCTGGTCGTGCCGCTGCCCAGTGCCAACCAGCTTGTGCCGTTCCAGACGGCGACGTTGCTGGCCAGAATGCCGCCAGCGTTCGTGAAATTGCCGGCGAAATAGACATTATTGCCCGAAGGTGCGATGGCGGTGACCACGGAGGGGCTGTTGGCGCCGCTGATGCCGCTACCGAGGGCCGACCAGCTTGTGCCGTTCCATTGGGCAACGTGATTCACCGCAACACTGCCGGCCTGGGTGAACGTGCCGCCGGCGTAAAGCAATCCGTTTCCGCAAGCGAGCGCGTTGACTTTGGTGTTGACGCCCAGAACCAGCGGGTGCCACGAACTGTCGCTGTAGTCATAATAGGCGATGTTGGTGGCGGAAACACCGCCGACGGAATAAAACTGCCCGCCCACGTAAATTCTGGTGCCGCCGTCGTAAGCCAGGGCGCTGACGATGGCGTTGGTGCCGGCAACACTACCGAAATCATACCAGTTGCCGCCGGCCCACACGACCAGGCCTTTGGCGGCACCGGCGTTCACGGCGTTGGTAAACGAACCGCCGACCCAGAGGTAGCCGTATCCATCCACCACCAGCGCGTCGACGATGTAATCCAACCCGTAACCGAGCGGATACCAATTGTTACCATCCCATTCAGCAATGCCGCCAATGCCAGTATAGGCGCCGGCGTTGGTGAAATTGCCACCGGCGTAAAGATAGGTCCCATCCGTCGTGATGGTTAAGACATTGGCGGAGCCACCGAACGCGCCGGACATGCCGCTGCCCAGCGGGTTCCAATTCGTCCCGTCAAAACGTGCAATCAAATTGGCATTCGTTCTTCCGGCCACCGGAAACAGGCCGCCGGCATAAAGCCCGGCCGGAATCGCGCCGGAGTTGACGGCGTTGGTGAGGAGAAACAGGCTTTGCTCAAAGTCGATTCCTATCCCCATGCCTTTGCTGGTGTCGCCACCCACGCTCCACCAGTTCGTGCCATCCCAGCGCGCGATGTTGATCGCGCCGCTGTTGTCCGCGCGGTCAAAACCGCCGACGACATACAACTGATTGGACGCCCAGCACAATTTGAAGGCCTGCGGCAGGCCTATTTGAGCTTGGAAATAATGAAGCCCTGAATTCAGCGGCTTCCAGTTGTTGCCGTCGAAGCTGACGACGTTGGTGGCGGCGATGCCGCCGATGGCGGTAAACGTGCCGCACATGAACAGGTTCGTGCCGTCTGTGGCGAAGTCCGAGACCGTCCGGTTGGCGCCGCCGCCGGGCAGCGCCGACCACGCGCTGCCGTCCCAGCGCGCGACGTTGGTCAAGTGCAATGAAGTGTTGGTGAAGGTGCCGCCCGCGTAGAGGTAACCGCCGTAAAACTGCAACGCATCCACCAGGCCATTGAATGGGTTTCCCATCGCGTGCCAAGTGCTGCCATCCCAGTAGGCGATGTTCGTCATGCTCGAGGCCCCGGCATAACTGAAAATGCCACCGACATAAACATTGTTTCCTTGAACGGCCATGCAATCCAAGCCCGGAGTATTGGGGAAAACATTTGGGCCGCTGACACCGGGCCCCAACGCAAACCAATTTGTCCCGTCCCAACGGGCAATATTCGTGGCCGCCACACCTCCAGCTGAACTGAAAGTGCCGCAAAAATAGAGGTTCACCCCGTTGCGTTTGACTGCATAAGTGATGCCTTGGATCCCGATGCCCGCCCAGTTCGTGCCGTCCCACCGCGCAGTGTCAATCGCCGTCGGGTCGTCGCCGCTGCTGAAGAGGCCGCCGGCGTACAGATAAATGTTGTCCACCGCCAAGCTGATGACCGTCGGGCTGCCGCCGCCCGGATACGGCAGGCCGCCGTTCAAAGGAAACCAGTTGGTGCCGTCGAACCCGGCCACACCGGGCGTTTTTGTACCGCCCGCCGCGGTGAACAAGCCGGCCGCATAAACCTTGTTGCCGATGACCGCGACGCCATAGGCATTCCCATTCAGGCCCGGCGGCCCAAACTGATTGTCCCAGTGCTCGTCGCCAGGAACGGCCCCAAAAAGGGAAATCGAGGAAAGCAGCCACATGGCCGCGAACGCCTGACACCCCAGGACGGGTGAAAATAATGGCCGGATTTTCATAGGCTTCTTTCTGATTGATCGACCCACACAAAATACAATAATTCTCTGTATTAGCTCTACTCTATCCAATTCATAGCCCGGCGGCCAAGCGGAAAATCTCCTTGGCAGACAATGGATTACGCGCCGGGCTCGGCTCCCGGCGCCTGGGCGGTCTTTTCAACAAGGCCCGCAGACGCACTCCTCCCACCAGGGGACCTCCATGCGTTACAATTTACTTTCCAAAATATACTTCCCTGCCCCGCCAGAGCAGCCTAAAGTCCAATGCCAGTGGACCCGATTCAAACCATTCAACCGCTGACCTCCCGCCGGGAAATCAGCGTGACCGAGCCGGTCGGCCTGGCCTTTGAACGCGTGAAGCTCATGCTGTTCCAGCCGTTCGATCTCGGCAAATGGTTCGTCATCGGCTTTTGCGCCTGGCTGGCTTATCTCGGCGAGGCCGGCTCAGGTTCGGGTTTTGGCGGCAACTCCAATTTTGGCAACCATTCGGGATCGTCCGGAACGGATATCCGTCACGACCTCGATCAGGCCAAAGACTGGCTGTTGAACAATCTGGATTGGATCATCCCGGTGGCCGCCTTCCTGGTGGTTGCATTGCTTGGGCTTTGTTTGATCTTCCTCTGGCTCAACTGCCGGGGCAAATTCATGTTCCTCCACTGCGTGGCGCTCAACCGGGCGGAAGTCACCGAACCGTGGAACAAATTCGGGCCGGAAGCCAACAGCCTGTTCTGGTTCCGCCTCGGGCTGGGATTGGCCGGCATGGTCCTGACCCTGCCGCTGCTGGGAATCATTGCCGTCCTCATACTGAAAATGGTCTACCGCGGCGAACCGGACATGGGTGCCATCCTGCTGGCCATCGGACTCGCTCTGGCGTTTTTTCTGGTGGCGGTGGTGTTCGCCCTCATCAGAAAATTCACGGTGGATTTCATCGTGCCCATCATGCTGCTCCGCCGGAGCAAATGCCTGGCAGCGTGGAGGGAATTCTACCGGCTGCTTTCCGCCCGCCTTGGAATCTTTGCGCTGTACATCCTGTTTCAGATCGTCCTTTCCATGGCGATTACCGCACTGGTCGTGCTGGTGGTCATCGTGACCTGCTGCATCTCGTGTTGTCTGCTGATGCTGCCTTACGTGGGCACGGTGGTGCTGCTGCCCGTGCTGATTTTCAAACGGGCCTACCCGCTCCATTTCCTCGCGCAGTTCGGCCCGGAATACGACGTGTTTCCGCCACCGCCAACGGCACCGCCCATGCCGTTCCCACCGCCGGCGAGGTAAGTGCCGGAATTGGCTGTCGTGTCGAGCCTGTGGCTCGATATCGGCGCGCCGCGCCGACTCGACAGCAAATCAAACACCATCCGAAAAGCTTTGCGGTTGCCAATCCGCTGTCCGCCCGCTATCAATTCCGTCGGCAATGGAGTCTGCCCTCCCATCGTGGGACAACCGCGCCACCCCGAACGTTTTCGGGGCTGACCGTTTCAGCGCTGATGACTCCTACCTGAAAGGGATGGCCCATCGTCAGCCCTGAAAAACAGGCAGGAGTCAGGAGTCTTATGATCGCATATCTCTGGGTGGCAATCGGCGGCGCGCTCGGCAGTGTCAGCCGCTTCTGGTTGAACGGCCTCATCTCGGCCCGGTTCGGGGAAACCTTTCCCTGGGGCACCATGCTCGTCAATATCTCCGGCTCGTTCGCCATCGGCCTCATCGGCGCCCTGGCCAACCCGGAAGGCCGGATGGATTCGCAGTCGCGCGCCTTCGCCATCCAGTTTTTCATGATCGGCATCTGCGGCGGCTACACCACCTTTTCCTCGTTCAGCCTGCAAACGCTGAATCTCCTGCGCGACCGCGAATGGCTGTATGCCGCCGGCAACGTCACGCTCTCCGTCCTGCTGTGCATGGCCGCCGTCTGGCTCGGCTGGCTGCTTGGCTCAATGTTTAATTCAATGAAAGGAAGTTGATATGCAAATCCCCAACGATGCCGTCCTGCTGCGAATCTTCCTGGGCGAAAGCGACCGCTGGGAACACAAACCGCTCTATGAAGCCATCGTGCTCAAGGCGCGCGAACTGCATCTGGCCGGTGCCACCGTCCTGCGCGGCCCGATGGGCTTCGGCAAGACCAGCCACTTGCACACCGCAAAAATCCTCCGGCTTTCCATGGACCTGCCGCTGATCATCGAAATCGTGGACAGCGAGGAAAAAATCAACGCGTTCCTCCCGATCCTCGACAAGATGATGGGCGGCGGCCTCGTCACCCTCGAAAAGGTGAAGGTGCTCCACTACCGCGCCGGGCCGGAACCCGCCGGGTAAATTATTTCTGAGGGCCGAGCTCCGCGAGCCCCCATTCCCGTGGAAAATACGGGACTCGTGGAACCCACCCCTCCGATTTACGATTCAATGTTTTTACGGTCCAAGGCCTCTATGAGATTCCGCCGGTTCAACCGCGCCGTCCCCGGCATCGGATTGTTTCTCGTTTCAACCCTGGGTCTCCTCGCCGGCCCGCCGTTCATCACCGACGACCCGGAACCGGTCGATTATCAACATTGGGAGTTTTACATCGCTTCCCAGCACTTCCAGACTTCGGATGGCTGGTCCGGCACCGCCCCGCATTTCGAACTGAATTACGGCGTCATCACCAACGTGCAACTTCACCTCATCGCGCCGCTGGTGTACGACGCCCCGGATAACAGCCCGGCGCAATACGGCTACGGCGACACGGAACTGGGATTCAAATTTCGCTTCTTTCAGGAGACCACCGTGCTCCCCCAGGCCGGGATATTCCCCCTGGTCGAAGCCCCCACCGGCAGCCGTTCCCGCGGCCTGGGCGGCGGACAATGGCAGGCGTTCCTGCCGCTGTGGCTCCAGAAAAGTTTCGGCGACTGGACGCTTTACGGCGGCGGCGGCTACGGCATCAACCCGGGCGCGGGAAACCAAAACTGGGGCTTTGGCGGCGCAGTGCTCCAGTACCAGGTGCGGGACAACGCCCTCGTCGGCGGCGAAATCTATCATCGCACCGCCATGGAAGACGGCGGCCGGAGCGATACCGCGTTCAACCTCGGCACCGTCATTGATTTCACCGAACACCAGCATCTGCTCTTCTCCGCCGGCCGTTCGATTGATGGCCCGACGGATTTTCAGGTTTACCTCGCCTGGCAATTCACCTTCGGTCCCGAATTTTTTCATTCGATTGTCCGTTTATTTCGCAGCGGCGACTCGGCAGAGCGCCGCAGCTCTCCCGCAGATTGAAAAGTGCGGCTCTCTGCCGAGAAGCCGCTACGCGGGTTTTTCTTTGTTGCTTCGTTGCTTTGTTGTTCAATGGATTTGTGAACGCTCCGGCGACAGAAAAACGACCGCCACGCTGGCTCAACCGCACCGTGCTCGGCATCGGGCTGGCATCGCTGCTCAGCGATTGGTCGCACGAAATCGCCACCACCATTCTGCCCGCGTTCCTCGCCTCCATGGGCGCGGCGGCCGCGTGGCTCGGCGTCATTGAAGGCGTCGCCGACGGCCTGTCCAGCGTGGCCAAGCTGGCGTCCGGCTTCTATACGGACAAACTGCAGCGTCGCAAACCCATTGCCGTCGCCGGCTATCTCGTCACCGCGCTGGGCACGGCATCGTTCGGAATGGCCACCGCCGCCTGGCACATCCTCCTTTCGCGGTCGCTCGCGTGGCTCGGACGCGGCGTGCGCACGCCCGTGCGCAAGGCGCTGCTCGCCGCCGCGGTCACGAAGGACACCTACGGCCGCGCCTTCGGCTTCGAGCGGATGATGGATACCGTTGGCGCGATTGTCGGCCCGGCCACGGCTTTGGTGTTGCTCACCGCGCTGCATTACAATTACCGCCGCGTTCTCCTGCTGACGCTCATCCCCGGTGTTTGCGCCGCCGGCGTGATCGCTTTTCTGGTCCGGGAAAAGGAGCGCAAGTCCGTGGCGCACGTCTCGTTCGGCGAACGGCTGCGTTTGCTGCCGCGGCCTTACCGGAAATTCCTCGTCGCCGTCGGGATTTTCGGCGCGGGCGACTTCGCCCCCACGCTGCTGATCCTGCTGGCCGCCCAAAAGCTTGCGCCAGCGCTGGGCCCGGCCAGGGCCGCCAGCGCTGCCGTCGGGTTTTACGTGTTGCGAAACATTTATTACGCCGGGTTCGCCTATGTGGCCGGCGGGTTTGCCGACCGTTTCAAAAAGCAGTACGTGCTCGCGGCCGGCTACGCCCTGGCGGCGGCGATGGCGCTGCTGATTGTGGCCGTGCCGATGTCCATCTGGCTGCTCGGCATTATTTTCATCCTCAGCGGCATGTATGTGGCGATTGAGGAAACGCTGGAAGATTCATTCTGCGCCGAACTGGTGAGCGAGGAACAGCACGGCATGGCGTTCGGCGTGCTGGCCACCGTGAATGGCATCGGCGATTTCCTGTCGAGCATCATCGTCGGCGCCTTGTGGACGTTGGCCGGCACCAGCGTGGCCTTCGGTTACAGCGCCATTTTGTTTTCCCTCGGCGCCTTGCTGGTGTTGCGGACCCGACCGGCAAAGCCGGCGAATTGACGGAGCAGGCGTAACCCACCAATTCCATCCGGCCTGGTCAAAAGAATTCGTGTCCCTCCGTGAAATCCGTGTCGTACGTTTCGCGTGTAAACCCAGTTTTCCTGTTCCTACGCTTGCTTTTACTGAAGCAACGGTAATAATCGCCCCATGTCCAACCCGGTGCTTGCCATCGAACATTTGCGGGTGGATTTTCCCGAGGTGATGGCGGTCAATGACCTTTCCCTGACGATCGAAGCGGGGGACGCGTGCGGCCTCATCGGCCCGAACGGCGCCGGCAAAACCACGACCATGCGGGCCGTCTCCGGCCTGCAGGAATGCACCCGCGGTTCGGTGCGCGTGGACGGCCATGAACTGGCCCGGGAACCGGAGGAACTGAAGCGGCGGCTGGGTTTCATGCCGGATTTTTGCCCCGTCTACGACCAGCTCACCGCCACGGAATTTCTGGATCATTTCGCCCGCGCCTACGACGTGCCGGACCGGGCGAAACGCATCGGGGAATGCCTGGAACTCACCTGGCTCACGGAAAAGCGGGACGCGCTGTGTGAGGAACTGTCGCGCGGCATGAAGCAGCGGCTGGTGCTGGCCAAGACGCTGCTGCCCAACCCGCAGGTGCTGTTGCTGGACGAGCCGGCGAGCGGACTCGACCCGCTGGGCCGGATCGAGCTGCGGAAATTATTGCTGAAGCTGCGCGAGCTTGGAAAAACGGTGCTGATCTCCTCGCACATTCTCACCGAGCTGTCAGGGTTCTGCAACAAGGCAGCCATCATGGAACGCGGCAAACTCGTCGTGTCCGGAGCCATTGCTGAACTCGGGCAGATCCTGGGGCGCCGCCAGATGTCGGTCAAATGGCGCAGCGCCGACGGCCCAGCCCTGCAAATCTTGAAAGGGGCGGGCGTCCAAAACCTCGAAACCGCCGTCCAGGGCGCGACCTTTGAATTTGCGGGCAACGCCGACGCGCTCGACGAGTTATTGAAGACCCTGGTGGTCGCCGGGGTGCGGGTGACGGAGTGGCGCGGCAGCGGCGACGATTTGGAGCAGATCTTTCTGCAATCCGGCGCGAAGGAATTGATGTGAACCTCACCGAAAATCCCATCTTCTTGACGCAGAAGCGGCTGATTCACCGCGCCGGGGTCCTGGCGGCGGGGCTGATCGCCGCCCTGGTCGGCTTGAGCCTGCTGTCCGGGCTGATCGCCTATCTGGCCGACCCGCGTGACTTTGATTTTAAATCGCCGCAGGAAGCCGGAAGAATCTTTTACGGCTGGACGATCGGCGTGGAGATCCTGGTATTGGTGATCGGCGGATTCAGCCGGATTTCGCAGGCGCTGGCCAATGATCGCAAAGCCGGCTTGTGGGACAGCAACCGGCTGACGCCATTGAAACCACGGGAAATCGTCACGGGCTACTGGTTTGGCTCCGCCTTGCGCGAGGTTTACATGGGTGCGATCCTGGCGGGCATCGGGCTGGTCATCGTCATCCTGGCCAAATTGCCCGTCACGCTCTGGCTGGGAACCCAGATCCTGATTTTAAGCACGACCTTGTTTTTTGGCCTGCTCGCGTCCCTGGTGGGGATGGCCCTGCAGCGGCCGCAGAACGGCATCGGCATCCTGCTGGTGGTGTCCTTCGCGTTTCTCCAGGTATTTTCGTTCATGTTCACGAGGCTGGCCATCACCAATTTCCTGCTGCCGTCTTACGGGATCGTGAATCTGTTTCTGGATGGATCCCGCGCGGTGAATGACTATGACACTCCGGATTGGCTTGCCTGGCCCGGAATTTTCGGCCTGCCGGTGCCGCCGATCATCCTGAGCGTGGCCTTGCAGTTTGCGGTGGGGATTTTTCTCTGGCGGGCGACGGTACGCAAAACGGCAAATCCATTTCAGCCTTTGCTGTTGCGTTGGGAAGCGATGGCCATTTTCGGGCTGGTGGCCGCGCTGCAACACGGTTTGATCTGGGAGGTCTGGCATGGCCGCTTCGGCGTTCAATTGCACAATCACTCGGACTACGCAGCCAACGGCCAACCGCTGCTGGCGATCACCCATGGCGGGATGCTGCTGTTGGGGATGGCCTTGCTGGCGCTGGCCAGCCCGCTTCCTGAACGCGTGCGCGTGGAGGCGTTGCGGACCGGTTCGGGAAATCTCCGGATGATTTTTTCCCGCAGCGCAATATCCCTGGCGCTCGCGCTCAGCGGCATCGCCAGCGCCGCGCTGCTGATGCAGTTTGTCCGTTCATTCCGCGAAGAGGGCCTCGCCTGGGCGCTGGCCACCGGCAACCTGTTCGCCTTCCTCCTGATGTTCTCGCTGCTGTTGGAGTATTGTCGCCTGCGCTTCAAGCGCCGCGCGGTCGGCTTCATCGCCCTCTGGCTTTTCGTCCTGTGCGTGCTGCCGTTCATCCTGGCCGGGGTTTTTTCCAGCGAAGTCCTCGCCAAGCTCTCCTTCCTGGCGCCCGGCACGGTCGTGCTCGCCGGGCCCGAAACTGGTGACCTGGAATTCCTGGCCGGATGCACCTTCATCCACTTCTTCGTCGTTGTCCTGCTCTTTTATGCGTGGCAGCGGGAATGGAAATCGCTGCTGGCCACGCCAGCTTCCCTTCCTCCGGCACGCTAGAGCGGTTTCAAAAATACTGTAGCCGGAGCGCGGCGTTCACGCCGCTTCGATGTCGCCGGACCAATCCATGTTGAAGCGGACTGAAGCCCGTGCTCCACTCGCGGTATGGGTATCGAAATGGCTACAGTTCTAATTAAACCGCTCTAGCCGCATCCATCCGAGTCTGGCCAGCCCGGGCCGGGCTTGGCTGGTGTCCTTGGACGCCAGGGGTTCTGGCGCAGTGCTCACTTTTCGCGGCAGGTTTTCGGTCAGCGTTACAGCCTTTCAATTTGTGTGAATTCGTGAAATCCGTGTCAACGTCCTTCCGTCTTCAAAATTGAATTGTCCCCTGCCCCGTTTCCAAGCAGACTTAGGATTCCTATGCAGCAGGTAAACCTCGGAATGATTGGGGGCGGCACGGTGGGCAGCGGCGTGTTTCATGCGCTCCAGCTCAACGGCGGCCTCATGGCCTCGCGCATCGGCGTCAAGGTCGCCGTCCGCAAGGTCGCCGTGAAGGCCTTCAACGAACCGCGCCCGTATCCCATTTCGCGGCCGCTCATGACACTGGACTGGCAAAGCGTCGTCAACGACCCCCAGGTGGACATCGTCACCGAACTCGTCGGCGGCACGGGCGTCGCCCGGACCATGGTCCTGGCCGCGCTCCAGCTGGGCAAGCCGGTCATCACCGCCAACAAGGCGCTGCTGTCCGCGCACGGCGAGGAATTGTTCGCCGCGGCCAAAAAGCACGGCACGAACCTTTATTACGAGGCAAGCGTTTGCGGCGGCATTCCCATCATCAAATCACTCCGCGAAGGGTTCGTTGGCAACCGCATCACGCACCTTTACGGCATCGTCAACGGCACCTGCAATTACATCCTCACCCGGATGAAGCTCGAAGGTGCGGACTTTGCCGACGTGCTCGCCGACGCGCAGAAGCATGGCTACGCCGAGACCCCGCCGGACCTGGACATTGACGGCCACGATGCCGCGCACAAAATCGGCATCCTCGCCTCGCTCGCGCACGGTTTTTGGGTGAACCCGAAGAAGATTTACGTCGAGGGCATCCGGCACATCAGCGCGCTCGACATCCAGTTCGCCGAAAAGCTCGGCTACACCATCAAGCTGCTCGGCATCATCAAGCAGGTCGAGGGCGGCTGCCGCATCCAGGTTTCGGTCTATCCGACGCTGGTGCCGAACCCCCACGTGCTGGCCGGGGTGAACCATGTTTTTAATGCCGTGTTCGTCCGCGGCGACATCGTCGGCGACACGCTGTTTTACGGGCGCGGGGCGGGCAAGGATGCCACGGCCAGCGCAGTGCTCAGCGACCTGGCGGATGCGGCGCTCGACTTGAAGTCTGGCACCAAACAGCGCGTGCCGCCATTCGTTTCCCACGAACGCGCCGGCGCCGTCGTGCCGATGGATGACGTCGTGTCGCAGTATTTCGTCCGGCTCAACGTGGTGGACCGACCGGGAACGCTGGCCCGGATCGCCGCTATTTTTGGCGCGGCGAACATCGGCATCTCCTCCGTGTTCCAGCCCGAAGGCCATGAAGGCAAAGGTGTGCCGCTGATTTTCATGCTGCATTACGCGGCCAATTCCGCGGTGAAAAGGGCATTCAACCGGATCGCCCGGCTGCCGGCCGTCAAAGGCAAACCGGTGATGATTCGCGTGGAGAATTTTGAGTAATTCCAAATTCTGAGTGCTATGGCTTTAATCGTTCAAAAATACGGTGGCACGTCGGTGGGCAACACCGACCGCATCAAGAACGTCGCGGCGCGCGTGGCGAAATACCGCGCCCGGGGCGACCAGATCGTCGTGGTCGTCTCCGCCATGAGCGGCGTGACCGACGGCCTGATCAAGCTGGCCAAGGACATCGCGCCGCTGCCCAGCGAACGCGAGATGGACATGCTGCTGGCCACCGGCGAACAGCAGACCATCGCCCTCACCGCCATCGCCCTGCAAACCCTGAACGTGCCGGCCGTTTCGATGACCGGCTCGCAGGCGGGCATTCTGACCGACAGCGTCCACACCAAGGCCCGGATCCAGAACATCACGCCGAAAAGAATCCACGAGCTGCTCAAGGCCGGCAATGTGGTCATCGTCGCCGGCTTCCAGGGCGAAACGTCCGAAGGCCAGATCACCACGCTGGGCCGCGGGGGTTCGGATCTGACGGCCATTGCGCTGGCCGCCGCGCTCAAGGCCGACCTCTGCCAGATTTACACGGACGTGGACGGCGTTTACACCGCCGACCCGCGCATCGTGCCGGCGGCGAAGAAGCTCCCGGAGATTTCCTACGACGAAATGCTCGAGCTGGCGAGCCTCGGGGCGAAGGTGATGCAGAGCCGCTCGGTTGAATTTGCCAAAAAGTTTGGAGTCGTTTTCGAGGTCCGCTCCAGCCTCAACGAAAACCCAGGAACCATTGTGAAAGAAGAAACCAAAAGCATGGAAGGCGTCGTCGTGCGCGGCGTCTCGCTCGACAAAAACCAGGCCAAGGTCACGCTCGTGGGCGTGCCCGACAAGCCCGGCGTGGCCGCCCGCATCTTCAAGGCGCTCGGCGACGCAACCGTGAACGTGGACATGATCGTCCAGAACATCAGCCACGGCACCGGCACGCCCCAGACCGATATTTCGTTCACCGCGGACAAGCCGGACCTGCTCAAGGCGCAGAAGGTGATCGAGGGATTGAAGAAAGACGTCGGCTACCGCGAAGTGATCACCGCCGAGAAAATCGGCAAGCTGTCCATCGTCGGCGTCGGCATGAAAAGCCACACCGGCGTGGCCGGAAAACTGTTCGAGACGCTGGCCAAGGAAAGCGTGAACATCGACATGATTTCCACCAGCGAAATCAAAATCTCCGTCGTGATTGATCTGGCGAAGGGCGAGGCGGCCATGAAGGCCGTTCACGCGGCGTTTATTGGCTGAAAAAGCCGGGAACAATTCTCGCGCCCAACTCTCATACTCTCGTAATTCAGAACCCCGACCTCATCGGTTGGAATTGTAAAATTATGACTATGAGAGCTTTATCTTTTGGTTTCGCCGCCGTTTTGTTTATTTCAACGGTTGCCGCCCAGGCCCAAACCACCAATCTCGTGCCGGTTGCCGACACCGCCATGCGCAGCACCGCACCGGACTCGAGTTTCGGCAGCGCCACTTCCCTGCCCATCGGGGTCGCCAACTTCGGTTCGCCCATCAATCGCGCCCTGTTCCGGTTTGATTTGTCGGTCCTGCCGACCAATGCGATTATCAACGATGCCTCGCTCGAACTGACCGTCACCTTACACCCGGTCGGCGCCACTTTCGTCCTGCATCGCATGCTCTCCAGTTGGAGTGAATCCGAAGCCACTTGGAACAACCGGTTCGTGACTCCCTCGCCCACTCCCTGGGCTGCGGGCGGCGCCCTGGCGGGAACCGATTTCATCTCCGTCGCCAGTGCCGCGGCTTCCCAGGTTGGCGGCGTCAACATGTTCAATGCGTCAGGTTTGACGGCCGATGTGCAAATGTGGGTGAACAATCCCGGCTCAAATTTTGGCTGGATCCTGATGGCGGCCGGCGAACCGGCGGGTTCCGGCGAGCAGGTCGGCTCCCGGGAAGACCCGGTCAACACTCCGGTCCTGGTCGTTGATTACACGGTGGCTGCCCCTCCAATAATTTATGGCGTCCATCAGGTTGGCAATCAAATCTGCTTTTCCTTCGACCCCCAGGGGGGCTTCGCCTACACCGTTGAGTTTCGCAACTCGCTCACAGCCGGCAATTGGAATGTGCTGACCAATATCCCGGCACAGTTGGACGATATCTCCCCCATCAACCTGACCAACACCATCTCCTCGGTTGAGCGTTACTTCCGGGTGCGGGCACCGTAATGCCACCATTCAGCACGGATTCGGCCGGGCGCAGCGGGCGTCGGCTGATCGCGCCATTGACGAACTTGCAAAATCGCACAACGCGTTTAGCCTCTCGCCCATGCCCACAATGGTCGACGCCGCTTCCGCGGCGCATATCGGCAGGCTTGTTTCATCCAGCCTTCCCATCCGCCGGCGTGAGGAGACATGAAACGATGTCATTATTGCGGGAAGTCCTATGCCGACTGTGTGGCGGTTTGTCCGGTGGACGGACAGCCGGTCACCCATCCGGAGGAAGAACCGGGAAAGTTCGCGGCCCCACCCGAAGCCGCTGAAACTGCCTTCAATGTCAAGCTGGTTTCGCCCCTGTCGTCCGCCGGCGAATACCGGGTCTTTGTCGAACGAAGCGATCTGTTGTTCATCCAGGTTGAGGGGGGTTCCAGGTCCATTTTGGTGGCGGCGATCCCCTTCCTCGGTCCGGCCGGCGGTTTAATTTCCCTGATCCTGTGGCTGTTCACCAAAAACAAGGCAAAAGCGAACCTTCAGCGTCTGCAAGCAGGCGACCCGGAGGAGTTGCTTCGCGAAAGTGAGAACAATTTCAAGCTGAACCTGGCCGAAATTCGCGACGCCACGGTTGAAGCCCCGGGATTGTTTCAGCACAGCGGAAAAGCCGGGCGGCTGAATCTGGTCGTGCGGCACGGGGAGAAAATCAAGTGCGAGTTTGCCGAGGCCGCGGACATGGCCGCCGCCATTCATCTGCTCACCCCGCGGTTGAGTGCCACCTTGAAGGTGAACGTGGAATGGAATGGCGAAAAGGAGCGGTTTGAAAACAAGAAAACAGTTTAAGGCCAAAGGTAATGCCGCGATAAAAGCTTCACACCCGATCCACGTACCCGGGTTACAACGCGGCTTTCAAAACCGCAAGACCAGCGTTTGCAGCTTTGACATCATCCGCGGAACTGCCGCCGCTGAAGGCGGCGAACAGGTATCCAGTTTTCCCGTTCGCGATCACACCGCCGCCCCAACCGTATTCACCCTTCAGCGGTGGCCGGACGCCGCTGCCGCTGGCTTTCAAGGTGTCCGCCATCTCCGCCGCCTTGGAATAAACGATGGCCAGCAGGTTCATCGCGGGTTCGTCCCCGGACGGTCCTTTTTTCATGGCCCCCGCCACGAGCATTTTTGACGACCAGGATTGAACGCGGTCGCCGGCGCTGGCCGCCACCATGGCCACGCCTCTGATGTTGAGTTGCTCTGCACGTTGCTGCATGGCCTGCAGCGCTTCGTCCGCCACTTCATTGAAATGTTCCATGGTTTTGATGCCCGTTCAAACCGGGACGGCCTGTGTATCACGGATTTTTCCTGCATGGCAACCAGATTAATGATTGCCGGCCGGAAGGCAGTGCCCCAATCAGGCAGGGACGGCGCGCTGCGCTGTCCGCGCCGCGTTCAGCGGCGCAGGAGGCGCAGCGCCGCGTTGGCATGATGTCTTCCGCCCGCTACTGCGCGGGCGGCCACATCGCAGCGCGATGTCCCTGCCACCAAATTGGGGCACTACCGTCCGGAAAAACCATTTGACGCCACCGGGGGATGATGGTTACCTTGCTGTCGTGAATCGCAATTTGAATCTGAATCTGCTGCTTGACGCGCTGCTTTGCCGCGCGGCGGTCGGGTTCTGATTCGTTCACGAGATTTATCAAACCCCACTGCCAGACGGCGGTGGGGTTTTTATTTTTAACCACGAATGAACTCAGAACAACAAGACCGGATGGTTGGATTATTGGGCGGTTGGATTATTGGGCGGAAGAGCGAAGCAACTCATCCCGCAATCCATTTATCCCGCAATCCAAAAATCCATCTGTTCCCTGGTGTCCATCCATGGTTTAATCCGGTCAACACCTGAGTTTATGCAAAAGAATCCGTCCAAAAAGTACCGCCCGTTCCCGCCGGTGGCCCTGCCCGACCGGCAGTGGCCCGGCCGTGTCCTCACCCATGCGCCCAGATGGTGCAGCGTGGACCTGCGCGACGGCAACCAGGCGCTCGCCGTGCCCATGAACGTCAGCCAGAAGCTCGAGCTGTTCCAGACCCTCGTGAAAACCGGCTTCAAGGAAATCGAGGTCGGCTTCCCGTCCGCGTCCAACACCGAGTTCGCGTTCAACCGCCGGCTCATCGAGGAAAAACGCGCGCCGGACAACGTCTGGCTCCAGGTGCTCGTGCAGGCGCGCGAGGATTTGATCGAACGCACTGTTGAATCGCTCCTGGGCGCAAAGAAGGTCATCATCCACATGTACAATTCGACCTCGCCGGCACAGCGCCGGGTCGTGTTCGGCATGTCCCGGAAGGAAATCATCCAGGTGGCCGTGCGCGGCGCGCAATGGATCAAAGACCGCCTGCCGCGGCTCAAGGGCACGGAAGTCATGCTCCAGTATTCGCCGGAAAGTTTCAGCGCCACGGAAGTCGAATTCGCGAAGGAAATTTCCGAGGCGGTCATGGCCGTCTGGCGGCCGACGCCGGGGCGGAAGATGATTTTGAACCTGCCGGACACCGTCGAGGTGGCCATGCCGAATGTGTATGCCGACCAGATCGAGTGGATGTGCCGGAATATCGAGAACCGCGAGGCGCTCATTGTCAGTTTGCACACACACAACGACCGTTGCACGGGTGTGGCGGCCACGGAACTCGGCCTGCTCGCGGGCGCGGACCGCGTCGAAGGCACGCTGTTTGGCAATGGTGAACGCACCGGCAATCTCGACATCGTCACCGTGGCGTTGAATCTTTATCAGCACGGCATTGACCCGAAACTGGATTTTTCCAATCTCAATTCGATCATTGATGTTTATGAGCGTTGCACCGGAATGACCGTGCCGGCGCGCCAGCCCTACGCGGGCGAACTGGTCTTCACCGCGTTCAGCGGCTCGCATCAGGACGCGATCAAAAAAGGACTGGCCGAGCGGAAGCGAGGCAAACAAAAATATTGGGATGTGCCGTATCTCACGATTGACCCGGCGGACATCGGGCGCAAATACCGCGAGGTCATCCGCGTCAACAGCCAGTCCGGCAAGGGCGGCGTGGCGTACCTGCTCGAAAGCGAATTCGGCATCGTGTTGCCGAAGGACATGCAGCGCGAGTTCGGCCCGATCGCCAATGACGAGGTGGACAAGCTCGGCCGGGAAGTCAGCGCCGCCGAATTAAAGACGATGTTCTGGCGCGAATACATCGAGCGCGCAAAGCCATGGCAGCTCAAGGGCTTTGAAACCGGGAGCAAAAACGGCATTGTCAAATGCCGCGCCAAATTGTTGCGCCATGGCCAGCCGGTGGAATTGGCCGGCGAAGGCAACGGCCCGCTGGCCGCGCTCGTCCATGGTTTCAGCCGGGCCCGGGGACCGCGTTTTGAAATTGTCAATTATAGCGAGCACGCCCTGAGTTCCGGCGAAGAGGCCGTTGCGATTGCCTACATTCAAATCAAGGACCCGGACGGGCGCAGCCGCTGGGGCGCGGGCGTGGACACCAACATCGAGCTCGCCTCCGTGCGCGCCGTGCTGAGCGCGCTCAACCGGCTGTAACCGGGTTTTGAACCAATTCATTTCCGGCTCGTCAAATGGGAGTTAACCGTTCAATTTCTACGGCCATGAAATTGCAGCTCATTCTGATTTGGGGAATCGCCGGCATCGTTCTTGCCGGCGGAAGACTGTTGGCGGCGGATGGCACTCCCACCAATGCGCTGGCTGCCACGCCGGCGGTTTATGTGCCGGACACCTCCCACCAAAACGATCCGTTGCCCGACGGCGTGCTGGCCTGGGACAGTTTGGTGAAGGAGACAAATATTGTCGCGAACGTCACCCAGGTGCATGTTATTTTCAGCTTCACCAACATTTCATCGGCTGGCGTGACCATTCTGGAGGTTCATGCCGGGTGTCACTGCACCACCACCGAGTTGCCGCCCTTGCCCTGGATCATCCCGGCCGGCACCAACGCGCAGTTCGGCGCCACCGTCAATCTGACCGAAAGAAGCGGACCTTCGTTCAAGACCGTCACGGTCAAGACCGACAAGGGTTTCAAACAACTCATGATCAAGATCAACGTCCAGCCTCTGGCACTCCCCGCCTTGTCGGATACGGAGCGCGCGCGCAACGTTGTCACGGCCAAAGCCGACCGGCAGGCGGTGTTGCAAGGTGATTGCGCAATGTGCCACGTCAAGCCGGGCGAAGGCAAATACGGCAAGCCGCTTTACGACGCCGTCTGTGGCATCTGCCATGAAGCCAGGGAACGCGCCAGCCAGGTGCCGGATTTGCATCAGATCAAGACCCCGACGAATCCGGATTTCTGGAAAACCTGGATAGCGCATGGCAAGGCCGGCTCACTGATGCCCGCGTTTGCCGCTGCCGATGGCGGCCCGTTGTCAAACATGCAAATCGCCTCGCTTATCCGGTACTTGGCCGCGACGATTCCACCCGAGGTCCCCGCAAATCAATAAACTCAGCGTTTAACCAGCATCCAACCAGAACATTTCCGGCTCGTCAAATGGGGCGGATGGTGTAGCCTCCGGGTCCGACTATGAAACTACGGCGCGTTTTTGTTTGCGGAATCGTTGGCGTTCTCCTTGCCGGCGGAAGACTTCTGGCGGCAGACAGCAGTTCCACCGGCGTTGCGGCCTCGTCCCCGGCGATTTATGTGCCGGACCTGTCGCACCAAAACGACCCGTTGCCCGACGGCGTGCTGGCTTGGGATGACGTAACGAAGCATGCCACGTTGGCGGCGGACGTCGCCGCGGCCCATTTCGTTTTCAGCTTCACCAACGTCGCAACGGCACATGAAACCGTCCTGGTCACCAACCTTACCACCATCACCAACATCGCGGCGGTCACCCATTCGTCCTTTTTCTGGTTCAAAAAAACCTCCTTCGTCACCAACTTTTCCACGACTACCAGCCTCGCGACAAACCAGGTTATCCGACCGGCTCCCGTCACGATCCTGGAGGTTCATCCTTCCTGCGGTTGTACCACGGCGCAATTGCCACCGTTGCCCTGGATCATTCCCGGCGGAACGAACGCGCAGTTTGGCCTTACGGTCAACGTGGCTGGAAAAACGGGGACCATGACCAAAACCGTCACGGTCAGAACCGACAAGGGCTTTAAGATGCTCATGCTCCAAATCACCATCCTGCCGCCGGTGATTCCGACCCAATCCGATGCCGATCGAGCCCGCGCCCTGGAGATGGCCAAGGCCGACCGGCAAACGGTCTTTCGCGGCGATTGCCTGGCCTGCCACGTCAAACCCGGCGAAGGAAAGTATGGCAAAAACCTTTACGACGCCGTCTGTGCCATTTGCCACGAAGGCGAACGTCGTGCCAGCGTGGTGCCGGATTTACACCATATCACAACCCCGACCAATGTGGATTTCTGGCAAACTTGGATTGCCCATGGCAAGGCCGGGTCGCTCATGCCCGCGTTTTCCACCACTGATGGCGGTCCGCTCTCGAACATGCAAATCACTTCCCTAGTCCAGTATCTAGCCTCGACAATTCCTTCACAACCATTTGAAAATCAATAATTAAACATAGATTCCTGTGGTGGAATTTGTATTTACTTATTGACAATCTGGACACTATTGTCTACAATATGGACAGTTTGGTGGTTAGAAATAAGTTTTAATGAATTAAAATGAAGTAATGGAGGCATATGGCAATTTCATCGCAAGTTAAATCGCACCCGATTCCCAGGCTTTTTTTGGTGAATGGTCATCTCCTCCAGTTATCCTGTTCGTGGTTTTTACGGCAATGCTGGACGGTGATCATTCTGGTCACCTTGGGCTCGTTGAGCTATCTGCTGATCAGCCATTACCTCTTCCAAGCCGTCCAGGTGGAAGGTTCAAGCATGTACCCCACGCTGAGGGATTCGGGCCATTATTGGTTGAACCGATTCGCCTATCTGAGAAGCGAACCGCAACCCAACGACATCATTGCGCTGAAAGACCCGCGCGATAACACGCTCGAGGTCAAACGCATCATCGCGATGCCGGGCCAGTCGGTTTACCTCAAAAGAGGCCAGGTCTATGTCAATGGCCAGCTGCTGCATGAATCGTATCTGCTAGCCGGGACTCCAACCTATGCCTATGAAAAAAGCGCGGACGAATTCATTTGCGTCGGCAAAAATGAATTCTTCGTCATGGGCGACAATCGCAACAACAGCACCGACAGCCGCACCTTTGGGGCCGTCCCGCGCCAGAACATCCTCGGCAAGGTGATCGAGTAGCTCGTTGCCCGGCGCGGATCCCAGCGAGTCACCGCTTGCGTTAATCGCGCCCGGTGCTAACCTGTCAACCATGATGGCAAAACCGGTTGACGCAACCAATTACCCCGGCATCGCCGAACTCGGCGGGCGGGTTTTGTCGGGCGGCCAGATCTCCCGCGCCGAGGCGCTCTGGCTGTTGCACCTCGAAAACTCCGCCGACATTTTCGATTTGCTGGCCTGGGCCAACCGCATCCGGGAGCAATTCAAGGGCAATAAGATCCACCTCTGCTCCATCGTCAACGCCAAGGCCGGCGCGTGCTCGGAAAATTGCAGCTTCTGCGCCCAATCGGCGTTTTATCAGACCGATTCGCCGAAATATGGCTTCATCGATCCCGAGCCGGTGCAGGAAGCAGCCAACGAAGCGGGCCAGAACGGCGTCACCGCCGTCGGCCTGGTAGCCGCCTGGAAAGGCTTGAACGAAGGCCCGATGCTCGATGAGGTCTGCGACCGCGTCCGTGAGTTGAAGGCCAGCGGCAAGACTCGGCCCGACGTTTCCCTCGGCATCATCAAAAGCCAGCGCGTCGCCGACCGGCTCAAGGAGGCCGGCGTCGAATGTTACGGTCATAATCTCGAAAGCTCGCGCCGGTTTTTCCCCAAAACCTGCACCTCGCACACCTACGACGACCGGTTGGAAACCATCGGTTACCTGAAAAAAGCCGGCATTAAAATCTGCTCCGGCGGCATCATTGGCATGGGGGAGACGCGCGAAGACCGCTGCGATCTCGCCTTTTCGCTGAAGGCAATCGGCGCGAATGTTGTGCCGGTAAACATTCTCAACCCGATTCCAGGCACCCCGTTTGAAAAGAACGCCCCCCTGCCCGTCCTGGAAATCCTGAAAACCATCGCCTGCTTCCGGCTCATCCTGCCGCGGCAGGAAATCATGATCGCCGGCGGGCGCACGGTGAACCTGCGCGACGCGCAGAGCCTTATTTTCATGGCCGGCGCCAGCGCGCTCATGGTCGGCAATTACCTCACCACGCTCAATCAGCCCATCGAGAAGGACCTGCAAATGCTCAAGGATCTCGGCCTGGATCCCAACTGGGACAGCCACGGCTTCAGCGACCAGGCGGAAGCCGGCTGTGGGTGCGGAAAAGAAAAATGCGAAACGGAAGTAGCAATGGCGTAAAATGGAAACTGGTTCAAAAGCTCCGTTCCACGCAAGAATTTACGACCTTTATGTAATTCTTGGTGCAACAAATTCTCCAGAGCTTTGGCAGTGGAAAAATTGGCAGCTCGTTACAGTTGGCCTCAATCCTTTTATATCCGTATCGAAAAGCAAAGCTGCTATTCGGACAACTCAATTTTCCAACCCCACCAAAAAACATGTTTCGTTTGGACGAATTGGCTGGAACGAAAAGGGTCATCAAAAATGGACACATGCCTCACCAATCACTAGCAAAGAGTCTGGTTCTTGGTATTTTATGGGGATGGAATTATGGTCGCCGGATTGGAATATCTCCGAACGAGAACAATTAGCACCAGACGTTTTCTTTGCAATTAGAAATGAAGTTTCCAGCCA